>Ga0326726_10001513_pt1 | contig 21596 bp, 17 predicted proteins | sample MHFenrmetagenome_2_FD_207603 | JGI IMG/M metagenome (GOLD analysis project Ga0326726, IMG submission 207603) | Lab enriched peat soil microbial communities from Michigan Hollow, Ithaca, NY, United States - MHF15MN | ecosystem: Environmental > Terrestrial > Soil > Wetlands > Peat | place: USA... | reverse complement strand
CTCTGACCGACGTCACCGGCTTCGGTCTCATCGGCCACGCCCGCGAGATGGCCCTCGCCTCCAATGTCTCGCTGCGTTTCCACATCCACCAGATTCCGCTGCTCGAGGGCGCTCTGGATTGCATTCGCGCAGGCAACATCCCGGGCGGCCTGAACAATAACCGTGATTTTGCCGAATGCGTGGTGGGATACGACGAAGCAATTCCGGAGGAGTTGAAGACCATCCTGTTTGATCCGCAAACTGCCGGCGGGCTTTTGGTCGCGGTCGCCCCGGAGCATTCTCCCGACCTGATCCGAGACCTCAAAGCCGCGGGAGTGCCCGTGGTGGAAATCGGCGAAGTCCGGGAGCGGACAAAGCCGTTGATCGCAGTGGCAGCCTGAACACCTCACGTGTAGCGCCGCCGTCCCGGCGGCTGTCCAGTGGGCGTCTCGCCCACCGCTGCGGAGGCAAGATGCCGGCGCTGCATGGCTGTCCCCATGTGGTCCGTGATGAACGGAAAGTCCCGGAATCGTCGCTCACGGATTGGCATTTATCCCAGTAAAGTGCCATTCTATTTCCCTCTGGAGTATCCCCTCATGAAAACACGCAAACTTGGCCGCGCCGGCCTTACCGTTTCCGCCATGGGCCTGGGCTGTATGGGCATGTCGGAGTTTTATAGCGGACGCGATGATGCCGAATCTCTGTCTACAATCGACCGCGCCCTCGAGCTCGGAATCAACCTTCTCGATACCGCAGACGTGTACGGCCCTTACAAGAACGAGGAACTGGTAGGACGAGCCATCAAGGGCAAGCGCGATAAAGTCGTCCTCGCAACCAAGTTCGGAATCGTGCGTGATCCCGGCAACCCCAGCGCGCGCGGCGTCAACGGCAAGCCGGAGTACGTTCGCCAGTCCTGCGAAGGCAGCCTGCGGCGGCTGGGCGTGGATACCATCTATCTCTACTACCAGCATCGCGTTGATCCCAACACTCCGATTGAAGACACGGTGCGGGCCATGGCTGAGCTGGTGAAAGAAGGTAAGGTGCGCTATCTAGGTCTTTCCGAAGCCAGTGCAGCCACCTTGCGGCGCGCCGTGAAAGTCCATCCCATCGCGGCGTTGCAGACGGAATATTCGCTATGGACCCGCGATCCGGAAGACGAGATTCTCGCGACCTGCCGCGAGCTTGCTATCGGCTTCGTCGCTTATAGCCCGCTAGGGCGGGGATTCCTTACCGGCCAGTTCAAGCGTTTCGAAGATCTGGCTTCCGATGACTATCGGCGGACGTCGCCGCGCTTTCAGGGTGAGAACTTCGAGAAGAATTTGGACCTGGTGCGGCAGGTGGAGGAGATGGCCAAGGAGAAGGGCTGCACTCCGTCGCAGCTGGCGCTGGCCTGGGTGCTGGCGCAGGGCGAAGACATCGTCCCCATTCCAGGCACCAAGCGCCGCAAATACCTCGAAGAGAACGTGGCCGCCCTGGACGTGCACGTGACACCGGAAGACCTGCGCCGCCTGGCCGAGGCGTTCCCCCACGGTGCGGCATCCGGACAACGCTACACGGAACAGATGATGAAGGCTGTGAACCGGTAAGCTGGCATTACTCCGTCATGCTGAGCGGAGGAAGCGTCGCTTTGACCGCTTTTCCGCAGTCGAAGCACCCCTATTCCCTCCGCGAAGCTGTCACACCTGCAGCGCTTGTAGTCGCCGACACCTCAGCAGGCTATAGGGGTCCTTCGTTCTCCGCCTCTTCGCCAGCGAAGAAGCGGCTTCGCTCAGGACGACAGGATAGGAGTTGTTGCCAAGCATTTGCCGCAAGAAAAAGGGCGGCCGTTGGCCGCCCTTGCTGAAGTCCGAGGTCTTACGCCGTTCTACGCTGGCGCCGGCCGCTCGCCGCCTTTGGCGCGTCCGGGTTGAAGGTCGGGCTTGATTACCTGTTGTACTCCGTCGTCGGGTTTGACCGGAGGAACGATCTTGGGCAGCTCCTGACCCTCGATGATCATCTTGATCTGGGCCGCGTCCAGCACTTCGCGCTCGATCAGCGCCAGCGCAATCCTGACCAGGACCTCGCGGTTGGCATGGAGCAAGTCTTTGGCCGAGTCGTAACCGCGCTTGACCAGCTTCTGCACTTCCGCATCGATCTTGACCGCCGTGGCCTCGCTGTAATCGCGATGCTGGGCAATCTCGCGGCCCAGGAAGATCTGCTCTTCCTTCTTGCCGAAGGTGAGCGGTCCCAGATCGCTCATGCCCCACTCGCATACCATTTTGCGCGCCAGCTCGGTGGCGCGTTCAATGTCGTTGCCGGCTCCGGTGCTCATCGAATCCAGGAACATCTCCTCCGCCAGACGGCCGCCCATCAGGATGGCAATCGAGGTTTCGAGATAGTTCTTGTAGTAGTTGTGCCGGTCGTCGATGGGCAATTGCATGGTGACGCCAAGAGCCATTCCGCGAGGAATGATGGTCACCTTGTGCAAGGGATCAGAATGAGGCAGCATGGCCGCCACCAGCGCATGGCCAGCTTCGTGATAGGCCGTGTTCTTCTTCTCCTCGTCCGAGAGCAGCATGGACTTGCGCTCCACGCCCATAAGGACTTTGTCCTTGGCCAGTTCGAAGTCGTACATGAGCACAGCTTTGCGATTCTGTCGCGCCGCCGCCAGGGCCGCTTCGTTCACCATGTTGGCCAGGTCTGCGCCGGAGAAGCCCGGTGTGCCGCGGCCCAACACGAAAAGATCTACATCGTCAGCTAGAGGAATCTTGCGGGTGTGCACGCGCAGGATCTCTTCGCGTCCACGCACGTCGGGACGGCTCACCACTACCCGCCGGTCAAAACGTCCCGGCCGCAGCAGCGCCGGATCGAGCACGTCCGGCCGGTTGGTGGCGGCCATCAGAATCACGCCTTCGTTGGACTCGAAACCGTCCATTTCCACCAGCAGTTGGTTCAGGGTCTGCTCGCGCTCGTCGTGACCGCCGCCCAGGCCGGCGCCGCGATGGCGTCCGACCGCGTCGATCTCGTCGATGAAGATGATGCAGGGAGCGTTCTTCTTGCCCTGTTCGAACAGGTCACGAACCCGGCTTGCGCCCACGCCTACGAACATCTCAACGAAGTCGGAGCCGGAGATGGAGAAGAACGGAACGTTGGCCTCGCCTGCTACGGCCCGCGCCAGCAGGGTCTTGCCCGTTCCCGGAGGTCCAACCAGCAGCACGCCTTTGGGAATGCGTCCGCCCAGCTTTTGGAACTTTTGCGCTTCGCGCAGGAATTCGATGATTTCCTTTAGCTCTTCTTTGGCTTCATCTACGCCGGCCACATCTTTAAAGGTGACCTTTTTCTGCTGCATGGAGAGCAGCCGGGCCCGGCTCTTGCCGAAGGACAACGCCTTGTTGCCGCCCGTCTGCATCTGCCGGATCATGAAGAACCACAGTGCCGCGAGCAGGATCAGCGGGGCCCACGTTCCCAGCAACTGAAGCGGCCAGCTACCGCTGGTAATGTCGCGGATATTCATGCTGACGCCCTTGTCGCGCAGCGTCTTGATCATGTCGGGATAGTTGGAGGGAGCGGTGGTATGGAAGGCAGAATTATCGCTGCGGTACGTGCCGCGGACTTCCTGACCATTGATGGTGACCTCTTTCACGTTACCCTGGTCCACATCCGTCAGGAATTGCGAGAAGCTTACCGGCTTGTCTTTCTGTCCCGCGTTTCCGGCCTTCATCACCTGCCAAAGCAGGAAGGCCGAGAGCACAATCACCAACCAGAACACCACTGTCTTGACTGTAGAATTCACCGAAGACTCCTGATAAACAACCGCACGCCAATGCGAACCACTGGTGGCACCTAATTAGATGCCCAGCCGCAGGTTTTGGATTGGACAAGTTGCCAAACCTGTATTCTAACCGTTCCGAGGCAAAAAAGGTCGCCGTTCTGCCAATGACTTAAGTCATGGGTTCACTTCAGCTTGCAGAGCCGACATACGGCAGGTTCCGGTTGGTCTGTTCAGGGGAGCCTAAACCGTAACCCACCAGGAAGGCCTCATCCACCAAAAACCCGAAATAATCGGGCTGTAACTGGACCCTGCGGGCCGACTGCCGGTCCAACAGCGTGGCCAACTTCACCGATGCTGCACCCCGGGCCTTCAGATCGCTCATTAGAAATTCGGTGGTAATCCCGGAATGAACCAGGCCTTCCACGACCAGCACGTTCTGGCCGCGAATGTCGGGCTCGTGACTGAAGAAAATCTCCAAAACCCCACCCGAACCATCCTCCTCGTGCAGGTGATACTTGGGCTTGATGAACTGGCAGATCACCGGAACTTCCAGCGCCCGCACCAGATCAGCCATGAAGATGAAACCGTTCTCCAGCAGGGCCAGCAGGTGGATGGTCTGGCCGCGATAGTCGTCGGAAATCTGCCGTCCCATCTCCCGTACCCGCTTCTGTATCTGTTCGGCGGGGATCACAGTGCGCGGCAGCCCCGGCCTTGCGAACTCATTCATGCTTGGATCCTCCCCGACTGGCCGACTCACGAATTACCAGGGCCTCCTGGCTGCCATCGGGCGGACGCAATCGCGCCGGCGCGGCAAATCCGCGGACCCACACGATTTCTTGTCCGCTCACCCCTACCGGCCAAAGCTTGCGCTCCGTGCCGGTCAACTTCCGCTCCTGCAGCAGCTCCTTGATCTTCTTCGGAGACTTGCTGTGAGCCGGCCAGTAGCGGTCGCCTGCACGCCAGTTTCGCACGCTCAGCTCTTTCTGCAGCAATGCCGGATCAAGCATGTGGTCGGGATTATAACCCGGCGCTGCGTTCCCCGGAACCAGCGCCGCCTCAATCCGTGCTCCCAGTTCTGGAACCTCGATAGCGCCGGGCACGGTCAAAACGTACTGATAGTCCGTATTCGCAGCGGCAGCCCGGGAACCGAACTGGAGTCCGCCTTTGCCCAGGGAAACAACCCAGCCCTGCGGCAACACGGCTGATCGGGGTCCCCGTGGTGCAAGGTCGAGAATCTCTTCCACGTGACGGAACTCGAGCCGCAAACCGAGTGACTCCGCAGCTGCCCTGACCACTCGCCGCCGCAAGGCCAGAGGCAAAGCCGCCAGTCCGACCGGCTCGAGGGTTCGGCGCTCCACTCGCCAGACTTCGGGCAGGACGCGCGCCACTTCGTTCTGCCAATATTCTTCCTCGGACCGCGCAATGTCGGCCGTCTCCGCCAGAGTTTCACGCACGGACGGATTGAGAGTGCGCTCGAGCCTGGGCACAATCCCATGGCGCACACGGTTGCGGGCATAGCGCAAATCACGGTTGCTCGAGTCCTCGCGCCAGTCCTGACCGATTCTTGTCAGGAAAGCTTCCAGCAGCTTTCGCCTGGTCTGCAGCAACGGCCGGACCACTGAGAACTGAGAACCGTTAACTTGTAACTGGGGATAAATTCCAGCCAGTCCGCGGGTGCCAGCTCCGCGAACAACTCTGAGCAAAACAGTTTCAGCCTGATCGTCCAAAGTGTGTCCGGTAGCTATGCGGTTAAGGGTCTTCTCTTCCAATAGCCGCCGGAAGTACCGATAGCGAAGCTGGCGGGCAGCGGCCTCGGTGCTGAGGTGTTGGTTTCGAGCGTAGGCCGCGACATCACCACTGCCGATGTGTAACTCCAGCTTGTGCTGGTGGGCCAGTTGTGCGACGAACTGCTCGTCAGTCTCGGCCTCGGCCCGGCGCAGCTTGTGATTGAAGTGGACCACGGAAAGGATGATGCCGAGTTCCTGCCGCAACTCCAGCATGATGCGCAGCAGCGCGACCGAATCGGCCCCGCCTGAAACGGCCACGCCTACTCGGTCGCCGGCGTGGAGGAGATCCTGGCGGCGGACGTAGTCGAGAACGCCTTGAACCGTCTTTTCCACTATTCCATCGTACATCCGCCCTGGCTAGACGCCGTGTGCAGATCAAAGCAGCGCCGTACCGCCGCTTACCGTGGTGGTCAATTGAATTCAAATCATTCCATCATGCGGTTTAGTTCTGGATAGGGGATGGCGCCTTCCAGCGTGGCGTAGGTTCCCGCATTCCTGAGTTCTTCCGCCAGGCGTCGCAGCAATCCGAGTGTGGCCCGCATCGGGCCCGAGCCCAGGCTGACGCGGGCCACGCCCAGCTTCTGCAGTTCCGGCACCGGAGGAAATCCCGGGCCGGCCAGGATGTTGACCGGACACCGCAAGTCTTTCACCATGCGTCCGATGCTCTCCGGGTCGCGCAGCCCGGGCACAAACACGCAGTCCGCGCCGGCATCGCGGAACGCCGCCAGCCGTCGGAGGGCTTCGTCATAACGCCTTTCCGGCTCCCCGATCTCGAGCAAATAAACGTCAGTGCGGGCGTTCAGAACGATCGGCAATGCCCGTACCGCCTTCACTCTCTCGACTTGCAGGGCGAGGTCCAGAAGCGGACGCTTCGGATCGCCCGTCGCATCCTCCAGATTCATCCCGACCGCACCGGCGGCAAGCACGTCCTGCGCGGTACAGGCGGCATCTTCCGGGCGAACACCGTATCCCGCCTCGACGTCGGCTGTGACCGGCACCTGGACCGCGCTTGCCATGCGGCGGACTGCTTCGAGCATCTCCTGGCGCGAGATGCGCTGGCCATCGGGATATCCCAGGCTGAAGGCGATGCCGGCGCTGGTGGTGGCTATAGCGCCAAAGCCCGCCTGCTGAATCACCCGCGCGCTCGCGACATCCCAGGCATTGGGCAGCAGGAGGACCTGTATGCCTCGATGCATGGCTCGGAACGCTTCCGTCTTTCCTTCGGGCATAATGATGCAACTGAGAACTGAGAACTAACGACTGGTCTTTTTCATCTTTTCGAGAAACTTTCCCACACTCACCACTGCGCGGCCAACCGTGCCCCGCCCGATCTCCTGGGTGTCATCTTGGGCGATCACTCTTAGCGTATAAAACTTTCCGTCGAACGATTCGAGAACTCCTTCCGCCCGAATCTTGGCCCCGATTCCGCTGGCGGCCCGGTGCTCGATGTTGATGGCGGTCCCTACCGTGATTTCGTCGTCCTCACAAAAGGGCTGCAGGGCCCGGAAACAGGCAATCTCCATCAACCGGATCATATCGGGCGTGGAATACACAGGAGGAAGATTGGGGTTATGGGCTGCCAGAGTATGCTTCAATTCGACGGTTTGCTCGACTTGGCCACGCGCCCCGATGGGCATTGCTCTCGCCATATTTGAGAAGTCCTGTCCAAATCAAAGAGCCATTGATCTCACCTGGTCAATGGCTCAGTCTTTCGCGATTCCGCGGGCTGCGTTTTTTATGCGGCCTTCGCTATTCTCCGCGCCTCAACCCCGTCTAACGCGGTCCACAAGGCTTTGGCCGCCTTCGCGGCTGCAGTGAGCGCGGGATCCGTCACCTGCGGATTATGCTCCAGCCGCCGGGCCAATTGCTGCCGCCAGACCTGTGCATGATACACATCCGCCGTACTGTGCAGGGAGAAATAGCCGCAGGTCTTTTCGTCGGCCCCGTACATTTCGCGGAGCCGGCGCGCTTTCTCCTTGGCCACGCGCGGGACTTGGGACTCGTACGCGTAAAACGCCGCCAGCGCCTCTTCCGGCGTTCCATTTCCGGCCACTTCGTGGAAAAAAGACATCAAGTCACTGATCTCAGCCACCGGTTCGTGTCCCCGCAGGTTGCGGCTTGCTCCCATGCCTTCCACAAAGTCCAGCCATAAATCAGCGTGCTCGGGCTTGTTACCCGTCGCATCGCCCCAGCCTTTCTCGTCGGCCAGGTTTGCGAGCACAGCACGGCGCAATTCGCTTTCCTCCAGACGCATGCTGAGTTCTGCCAGATAGGTGGGGAACGCGTTCACATGATGGTAATAGTCCTGCCCATACTTGCGCAGATCATCCCGCGACAACTCGCCCGCGCTCCACGCTTTGTAGAAGGGATGGCAAAGCAGATCGAATTGCGCGATGCGCGCGTCCAGTTGCTGAAAGAATTCCTGGGTGGTCATGATGGCCTCAGTTTTGAGTCTGCCCACCAATATACGGGCGTCCGTGCCGGCTCGCAACTTGTGGCGCCGCCCTCCCGGCCGGGGCAGGATGACCCCTCAGCGCACTCGAAGGGGTGCCGGCGCTTCGTCGAGCCACAGACTGTGACGGCCGTCACAGATTGCCCGCGTTATGGTCGCGTACCCTCAATACAAACTGCTGGAGTTAAATTGCTTCAACCAAAGAGCACCTCATGGACTGGCATGGCGAAGGCGGCGGGCTGCACCTTTCTTCTGTGGGCAGGACTCTCGGCCGCAGCTCAGGTTGGCCCGCCTGAGATACTCAGGTTCTCTCCCACCAGCGGACCCGAAGGCGCACGCGTGGCAATCACCGGCTCAAATTTGGTGGGGATTTCCTCGGTGCGGTTCGGTGCAACCGAGGCAGTCTTCGAACCTGTCTCTCCGCAGAAGGTGGTTGGGATTGTTCCCCACCGGGCCTCCAGTTCGAACATCGTGGTGATCACGCCACAAGGGCGCGGCGCCAGCCCATCAGCGTTTCTGGTTACGAACGATCCGCGAATTCCGGATGAAGTCAGTTACAGGGCTGAATATGTGAATCCGGTGCCTGCCCCTGCCAACTTCAATTCAGCCCGGCTCTGGGGTATCGCGATTGCGGACACGCGGGTGCCGGGCCACGAATCTGCCCGGGTAGAGGTCGCGTGGACCAGGCTGTCTTGCGGGTCGATGGCCGGGAGGTTGTCCTCAATGACGACACGGGCCGGGTACGCGGCGGCCTCTACCAGCGCCAACCATGGTTTGCCAGCGACGCACACGATCCCATTCCGCTGGCTTACGATCTACGGAATCACTCCGTGGTACTCGCCGTGGGCCGTCGCAGCGATCGGGTTTGGCATTTCTGGAGCCCGTCTCCACGCGCTGCGCTGCCGCTCGGCAAGCTCGAAGGCTGCACCGTCCAGGCCCGGGTGCTGATTTCTCCGGGGGCCTTGCTGCAGGTGGGTATGGACTACTGGCGTTCCCCGACCATCCCGTACGGTTCCGGCGGAAACAATCACGAGGCCGGCGCCAGCAACTGGTATCTCCCCTCGACCCAGTGGCAGGAAGCCACGTTCACAGATATCGGTGGCCCTTAGTTCTAGCAATCGTCCTCCATTCAGTTCGGTGGTCCTTGCTAGAATAAGTAATTCGGCCATGCCGCCCTTCACAGAACAGTTCGATGTAGTCGTGGTTGGTGCCGGACACGCCGGCTGCGAAGCTGCCATGGCCGCAGCCCGCATGGGCCTGAAGACGGCGCTCTACACCCTCAACGTCGATCTCATCGCCCAGATGTCCTGCAATCCGGCGGTCGGCGGCATCGCCAAGGGGCACCTGGTCCGCGAGGTCGACGCCATGGGCGGCATCATGGGCGAGATCACGGACGCGGTCGGCATCCAGTTCCGCCTGCTCAACACTTCTCGCGGTCCGGCGGTCTGGTCGCCTCGTGCTCAGTGCGACAAGCAAGCCTACCGTCTCAAGATGCGAGAAGTGCTGGAATCGCAGCCCAACCTGAAGATCAAGCAGGCTGAAGTCGCAGCTTTAATCGTTGAGGGCGGCACACAGCCAGAAACTGAGAACCGGGAACTTGCAACTGAAGACTGGTCCTCTCAAACTGTTGGTGAATCGAACCCCGACCGACGCAGAGTAATAGGTGTCCGCCTCCGCGACGGACGCACCGTCGGCGCGGCCGCTGTCATTGTCACGACCGGCACCTTTCTCAACGGCCTGATCCACTGCGGCGAGCAGCAGTATCCGGCGGGACGCTCCGGCGAGCCGGCCGCCGTGCTGTTGGGTGAGGCCTTGAAGCAACTTGGCCTGCGCGGTTGCCGGCTCAAGACTGGAACGCCTCCACGCCTTGACGGCCGCACCATTGACTGGTCTCGCTTCCAGGTGCAACCCGGCGACGCCGATCCCACTCCCTTCAGCTTTCGCACCCGCCGCGTGGCCCATCACGATTCGCAGGTCCCCTGCTACATTGCGTGGACCACGCCCGAGACGCACCGCATCATTCGCGAAAATGTCCACCGTTCTCCCATGTACAGCGGGCAAATCCATTCCATCGGGCCGCGCTATTGCCCATCGATTGAAGACAAGATCGTCAAGTTTCCCGACAAAATCACGCACCAGCTCTTTCTCGAGCCCGAGGGCCTGAACACGCACGAGATTTACGTCAACGGCATGAGCACCTCGCTGCCGGTAGAGGTGCAGATGGAGATTCTGAAGTCGATTCCCGGCCTTGAGCACGCGGACATGCTGCGTCCCGGCTACGCCATCGAATACGACGCCATCGATCCAACCGAACTGGAGCGCACGCTCGCGACCAAAAAGATTGCCGGCCTCTTCCTCGGCGGCCAGATCAATGGCACCAGCGGCTACGAAGAAGCCGCCTGCCAGGGCCTGATGGCCGGCATCAATGCGGCGCTGCAAGTCAGGAACGAACCGCCCCTGATCCTCGATCGCACTGAGGCTTATACCGCCATCCTGATTGACGACCTGATTTCGAAGGGCACCAACGAGCCCTACCGCATGTTCACCTCACGCGCTGAGTTCCGCCTGCATCTCCGGATTGACAACGCCGACCGCCGCCTCACTCCACACGGCCGGCGTGTCGGCCTGATTTCCGATGCAGCCTGGTCCGACTTCCTGGCCAAGCAGCAGCGCCACGAGTCATTCACGCAGCTGCTGGAGAAATCAAAGCTCACAGCAGCAATGGTGGAGAAAATCACCACAGACCACGTAGGGGCGGACGCCCTCGTCCGCCCAGCCGAGCAAAGCTCGGCAACAGCCAACGACCAACAGCCAACGACCAACGACTGGACTTCCGCCATCGGCCAAAGCCTGGCCCAACTGCTCAAACGCCCGGAAATCACAATCGAGCGACTCCTCCCAGTCCTTCGCGCATTGACGCCGGAGTTTTTCGACCAAGAAGAAATCCGTGAAAATCCGCGCGAATCCGTGGCCCGTCTTTCTTCTGCGACTCGCAACGAACTCAAGTCAGCAGAAACCGATATCAAGTACGCCGGCTATCTTCTGCAACAGCAGCGCGCCATCGAGCGCCTGAAGAAGGCTGAGCAGCACACCATTCCGCACTGGTTCGACTATGGTTCGGTCAGCGGCCTCTCGCGTGAAATACAGGAAACCCTGATCAAAATCCGTCCCCGCACCCTTGGTCACGCCTCCCGTATTCCCGGAGTTACTCCGGCAGCGGTGTCGCTGGTGCATGTTTTCATTGAGATTCAGTCGAAGCGGCGCGAGCAGGCTGCGGTCATATAAATTTCAACCTCTCACGGAAGTCTTTCTCCGTGTCCTCCGCGTCCTCTGTGGTTAAGATTGGATTCAAGAATGACGACGGAAACCACAACTGCGAGCCTTAGCTGCTACACACGGATGGAAAGTCCAGTCGGGCCGCTGCTGCTCGTTGCCGACGCCTCCGGCCTGCGGCGCATCGATTTTGTTAACGGAAGAAATCCAGCTCAGTCCAATCCTGAATGGCGTGAGGATGCAGGGCGTATGGGCGAAACTATTCGTCAGTTGCGGGCATACTTCGCCGGTGAATTGGAGAACTTCGATCTGCCGCTCGCGCCTCAGGGCACACCGTTTCAGCTTTCAGTATGGAGTCGGCTATGCGAGATCCCCTACGGCGAAACGATTTCCTACGGCGAACTGGCCCGTCGCCTCGGCAACCCAAACGCCTCCCGCGCGGTGGGCCTGGCCAATGGCTCCAATCCAATTCCTATTGTGATCCCTTGTCATCGTGTAATCGGCAGCAATGGCAAACTCACCGGCTACGGCGGCGGACTGCCCATCAAGGAAAAGCTGTTGGCCCTGGAGCGCCGCCAGCTGCGCCTGCTTTGAACGGGGCTTCTTCGTGCGACGGGGGCCTGCCCTCAGCGAAGCCGAAGGGTGTCCTAAATTGGTTTAAGCTTTTGGCGTGTGCCTGTAACCCGCGTCAGTTACCATAGAATGGCTGAAGAGGAACTCGCGGGAAAAACCTGCATCCAAATGAATATGACTACCCCGTACCCCGTGTTTGCCCTGGCCTTCCTGCTGGTAGCATCCCTGGCCTCTGCCCAGACCGTCGACCCCGCCCTGCGGCCGCCCAAGGGCGCCCAGGTCGCACTGATCGTTTTTGAAGACCTGCAATGCCCCGACTGCCGGCGCGCCGCTCCCTTGGTCGAAGAGGCCGCCCGCACCTACAAGATCCCCGTGGTCCGCCACGACTTCCCGCTGCCCATGCACAACTGGTCCTACGATGCCGCAGTTATTGCCCGTTATTTCGATACCCAGTCTAAAGAGCTAGGTCTCGCGTTTCGCGACTACATCTTCCAGCATCAGCCGGAGATCACGCCGCCGACCCTACGCGGCTTCGCGGAAAAGTTCGCCACCGATCATAAAGTGGACCTGCCTTTCGTGGTCGATCCCCAAGGCAAATTGGCCGCCGCCATCAACCAGGACAAGAACACTGGCCAGCGCGTAGGCATCAATCACACGCCAACAATCTATGTGGTCAGCAACAAGACGCAGGGCAAGCCCTTCGTCGAAGTGGTGGACCGCACCCAGCTTTTTCAGTTGATTGACGCCATGAAGAACGAGTAGGCGGGAAATTCAGACCGCGGATTCACGCGGATCAACACGGATAAAACCCTTAGAATTTAAATCCGTGAAAATCAGCGTAAATCCGTGGTCACGAATTCTCTAGCCCACCTGCCAAACCGTATCCAGCACAGTTCCATCAACCCATTTGACGATCGCCACAGGGCGCTCGCCCAGTTTTGGCCGCACCGGCTTGCCGCCGCAAATACTTTCCACTTCCGCCTTGATGTCCTGGATTGGCCGGATCGGCAAACTTGATGCTTTCACCGCATCAAGCAAATCCTGACGGCGCGGATTGATAGCAATACCGCGCTCGGTCACGACAACGTCAATCAACTCGCCCGGACCGGTCAGCGTGGTCACTTCGTCAACAATCACTGGAATACGATCGCGGAAGGACGGCACGGCCAGGATCGTGCATCCCGCCTGGAGACAATTCTGCCAGCCGCCGATGCCGTGCAGAAGCCTGCCATCGGAGTGTGTCACCACGTTGCCGTTGAAGTTCACATCCACTTCGGTCGCGCCCAGCACTACTGCATCCACCATGGAGGCGAATGAACCCTTGCCGTGATAGTTGTATGAGGTGAACGGAGAAGTGGGCACGTGCCGGGGATTGACGGCGATTGATTTCACGGCATCCAGGTCGAAGGTTTGCCCATCGAGAATGTAGTCGGTCAGGCCTTCCTGCAGCAGCTCCACCAGGTAGCGCGTCGAACCGCCGCGAACGAAGCGTGCCTTCACACCATCTTCTTTCATCATTCGGCGCAGATAGTCCACGAACGCCAGCGCGATGCCGCCCGCTCCCGCCTGGAAGGAAAATCCGTTGCGCATGATCCCCGCATCGCGCAGGAAGCGGGCTACGTACTCGGCCACTCGCAGGCGATCGGGTGAGCGCGTGATCTGCGTTGTACCTGAGACAATCTTCGCTGGATCGCCGATGGAATCGACTTCTACAACGTGATCGACGTTGTTGCCCTGAATCTGCCACGGAATGCAGGGGAAGGGGACCAGGTTGTCGGTGACCACGATGACGTTGTCGGCGTAGATCGAATCGGCCAGGGCGAAGCCCAGCGATCCGCAGGCCGACTTGCCATGCGACCCGTCGGCGTTGCCGAATGCGTCGGCGGTAGGCGCGGCGATCACCGCGATATCAATGTGCACTTCGCCATCCTGGATGGCCTGCCAGCGACCGCCATGAGAGCGCAGGACCCCCAGTCCTCGCATCTTGCCTTGCGTGCAGTAGTCGCCCAGGGGTCCGTTCATCGAGCCTTCGATGTGATGGATCACGCCCGACTGCATCAGCTCAATGGCTGATTTCTGCGAAGGAAACGATGCGCTGGGAAACCAGAGCAAATCTTTGACGCCTATTTTTGCCGCCGCTTCCAGCATCATGAGCGCCACCTGATCGCCGTCCCGCAGATGATGATGGCTCGAGATCACCATGCCATCGCGCAGCCCGCACTTGCGCAAAGCAGTCTCGAGATCGGCAACCCGCTTGTCGCCGTTGTCGGGATAATCCTTGCTCGAACGCACCGGGGGAGCCGCCTTGCGCCCGCGCGGCTGATACTTGGCCACCCCCAGGTAAGGAATCTGGGGCTTGCCATTGACCATGGTCGGCACCATGCGCCCTGCCGCGTTCTGCACCAGTTCAGCTCGATCCGTCATTCCGCTCCCTTGACTCGTACAGCTTGGGACAAACAAATCCTGTGTGGGACCGGGTCGGAGCCCGCCCTCAGCGACGTAGCGCCGGCATCTTGCCGGCTGTCCGGAGGGCATCCTGCGGCGCCGCTACTTAGCTCAGCTGGCTCTCACCCGGCCTGCACAGTCTTCTTTGCCTTCAGGCCTTGCCCATTCTCTTCGCCAGATCCACCAATTTCTGTGCGCGTTGCACTACTGGCGGATCAATCATCTTCGATCCCAGGCTGACCACGCCCAACCCGTGCTGCTGTGCTTCGTCGAATGCCGCCACAATCTTCAACGCCTTTTCGATCTCCGCCGCCGACGGCGCGAAGGCCTCATGAATCACCGGAATTTGCCCGGGATGAATGCAGCCCATGCCTTCAAACCCTAACGCCCGCGAACTCTCTGCCCAGCGCCGCAATCCGTCCATGTCACCTACGTCGCCAAAAACGGAGTCGATGGCCTGCACCCCCAGCGCCCTCGCTGCGTTCACCAGGCGCGAGCGGGCGTACAACGACTCGCGGCCTTCCGCTGTTTTGGCCACGCCCAGATCGGCAGTGTAAACCTCAAGGCCGACAGTAAGCGCAACCACGTTCTTGCTGGCCTGTGCGATGGCAGACGCGTTCTCAATGCCCAGCGCGGATTCGAGAATCGGCATCAGCCAGATCGGCCGGGTGATCCCGTAGCGGCCCCTGAGTTCCCCGATCATGCGGTCGGTTTCCGCGATCTGCTCGGGAAGCTCCGCCTTGGGGAGCAGCACCAGGTCCGGCGACTCGGGAACGACCTCCGCCAGGTCTTCGAGGCCCATGGGCAGTTGATTGATACGCACCATGCGCTCGCATTTGGCGAAATCCACGGCCCGCAGCGTGTTGCGGACAAGAATACGCGCGGCATCTTTTTCCGCGTGATGGACGGAATCTTCCAGATCGAGAATAATGGCGTCCGGGCCGTGCAGAGCCGCGTTGATGAAGTATTTGGGCTCGGAACCAGGAAGGTACAGACGCGAGCGGCGCAAGCGATCGCGCGGCGAAGCTTCGGGCAACGCGATCTTCTCCGGCGAAGCTTTCCGCCCCAGGCCCAGCCCGGCGCGGCGCGCCGCCGTCTCGATCCGCGCCGAAATTACAAAGGGCAGCGCGCCCTCATCGCGGATTTCGACCCGGGCATGTTTGATGCCAAGCACTTCGAACACCTGCCGGGCTTGCGCCAGAATGGCGTCCCCGTAGTAGGGCGCGACCCGGGACTGCATTGTGATCTCGAGGCCGCCGCTGTCCCGCGCCTCGATGGCCACATGCACGTCCGAGCGCACGCCCCGGCCACATTGCCCGGCTTCTCCGGTACCCGCCGATTTTTCCGCCGAATCAGTCATCATTCACCAGGGTCCGCGTGGGATCACCAGAGTCCACGTGGGGCAGCCGCCCTCGGCTGTCGGGAGGAGCGCAGCTACGCGGGTTACTTCAACTTCGCCAGAATCGCGTCCCCCATCTGTACCGTGCTCGCGGCTCCCTGCCCAATTGCTTTCGCTCCTCCAGGAATTCTCATCATGTCGTAAGTCCGCACTTTGCCTTCCTGTACCACCTCGGTAATAGCTTTGCGTATGCGGTCAGCCTTGGCTCCTTCGCCCACGTGGTCAAGCATCATGGCCGCGGAGAGAATCATGGCAATAGGATTCACAATGGGAGGATTCAACTCGGCATACTTGGGTGCCGATCCGTGGGTCGGCTCAAATACCGAGACCTCGTCGCCAATGTTGCCGGAAGCGGCAAAGCCCAACCCGCCCACCAGTCCGGCAAAGGCGTCGGACAAGATATCGCCAAACAGGTTCGAGGCGACGATCACGTTGTACTCCTCCGGATTCTTGTTCAGCCACATCAACTGCGCGTCAATATTCGTGGACCAGAGTGCAATTCCGGGATAGCCCTTGGCTACTTCCTTGGCCGTCTCCTCCATCATCCCCGAGGTTTCGCGTACCACGTTCGGCTTCTCGCAAATAGTCACGCCCTTGAAACCGCGCTTCTTGGCATACTCGAAAGCCGCAGTGACGATACGCCGCGCTGCCGCCCGGGTAATGATGCGCACACTCACCGCAAGATCAGGGCCGGGCACGCTGTTGAATGCCTTGAACCGGGGATGCGTATTCAGCGCGGCCCGCACGTTCTCCGGAGGGTTCGTCCACTCCACGCCCACGTACATGCCCTCGGTTCCCTGGCGGAATACCGTAGTGTCCACCTTGGGCTCATCGAATCCGCCATTGGTACGCTTGCGAATGTAGTTCAGCGGATTGCCGATGAACCCGATGCAGGGCCGCATACAGATATCCAGATTGAATTTCTGCCGCATGGTGACGATCGGGCTGTAGTAAACCAGTCCCTTGCCGCGCAGCTCTGGCTTCAGCTCGGCCTGAGCTTCCTTGTTGGGCTTCGAAGTGATAGCACCAAACAGTCCGAGCTTGTGCTTCTTGAGCAGCTCAATGGTTCGATCCGGCAGCGCGTTGCCTTCGTTGCACCAGATGTCCCAACCAATGTCGGCATGAATATATTCGGCGTCGAAGCCAACTGCTTTTAGAACCCGCAAAGCCTCAGGCAGAACCTGGTTTCCGATTCCGTCCCCCGGCATGGTCACCACTGTATGTTTCGCCATCAGTAATTTCTCTCCCAAGAAAATCGGGTGGTCGCGGGCGACCCGCCCGCGGGAAGCTCTGCAAGTCCGACAACAATCCGACAGATGATGCTTGCGCCAGCGGTTCAGCTTTCCGAAAGTCGCAGCGAGTCGCCCGCGGCCACCCGTTCTACCCCAGCCCCAACCGCTTGGCCACCAGGTTCTCCACACCTTGCGCGATTACCAGTGATTGCGGCACGCTGCCCAGAGCCGGAAACGCGAATTTCTCTCCACGCCAGCTGATCAGCCCCGAAGTAAAGTCAATGTCAATCTCTTCCCCGGGAATGATTGTCTTTTCTTTGGCGCTGATCTCTTTGGCAAACTGCTCGCGCAGCCGCTTCACCAGCTCCGGAACTTCCACACACAGGAATCCGTTGTTGTAAGCGTTGCGCAAATAGGTTTGCGAGAAACTGGCCGCAATCACCAGTGGAATTCCTTTCGCCTTTAGGCAAGTGACCGCCTGCTCGCGGCTCGACCCAGTGCCAAAGTTAAAGCCGCTGATCACCACATCACCGGCGCGCGTGCGCGCGGCGAATTGTGGATCGTAATTCTCCATCACCACCTTGGCCATGGTTTCCGGAGTGACGTCGTCGCGGTAAGTGTAGTCCTTCCCGTAAATCGCGTCGGTGTTCACATTGTCCAACGGCAAAAACACCAGCCTTCCGCGCACCCGCTCGGGAAAGCCGGGCAGAATCTCGACTTTCTCGGCGGCAGTGCCGGTGGGAAACTCCTGGTACACCCGTACGGCGGTGCGGTCTGCCATCTTGGAGTGTCCTCGGATGTAACCGGCCACGGCGGAAGCGGCCACCACCTCCGGGCTGGCGAGATAGCATTTCGCATCGCGCGATCCCATGCGTCCCTTGAAATTGCGGTTGGTGGCGGAGATCCCGACTTCGCCCGGCTCCAGCAGCCCGACGCCCAGGCCGATACACGGCCCGCAGCCCGCCGGCAAGGGGTTCGCGCCAGCGTCGAGTAAGGTCTGCCAGATGCCGCGCCGCTCCGCCTCTTCCTGCACCCATTTGCTGGCCGCGCCCAGATACAACTTCACTCCGGGCGCCACTTTCTTGCCTTGCAGCACCATGGCAGCGGCAGCCAGGTCCTCAATCCGCGAGTTCACGCAGGACAGCAGATAAGCCTTCTGGATGGCAATCTTCTGTGTTTCGATCTCGGCCAGCGAGGCCATGATCTGCACCGTGTCCGGTCCGGAAACATGCGGGGTTACCTGCGACAGGTCGAGCACGATGCGGGCGGCATAGACCGCGTCCGGATCGGGCCGCGGCGGATCCTCCGACCAGTTGGCGATATCGCGATTGGTGAAGCGCTCGATGCCCAAAGCCGCCAGTCGTTCCTTCACGGCTTTCAGATACTTGATGGTGTTCTCGTCCACCGGAAACCACCCCACCAGCGGTCCCCACTCGGTGGACATATTTGAAATAGAAAAGCGGGCGTCCATGGAAAGGCTGGCTACGCCCGGTCCGCTGAATTCGACGGCGGAGTTCAGCACCTCGTCGTGGTTATAGAGACCGCACAAAGTGATGATGACGTCTTTTCCGGTTGCGCCCGCAGGCAATGTGCCTTCGAGCACCACCTGAATGGAGCGCGGAATCTGCCACCAGAAATCCCCGGTTGCCCACGCGGCGGCGGCGTCGGTGCGCACGATCGGTGTTCCCACCGCGCCCAGCGCGCCGTACATGTTCGAGTGCGAGTCGGAAGCCACAACGAAAGACCCAGGCACAACATATCCGCGCTCCACCATGATCTGATGGCCGATACCCGAACCTGCGGGATAGAAATCTACGCCGTGATATTTGGCGAAACCCTCGATGGCCTGATACTTGTGCAGGTTCGAGTCTTCCTTATTCTGGATGTCGTGATCGAGGGCAAACACCAGCTGCTTCGGATTTTGAATCTTCTTCGCGCCGATAGTCTGGAACTTCTTCATCACCGCAGAGGTATTGTCATGCGTCATCACGCGGTGCGGCCGAATGGCCACAAAATCTCCGGTGCGCAGCGGCCGCTTTGGCCCCTCGGCTAGATGTGCCTGCGCGATTTTTTCAACGATGGTCTGACCCATGTATCACTCCTGGTCCTACTCCATGTCATCCTGAGCGGAGTATTGCATTTCGCTCGCGAAATGCAATACGGAGTCGAAGGACCCCTATGATCGAGTGACCAGCGTCCACCAGTCTCTTTCGCCCTTTTCAGGGCTTATCATTTCCGCTTTGTACACGGGGCTTACGCCCCGGGCTGCATTCTTTCGCCGCTTCGCGGCTGCCCACAGTTGCTCGATGAGACTGCTATCGGCGCTTCTTGGTCTTCAGCGCGACCTTAGACGCCACCTTCTTCTTCACATCCGCCTTCATCAGCGCCATCAGCTTGCTCACCGATCCCACCTTCTCCAGGTTCCAGATCGCGTTCTTCAGCTTCTTCTGCGCCCCCTCTGACAGTACACCCTCCGCCAGCGCCTCGAACTTTTCTTCGACCTCTGCATCAGAGAGCGGATTGCGCGGATCGCCTTTCGGATAATCCAACTGCTTGGAAAAAATTTGCCCGTCCGTAGTCGTAAGGTTGACAACCACGCGCTGCAGCGCGGGGAAAACTTTCTCGATCTCCGGATCGGCGACCACTTCTACCTTTTTCAACTGCGCCCGGATGGTCGGGTCCATGATCTTCTTCATCTCGAACTGGACCGGCGTGACCTGCCGCTCCGCGATGGCGGCCGCAATCACATAGGGCAACGAGTGGTCCGCAGTCTCTTTCGACCGCGGATCGTATTTGCTGGGATCGGAAAGAATATCGGCCGCCCGCGCCAGTGAACGGATCTGCACTTTCTCCACCTGCTCCGGCTTCAAGTCGTTTGACTTGACGATATCGAGCACGGCTGAAATCGGCGTATGGGTAAGCGCCTCGGTGGGAAAGGCTTTCATGCCGCACTGCGTAATGCGCCACGATTCCCCCAGTCCATCGGTCAGCAGGTTCAACTTCCAGGACGGGCCGAAACAGTGTGTCAAACCCTCTTTGCCGTCAACCACGTGCTCCGGCCCGGTGTAGCCTTTTTCGGCCATGAGCGCGGCCATTACCCCGCTCTGCGTCGCCATGGGATCGACGGTGTTCTTCATCATGGTGAGCTTGCCGGCGGTGACCGCGCCCAGGGTCGCATGATGGCTGGCTGAAATGCCGATGGCATGCTGTATCTGCTCCCATCCCAGGTGCATGGCGCGGCCCGCGACAATAGGCGAGACGAACGCCGTCAACGTGGCGTGATGCCAGCCGCGCTCGCGAATTCCGGGGAACGCCGCCTCGCAGAAGCGCATCTCGAACTCATGTCCGAGCACGAGTCCAACAATTAATTCCTTCCCATCGGCTTTCGCGCGCTCGCAACCGGCCAGCGCCGCGGGAAAAATATCGGACGGATGCGAGGGGTCCTGCTTCCAGTAAATGTCGTTGTAGTCCATGCAACGGATCATCAATCCGTTGGCCAGCGTCGCCGAAACCGGATCGACGCGTTTGCCGGTGCCAATCACGGTGGCCGGGCCATTTCCAGCAATTTCGTCGAGCACCTCGAGCGCGATTTTCACATCGTGCTGCTGATAACCGCCCAGCCCGCAGCCCACGGAATCGAGCAGAAAGCGCTTGGCCTGGTACACAGCTTCCTGCGAGAGCTGCGGATAGCTCAGGCCGGCAGCCCAACGCGACATGCCGGCGGTAATCGTTTCTTTGACGACTCCTGGTTTCGTAGCCAACGCGAACTCTCCTATTTCAGTTTGATATTTTTCGGGTTCTTGAAGGGCAAGAACGCCATGAAGTCGGCATGGTGAACGATGTAGGCTTCGGTGGTGCGCTTCACCAGGTCGCCTTCGGCGGCATGGGCCGCAATGATGTGGCAGACGGCGTCGGGGACGCCACATTCCAGGGCCAGCGCGACACCGGTAAAAGGATGGCGCAAGGCCTCGCCGCGCTCGCTCTGCCGGCTTTTGCCGTCGGCGCCCACTTCGTACTCCAGCAACTTGCCCACATCGGCGAGAATGGCGCCCGCAATCACGGTGTCCATGTGAATGGGCAAGGCGCGCCCCATGAATTGCTCCATGGCTTCAGCACTCTGGCGCGCTATGTGCACGACGCAACGCTTGTGCTCCATGAAAGTGATGGGGCAGTTGGGTACCAGCAGGGTGAAGGGAATGCGATTCAGGTCGTCAGGCTTCAGCGGACTGCGCTCCAACGCCTTCACCCACGTCTGGGTGACCTGGTTGCGCAGCTTTTTGTCTTCGATCCATTGGATCTCCGGCCAAAGCTTGGCGACTGCGTCTTGCATTTCGTACGCCCTCCACAAAACCACTTAGCTTACCGTGACGAAGCGGCAGGCGTCGAGTGCAGGGGGTGACCATGGGTTAGAAACGTTCCATACCGATTTCCCGCCGCACTGGACTTCTGGGCATTCCAGGCCGCCCATCCAGTGTTAGAGTGCCATCTAAGGCTGATATGAAGCTGAGAGTCGCGGGATCGGCACTGTTGTTTCTGGCTCTGCTGGGCTCGTCCCCGGCCCAGCAGGGTGCGGCCACGGGCGAGCCCATTGTGTTCTCGACCGCTCCTTTGCCCAAAGCATTCCTGCGCCGCCCCTATCACTTCAAGTTGGAGGCGCAAGGCGGCATTACCCCTCTCAATTGGGAGGTGACCGCTGGAACGCCGC
>Ga0326726_10001512_pt1 | contig 21605 bp, 22 predicted proteins | sample MHFenrmetagenome_2_FD_207603 | JGI IMG/M metagenome (GOLD analysis project Ga0326726, IMG submission 207603) | Lab enriched peat soil microbial communities from Michigan Hollow, Ithaca, NY, United States - MHF15MN | ecosystem: Environmental > Terrestrial > Soil > Wetlands > Peat | place: USA... | reverse complement strand
AAAGGAAACGTGGATTACAGCTGGATCCCCAAAATCAAGTCTGCGGTGTCCATTCCCGTCATCGTTAACGGCGACATCATTTCACCGGTAAACGTCAAGGAGGTGTTCGCGACAACCGGCTGTGACGGAGTCATGATCGGCCGGGGGGCAGTGCTGAACCCGTGGATTTTCCGTCAGACGAAGCATTATCTCGCGAGCGGGGAGTTGCTCCCCGAACCGACGTTGGAGGAGAGAGTTGCGCTCCTTCGTGAGCATCTTCGCCTGTCGGTGGAACATAAGGGTGAGCGTGCCGGCGTGATCGAGCTCAGAAAGCATTACGCCGGGTTCCTCCGGGGGATGCCTCATGTTTCGAAGGTCAGAATGGAATTGATGCAGTTCACGGAGGCCGCCCCCATCCTGGATCATCTGACCAGATTCCTGCAGCTTTACTCCCCCCAGCCTCAACCTGCGTGAAATCGGCATTGCGCTGTCACCGAAGGGCCAGCGCTCCCCTCCTCACAGAGTGCAGGATGACGTGGTTGATTTGCCGTGACGATCTACCTGATCCGGCAATGTGGTTGAATGTCTTTGTCCGTTTTGGTACAATTGCAGACCTCTCCGCAGTGATACTTTTCACGCACCTTTTCATTTATGGATAAGAAAGAGATTGTCGCGATCCTTGAGGAGATGGGGACACTCCTTGAGTTGCAGGGTGCGAACCCGTTCAAATCGAGGGCGTTCCACAATGCCTCGAGGGCGGTCGAAGGCATCACCGGGGATCTCCGTGAGCTGGTGGATTCCGGAGAGTTGTTGAAAGTGAAAGGAATCGGGACGAGCATTGCGGCGATCATCACGGACCTTGTGGTCAAAGGGAAATCCAAAGACTATGCCGACCTTCGAAAGGGGATCCCGGACGGGGTGCTCGACATGCTTCGCATCCAGGGCCTCGGACCGAAGAAGGTCAAGATCCTTCATGAGAAACTGAAGCTGAAATCCCTTGAACAGCTTGAAAGAGCAGCGCGGGCAGACAAGCTCGCCTCCCTTGAGGGATTTGGGAAGAAGACCCAGGACAACATCCTTGCAGGAATTCAGGCCCTCCGCAGCCGCAGCGACAAACACCTCTTTTCGATCGCGGAAGAAGCAGCTCGTTCGGTCTTCGATGCGGTGAAGAAGCAGCGAGGGGTGCTTCAGGCGGAAATTGCAGGAAGCCTTCGCAGGCGAAAGGAAATCATCGGTGATATTGATATCCTTCTCAGCGCCCGGGAAGCCGACCGAAAGAAGCTGATGGAGGCGTTCGTGAGTCATCCCGATGTGGTTACAGTGGTTGCGCACGGCGAAACCAAATCGAGCGTTACGCTCAAAGCCGACATCAACTGCGATTTGCGAATCGTGGAAGACCGGGAATTTCCCTTTGCTCTCAACTACTTTACGGGGAGCAAGGAACATAACGTGGAAATGCGCACCCGCGCGAAAAAAAAGGGGCTCAGTCTGAATGAGTATGGATTTTCACGGCTGGGAGAAGCGGAAGCGGGAGGGGGGAGGAAAAGTACCGTGGCATGCCGGGACGAAAAGGATATCTACCGGACCGTTGGACTTGCATATGTTCCGCCCGAGCTGCGCGAAAACAGGGATGAGTTCGCTGCTGCCGAAAAAGGAACGCTTCCAAAACTTGTATCGATGGAAGACATACGCGGCACATTCCACTGCCACACAACGTACAGCGACGGTGTGAACACGCTGACCCAAATGGCTGCGGAAGCCAGAAAGCTCGGCTGGGAGTACCTCGGTATTGCCGACCATAGTCCGGTTGCAGCGTATGCGGGGGGGCTCTCGAAAGAAAAGCTCAAGGCACAGTTCAGGGAAATCGATGATCTCAATGAGAAGACCCCGTCTTTCCGTCTGCTCAAAGGGACTGAATGTGACATCCTTCCCAACGGCGACCTTGACTGGCCCGATGCAATTCTGGCATCGTTTGAATACGTTGTCATCTCCATTCACAGCAACTTTAAGATGACGGAAGCCGAAATGACCAGGCGCATCGTCAAGGCGTTGAAGAACAAGCACGTGACGATGCTTGGTCATCCGACGGGCCGTCTGCTTCTTTCACGGGATGCCTATCCGGTGAATATGACGGAGATTATTAACGTGGCCGCAGACAACGGCAAGTGGATTGAGATCAACGCGCATCCTTCGAGGCTGGATCTCGACTGGCGACTGTGCAGCTATGCGAAGGAAAAAGGCGTCCTGATTCCGATCAATCCCGATGCGCATGCTGTCGGAGGGCTCCAAGATGTCCGGTTCGGTGTCGGCATTGCCCGCAAGGGAGGACTGGAAAAGGTCGATGTTGTGAATGCCAGGCCGCTCGGAGAAGTACTCCGGCTCTTCAACCGAATGTGATTTCAAAACACTATGGCCGCTCTCAGGAATTCTTGGTTCGGAATACTCCTGATCGTTGTGGGGGTGATTTTCATCATGGGTGCAACGACTGGCCTGGATGTCGGCGGGATGTTCAGGAAAACCTGGCCCGTGTTGCTGGTACTGTTGGGAGGTTTCCTTCTCTTTCGCCCCAGGATGGGACCTCTTTTTTCACACAGGTCGGACCGTACCCAGCGCGACGCGGACGGTGTGGACGCCTCCAACGTATTCGGCGACCTCACCCTTCGTGTCACCTCTCCTTCATTCAGGGGCGGTTCCGCTTCGACCGTGTTCGGGAAAGTGAGGGTTGATTGCAGGGAAGGAGGGCTTGCTGAAGGCGAACACCGTCTTGTTGCGAGCAGCGCAATGGGGAACGTGACGGTGTTGCTGCCGCAGGATGCGGCCGTGATGGTTACTGCATACGCTGTTGTCGGAAGTGCGGCTGTTTTTGATAAGTCAGAAAAGGGGGTCGCGACAACGGTGATACACGAAACACCCGAATTCGCGTCGGCCGCTAAGAGGTTGCGTGTGGAAGCTTCCGTGGTGTTCGGAGAGATAACAGTCCTCTGACCCGGATGTGCGTGTCATGGGGAGGATATTCTGTTTCCCGTGCCTGTTTGAGAATAAGCGGGCTCATTTCACCGGAGAAATCCAATGTCCAGATTTGAGCGTCACATGTTTGTGTGCGTAAATGAACGGCCCCCGGGTCATCCGAAAGGTTGCTGCAAGGAAAAAGGCTCGGAAACGGTCCGCGCGCTCCTGAAGGCCGAACTGAAGAAACTTGGCCTCACGTCCGTTGTTCGGGCAAATGCCTCCGGGTGTCTCGATGCGTGCGCGCACGGCGTGAGTATGGTTATCTATCCCGAGGGGATATGGTACGGAGGGGTTACTCCGCAAGATGTTCCTGCGATCATCGAACAGACGATTTTGAACGGAAAAGTCATAGACAGGCTCCTTATCCCCGATCCGGCATTTGCACCGGATCACAAGCAGTTTCCCATTCTTCCCCTACCGCAGGGAAAGGACAACTCGTCACCCGTCTGAATGCACAAAAGCTGAACGGAATGAACGGAACCGAACTTTTTCTGCACAGGGCCGGCTGAGGACTACATGAGCATTTATACCTCTCTGAAAATAAACCTTCCGGTCATCAGTTACTCGATTCTTCATCGCCCGCAAAACCGCAGCGCTGTCGAGGCGTACGAGCATACGATTCAGGAGATGCATGCGAAGGTGGAGGAGGAATCGATGTCGGTTGCTTCGAACCTTCGCAAAGAGCTCGATGAAACGGTCGAACGTCAATCGCAGATGTTGCGCGGCGCGCTTTCTCAATTCCTTGAGACACCGATCCGTTCTGATAACGCAGAGCTGCAGAACATCTTCAGGGAGACCTTTCGGAAGCACCGCGATCAGTTGACGACGGGGGTGCCGGCCGGCGTGATCGGTTCATCGGAAGGCGTTGTTCGCATAGGAGAGGCACGGGGTTCGGCGTTTCGGGTCCTCGCAGGAAACGGCAGGAAATACCTTCGCGAGCTCGGGTATCCGGTGACAAAAACGAACGCGCCTGTTTACGAATCGGTGTACCTTGTCCACGGCGGCGAAAATCTCGACGTGCTGGAGCACATCGTCAGGGACCGGCTTGGGATTTACAGCTCGCCGCACGGTGAGCATATCAAACTGGTGCAAACGTTCGTCGTTGCCGCTCATAATCTTTTGCACAATGCGGGCACGGCGTATGAGCGGGCAATTCATGATGCATGGGGCGAGGCCGTCCTGTATTTTTCAAAACCCGATATCCGCTACGAAGATTTCCGTACCGCGCTGGTTCCTGCCGTCGAAGATCTCGCCCGGCAAACGTCCCTTCCTTCCGTCTCCATCTGGCAACGCAAACTCGGACTTGGGCCCGGGAGAGAGTTCCTGATCCGATGCGTGGTAGCCTCGGAGCGTCAGGTGAATTCCCTGGTCGATGCGGTCCAGAGCCTAAGCTCGTCCCCCCACCTGCTTGATGCCATCGTGAAGCGGGGGTGCCTCGTCGTTAAGGAACTGCTGTATCCCGAGAAGGCTGCAAAATCGGACGCGTAACATCACTGCAGAAAGGTCCCACGATGTCCGTGCGTTCCAGGAAAGCCCGGCCGAAGGCTGAGGACCCACCCGCGCTCCGTGCGCGAGGTGCTTCAATCCTCCGTACACTGCAGCAGGAATTCCCTTCTGCCCGGACTGCGCTCAAGCATCAGAATGCCTTTCAGCTTCTCATCGCCACGATCCTTTCCGCGCAGTGCACGGATGAGCGTGTGAACATGGTCACGAAGGACTTGTTCGCGCGGCATCCATCGCCTTCTGATTTCGCTTCTCTACGCCAGACCCTACTCGAAAAGGAGATCCGTTCGACGGGGTTCTTCAGGATGAAGGCGAAGAGCATCATTACCTGCAGCAAAGTGCTCCTTGAGAAGCACAGGGGAATTGTCCCGCAAACAATGGGAGAACTGGTCCAATTGCCGGGGGTAGGACGAAAGACCGCGAACGTTGTTCTTGGGCAGGCATTCCGCATTGCGTCCGGCGTGGTGGTTGATACGCACGTTCAGAGGCTGTCGCAACGATTGGGTTTCACAACCGCCGGTACGCCGGAAAAGATTGAACAGGATCTGATGGCGATTTTTCCGCAGGATCAGTGGATAGACCTGGGCTCGGTGCTTATTCTGCACGGACGCAAAACCTGCAAAGCCCGGAAGCCGGCTTGTGCTGCCTGCGCCGTCAGGTCCCGGTGTCCGAGCGCTGATGCCTTTCTGCGTGCAGCGGAGAAATAGAATAAGGTCAGTTCTTGCTCACGAGCTCGTTGTGCAGCGAGGAAATGCAGGTGGGACAAAAGTACAGCACACGATGGTCACCTATCTGGCGCTCGACAAGCGTTCCTTTCGGATAGGGAGTTCTGCAGATCGAACATTTTTCCCTGTTGGCATCCTCAGCGGAAATCCTCCCTCGTAAGATCGTCTTCCCGCCGATCACCGCAACCGCCAGTACTATTGCCAGGAAGGCCGCCCCGAGAAGGGTAATGGACATGGCAATTTCGGTGGCTGTGTGAGTGATAGGCGCAAGCGTTGAGATAATATACACACGCGGCAGCGATTTCCAAAACTGCGAACTGCCGTTTCCCGCCTTCTCACCCCTGCGAAATCGGATGTCCCCTTTCAGGTCAGGTGGCGGGAAAGTCTCCGAATCTCCCCGGTTTCTCTGGCACATTTTCTGAGCCATAGTCGACAGAGTTTCTCCTTCCCACGATTACGTTCGTTGTGGAGCTCCCACATGCGTACGATCGAGTCCTCAGACTTCCAGCGCATCCTCGATGCCCTCGTCACCCGCGGCTATACCCTCCTCGGACCGGTTGTTCGCGATAGTGCCATAGTCATTGATGAAATCCGGGACATGAAGGATCTCCCCAGGAACTTCGGAGATCATCAGGAACCTTCGCACTATTCCCTTTCGCAGCGGAATGATGGTGCCTATTTTGGATTCGCTGCCGGACCTGTTGCCTGGAAGAAGTATCTCTTCCCGCCACGCGTCACGTTGTTCACCGCGCAACGCTCCGGCAAGGGATTCAGCGTAACTCCGGGGATTGATGGCTGGAGTCCGCGGAAACTCGCTTTCGTAGGGATCAGAGCATGTGACTTGAATGCCGTGGCAATCCAGGACAGGGTATTTAGTGCCCAGGAATTCGTTGACCCGATGTATGCCGCAATCCGGGAACGTGTGTTCACCATCGCCGTTCACTGCACAGCGCCCGGGGAGACATGCTTCTGTACATCCATGGGTGCCGGGCCGAAGGCGGACCACGGATTTGATCTTGCCGTGACAGAGCTTGCCGGAGAAGGAAGACACATTTTTGTGGTCGAGCCGGGGAGTGCCGCGGGGAGTGAAATTCTGGAAGAGGCGGCCCTGCGGGAATCGACGGAAGAGGAACTTCACTGCGCGGAGGATGCTGTAGAGCGATCGGCGGCATCTATTTCAAAGAGAATGGAAATTGACGGCCTGCCGCAAATCCTCCGCGAAAATCTGGAACATCCCGAATGGGAGGCCGTGGCTAAACGTTGTCTCGCGTGTGCGAATTGCACTATGGTCTGCCCGACATGCTTCTGTTCTGCCGTGGAAGATTCCACCGACCTGGAAGGGACAGGTGCACAACGGCAGAGGCGCTGGGACTCCTGCTTCACGATGAGCTTCGCGCGCGTGGCTGGAGGAAATATCCGGCCTTCCATAAGGGCGCGGTACCGGCAATGGCTCACCCACAAACTGGGAAATTGGGTGGATCAGTTCGGCACGATGGGTTGTGTTGGCTGCGGGAGATGCATCACCTGGTGTCCTGCAGGAATCGACATCACGGATGAGGTCGACGTCATCCGTGGTAACGGAGTACATGTCTGAAGGAGTCGTATATGGAAATTGAAAATCTCGGCAAGATTCTGCGGCAGCATCCGTTTCTCGAGGGGCTACCGGAACATGACCTTGAAGTTGTGATCGGTTGTGCTTCAAGTGTCCGGTTCACCGACGGGACTTACCTGATGCACGAAGGCGATGTCGCCAACAAGTTCTATCTAATACGATCGGGACGCATCGCCCTGGAAACGGACCTTAATGCCAGAGGAACCATGCGCATTCAAACCGTCGGTCCGGGAGAAGTCCTTGGATGGTCATGGCTCATTTCACCATTCCGATGGCATTTCAGTGCGTTCGCGGTCAGCGACGTGCTTGCCATTGCCCTTGACGGGGAATGTCTCAGGCGCAAATGCGAGAACGACCATGATTTTGGATTTGACATGCTCCGCCGGCTCGCCCAGGTTATGGAACGCCGGCTCGAGGCGACCCGCATGCAATTGCTGGATCTTTACGGAACGGACGCAAAGGTGCCCTCGTGATTGTGGAAGACACAGATGCGCCGGCGATTGTGGAGGAACCGCCCCGCGCCCTGAATGATCCGATGGTTGTGCGGCCCGTGAACATCCGGAAAGTTATCTGGGAGACGGATGACACTTTTACGCTCAACCTCGACGTCGGGTCACTGGGAGACCGGTTCGTGTTTCACCCCGGTCAGTTTAACATGCTGTACGTCTTCGGCCTGGGCGAGGCAGCGATTTCCATCAGTTCGAATGCCGCCCAGACGCGCGCCCTTTCACACACGATCCATCGCGTCGGAGTTGTTACGACCGGACTGGCCCAGTTGAAGCGCGGAGACGCCATCGGGCTACGGGGACCGTTCGGCACGGGCTGGCCATTGAGTGCTGCGCGTGGCAAGGATGTATGCATCGTGGCGGGAGGAATCGGTCTTGCACCTCTGCGGCCGGTCATGTATGCGCTGCTGGAGGAACGCACAGCGTATGAACGCATCATACTCCTCTACGGTGCTCGCAGCCCGCTGGATCTGCTCTACCGGGTGGAGCTGGAGAGCTGGGCAAACGAAAACCAAGTAGAGGTTCTCGTAACAGTGGACCGGGGTGACTCCTCGTGGAAAGGGTACATCGGTGTCGTGACCAATTTGTTTTCATACATCAAGCTTGATGCCCGCGCCACTGTTGCGTACGTGTGCGGTCCCGAGACGATGATGAAGTATACTATTGATGAGCTGGAGCGCAGGGGATTGCCGGAAGACCAGGTGTATCTCTCGATGGAGCGGAACATGAAGTGTGCGGTCGGATTTTGCGGCCATTGCCAGTTCGGCCCTGAGTTTATCTGCAAATCCGGCCCGGTGTATGCTCTTCCGCGCGTTCGTTTTCTCCTGGACAAGAGGGAGATCTGAAATGCCTTCAAAAAAGCCGACAGTGGCGGTGTTCAAATTTGCTTCGTGCGATGGCTGTCAGCTCTCGCTGCTGGATGCGGAGGAGGAACTCCTTGCTTTTGCCGGTGCAGTTGAAATCGCCAATTTTCCGGAGGCAAGCAGAAGGGTTGTGAAGGGCCCTTATGATATCGGCCTGGTGGAAGGGAGCGTGACCACCCCGCACGATGTCGAACGCATCCGTGATGTGCGGAAGCAGTGCCGCGTTCTTGTCGCGATTGGTGCCTGCGCAACGGCCGGAGGCATTCAGGCGCTCCGCAACTGGAAGGATGTCAAGGACTTCATCCGGATCGTCTACGCCTCTCCCGACTACATTTCGTCACTCGATCGTTCGATGCCGATAGGGTCGTACGTCCATGTCGATTTCGAACTGCGGGGCTGCCCGATCAACAAGACACAGCTGCTCGAGGTGGTGAACGCATTTCTTCACAAGCGCAAACCGAATATTCCAAACTACAGCGTATGCATCGAATGCAAGCTCCGGAGTACGGTGTGCGTATTGGTCGCCGAGGGAACGCCGTGCCTCGGCCCGGTGACACAGGCGGGATGCGGTGCGATCTGCCCGTCCTATCGTCGGGGTTGCTACGGCTGTTTCGGGCCGATGGAGAATCCGAACACGACAAGTCTCGCCGCGCATTTCACCGATCTCGGCGTCGAACGGCGAGACATCATGCTGGCGTTCCGGGGCTTCAATGCCTACGCGGAATCGTTCAGAAAGGAAAGCGATGCTCATGAGTGAGGCACGCGGTCCATCTGCCCGTCGCTTCTCAGGTTTGTCGGGGGGCCCGTTGACGGTCAAAGTCAGCGACGGTAAGGCTGACGCTTCACGTAGCAGAGTCTTCGGGCCTCCCAGATTCTGTCCCGGGTGCAGTGATATCCGACGTTCAAGCGAGGGGAGAACTCAGGATCCGTGAAAAGCAGGGTCATAAAAGTAGATCAGCTCGCTCGCGTTGAAGGGGAGGGCTCGTTGTTCGTCAAGGTCAACGACGGCAAGGTTGCTGATGTTCAACTCCGCATCTTCGAGCCCCCCCGTTTTTTTGAGGCATTCCTGCGCGGACGGCGCGCCACGGAAGCTCCCGATATCACTGCGCGCATCTGCGGGATCTGTCCCGTTGCCTACCAGATGAGCTCCGTTCAGGCGATGGAAGACGTGCTCGGGATAACGGTTTCTCCGCAGATCGCTGCCCTTCGCCGGCTTATGTACTGCGGCGAATGGATCGAAAGTCATGTCCTGCACATCTACATGCTTCACGCGCCGGATTTCCTCGGCTACGAGGATGCCCTGAGCCTGGCGAAAGACAAGCCGGATCTCGTGAAGCAGGCGCTGGCGATGAAGAAAATCGGCAACGACATCGTGGCCCTCCTTGGCGGACGTGAGATCCATCCGGTCAACGTATGCGTGGGCGGATTCTACCGCGTTCCCCGTCCCGAAGAATTCCTCCCGCTGGAGGACCGACTTCGCTGGGGACTTGATCGAGCAGTGGAGACCGCCAGGCTTGTCTCGACATTTGAATTCCCCGATTTCGAAGTTCCGTATGAATTCGTTTCGCTGAGGCATCCGGACGAATATCCGATGATCGGCGGACGCATTGTGACGGAGAGCGGACTCGACATCAGCGTCCGTGAGTACGAGTTTCACTTTGAGGAACGGCACGTAGAACACTCAAACGCGCTGCATGCATTTGAACGTGGACACGGTCGGTACCATGTCGGACCCCTTGCGAGATTCAATCTGAATTTCGACCGGCTCTCGCCCCTCGCGGGCCAGGTGGCGACGGATGTTGCCTGCAAGCCCCCGGTGCGGAATCCGTTCCGGAGCATCGTTGTACGCGCCATCGAGACTGTCTACGCCTACGAAGAAGCTCTCCGGATCATCACGACGTATGATCCTCCCGAGCCCGGCCGGGTTTCGTTGGGATCCGAAGCAGGAATCGGGTGCGGAGCTACCGAGGCGCCGCGCGGCATGCTCTACCACCGGTACAGGATCACCGAAGACGGAATGATCCGCGATGCAAAGATCGTTCCGCCGACTGCTCAGAACCAGCCCACCATCGAGGAGGATGTTCGCGCCTTTGTAACGAAATTCATCGATCTGCCCCGGGAGACCCTGACATGGAAATGTGAACAGGCCGTCAGGAATTATGATCCCTGCATATCGTGCGCCACGCACTTTGTAAAACTGGATATTAGCTGAGGATGATAGTGAAGAAACGCGGGCCAGAACCGGGACGCATATCGGAACCACCGCTGGTCATCGGTATCGGCAATGAATTTCGGGACGATGATGCGGTTGGCATCCTCGTGGCACGCGAGCTCCGGCGCCGATGCCCCGGTGCTTCCATCGTGGAGGTGACGGGCGAGGGTACTGCCTTGATGGCAGCGTGGGCGGGACACGAAAACGTGATCATCGTCGACGCCGTGTCTTCTGGAGAGGAGCCCGGAACGATTACAACGGTGAATATGGCGGAGGAGGATGTCTCCCGGCATCTTTTCCCGTCTTCCAGCCATGCCTTCGGTGTTGCGGAGGCCGTCGCGCTCGCAAAGCGGCTTCATAATCTTCCGTCGCGGCTTGTCCTTTACGGGATCGAAGGAAAAGAGTTCGGCGCGGGGGTGGGATTGTCCACCCCGGTTGTACGTCAGATCCCTGATCTCATCGCGCTGATACAGAAGGAAATTCTCTCCCCGGGTGCCACCCCGCCGTACATGCTCCAGCCTTCCTGAAATTCCCGCCTTTTTTTTCGGCGTCCATTTGTGTATTTTCCGGCCCATTGGTTCGGTCTCACCTTCCGGAGAAAATGCCTGTGAACAGACAGAATGCGCTTGATCTGCTGTACGAGTATACAGTCTCCGACAGTCTTCGAAAACACGCTCTCGCCGTGGAATCGGCAATGAGAGCATACGCGGAAGCAGGGGGGCAGGACGCGGAAACATGGGGGAACGTGGGACTCCTTCACGATTTTGACTACGAGAGATACCCGCAGTTTCCGGACCATCCCACCAGAGGGTCAGAGATCCTGAAGGAAAAAGGCTACACGGAGGATATGCGGAGGGCAATACTCGGTCACGTGCCACAGATGAACGTTCCGCGCGATACACCCATGGCAAAGACCCTGTTCGCATGCGACGAACTCTGCGGGTTCATCGTTGCCTGTGCAATGGTCAGGCCTGGCAAGCTATCGGATCTCGAAGCTCCTTCAGTACGGAAGAAAATGAAGGACAAGGCATTTGCACGCGGGGTGAACCGGGAGGACATCATCAAAGGCGCCGAAGAGCTTGGCGTTGAGCTGAACCAGCATATCACCTTCACCATCGGCGCGCTGCAAAAGGTGGCTAAGGAACTCGGACTGTAGTGTCACCAGACGTCGGCCGTGATCCCGACTGTCCACAGGGAGACCTTTGCCGCATAGTTCTGGGAAATCCTGTCAAGGCCGGTATAGTATTCCACGGAGAGGCGGATTCCGCCCGAACCCCAGCTTCCAAACTTGACGCCTGCGGCTGCGCTGTTGGAGATGTAGTACTTGGGGATGCCTGCAAAGTAGACATGATCTGAGACATAAAAGACGAAGGGTCGGCCAAAGAGCTCGCACGCTGTGTCGTTCGTTCGCACCGTCAGGCCGTGCAACGTAGCAGGATGGGCCAGCGTGGAAGGCCGGACAAAGAATGAATACCTGAAGCCGGTGTACACGGTAGAAGAGATCATGCCCACCGGGAATGTCCAGGCCGCTGCGATCTCAATGAAATTGCGGGTGAAGGGGACGGGCTGTTTTCCGTCTTTCCACTGTCCTGTCTGTCTATCCCAGCTCCCGTCGATGAGGTGCCCGCTGAGGTGGAGGACGCGAAGTCGGATGGTGAAACGGGGATCCTGAGTCCTGTCAGCATACGTGAGATGACCGCCTATATAGCCATCGGCGGCGTCGACCTGAAGCCGGTGTTCCCCGGTTGTTGACGTTAAAGCGGTCGCAAAGGCATCGACACCTGCGCGGTACGCAGGTCCGGTTCGGGTACCCGTGTACCCGATCAGATCGAACATCGATCCGAGATCCAGCGTGATCCGTGAGGAGCCGACATCCTTCCGGATCCCGATTCGGGGCTCCTCGTAATCGGCAGGAAAGGGAACAGCAAGCGGAGAACCGGGGAGGAAAGAAAAACCCGGCCGGAACCTTTCATCGATCGTTTGTGCATTGGCTCTCGCCGGGAACAATCCCTCCCCCGCGAGCAAGACGAGAACGAACGAACAGATCAACCGGGCAGAGTATAACATACGGAGCCAAAGAAGGAAAGATTGAATGAAGAATCAAGGAGTGGTTGCAGAGGGAATGTCAGTTCACGCGATTCAACGCAAAGCTGCCGGAGCGTTATGAACGATTTTGAGATTTCCGTCGAGGAACTGAAACGTCGCCTTGACCGTCACGACGAGATCGTTATCCTTGACGTTCGCGAGCCGGACGAATTCGAATTCTGCAATATCGGAGGTTACCTGATCCCCCTGGAAGAACTTCCGCGACGTATGACCGAGCTGGACAAAACAAAGGAAATTGCGGTGATCTGTCACTATGGTGGACGGAGCAGCCAGGCTGTGCAATTTCTCAGACACGCCGGCTTCACGAAGGCCCGGAATGTCTCAGGCGGCATCGAGACGTGGGCGGAACGCCTTGATCCCGGGATGCCGAGGTATTGAGAGGCTGACGGCAGAACGTCCGTTGAATTTTTCGGCTTTCTTGCTTATGTTAATCGACACTGTTCACTCATTCCGGAGTACTGCATGAGAAAACTCGCGGTGTTCGTCACACTCATAGTTTGCTGGTCCGCATTCGGCTTTGCACAGGAGGAGCCGATACCCCCCAAGCGCTCGCGTATGGTGAAGATCGGCCTCTTTGGCGGTTTTACGCCGGGGTTGATTTTTCCCGACGTGAAACCCATCAACGACTTTCTCAAGGGAGCAGGCGCCGCGCCGCTCAAAGACAACGGCGTGTTTCTGTGGGGCGGATCGGGCGCGGCCTATATCATGCTTGTTCCCAACCTTCGCCTTGGCGGTGTTGGGATGAGCGGGTCCATCAAAAGCACGCTTGTCAACGTGACTACGAACGTGAGAAAAGATGCACAGCTGCGCGTCGGGTATGGCGGTGTGACGATCGAGTATGTCATCCCGGTTTTTGAACAGCTCGATGTGGCGGTGGGAACGATGCTGGGAGCGGGGGGAATTGATCTTGTCCTGCGACAGAGCAATGGACTGAGCGACACCTGGCAGAGTGAACAGGATTTTCTCAGAAGTGGCCTGACTGTGCCTCCCGCAAACAATGTCACCCGGACCCTCTCGGGCACATTCTTTGTCTACGTTCCTTCGCTGTACGTGGAATACTCGATCCTCAACTGGCTGGCGGTCCGGGGGGGAGTCAGCTACGTAGGTATGGCTGCGCCATCCTGGGAAGTAGATAGCAATTATGAATTGCTGGGAGTGCCGGGAGAAGTCAGCGGCAAGGGCTTCATGGTAAATGCGGGCCTGATGCTGGGCACATTCTGAAGTTGCCTGCCTGATCGGGCGTGCTATTTGTCCGATGTGAACTGTACGGATTTCCAGGTTGCGAAGAGATCCTTGCATTTGTTCCGCTGATACTTTCCTGTCGATGTGACCGGAATCTCCTCGCCGAACACCACAACCTTCGGCGATTTCGCAAAGGGGAGCTTCTTCCGGCAGCTGGCGATGATCTCCGCTTCTGTTGAGTCCATCCCCGGCTTAAGCTTGACATACGCGCCAACTTCCTCGCCGTACCATTCGTTCTCGAAACCAACGGCTATTCCTGCCGCAACCGTCGGGATGTGCATCAACACTTCGTCGATCTCAAACGGCGAAATGTTCACCCCTCCGCGGATGATGATCTCCTTCAAGCGTCCTGTGATAAAAAAGAACTTCCTTCCCTGGTCGTCGTAGCGGAAGAAGCCTTCGTCACCGCTTCGGAACCATCCGTGCGTAAACGCTGCTTCGTTTGCGGCCTCCTCTTTGAAGTAGCAGGCCATGACGTTGTGACCCCGAACGACGATCTCGCCTTTTTCTCCCTCACCCCGTTCCTGACCGCTTTCATCGTGAATCGCCATTTCGTTGACGGGCAGCGGGACTCCGATTGACGGGTATCCGTGTTGTGACATCCACATTTTGTGTTCGGCCGGTGACAGGTTGATCGGCAGAAAGCACGAATAGCAGGTCGTTTCCGACAGCCCGTAGCCGTGAATCACGGGGATTTTGAAGGCCTGTTCGAATTTCTGTCCGAGATCCACGGTCAGCGGCCCCGCACCGCAGATGACGTGACGGAATTGCGCCAGCTTGTAGGCTTCCATATTCGGACGGGCATGCAGGAGGAATTGCAGGAGCGTCGGCACAACGCTGACGATCGTCACCTTCTCGATCCCGATGCGCTCAAAAAACCGGTCGGGGTGGAACTTCTGATTGAGCACCGTGCCTCCGCCGGCGTAGAGGGGCGTCAGGAGGGTGACGACAATGCCGTTGACGTGATGGATGGGGAGAACGCACATCATTCTCTGATCGTCGGATACGCGATGCCATTCTGCAATGCTCATCGCATCGACCATCAGATTGTAGTGAGTAAGGACCACGCCTTTGGGGTTGCCCGTCGTGCCCGATGTGTAAACGATCAGCGCGCCGTCGTCAGGACCGGCACCGTCCGGTGGAAGCGTGCGGGATGACTGTTTTTGAATTTCCGTCTGAAAATGCGGAAGCTCGGGATGGGTTCGATCTCCGACTTCGACGATGACCTTCAGGGCCGGCAGCGCAGCGCGGAGACCGAGGATGCGATCGATGTACGCGTGCCTGACAAGGGCGAGAACTGCGCCGGAATTCTCCAGCACGTAGGTGATGCGCCGGTCGTCCTCGCCAATGTTGATGGGAACAACAACTGCCCCCATCGCAAATGCTGCAAAATACTGGATGACCGCGTCGGAATGATTGTGGGAAACCGTTGCGACCCGATCCCCCGCGGCAACGCCTGCGCTCTGCAGGAAACGGGCAGTTCTGCACACCTCTTCGTAGAACTCACGGTAGGAGAATTCTGTGCGTTGGCCGCTGTCGGCATACGAGACGAGAAAGACTTTGTCTTCGTATTCGTCCGTCTGACGGGCAAGCAATTCGCCGATGTTGCGGTACGGCACGAGCCGTTCTTCCTGCGGTAACCCTTCAGGCGAACGGGCCTGGCGAATTTTCTCCTGTAGTGCTGGCGAAAGATCGAACATACAGACACCCCCGGTTGGTAGTGTTCAGCCGCGTCTGTGGATCATGTTCAGAATGCGTCGCTCCCTTCACACATGGCGTTGAATCGTCGGGCGTTGCATCTCGAAACGATCGGTGGTCCGTGCGTACGTGGCCCCTCCGAGTCTCCCGAATGCTTTGAGAAGGTCAGGGTCAATGCGGTATCCGTCGAGGACTTCATCCTGGATGCGGAACCGGACAATGCGGCCGAGGACCATGCTGCCTCCGAGCGGATTGGCGCTGACTTCGAGAATCCGGAAAAGCTTGCATTCCATGGAGACTTTTGACTCCTTCACGCGTGGTGGGGCAACCAGATCCGACGGTTCCGGGGTGAGACCGGACTCCACGAACTCATCCACGTCGGGTGGGAAATCCGCCGAGCAGGAGTTCATTTGCGCGGCAAAATCTTCGGAAACGATATTGACGACGAACTCACCGGTTGCTTTGATGTTGCGGAGGGTATCCTTCTGCATTCCGTCGGCTGTGCGCACGATCGGAACAAAACAGATGATCGGCGGATCGGCACTTGCGACGGTAAAGAAGCTGAACGGGGCAAGATTGCGGATGCCATCGGAACTGATGGATGAAACAAAGGCGATCGGCCGTGGAATGACCGCTCCCACGAGAAGCCGGTACACATCGCCGGGACGGTGCTCGGACGGATTGATGATCATGCTCCCGTGCTCCAGCTCTTCCAGTACTCCTTCCATTCCGCCTGTTCGCCGGCAGGGAGAAGGTGGATGGGATTCAGGCCGTCGAGCATCACGGCATATTCGTCTGTGTGTGTCTTTGTGGACTGTCCGGCCAGCGCCTTCGGATGCGGGCCGTGATGGATGCCGCGCGGATGGAGCGTGACCATTCCGGCTTTAATATTGTCACGGCTGAAGAAGGTACCATCATGATAGAAGATAAACTCGTCGTAGTCCGTGTTCCGGTGGAAGAACGGAACGCGCAGCGCCTGTGGGTCCTCTTCGAGCGGCCGCGGAACGAAGCTGCACACGACGGCGCCCTGCGTGACAAACGTTGTGTGAGCGCTGGGAGGGAGATGGGCGCGGGGACTCATCACCGGGCGGATGTCCCGCATGTTGATCTTCCAGACGGTGAGATCACCTTTCCAGCCCACGACATCCATCGGGTTAAACGGATACACCACGCTTGAGAACTCGTCGCCCACCTTGATGCGCACCTCCCACTCACGATTGTCGTCAAGCTGCGGAGCGGGTTCCGGCGTGGAGATCACCGCAGGGTCATACAACGCATGCTGGCCGATGAGACCCTTTTCCGGCTGCTCGAACTCGCTGCGCGATTCGACGATGAGAAAGAAATTGTCGTTCGTCGAAGGAACGATCCGGTAGGTCACTGCGCGCGGTACGACGATGTAGTCTCCTTTCTCGAACGGAAGAGGCCCGAAGTCCGTCTCAATGACACCTTCCCCGCGGTGGACAAAATAGAGCTCATCGCCGTCTGCATTCCGGAAGTAGAACGGCATCGGAGCCGCGCGGCGTGAGACATAGAGGCGCACGTCGTTGTTGCCCAGAAACGCCACCGGCGAGCCCTTCGGGTCATGTGCATCGGTCGGCTTCAGGAGATTACAGTCGATGCAGTGTGGGCGAAGCTTCCCCTCGAACCTGATCCAGCTCGTCGGAGGATGGGTATGGTAGAGATGAGCAGACTTTCCATAAAATCCTTTGCGGCCGTGTTCCTCTTCGTAGGTGCCCTCCGGAAGTCCGACGTGCGCCTGCTGAGCAGTTTTTCCCTTCTTGAGCGGATACATGCAGACCCCCTTTTGTTCAGTGTATGATTGTCACGCAGAGCGGCGCTGTTGCTCGTGCACTTCCCCGGGGCCCGCTTTGACAACCTTGTTGCGGAGCACCCCGATGCCTTGGATTTCCAGTTCCAGAATGTCTCCCGCCTTCACCCATCGATTGAGTTCGAGACCGCAACCCGTTCCCACGGTTCCCGAGCCAAGAACGTCTCCCGGGTGAATCGTCTGATCTTGTGAGAGAAATTCGATCATCTGTTCGAAATTCCAGTGCATGCTGGCGGTGCTCCCTCTGGACCACTCTTCGCCATTCACGCGCGCAAGCATCGTCAGCTGATAAGGGTCGGGAATTTCGTCGGTCGTAACGAGGACCGGGCCCAGTGCGGTACACCAGTCCTTCCCCTTTGCCGGACCAAGCCGCACCCGCATTTCCTTCCTCTGGACGTCCCGGGCGCTGAAATCGTTCATGACCGTGAATCCCGCGATATGATCGCGGGCTTTCTCGATGGGTATGTTGCGGCCGGTCTTGCCGATCACCGCGGCTATCTCGAGCTCGTAGTCAAACTTCTCGGTGAATGCCGGCCACAGGACGGGGTCGTCGGGACCGATAATGTTCTCATGGCTGCTTCTGTAGTAGACAGGAACCTCGTACCACTCCTGGGGCATAGGTTCGCCGCGGCGTTCAAACCCCATTTTGACGTGGGCTTCGAATGAGTAGAAGTCTCTCACGGAGGCGGGGCGGGGAAGGGGAGCCCGCAGGCGCACGGCGGAGGGTTCGTACACCAGGGTCTCGCCGTTGAGCCCTTCCGGGTGTTTGCCTGCAGCAAGATCAGCGGAGAGCGCCTCGATGGTTGCCCGCGCAAACCCGGTCGACGTTTCCTGCCCGCGGAGATACTCGAGCATCGTCTCAGGCACGAGGACGTCGGCAAGCGCATAGGGCCGTGCCTCGCCTTTGCGTGCAAGATGCCAGGCACACGCGAAGTTCATATCGACAATCCCCTGCGGCAGGAGCGCGCCCAGCCGTTCGTGCTTTCCGAGTGTGGTCCGGACTTCAAAGGTGCAGAGTTTCATTGCAGGCTTCAGAGGTTGCCGCGCAAGGCCTGTTCCCGTTCGATGGCTTCAAAGAGAGCCTTGAAGTTCCCTTTGCCGAAACTCCTGCTCCCTTTGCGCTGGATGATCTCAAAAAACAGCGTTGGCCTGTCCTCGACCGGACGGGAAAAGATCTGCAGCATATATCCTTCATCGTCCCGGTCAACAAGTACGCCAAGCTTCTCCAGCTCTTCAACAGGCTCCTCGATCGTGCCGACGCGCGCGGAGAGCTCCCGGTAGTATGACGACGGCACTCTGAGAAATTCCATCCCCTGCGAGCGCAGCTTCGAAACCGATGAAATGATGTCATCGGTGGCGCAGGCGATATGCTGAACGCCCGGCCCTTTGTAGAACTCCAGATATTCCTCGATTTGAGACTTCTTTTTGCCGCGGGCAGGTTCATTGATGGGAAACTTGATTCGCCCGTTGCCGTTGGCCATGACCTTTGACATTAAGGCGGAGTAGTCAGTGCTGATGTCCTTGTCGTCAAAATGCTGATACAGGCTGAATCCCATCACCGTTGCGTAAAACTCCACCCAGAGATTCATCTCACCCCAGCCGACATTGCCGACCATGTGATCGATGTAGCGAAGCCCCACCGGCCTGGCAACTTCGTCCGGTCCCGCTACGGCGCGATAACCGGGGAGGAAGGGGCCATGGTAGCGCTTGCGTTCGACAAACGTGTGAATCGTGTCGCCGTACGCCGCAATTGCACTCAGTTTGACCTCTCCGTTTTCGTCGTTGAAGCTTGTCGGCTCCATGACTCCTTTTGCGCCGCGGTGCGTGGTTTCCCGGTATGCCGATTCGGCGTCATCCACCCAGAGTCCGATATCTCTCACGCCGTCGCCGTGGAGGGTCACATGAGCGGCAATCGGGCCCTCCGGCTGCATGGGCGAGGTGAGGATGAGACGTATCGCTCCCTGCTGAACCACATATGAAGAGCGGTCGCGCCGGCCGGTTTCCGGGCCTGCGTATGCGATCAGTGAGAAGCCGAGAGCCGACCGGTAAAAGTGAGCGGCCTGCTTGGCATTGCCGACGTACAGTTCAACGTAGTCGGTTCCGTTGATGGGGAGAAAGTCCTCCATCCTGGTGCCTCAATTGTGAATTGTGAATTCTAAATTCTTAATCCTGAAAGCACGGATTCACGTAACTGCCGGCCGCACCTCTTCGAGGGCCGTATGAAGCGACTCGATCAGAAAATGATTCTGGTCTTCCGTTCCAATAGTGATGCGCATGCACGTGGGCAGTCCGAATGCCTTCAGGGGACGGACAATCACTCCGAGGGTCAGCAGCTTCTGGTACAACGCACGAACGGTTGTTTCGCTCTCAAAGGGAACGCAGACGAAATTCGCGCACGTCGGGATGGTCGTCAGTCCGAGTTCCTGGAGGGCAGGAGGAAGGTATCGTTTTCCCTCCTCGTTGACTTCCAGTGTCTTCCGGAGGTAATCGCTGTCCGCCAGCGCGCCGATACCCGCGGCCTGGGCCAGTGAGCTGGGCTCGAAGGGGAGCTTGACCTTCAAAAGATTTGTGATCAGGACGTCGTGTGCAAATCCGTAACCGATGCGCACTCCTGCAATGCCATACGCCTTGGAGAATGTCCGGAGGGTGATCACATTGTCGTATCTGTAGTGCATGGAATCAGGATATCCAGGGGTGCTCTCGGCATATTCGAAGTACGCTTCGTCGAGGATGATGAGGACGTGAGGGGGGACCTGCTTCGTGAAAGCGTCGAATTCCGGCTTGGTGAAGATGGTCCCCGTGGGATTATTCGGGTTGGCGAGATAAATGATCTTTGTGTGATCGTTGATCCGGGATGCGATCATCCCGAGATCGAAGTGATAATTCCGCAGGGGGACCGTGACAAGCCTGGTTCCCCTGGATCTCGCAAGAACATAGAAACCGACAAATGTTCCTTCGCTCGTCAGGACTTCATCATCGTCGCACAGGAAGGCGCGGATGATGTTGGACATGATTCCTTCGGAGCCGCTCCCCGCGATGACGTTTCCGATCCGCAAATGGAAACGTTCTGCCAGCACTCCGCGCAGATCGAGACCGCCGTTGGGATAACGATGGAGGTCGGCAAAGTGACGCTTCATGGCTTCAAGTGCGAGCGGCGAAGGGCCGAGAGGGTTTTCGTTCGAGGCGAGTTTGACGATCCTGGTCAGCCCAAGCTCGCGCTGTAACTCGGCGATCGGTTTCCCGGCTTTGTAGGGTTCGAGGGATTCTATGTACGGTGGGACGAGCCGCACGACGTTCGAAAGAATACGAGATCTCTTGATAGAGTCGTCCGCGTGCGCACACCCTTCAATCCGGGTCCGGCTCGTAGCGGAGACGCGGTGTCTCTTCTGCCGGAACTCCCAGCGCGGAATCGCAGTCAGCGAGCAGAGCGTGCTCCGGCCATAATAGGAAACCGGGCCCCAAAAAGCAACTTGGGGAAAAGCCGCGCCCCTACCGTCGATCGGATCTTTGCAGGGACGACGCATGCAACGTCCCTAGAGGCTTTTGATTTTGGAGGGGTTTGATTAATCAAACCTCTACACAGAACATGATGACAAATCGGTAGGGGCGAGGTGACCTCGCCCGACCGAATAATTATCCCCGCCTGCCCTGCAGGACTGTTGAAGGCGGGCAGGCATGATCCATGGATCATCGATAATTGATTTTCCAGCCCTGATTGATTACCATTGCAGGAATTCCTCACGTCCGATCGCCCTTCATTGCCCGTTTTATGATTCCGCTGCACGACACCATTAAATCCAGGACGTTCCCATTCGTTAATAGCATCATTATTCTGGCCTGCGGGCTCGTCTTCCTGTACGAAGTTTCATTGGGTGAGAAGGCGGAGCACCTGGTCCGCACGATGGGGGTCACGCCTTCGGGCGTTGCACGTACGTTGTTTCGGGGGAATCTCGCCTTTCTTCCGATTGCCACGCTGATCACTTCGATGTTCCTGCACGGGGGGTGGATGCACCTCATCGGGAACATGTTGTACCTGTATATATTCGGAGACAACGTCGAGGATCGCATCGGGCACTTTCCGTACCTGATCTTCTACCTGCTCTGCGGCATCACGGCGGCACTCACCGAAGTGTACTTTCAGCAAACTTCATCGGCGCCGTTGATTGGTGCGAGCGGGGCCATCGCCGGAGTTCTCGGCGCGTACTTCCTGCTTTATCCCAAATCGCGGGTGATGACGATGATTCCCCTTTTTGTATTTTTCCCCATCATCGAAGTTCCGGCCTATGTCTTTCTCGGAGTCTGGTTCGTCATGCAGTTCCTGC
>Ga0326726_10001511_pt1 | contig 21608 bp, 12 predicted proteins | sample MHFenrmetagenome_2_FD_207603 | JGI IMG/M metagenome (GOLD analysis project Ga0326726, IMG submission 207603) | Lab enriched peat soil microbial communities from Michigan Hollow, Ithaca, NY, United States - MHF15MN | ecosystem: Environmental > Terrestrial > Soil > Wetlands > Peat | place: USA... | reverse complement strand
GTGATCCCCAGTACCAGCAGCTTATGCAGTTCGCAAGGGCAATGGAGGGGCGCGCCCGAAACGTATCGATGCATGCCGGGGCGGTGGTGATCACCAACGGAGTGCTCGAAGAGCAGGTGCCCCTGTACGTGTCGAACAAGATCGAGACCGAAGAGCGCAAATATGCCGACGAGTTCAACGCGAGCGACATCGACGGCACGAGCGGCAAATCTTCCGACGGTGCTGACGAAAAGCAGGTTGTGACGCAGTTCGACAAGAACTGCATTGAACAGGCCGGCCTGCTGAAGATCGATTACCTCGGACTGGAGACTCTTGCGGTGATCGACGAAACCCTGCGCCTGATCAAAAAGCGTCACGGCGTCGATGTCGAGCTCGAAAAGCTGCCGCTGAACGACCATCAGACCTTCAGGATTTTCCAGGAGGGCAAGATGGCAGGCATATTCCAGTTCGAGTCCTCCGGCATGCAGAACTACATGACACGGCTGCAACCGACGCAGATCGGCGACATTATCGCCATGAGCGCGCTGTACCGGCCCGGAGCCCTGAACGCAGAGATCGACGAGGAGCGCAACGCCGTCGATCTGTTTGTCGACCGCAAGCACGGGCGTGAGGAGATCGACTACATGCACCCCATGCTCGAAGGGATCCTGAAAGAGACTTACGGCGTTATCGTCTACCAGGAGCAGGTGATGCAGATCTCTCAGGTCATGGGGCGTTTCTCGCTGGCCAAGGCCGACAACCTGCGCAAGGCCATGGGCAAGAAGGACCCGAAGCTGATGCAGAAGTTCAAGGACGAGTTCGTCGAGGGAGGTGTCAGCATAGGGGTGAACCAGGTCCTTGCTACGAGGATTTTCGATCTCATGGCAGAGTTTGCCGGTTACGGCTTCAACAAGAGCCATTCGGCAGCCTACGGCGTGCTGGCATACTGGACGGGCTACCTGAAGGCGCACTATACGATCGAGTTCGTGACGGCCATCCTGAACAGCGAAATAGGCGACACAGAGCGAATGAAGCACCTGACCGACGAAGCAAATGGTTTCGGTATTTTCACCCTTGCGCCTTCGATCAACAAAAGCGACGCTCTCTTTTCGGTCGACGAGCACAAGGGGAGGTCCTGCATCCGGGTCGGACTGAGCGCTATCAAGCAGGTCGGTGCAGGAGCCCGGGCTGTTGTTGCGGCAAGGCTTCGCAGGAACGGCAAACCGTTCGTCAACCTGTTCGACCTGACCACGTCGGTCGATCTGAGGGCCATGAACCGCAAGGCGCTCGAATCGCTCATCCAGGCCGGTGCGCTCGACGAAATCGACAACAACCGGGCTAAGCTTCTGGCAAATGTCGACAAGGCCATCAAGTTCGGCCAGATGCAGAACAAGGCGGTCACGCTGGGGCAGGGCGGTTTCTTCAACGACGACTCCAACGAAGGCCAGATCGGGGTGCACTATCCTGAGCTCGACAACGCCGAACCCATGCCTGACAGCGAAAGGCTCCAGCATGAAAAACGGCTTGTCGGATTCTATCTAAGCCATCATCCGCTCGACCAGTTCCGCCGCGACTGGGAGGCTTTCGCCAACCTGCCGCTCGACACGCGCCAGGTGGTGCCGTCCAGGCTCTACAAGGCGATCGGAGTAATCGTCTCGGTCAAGCCCTATCAGGACCGGAAAGGCAAGCAGATGCTTTTCGGCGTTATCGAGGATTTTACAGGCAAGGCCGATTTTACGGTATTCGCAAGCGTCTACGAGCAGTTCCGTCACCTGCTCCGTCCGGACGAGGTCGTGATGTTGGCCGCCGAGGCGGAGGTCAAGGACAGCAGCCTGAAGCTCCTGGTGCGCGAGGTCGTTCCGCTGAAAAAAGTACGGTCGGGGCTTGTCAGGAAAGTCGTTCTCAAGATCGATGCTGATGATCCTTCGCAGCTTGAAAAGCTTCAGCTGGTACGTCAGATATTCGAGCAGCACAAAGGCGGGACGCCGGTCGATTTCGAGGTCAGGGCGATGATCTCCTCATGCAGTGAAACCCTGAAAATCTTTGCCCGGAACACGCCGATAGAACCGGACGACGAAACGCTCGAAAAGCTCGAAGAGGTGCTCGGGCCGGACAATGTTAAAATTACCGGATAGTATTAATCGGAATTTTTTGTTAATATCAGTTCTTGTCTACTGTATTGGTATGGAGTATTGACCTTTCTTTCATTTCAATCCTTATTTCACGATTATGAGCGGAAAATATTTTACGGCGAGCGATCAGAATTTCAAGGCGTCGATCCTCGACTCCGACAAAGTTGCACTGGTAGACTTCTGGGCTTCATGGTGCGGTCCATGCATGATGCTCGGCCCGGTCATCGAAGAACTTGCAGGCGAGTATGAAGGAAAGGCCATTGTTGCCAAGCTCAATGTCGATGAAAATCCGAACACCGCGGCCCAGTACGGCATTCGCAGCATTCCCACCATGCTGATCATCAAGAACGGCCAGGTCGTCGACCAGATGGTCGGTGCCATGCCGAAGAACATGATCGCAAAAAAGATCGACGAGCACATCGGCTGATCTGTTTTCACTCTCGACTTTTACCTATCCCGGCCTGTGCCGGGATATTTTTTATCCGGCAACCCCAATGAATTCTCGGAGGACAATGATGGAGAACGAAATCAGGGACGTCGTCATCATCGGAACCGGCCCTGCAGGCTATACCGCCGCAATATATACAGGGAGGGCAAATCTGAAGCCGCTGGTCATCGAAGGACACCAGCCAGGCGGTCAGCTGATGATCACCTCGGACATTGAAAATTTTCCCGGCTTTCCGGAGGGTATTCCCGGACCTGAGCTGATGGCGAAGATGAGGCAGCAGGCTGAAAGGTTCGGCGTTGAATTCGTTTTTGGCAGCGTGACCGATGCAGACGTGTCGCGCAGTCCGTTCAGCCTCACGATGGAAGACGGGCGGGAGATCCTCGCCAGGACGATCATCATCGCGACCGGGGCGAACGCAAAGTGGCTCGGCATCGAATCTGAATCCCGTTATCGTGGGCGCGGCGTATCGGCATGTGCCACCTGCGACGGCTTTTTCTTCAAGAATTCGAGGGTCTTCGTCGTCGGTGGAGGGGATACTGCAATGGAGGAGGCGCTCTACCTTACCAAGTTTGCTTCAGAGGTTGTGCTGATCCATCGCCGTGAAGAGTTCAGGGCATCGAAGATCATGAGCCTGAGGGCGCGCAAGAACCCGAAGATCAAGACCATGCTCAACGAGGTGGTCGACGAGATTCTCGGCGACGGCATGAAGGTGACCGGCCTCAGGCTCAGGAACCTCAAGACCGAAGAGCTGACTGAACATCCGTGCGACGGAGTATTCATGGCCATCGGACACGAACCGAACGCAGGCCTGTTCAGGGGGCAGCTCGATATGGACGATTACGGCTACATCCTCACCAAAGGGCACTCTACGGAGACCAGCGTCAAGGGCGTCTTCGCCTGCGGCGACGTGCAGGACTTCACCTATCGCCAGGCAGTGACCGCGGTCGGCACCGGCTGCATGGCCGCCACCGAAGCCGAACGCTTCCTCGAAACGATCAGGTAGCTTATAGGCCGGGAGCCCGACGCTTCCGGCTTATGTCCGTTATTCCTGTTTCAGCGATGCGAAAAAATCCGAAAGCACGATGTCGAAACCGTAGGCGAGCTGCAGTCCGGGTACCTCATCGGCAGAAAACCATTGAAGACGCTGCCCTTCATGCAGGGGGATGGTTTCAGCTTCCGCATCCATCTCCATGAAGAAGATGTGTTCGATCCGGTCGGGAAAGTCGTAGACCGCATGACGGCGGCTCAGGGATACGTCCGTTTCGATCTCCTCCTGCATCTCCCTTGCAATACAGATCTCAGGCGTTTCGCCGTCTTCGACATGTCCGCCGGGCAGGTCCCACATGTTAGGATAGGGGATGTCAGGCCTGTCGTCCCTGAGGAGGAGCAGCACTTCGTTGCGGCTGTTGAACAGGATGATGCTTGTGCCGGACCGTTTCATGAGTTGATGGATATAGTTTGATAATCCCGGATCAGACCACTTTACCTTCCTTGATGAACTCCCGCATGATAGCTTTTTCCAGACGGTTCCCATCGAGAATCTGCTCGTGATTGGCCAGCGATTCGACGGCGCAGTAATGCACGATGTTCAGGATGCACGCCCCTGAAAGCTCGTAACGGTCGGCGATTACCTGCCAGTCGATCTCTTCGGAGATCTTCATTTGCGGCGGAAGCGTTTTCAGCCATAACGTATGGCGCTCATCGGGCTGGGGCATCGGGAAGTGGATGATCGCCTGGAACCTTCGGGAAAAAGCCTCGTCCAGGTTGGTCCGTCGGTTTGAAGCAAGGATCACCAGGCCGTTGTAGCTCTCGATGCGTTGCAGAAGGTAGGCCGTTTCCTGGTTGGCGTACTTGTCGTGGGCGTCCCTTATGTTTGTGCGTTTTCCGAAGAGCGCATCCGCTTCGTCGAAAAAGAGGATCCACTGCTTGTTTTCAGCCTTGTCGAACAGGCGCGCGAGATTCTTTTCGGTTTCCCCGATATACTTGGAGATGACCCGGGAGAGATCGATACGGAAGACATCCTTTCCGGTCTGCTTACCGAGGAGGGTTGCCGTAAGGGTTTTTCCGGTTCCGGGAGGCCCGTAGAACAGCGCGCGGTATCCCGGCCTGATCTTCTTCTTCATGCCCCAGTCGTCCAGCAGGGTATCGTGGTGCCTGATCCAGTCCTCGATCTCCCGAATCTGCTGCCGGGTCTCTTCCTGCAGGACCAGATCGTCCCACTCCATTCCGGTCTCGATGTGCTCGGCAGGGAAGTCCATACTGAACCGCGGCTTGCTGACCGTGCCGAGGGTAAGCTGTTCGACCAGTTCCGGATTCATGACAAGCCTCCCGCTCATGGCCGGTTCTCCCTCGTGCACCGGTTCGAGCCAGAGGATATGCTTCTTCGAAAACCAGTGCTCGGGACCGAGCATGCGCTGCACTTCGAGGCGCTTTTCGAGATCTTCGCCGGCGAGGATGAACTGGGCCGTCTCGCCTGTCGGGAGGATGCCGCGGTGGTTTGTTCCCTTGACGCCTCCGAACTCGGGGAAATCACCTCCCCCGGGAAGATATCCGGCGATAGCTTTGCTGAAAAAGTCAAGCTGGACATGAGGAATCAGGACAATCATCAACACCATGAATTCCTCAAAGGATGGATTATGATCGGCGATAAACCTGGCGATATGGGATTCATCGGTTACAAATTCAAATGCACCGACTTCATCCGGGTTTCCCTTTTCGAAATGGAGCTGAAGGCAGGCATCCAGGATGTCCTGTAGCCAGCTGATGGCGATTTTGAGGTTAGTCGTGTTTAACTTTTGTTCCATCCGTTTTGCGGCGTACTGATTGATTTGATGAATCCCTCTCCTGATGCCAAGGTGATATGATTACGGCAGCTTGCATCGAAGGGTTACGAGGTTTTTTAATCCATGCCCTATGTGGTGGCCGGAGGAAGATAGTTTGGAGAGCTCGCGCCCCGGGACTGGTTCTGGCCGCTCTCCTCTAACTCATAATTATCGGCATCTTTCATGAATGTAAGTACTTCGGGCGATTTTGGGCCTTTGAATCTTCCATTGCTGTTCCACCAGACTGATGCGTCCACAATATGACCCATATCAGCCTGGCCTGTTGGATACCAGGTGTTGTTCCGGGCGTTAAGGAATCTGTTTTTTGCCGGATCGATCTTCCCGAGCCTTTGCATTCTGGCTTTAACTTTCTGGCCGACATCAGAAGTTTTGGATGGAGTAGAACCGACAAACAGGCTTCTTCTGGTCAGTTTTTCGCTGATTTTGACGATTTTTCCGGCTTTCATGTCCCTGTCGAATGTCGATGCAGTATATCCGTCTTCATTACTGGATTTGATTGCGGGGACGAGTCGCTTGATTTTTACAAAATCTGCGTTGCTGACTTTTCCGAACGATGAGACGATCCAGTGCCTGCCGTTGTAACTGATCAGGTCTCCTACGGTTACCTGTAACGATGATATAGAGGTCGCAACCGGTCCTGAAATCAGAGGCAGCAGCACTCTCATGGCATTGGAAAGGTCATTCAGGACGGAGTTGATTTTGTCGATATCTTCCGGTTTGTATGCTCCCGGCGCAGTGGACTGAAGTCTTGCGATGATCGATTCCGCGGTGTTTTTTAATTCAGTCGCCCGGCTTACCGCATTTTTTTCCTCGCTTGTTGTCGCTTTGGCGGCGGCAATACGGATCGCATCCTTTACAACCATAACTGTTGATGCGACCATCAATTGTGCGTTTGATGCCTCACCCTGGAAATAGAGATTATGGGATTGCCCGCTCGTATCGGTAAATCCTTTCTTTTGTTTCCACCAGTTCAGGACACCCGCAGCCAGATTTTTTGCCCCTCCGACCGCCTTTGCAAGCATCTTGCCAAGCCACGCTACGATTTTGTCCAGCCCCCGGTCGATCGGCTGGCGGATCTTTTTGATGATGCCGACGATCTTGTTCGGGATGCCGCCCAGTCCGGCAAACTTCGCAAGGAACGAGATGACCAGCGTGAGGGTGTTGGCCAGGGTCTGTTCGACCTTCGCGGCCGCCGCATCGACCTGGCCTGATGCGATTGCAGCGATAGAATCGATGAACGAAGCCACGACGGCCGAAATCTGGCGCATCTTGTCGATGAAGAACGAGACGGTGTTGTAAATGGCGATGATGGCCTGGACGACTGCCCCTGCAGGGTTGATCATGCTCACCAGCTTCATGACGGCCGCTTTGACCACTTCGACGGAGACCATCTGCGTGATCTGCGAGATGAGCTGGTCCTTCAGCTCGCTCAGCTCCGACTTGATCTGCTCCCAGGCCGCAGCAGGCCCATCCTTGACGAGCGTGACGAGGATTCCTGCGGTTTTCTCCAGCCCGGCAAGCACCGGTTCAGGAATGACCGTGACCAGTTTGCCACGAATGTTCTGCCACGTCAGGCCAAACACGGAAAGCACGAGCTTGACGATCTCCGGCAGGCTGAACGCTTTGGGGATATAGACGCCGGCTTCGGCAAGCGGGCCGACAAGCCATTTGATCAGCGCAGTTTTCAGGTGCTCGCCGATTTTTCCTGCGAACCTCTGGAATCCGAGCTTGCCGGCACGAACGAGGTTGCCGACGAATCCGATCGGATCTTTCAGGATCGTGACGAAGGTGGCCTGCGCCTTCTTGATGTAGGGCATGACGCCCGGAGCGACCACGGAGAAGAGGATTTCGATGAGGCTGATGACCTGGTTCAGCGCCCAGCCGAGGAACTCTCCGGCGATACCGGCGAACGCCCCGACGATCTTTGTGAAGGCGCCTGCGACCGTAAGGATGTCGGTGATCGTCAGCGAAGCGATCGTTTCGATGATCCGGCGCGGAATGGAACGGGCAAAGCCGAGCAGGCCCGACAAAGCGCCCTGGAACCATGCCCATGCGCGGGCTATGGCATTGCCTTTTTTGATGTTCTCCCAGATCTCCTCCTGGCCGATCAGTTTCATGAAGCCGCCGATGAGCGTCTCGGCGGTTCTCGGCACAGCCTCTCCCGTAACGGGGTCTTCACCGAGCAGCGCCCTGAGCAGGTCGTAGCCGCGCGTGCCCTGCGCGAGTGCGGCAAGTGGTTTGAGAATGGCTTCCCGGATAAACCTGAGGATGTCCCTGATGAGCCCTCTTGCGAAGGAGATCAGTCGACTGATGGGAGTCGTGAAGATGCTTTGTGCCCGATTCCAGACACTGCCCCAGTTCCATGGGGCGAGATCGGACACACCGAGAGAATCGATGAATCTGGTCAGGGCCTCCTTGAACATCCCGCCAACCATACCAAGCGTCCTGATCTGACCCTCGACCCATGTCGCAACCTTGCCGATGATGCCGTGGTTTTCGAGCGCCTGCGTGACGAGCGGGCCGCCGGGCATGAACTCGACAAGCGCCCTCAGGATGTTCGACGCGCTGCGGTCGACGGTGCTCATGTTGATCGGATTCATGCCCAGGATTACCGTGAACATGGTGAATCCGGGAATATAACGGGCTTTGTCGGCGATCCAGTCGAGTATTTCGCCCGCAGCCGAGCGCTGGACCTGCGGCGGGGTCGCCGTCGTCGTCACATCCGGACTCCGCTGGACAGCATGGCCCTGCTGGATGGTGTGCGTCAGTTCGTGGGCAAGAAGCTGTTTGCCTTCTCCTGAACCCGGCTGGAACTGGCCGTGTGAAAAGAAGATATGGTTCTGGTAGGTGAAGGCCCGGGCGCTCAGCTGGTTGCTGAGGCTTGCCGATTGCTGGTCGTCGTGGACGCGCACATTGCTGAAATCGGCGTTGAAGCGAGGTTCCATGAAGCCCCGGACATCGCTGGAGAGCGGCTGGCCTCCGGTGCTGCCTTTTATGGCCGATTGAACGCTCGACGAAGCTGCCGGTGCTCCGCCGCCGCTCTTCCGCTGGAGCTTCTCTTCATCCTTTTTCTGGATTTTTTCTTCAGGAGCAGGAGCCTTCCGGATCTTTTCGTCTGTTGCTTGCCGCTGCAGCCGTTCTGTCCCGGCAGGTGACGCCACCGGGGGCGCGGCCATCCTCATAACCTTGCCGGCCATGCGGTCGGCCTCCTGTTCGAGCCGGTCTCCGGGTTTGCTGACCTCAAGTTTCATCTGTACGGCAGGCGTAATGAAGCTGCTTCGACCCGCCGGTGCTATAAATGGAGTGCTCGAAGCACGCGTCACCGTGCCCGAACTTTTCGAAGATGATTTATCGGCACTGCTTTTCATAACGGCTTATGTCAAAGTGTGAACAACATCAGTAAGACCACTCGACCCGAATCATGCGAGTCATCCATGGCAATTGGACCATCGAAATTCCCCATGGCAGCCTGTCAAGGAGGATGTCATAGCTTTTCGACTCGACCTGCAGCAGCCAGTCACCGTCTCGCCGGGATATCTTCCCCGGACGTTTGATATAGGTCTCCCTCAGACCATCCTGGCCGGTGTTCTTCAGTGCGTCCCAATGACGCACGACCGCCGAGAGCAGGGCGAAAGCCTCTTCGCGCTCTTCCGGAGTCAACCCTTCAGGTTTTCCGACGAGAGCGCCAGTCGGCAGGCCGCAAAGGATTTTCGGGAACACGAGCTCATATTCGGCGGCCTGTTCCTTTCCGGTTGCAAGAAAATGCAGAAGCTGGAGCGCACGGTCAGGCATAAGGAGCTTTTTATCTCCGGCGATGCCCAGCGCCCTGAAAAACTGCGGCAGAAACGGATGGAGCAGGACCAGACCGGCATGGTCGACGTAGAGTCCCGATAGCTGCTCGGGATGCTCTTCCTGCAACGCATTACGGGAATATTCCGGCGTTTCCGTCCCGGATTCTGACGGCATTCCTGTCGCATCCGACGATACTGCGCTCCTGTCGCCCTGAGGAGGATTCAGCGTTTCGGAAGAGGAAAATTCGTCACGCGAGGGCGCATTTGGTCGAGCCTCGGGCAGGTGATCGCTGATTGACGGAACGTCACCATTGTTCTTCGTTCTGTCGATATCCTGCTCCGGAGCGTCTGACGCAAGATTTGATTGAATGCCTGTTTCATCTGCCTGCTCCACGCCCGGCAGCACTATTTGTAGCTTTCCTGGCTTGTCCGGTTCCGTCCGCTCCCTGTTACTGTTTTCCGTTTTATCGGGACCTGATTTGCCCGTAAGCTTTTTCTTCGCCGTGCCGGTCTGCGGAAACAGCAAGTCCAGTGTTTCGATCTCCTTCAGGAAATCCTCTTCGGTAACCCTGCGGCCCGATGCGGCGCAGGCGAACGCATGTTCACGCAACGCATCTTCGACCTTCGAGAGTGCATCCGGCAGGATTCCAGAGAGACGGAGCCGTTCAACGATACCGTTCAGCAATTCGCCGGTTCCGGGCATGACGCGACCGAGCACTGATTCTAGGAAGGAGGTTGAGAACTGGGCGACGAGCCTTTTGCGTGCGACAGGACGGGAGAGTGCATGCAGCATCGCCGTGGCATTGCCCCCGGGGTGTTCTCCCGTCTTCGCCGGTTTGTCCAATGCCTTCAGAAGAAGGGTTTCGAACGCGGATGGCGATGCGGGTCGGAAAGACCAGGGGAGCGTGCCGTTTTTCAGGAAACAGAGCAATGCCTCCATGGCGTTCTCTTCCTCATTCATGCGACGGATCGGGATGTCGCCCTGGAGTTCAGGCGCCTCCGTACCGACAGGGATTTCGCCGAGGGCTTTTTCGAGGGCGTCGGCGACCATTCCGGGCAGCATCCTTTCCAGCTTGTCGAGTCCGACGGTTCCGGCGTCGATCTCGAGACGGTCGATCCTCAGCAGTTCGTCACGATTCGAGAAACGATCGAGTACCCTTTCGACGGCCGGAGCGATATGGCGCATGCAAACATCCGATAGCGTCCCCTGCAGCGTCATGGCGTCAGTTTCACTGCCGTGGAACTCGAGATCCAGGTATTGCCTGCCGATTTTGTGAAGCTGGTCCGCCATGAGAAAATATTTGCAACGTATTGCCTGAATAATGTAACTTAACTCACTGAGTTGAGTCTTGCGGGTAGCCCTGTAGGCCTCCATTGGGGAAAGTCATCGTGGCGTAATGCTTCTGAAGGTGATCCTACAATAGTCCACCGGTATAAGGTATGATGAAACAAGGTGCTTCGGTTCGATTTGCTGGTTTTCCAGTTGCGAGTTGAAGTCTTGATCAACATAACGAAAGTCGGTGGCCTCCTGTTTATAGCCCTCCGTTCCATCAAAGAACCAATCCTTTCTGTGCATCTTTTTTCCCTCTGAACATGGTGATGGTATAGCCGCATGGAACCCTGATCATCTCAGGCGTTATTTCATGTTCGCTGTCGATCAGCAGGTCGATGCCGCTGAAACCGGTTTTACCCGTCACCTTCGCGTTCAGTGCGTCGAACGACTGCCAAGCGGCTGCCGATCCGAAGCTTGTAATGTTCTCCTCATCCCTTCTTGAAACCCAGCTTCCGTTCGCCCAGCGTCCCACGAGCACTATTCCCGCTTTCGGATCGATACTGCGGATGGCTGAGGCTATGTCGTTGAGCAGCGGCTTGAAAATGGGCAGTTTGTCGGCCGTCGCATATTTTCTGGCGCGTGTGAGCACGAATCTTTCCCATTCGATAACCTCTTTGGCCGTCGGCCCCTGTATCGGGGTCAGCGCCGCAGCCTGGCCGAATTTTTCATGCAGCCACCGGTACTCTTTTTCGTCGTAGGCTCCCGTGACGATACGGCACGCCGGGGAGGGCATCGTATGGCCTACAGGCTCCCAGCTGTCAACGTATCGGCGGAACATGCCGTTCTGATCGTAGGCGTAGCGTATCCGGTTTCCCTGTACCCCTTCGAACTCTATCCTGAATTGCTGACCTTTGACCGAGCGGATGAGAATGTTGCCGGTGCCGGCTGAGTGATCGAAAACCAGGCCGAGCGGAAAATGCCCGTTCAGCTTTTTCATGATAGCCGCATGCCCGTACGATCTCAGGTCGCTCAGCGGCACGACTATATCGAGAGGGTGTTGCTCGTCGACGAAGGCCCTGCCCTGTATTTCATAACGGCAGATCCTTACGATGTAGTTGTCGGCGAGGCGGGCCCGCTCCTGCTCATGTGCTGCCGGTGCCTTTTTCGAGGCTCTGATCCTGTAGCCGCGCAACGCGATGTTGTTCAGGTGCCTGATGCTGTCGATCCAGCCGTATTCGCATTCGCCGACCATGATGTCGGGTACGATTTTCGTCTCCGAGATGCGGTAGGGCAGAGCGAAATCGGCCACGATGACGTTCGGCTTCAGGTTGATCAGCACATCGCGGAACGGGTTGTTCGCCGCTACCGATCCGGTCTGGCTGTGGCAGACCAGCACGAGGGTTCCTCCCGGCGGAACTCCGGCCTTGTGCTCGATTCCGGGATGTTTCCTGAGGAAGTTGCCGAGATAGTTCTGTTCGCTCTCTTCGGACAGAGGTGCGGCAGGGGTCCCGGTCTGCAGGACGAGCACATCGAAGGGGAGTCGGTTGACGCGGATCTTGTTCTTCAGCGCTTCGAGCGTTTTGCTCCATTCCAGGCCGAGGTGACCCTCTACGCGGAAAAAGCCGCTTTTTTCGAGATTGTTGGAGATCGATGTGTCCGTGTTTACCCGGTAACCGTTGTTCAGGACCTTTCGTCCGATGCGGCTTCTCCTGAAGTCCCAGGCTTCGAGCAGGGCGGTCGTCAGGTCATAGTAGCAGGGGATGGCCTTCTCCGACAGTGAGGCATTCCCTGCGCGGCTCGGAGTGATCTTTATCAGGCTTTCGATGGTCTGGCTGTCGCTCGGGACCGGCAGATCGAACCTGTCGACCATCAGTTGCAGCTTCGTGAACAGGGACTGCACCTCCCGACTTTTCGTCTTTCGATCAGCGAGTGCCGGTGACGGCCGGAAATAGTGGCGGTACGCCAGAAGGCCGACCTCGTCTGCCGGTGTGCCGGCGAGGGTCGTCTTCTCCAGCTCGCCAAGTTCCAGATGGCGGGGAAACAGGATATCGGGCGGATTGGTGATGCTCAACAGCTCAAGTGCTTTCCAGCGGAACTCGTCGTATGCCTGGATGAGGTCATGGAGGAAGTCATGGTAATACTGGAAGTAAACGGCTTTGTTGCCCTCGGGTTTCTTGAACCGGGCTTCGTGTGTCCCCAGTTTGGCCGTGAATCCCGCTTCCGCTCCGGTAAGCAGGGGTCCGAATGCCGCGACAGCTGCATCGATGGCTTCACCGACCCTCGTGAAGAGCGATTTGCCGGTGCCGTCCAGGGGATCACACAGGATTTTCTTGTATGCCGCAAGGATGGATGTCGTGTCCGACAGGTCAGTTGCCGGAACGTCGAAGCGCGGCATCCGGATCTCCCGAAGATTGAGCCGGGCGGCGAGGTCGGGGAAGAAGTCCCCCGAGGCCTTCAGCTTCTTCAGGTCAAGCGCTGTCTTCTCATGCAACGCGTCAAGCCACCCTTCGGGTACGAGAAGTTTTCTCAGCCGTATCGTGACTTTCTTTCCCCGGTCATCGCATGAACCCGGAGTGCAGATTTTAAGGTCGGTTTCACGGAGCTCGACGTAGAGGACGACTGCCTTGCCTTTCGTATCAGTCAGTTTGAGCGCCTTTCCGTCGCCATAATGTTCATGCGTGGCTTCGAGCAGCTCGATCGGCTCTCCTGCAGCTTTCGGATCGGCAGGCAGGAGCGGGATGTAATCGTCTTTCACGGTCAGCGGCAAATACCTGTCTGCCACGAACCCTTCGTCATCGATGATGGCGACATATCCCGCGGAGGTGACGCCAAAGCCTTTGGAAATCGTTATCGATGCGTCCGTGGCGTTTTTGGGGTTGACGGCGACTTTCAGGCCGCAAACGATACCGATGCCGGTCAGCTCGGCGCGCGTCAGCCGGTTCTGTTCGTTCAGATACCGATTCATGCAGTTGAGATGATCGGCGTTAAGCACCTGGTTTGCTTCGAAAACCGGATATTTGTTGTTCTCTGGGATCATGACATGCTCTTTTTTGAGAGATTGATGGCCTGACGTCTGTTGTTTATTCGCCGAGCATAGTGCTGTCGAGTCTCACCGGGTTCTGGTCGTTGCCGTCCTGGCAGTCGTGAAGCGTTGCCGGGGGATAGACGCTCCGAAGTTTCGCGAGCATCATGACCACATCCCAAAGCTTCAGGGTCTCTTCGACCCGCGGAGCGTAAAGGCTCACGAAGAGCTTTTTCAGGGTACTTTTTTCCGCTGCCGACAGGGACGAACTGTCGAAGGGCTTCTCCTTTACGGCGATATCGAAAATATCCGCAACCGCTTTTTCCGGATCGCCGACGGACGCGCCTGTACTTGCCAACCGCTTCATCGTGTCCGAAAACAGGCCTCCGAACTGTTCGACTGCCTGGCGGGTCGTCCCGGACGGATCTAACCATGAGCCGATCATGCCGGCCATGACCGGTTCGAGTATCCGTGCGAAATCGCCGCTGCAGCCGTTCCTGAAGGGCGATGCCGAGACCGTTTCGAGCCACGCTTTCCACGCTTTTTCGAAGCGGTCGTAGATGAACCACTGGTCGGCTCTGACGATGTCGGCGAAATGGTTCGTCAGCAGGGTGAACAGCTCATCTCCGATAACGTCGTAGTTGCCGACGCCGCTGTAAATGCCCGAAAGGGGATCGAGCATTTTGCGGAAGAGATCGTCGAGTACTTTGTGGAGCCCGGACTCTTCTGTAACCCGGTATTGTTCCGTTTTCATCCATGTCGTGAAAGCGGAATCTGCGGCGTCATGGATTTTTTTTGCGCCGGCTGACGCATACTTGAACACCGGTCGGGCGTCGCCTGCGGTACGTCCCTTGTTGTGCAGAAGTTGCGCGAGCTTACCGGTCAGGCTGTTGCCTATGACGTCGACATAATCACGGTTTCCCACCCAGCAGATCTTTCCGAGGAGGTGCGACGGAATCTCATACCGAATGGTACGGTCGGCGAACCGTCGCAGTTCGATGTTTTTGTCGAACGGCTCTATCCAGGCAGGCATGATCACCGTCAGCTGGAACGAGTAGGGGTCAGCCTCGCCGCATGGAGCACAATCCGGCCCGAGGCAGACCTCCATCAGGGCGTCGCCTGGAAATTTAGGCCTGAGCAGCAGATGCTCCACGATGATGATCTTTTCCTCGATCTCCGGCGGCAGGCCCATGAGCAGCGCGATTCTTTTACGAAGAACAGGCTGATGATCCGGCGCGTCCGGATCGGATCCATAGTTAAGTCCTCTCGACCGTTCCCGGCTGATGAGGGGGTATGCCTTCAGGAACGACAGCTTTTCGTCGACCAGCATCGAAGAGGCCTTGAGATCGCCTTCCAGGCTGGTGAACTGCAGCGCGTAGTCGTTGAACTGCTCTCCGAACCTGGCCATGACATGGTCGAGGATCCGGTTCCGGCGATCGAGCATGGTCGTTTCGGTTTCGACCATCCCGTGCAGCAGGGCCTCATCGACCTCCGGCTTCAGGATGCCGGAGACGCCCCGGATAATCTCTTCATGGTTCAGGTCCTGCACGAAGTAGCTCTGTTTCAGGGTGCTGTCGAGCGAGAAGAGCTGCCTGGCGCCGGCCAGCTGAGCGAACGCGTTGGCAAGAAGCTGTTCGAATACCATCAGGTAACCCTTCAGCTGCCTGACCTGTGCATGGCGTTTCTCTGTAGCAGGTTCCCGCACCCCTTCAGGACCGGTTCCGTAGATGAAAGGAAAGGTGTACTGCAGGGGAGAGTATGCTTCTGGCGAACGATATCTCCCCTCAGGGACGGGCAGGTCGAGTGCGTCCGCATTTTTTGTTTTCAGTCGCTCGGTTTCGCCCCGAAGCTGGTTGAGCGTGTCCTGTACTTCTGAAAAGTCGGCCAGGAACGGCAGCCCGTTCTTGTAGAAAACGAAGTTCGAATTCTCGACGTACAGTTCGGGCAGGCAGTTTTCGCTGATTTCGAGCGTCCACTCTGCGCTGATTTTCGTTTTGTCCGCGCCGGGCCCGGAATCTGCGACTCCTTTGACCATCTGTCCGCTGCTGTCGTAACGGGTCAGTTTGAGGTTGTCGACCGCGACGACTCCGTCGATATCGACAAGCTCGTTGATGAGGTCAGAGGTCCGCAGGCTTCTCCTGAGCCGGGCTGCATCGAGCTCCTCCTGCCTGATGAAGCCGTGGTCGAGCACAGGCCCTTCAAAGATATCCTCGACGGCCGTGGATTGCTGCAGAAGCTCCTGCAGCGTGTAGAACCCGATCGGCGGATTGAAATAACGTTCGATCCTGAAAAGCACGGCGGCCAGCACCTGTTCGATATCGGTGTCGGGGGTCACTTCGATATCGGCGCAGACGCTCACCTCTTCGACACAGACCGGTTTCAGGCAGCAGAACTCCTCACAAAGGTTGCGATGAGCCTTGAGCAGACCGGCGACTTCAGCCAGTGCGTTCTCTACCGCAGCCGCTTTGGCGAGGAAAGGTTCAGCAACGGCCGAGATCAGTTCTTTGCTGTCGAATAGCCCGAAATCCCATTTGACGGGGAAGTTCCGGAGGTCGGCCGCGTCTCCGGACAGCCTGACCGGAAGGGCGCTTAGCGTGATGTCCGGCAGGGCTGAACCGGCGAAGACGATTTTCGCGCCGGTCAGGTAAAGTCCACTGGTTCCTGTGTTTACCGGATCGGCGATCGTAAAGCTTTTGATAGATTTCAACAGCGTCCCGTCGCTCGCGAAAAGAGCGGACGCAGCTCCCCAGAGGGCCGTATTCCACTCCGGAAAGCGGAACTCAGCCGTTACGGAAAATGCTTTGTTGTCGAGTTCGAGCGCGAATGCATGCCGGATTTTGCGTTCGTTCAGATCGCCGAGTTTACGGTCCTCTTCGAACTGGAGCATGACGTTCCATGTGCCGAGCGGAGCGACCGTGATTTTTGTCGCCTGGTTTTCCGGTGTCCTGAAAGTCAGCCTGTCCTCTTTGCAGTCGGCCTGGAACGACACTTCGCATGCGCATGCCCGTGGGGTGACCCATGCGTTGCTCACCCGTTCGCTGTCGATGAGAATTCGCCGGAAGTCATCGGCCGTAAGCGGATTGACGGTCAGGATCTCCCTTGCGGTAAAGAATGGCTGGGCAGGTTCACCGCCGGCGCTGCCGGGTGGTTCGGCAAGAAGGTCGCTTATGTCCCATCCTGTCCGGTACCCGAGATCGGTAATGGCGTAACAGAGCGCTTCGAGTATGGTGACGCCGGGATCGTGGCTGTTGTAGTCGGTCCACCACCGGCTGCTCATCTGCTCGATGAACCCGATGCCTTTGGAACGCAGGAACGCGAAATCCTGGCTCGGTTCGAGGTTCGGCACTTTCGGTATGGTAACGGGCGTTTCGGCCATGTCGGATTATCGTTTATCGAAATGGGGTTGCTGTCAGCACGTGCTCTTGTCGACGACGGTCTCCGAATCGGGAATCGGTGTGACCTGATGATCATCGGCAGATACCGAGACGAGGATCGACAGGGGGAGTGATGCCTCGGCCTCATCCGTATCGACGCTTTTCTTCATCTCTCCGTCGATGTGATAGAGCCTGAAATCGGTCACATAGTCCACATATGGACGTTCCTCCACGAAATTGATCAGGGAGGACTTGTGGATTTTTCCTCCGAAAGAGATATCCCGGCCCTCTTCTGACGCCCACGGGGAGAGGAACCTCACCAGTTCCTGCCTGAGCAGCCCGACATGAAAGGATTCGTCTGTGCCGGCCGTGAACTTTACCCGGAATTCGGTCTGTACGGTTTCGAATACGGGGTTCTCTACGTGCAGCGAGACCAGTCCGGATGCGTGCCGTTCGAGATATTTCCTGATGAGAGCAAGATCTCCGAGATTGGTGTACGGGCGCAACGTGTCGACGGCGTTGTGGTTGCGCAGGTTCGGAATGGTCACGATCGTGACGTGTCCCGGCGCAAGTTCCCGGTAGACGCCGATGCCGGTTTCGGTGGGCTCGTATCGGGTATGGTTCAGGCATTTGACCTTGTAGATCTGCGGGAAGGCTTCGAGCACCATCCGTTCGTAATCCCAGAGGGTGACAGCCCTGTTCTTGTGCCGCAACCGTTCACTCACCCTGGTGTGGAATGAATCGGTGCCCTCGGTCGGCCGTCCCCCGAATGTCGCATAGGGCTGTTTGACTGCCTTGACGGCCACATCGGGCGTGACAGCCTTGGTGACGGTGCCCGCAGGCAACTGGGCGTTACCGGTTTCGATGCCTCCACCCGACTGTGTCAGGGTGGCTTTCGCTGCCTGGGCGTCGACGGTGATGACTTTGCAGACGGCTTCCGGCTTCTCCGCTACCACAGCCCTCAGCCAGTGAAGACCCCTGGATTGCATCAGCGAATCGTCGTCCGTCGCCGATGAGGGCACGGAGAACCGGATGATGCCGGACCGGGTGAGCTGGCCCGTGTCGTCCGACAGTTCCGTCCTTTTGAAATCGGTCCATTCGTTCGAACCGAGCCAGCTCCACCGGACATGGTCATCCGGTTTGGTTACCGTCGGTGCTGCACTGCCTTCGGCAAGCTGGAAAAGGAGGGAGAGGTTCCTGCCGGGCAGCAGGTTGCGGATACCTATATAAAACTCGCACTCGAAGCTGAATGGGGCCATCAAGGGAGTGTCGCTGTTCGGGTCGAGCGCCTGGCTCCCGAATGGCGTCAGCCAGAACAGGGAAGCTTTATCGAGCGACTCCGACGCAGTGTAGCTCAGCGTGAGCGATTCGATCACCGGCGTATAGGGTTCGACGGGCATGCATACCGAAAACTCATCGATATACTGCCTGGTGAAATTGCGGGGTTCCTTAGGCACCCAACGGTTGTTCTGCCTTGTATAGAGTTTGTCGCGCACCACTTTCCAGAGCGCCATGCGATCAGGCTCGACACTCTCCGGGTTTTTTGCCTTGAGCATCAGGTATCGGCTCAGGGTCAGGGGATAGAGTTTGTGGCCGAAGTCGCCCGAGAGGGAAAGCCTCATGAAACCTCTGCGACTCTCCTGCGTATAGGATCGTTTGTCGAAATGCACGTCGGTCAGGGCATCTTCAGGCAGATCCGTCCTGGTCGCAGGGATGCCGACGTCGGGCCGGAGCCATCGGAAAAGCCGGATGCCGTCGGAATCGTTCGAGATCGGCCATGAGCCGTTTTTCAGGAATGTCAACCCGGATTTCGGGTAAAATTCGTTGACCCAGTCGAAATCGATATCTCCGCTCCAGAAGGGCAGTCCTTTCCAGACGACACGCAACTGGAACCTGGCGCCCTTTTTCTGGAACAGTTCGTCTGAACCGATGATCAGGTAATCGTCATCTTCAGGCGACGGGCCGAACGGCTGGAAAGGTTTGTCGGTTTTGAGTTCGCCGAACTTGTTGTGGACGACGAGTTTTTTCAGGCCGTTGCCGTCCGGCTCGTCGTTATCGATGTAACCGACAGAGACATCGATATTCGAAGATGCCGGAATCAACTCAAGCTCCTGCAGATCCGACAGGCGCAGGCTCTTCTTTGCAACCGGCCTCTGCCGTGCCTTGATCCCTTTTTTCAGGACGATCCTCGACTCCTCCATCACCTGGGCATTCGCATCCTGTTTCAGGATCGCCTTGAGTATGGGGAGCCCTTCCGGGAGGCCGGCGCCGTGGACCGAAGCCGTCAGGGCTATGACCGGGGGCTGGGATCCGTCGATCGAGAGCGGAACTTCGATTGACGCAGAGAGAGTTGCAGAAAGTTTTTCATTTTCGATCGTAGCCGGAATCCACCCCTTTTCTCCCGTCAGGAAGAAGTCGAAGCTGTTGCAGAAATCGGCCTGCGAAACCTTTTTTTCGGTAAAGGCGAGCCGTACGCGGATTTTCCGGTTGCCTTCGCCGAGCAGCAGGAAGTGGGAGGCCACAGCGAATCCGACGGTTGCGAGATTTTCCTCTTCGGCGCCATTGCCGAAGGGATGCCATTGGCCGTCCGTGGAGGTGAGGGGCGCACCCTGTCCGTCGTCGGAATTGACCACCGGATAAGCGTAGATGAGCTTGTCGATCTCGTTGATCGAGTGGTAAACAGCTTTCAGGCCAGCCACTACTGCGCGGTTGGGCACGAAATCCTCGTTCAGCGCATACTGCACGTTTCTGCCGTTGCCGTCCTTGCCCAGGAAAGAGGTGCCCGCTTTAAGCAGCGTGCTCTCCCTGTTTTTGGCAAGTTCGAACAACAGATGGACATGGTTCGGCTCGGACGGTTTTTCATGCAGTTTCAGGACCTGCTTGTAGTAGAAGTCGAGGTGTCTCCCGGTCAGCGTGTTCATATGGCCGCGTGAGAACTCGTTCAGCCGGAGAAACGCCAGGAACAGTCCGTAATGCGGTTGATGGTCGTTCCTGCCGGCAAGGCTTTTTTCGAGGGCGGCCTTTGCGTCGCCGACTGTCCGTGCATAGGCTTTCAGGAACAGGTCGAACTGGGAGGTGAACAGGTTGTGCGTGGCCGCATGGATGAACGGGGCTGATCCCGACCCCTTGCCGTAAACGGTTTCATCGGCGACAATGGCCGCCATGAAGTCAGCCCAGGTCGTAGAGGCGTCGGTTATCCACTCTTTGGAAAAACCGGAATTGCAGATCGAGACGAACGGTTCGGGCGCAGCTTCGAAAATGGCGATTCCTTTGTCGGTTGCCGTGACATCGATCAACTTGAGATTGTCTCCTCCACGGTAACAGGCCACGAGTTTCCTGAAGGCCGGGGCGAGCCGGTTCTGCACGAGGTTCCGGAGCGTGGCCTTCAGGGGGATCTCCTCCTGGAGCTCCTCTTTCAGCCGGTCAAGCTCCCGCGCAAGGGTTCCGACATCGCTGAAAATGCGGCCGAGAGTACTCCTGAGATCACTCTCCGTGGCGGAGCCGGGGTTCTTAAGCAGATCGAAGAGAGCCTTGATCCTTATTCGGTAATCATCCACGTTCTCTATGGCCGCACCGGCAAGCCTGACCGACGGATCCTGGCTGAAAAAGCGCTTCCAGTCATCGACTTCGACGTTGTTCAGGTCGTGGTAGCGGACGTAGGCAGAGTATGATCTGGCAAAGGCGATGGCATATTCCGGCGTACGCTCGTCGACGGGCGCATAGGAGGGATCGAGCGCCTCAGGAAAGCGCTGAGCCTGGCTTGTTCCTTCCCGGACGAGCCTGTTTGGATCCGTGCGCTTCCGGCACTCTTTCTCAGTGGCCATACCTCAACTGTTCCCGGGTAATGAATTGACGGTTATCGAAAGGTTGATGTCGGTTCCCTCGAGCCGATAGAAGGGAAATACCATGTTGAAGCGTGAGTTGGTCGTCTTGACCAGGTAGTCGATACTGATGAGGACGACACCTTCGAGCTCCATGCTTTCGTCGATCGTGATTTTTTCAACCCTGATACGCGGTTCGAAATAGAGCAGGGCCGATTCGATCTTGTCGGCCATGAGGGTTTTGATGCGCGTATCGAGGCTTTCGAAAAGCAGCTCTTCAAGATTGCAGCCGTACCAGGGGAGCATGACCCGCTCACCCTGCGAGGTGCCGAGCAGCACCTCGAGGCTCGATGCTATGTCCGCTTCCTGATCCAGCATCTGCACTCCGGGAGTGCTTCGGTCGAATGCAGGCGGAAAAGACCATCCGCGTCCAAGAAATGGTAGTTCCATTGTTGCGTTACCAGTGTGTTCGTTCGATGATCATGGTCTCGTGCTTTTATCCTCCAATCATTACGGTCACTGCACCGGGCGGCATGACCACGCCGCCGCCGGCCGTCGGATCGCCGATCCTGGCTGCAGGCATCCCCCCTATGAGCACTGTGGTCGAGCCCATGGCAATGGCGTCGGCGCCGCAGGAGTCACCCAGCCGAGCTGCAGGCATCCCCCCGATGAGCACGGTAGGAGCGCCAGGCGGGATAATGGGCACCGGAGCGCCCTGTGTGGCGGTGCTGACGATCATGTCGCTTACGCGTGCTGCAGGAGGCATGGATTTCCGGTTTTCAGTTGATCTGTACTACACCGCCGCTGATGACCGTTGCGGCGCTTCCCTTGATGGTCGTATTTGCCCCGGACACCTCCGCTGTTGCTGAACCTGACGCTTTGAAGCCGGTCTGCGCCTTGATTTCGGCATTCATCCCTTCGGCCT
>Ga0326726_10001510_pt1 | contig 21615 bp, 17 predicted proteins | sample MHFenrmetagenome_2_FD_207603 | JGI IMG/M metagenome (GOLD analysis project Ga0326726, IMG submission 207603) | Lab enriched peat soil microbial communities from Michigan Hollow, Ithaca, NY, United States - MHF15MN | ecosystem: Environmental > Terrestrial > Soil > Wetlands > Peat | place: USA... | reverse complement strand
ACTGCAACCTCAAAATCTCCCGTCATGCCCATGGAGAGATGCCGCATCGTCACATTGGCCTGACCGAGCGCCCGCGCTTCATCCCGTAGCTGGTGGAGTCTCCTGAACATCGGGCGTGACCCCTCCGCATCGGGAAGAAACGGTCCGATGGTCATCAGTCCTGCCACACGAATATGTGTCAGGCCGTCCAGAGAACGAAGAAAGGAGACCGTCGCGTCGGGGGAAACGCCGAACTTGGTCTCCTCGCCAGTAGTATTGACCTCCACGAGAAAATCGATCACGCGCCCCGCACGTGCGGCACGACGGTCGATTTCCTGCGCCACGCCCAGGGTGTCCACCGCATGGATCAGCGTAATCCAGGAAGCGATGTGTCTGACTTTGTTGCTCTGCAGATGCCCCACAAAATGCCATCGGATCTGCTCCGGGGCCAGTTGCTTGCGTTTCGCGAGCAACTCCTGCACATAATTTTCCCCAATCTCTGTTACGCCTGCGTGTACCGCTTCCCGGATCGCTTCTGCGGGAAACGTTTTCGACACGGCGATGAGTGTCACCTCGTCGGGCGTGCGTCCGACACGTCTGCACGCGCCGGCAATCCTGCGCTGAATTGTGTCGACATTCGCGTGAATCATTGAAAATTAAGGGACTTAATATACCCTTTTGAGGTTTGAATTTCAACACGCTTGACTTGGCCTCGTTTTTTATGTTTCTTGCCAGCGAGACGAGAAAGGCATGATATTCGATGGGTACGTTGGACTTCGGCGGTGTAGACGACGAGAATGAGGACGAGCAGGGAAAGCCCGACCGTTCCGAAGACGAGCTGAAGAAATTTAAGGACATGCTGAAAGACGGGGCCTCCAGCATCACGAATATCGAGGCCCTTGAGGAGATCGTCGGATACTACTTTGAACATGAGAAATACGACGAGGCGCTCCGCTTCATAGATCGGCTGCTCACCTTTATCCCCTACAACGCTGACACCTGGCAGCGGCGAGGTCTGATCCTGACCAACCTGTCCCGTTTCGACGAGGCATTGCAGGCGTTTGATCGCGCATTGAACCTGAATCCTGTCGACCCCGAGGCGCACATCAACAAAGGCATCACTCTCGACGACCTCGGCAGGACCGAGGACGCTCTGAGTTGCTTCGAGCGGGCCCTTGAGCTCGACCCGACCAGCGAAGACGCCCTGTTCAACAAGGGGGTTTCTCTGGAGAAAGCCGGGCGCTACGACGAGGCGGTGCAGATTTTCACGTTCGTGATCGACAACAATGACGATCACAAGGACGCCTGGTATGAGGCGGGATACTGTTACGACTACCTCGATCGTCCCACAGATTCCCTCCGGTGTTACGACGAGCATCTCAAGCGGGACCCGTACAATTTCAACGGGTGGTACAACCGCGGGATCGTCCTCAACCGGATGCTCCACTTCAATAGCGCGCTGGAAAGTTACGGCACAGCTCTTGCCATCAAAGAGGATTTTCCGGCAGCCTGGTACAATATGGGGAATGCCTACGCCAACCTGGGTCGCCTTCACGACGCGATCCGGTGCTACCAGGAGACCCTCCGTGTCGAGCCCAAGGATGTTCCCGCATGGCACAACCTCGGAAATGCGCACGAGGAGCTGGGGAACTATCGCGATGCCATCGAATGCTTCACCCGGGCGATCACCCACGACCCCGACCACTATGAATCCTTCTTTGGCCGGGGGAGTTGTCATGACGCCCTCGAGGAGAACCGGAAGGCCCTGGCCGATTATAACCGGGCGCTCGCCATCAATCGCGACTACGCCGAACTCTGGTACGCCAAGGCGGACCTTCTCTATACCATGGGGCGCGTCAGGGAATCCCTCCTCAGCTACCGGATGGTGACCAGGCTCGACCCCGCGAATTTTGAAGCCTGGCTTGACCACGGCGAGACGCTCTTCGAGCTGGGGTACCTCCGGCAAGCGCTCACATCCTTCGACCATGCCATGGAAGCCAATCCCCATTCCGCGGATGCATTCTATCTTCGCGCAAAAGTGCTGATGGCCATGAACCGGAATTTCGAGGCGGCGGAATCCCTCAAAACCTCCTTCCAGTTGGATCCTCAGAAACGAACGGACTTCGAGCAGGAATTTCCCGGAGCCCGGTCGATCCGCGAGTTCAGAAGTCTTTTGAAAAAGTAACTATCCAATCAGGAATATCGCATGCTGTCGGACGCGGTCGCTTCCCGCTACGGGCATCTTCAATCCATTCTTCGCGACATGGGAAGTGTCGCACTGGGCTACTCCGGTGGCGTCGACAGCACGCTTCTTCTCAGGGTTGCTGCGGATCTTCTCGGCGACCGGGCCGTAGCGATGATCGGCCGCTCCGAGACCTATCCGACACGGGAATTCGAAGAAGCGATGGCTCTTGCCACGGCAATAGGGGCGAAGGTCGTGGTGGTGCAGACCGAGGAGACCGATGTCGTGAAGTTCCAGGAGAATCCTCCGGACCGCTGCTATTTCTGCAAGACCGAGCTCTTCGGAAAACTGCAGGAGGTGGCAGAGAAGGTGGGAGCGGCCTGGATCGCCGATGGCACGATCACGGACGACGTGGGGGATTTCCGGCCGGGAATGAAAGCGAAATCGGAGAAGAACGTCCGTTCCCCCTTGCTCGAGGCAGGCATGAGCAAGGCGGATGTGCGGGAGCTGTCAAAGCATCTCGGGCTCTCCACGTGGGATAAGCCCGCGTTCGCCTGTCTTTCGTCCCGGTTCCCGTACGGAACGGGAATTACACGCGAGAACCTCACCCGTGTAGATCATGCGGAGACGTTTTTGCGGGACAGAGGATTCAGATACTTCCGCGTCCGGTTTCATGACGAGCGGACAGCGCGGATCGAGGTGGGCCCGGAAGAAATCCCCAGGCTCGTTGATCCATCGCTCCGCGAAGAACTCGTGGCACATCTGAAACAACTTGGTTTCACCTATATCACCCTCGACCTTCAGGGCTATCGGACCGGATCGATGAACGAGGTTCTTCCCGCAGCGGTCCGACGCGAGCACTCCTCCCGCTAACCGACGTTCATTTGAGCAGCAGCATCGTACGCACAACGACCCTGCCTTCCACCTGGAGCCTGCAGAGGTAGACGCCGCTGCTGTGGTGCCTTCCGTCAAAGGTCACGTTTCAGAACCCCCTGCTTTGAGCATCGGAAGAATCGCGGAAGGCGGTGCACGGCAGAAGTAGGGCCGAGAAACACACAGCGAAACATCGACGGAATGACGGAGGGCCCAGCATGGACCGGCCTGTAGGTTGCACGGTAAGATACGCCCGGATTCCGGTATTGTCAAACGCACCGGCCTGAGGGATGAACTCGCACGTTCTCTTCCTGTTTCCTGCAGTTGAGCGGAGCCTTGGAAGACACGCATAACTTCCGGGGCCAGGTTCAGCCGTTGAACGATTTCCCTCTTTCCCTGCTCGCGGTACATGGCGCGTTTCTTCTTTGGGGTACGATTGATTCTCCACTCCCTTCTCTGTACAATGCCTGCGTGAACCACACCGGCCGGATCATCCAGGTCAACATTTCCCGCGGCGGCGTGCCCAAACTCCCCGTCGGGCAGGCACGCGTGTTCTTCGACCGCCTCGAGGGAGACGACTGGAACGACAGGAAACATCACGGACTGAGCGGGCAGGCGGTCTGCCTTTTTTCCGTGGAGTTGATCGCGGAATTGAAAACCGAAGGATACCCACTCTTCCCCGGAGCGCTCGGTGAAAATTTGACGACCGAGGGAATCGACTATCGCCGGGTACGTCTCGGAGACAGGTTTCGCGTGGGTACGGAAGTGGAAATTCGCATCACGAAGATCCGCCAGCCCTGCCGCACCATCACCGTGTACGGCAACGGTATCATTCGTGCCACGTTTGACGCCGAGGTCAAGGCCGGAAACACCTCCTCGTTCAAATGGGGGCGATCAGGGTATTACGCAGAAGTCCTGAAAGAAGGAATTGCCCGTCCAGGGGACACGATTGAACTTCTTTCATGAATTTTCATGCCCGCTTCGTCTTTTCTCACCCGGGCGTGTACTATACAAAGAGGCTTCTCCATGAATTTCTCCCGGCTCCTTGCTGGCCTGCAGACGAGGACCAACAGCCTCGTCTGCGTCGGTCTCGACACCGATCCGGCAAAGCTCCCTCCCGCGCTCCAGGGGCGTGAGGATGCCGTCGTCGAATTCAACCGTCGGATCATCGAGGCGACCGGCGACCTCGTTTGCGCGTACAAGCTGAACCTTGCCTTCTATGAAGCCGCCGGCGAACGCGGATGGAGCATGCTCCACCGCACGCTTTCGTTCATCCCCGAGGGCATCATCACCATCGGCGATGCCAAACGCGGAGACATCGGCAATACGGCCACGATGTATGCGCGGGCACTGCTGACGGTTTTCGGCTTCCGAGCGACGACTGTCAATCCCTACATGGGCTTTGATTCCGTGGAACCGTTTCTTCGGGATCCTGAGCGGGGGGCCTTCATTCTCGCAGTTACATCCAATCCGGGAGCAAAGGATTTTCAGTACCTGAAGGTCGGCGCTCATCCTCTGTACGAACGGGTGATCAGGAAGGTGAGATCCTGGGACACGAACGGAAATTGCGGGTTGGTGGTGGGGGCGACACGACCCGGGGAACTCCGGCGCATACGCGCACTGGTGCCCGCCATGCCGATATTGATTCCCGGGATCGGGGCGCAGGGGGGCGACCTGAAGAGCGCAGTGCGCTACGGATGCACGGGTGATGGGCTTCTTGCCGTCATCAACGCAAGCAGAAGCATTCTTTACGCTTCGACCGGGGACGATTTCGCGGATGCCGCACGCAGGGCGACTACCGGGCTCCGCGACGAGATCAACCGATACCGTGCCGCGTATTTCCCCCCGGGGCGGTAATCGATGCACGATACGGTTTTCTCAGAGCAATGGCTGCGACACCTCTGGGAACACCGGCTTTACAACCCGCACGTCCTCCGCACCGCGGACGGCGACTCCGTCACCGTTCTCTCCCCTGGGGTGCCGAACTATGACAGCGGTCCGGATTTCCACGACGCGCTGATCCGGATCGGTGCGATTCTTTTCCGCGGTGACGTCGAGATGCACGTTCACGCCAGCGAGTGGGCCGCGCACCGGCATCATCTCGACGTACGGTATAACGCAGTGATCCTGCACGTCGCATTCCATGCCAGCGCAATTCCCGCCGTGACGGCCAGCCGGCGGGAACTCCCGCTCCTTCTCCTCCCTCCCCCCTCTTCTGCACGCGATGCGGACTCTTCGCCATGTTCACCATCACGTGCAGAGCCCCCGCCATTGCACTGCCAACCACCCCTGATCTGCGACCGGCCGGCGTTGCTTCGTCGCTTCTCGCTCTTCGGTCTGGAACGGATGGAGACGAAAGTGCTGCGTCTGGAAGAACGTCTGTCTGATCTGTCTGTAGAGAACGACTCAAGGAATGCAGATGCGCTTCGCGGGGTCTGGGAACAGCTTCTCTATGAGGGTATTCTGGAAGGTCTTGGCTACGCCAAGAACCGGGCCCCTTTTTTGAGGCTTGCCCGGATTCTGACGCTTGCCGACCTGCGTCGGATCGGTATGTATGATTGTGAGGGGACTATGGCGGCGCTTTTCGGCACCGCGGGACTTCTCCCGTCCCCCCGACACGTGCTCGATGCGGAAAGCCGGCGGTATCTCCGCCGTCTCCGGCAGCGGTGGAGGGGGCTCCCCGCTCTCCACGCTGCAACCATGCACGAAACAGCGTGGCAGTTCTTTCGTCTCCGGCCGGTCAATCTCCCCACCGCGCGCCTTGCGTCCCTGGCCTACATCCTGCCGGAGCTTTTTGGCCCCGGCCGGACCCGGGAAATGGTCTCGCTTTTTCGCCAGCCCGGAGATTCTCCTTTCGAACGACTCTTCCGTGTGCGTGAGAAATTTTCCATTCACCCCGACGACTTCTGGGCACACCACCTGTACTTCGGCACTCCCCAGCATCAGCATGGCATCGCCCTTGGACGGCAGCGCATCGACGATATCATCGTGAACACGCTTCTCCCCTGGCTTTTCCTCTACGCCCGGAAATTCCGTCAGACCGACATCGAGCAAAGCACTCTTCTGACCTACCGGACATTTCCGCCGCTCCAACGGAATCGCATCACGCATCAGGCGGAGCACCTCCTGACACATTTCCCGCTGGCGACCGCCCAGCTTCATCAGGGAGCCCTGGAATGGGTGCGGCGGTATTGCAGTCAACGGCGCTGCATCCTCTGTCCCCTCGCACATTCCTAGTGCCGTTCCAACAAAATTATTGAACGGCTAAGTGATATTTGTATCGTTGGAACAGGTCCCGCCGAAGGCGGGACGCCCCTTGTTGAGTAGAGTCATCAAGTTGGAGGGGCACTAGAAACAGCAACGGGACGAGTCGCCGTCCCGTTGTTCCTTCGATCTCCAGAAGGTTCAGAAGGTTATTCCGACCGAAATGGGAATATACTTCGTGCTGTTTCCCTGGGTAAGGATCCAGGTGTACTTTGCCTCGGCAAAGAGCGCGATCCCGCCGAGCTTCAGGTCCACGCCCGCGCCGACATTGACGGCGGTCTTGGTTTCCCCTTCCACTTTCGGGAACCCTCCGACAGCAGAGCCGTTGTATTTCACGGTCAGATCACCCGTGCTCAGCTGCGCGAGTCCGATGCCGCCGGTGAGGTACGGCGACACCACAGGAATCGGGAGCAGTGTCCACTTGGCATTGGCGTTGACGGAGAGAATGTTGATGTTGCCGCCGTCGATCGAATACCCGGGCGCTGCGTTGCCGAGGAGTTGTGCGAGCTCATTCCGGTATTTATCCTGATCCGGCGAGAACGTCACATAGTCGCCGGAAAACCGGAGCGTAATCATCATCAGGTTCACATCCAGGTGTGCTCCGCCTCCCAGGCCGTTTCCGTACACGCTGCCCAGCTGTCCCGACACATCGAGCTGGGCGTAGTTCCCATGGATTCCCCAACCGAGGGAAACCTGGGCCGACGCGCCGGCGGTCAGAAAGGTGATGATTGCAGCGACAAGCACTGTGCGTTTCATGGTTCCTCCGTGCAATGTAATGATGAACGAGTTATGTTTTCTGCTGCTTCTTCTTCGCCGCGGGAAAAAGAATATTGTTCAGGATCAGCCGGTACCCCGGCGAGTTTCGGTGGAGCGAGAGATCCGTCGGCGGATCGCCGACGGCGTGCTGATAGTCTTCCGGGTCATGCCCGCCGTAAAACGTGAAGGTTCCTCTGCCGTAGTTCCCGTGAAGATATTGCACCTGGTCCGTTCCCTGCTGCTCTGCTAGAACCGTGACCGTTCTCTTGATGAGCGACTTCTTGAAACGCGTTGTCTGACCCAGGAAGCCATGAATGACATTGACATGATTCTGCGTCAGCATCGTGGGAACCGGGTCGAATTTCGCGGAGAATTCGAAGAGGGTGAAGTAGTCCGTGTCAGGGTTCTGCAGAGCAAGGATGTCGCTCGGCGGCTGGTCGATGTCGGAGTACTCGTACCGGAGCGGGTTCATTTCCAGTATGAAATCGGTGAAGGCCAGAGTCTTGCTGAAATCGAGTCGCTGCTGGGCGTCGCGGTCGGGAGGGTCTCCGTCATACATCACGTCACAGATATCTGTATTCTCCGCTGCCAGGGCGATATCGTACGTATCGGTGGCCGAGCACATCGCGAACAGGAACCCGCCACCAGCGACATAGTCCTTGATCGCACGCGCAACGGCCTTTTTCAGATCCGACACCTTGCGGAAGCCCAGCTTTTTCGCCTCGCGTTCCTGCATCGATTGTTGCTCCTGATACCAGTTCGCTCCTGCGAACGACGCATAGAATTTTCCATACTGCCCCGTGAAGTCCTCATGGTGCAAATGGAGCCAGTCGTACTGCTGCAGTTTTCCCTGGAGTACTTCCTCGTCCCAGAGTTTGTCGTACCTGATCTCGGCATACTCCAGGGCAAGCCGCACCGCATCGTCCCATGGCTGGAACCCCGGGGGAACATACACCGCGATGGTCGGAGCCTTTTCCAGCCGCACCACATCCATGTTGTTGTCTTCTCGCTGGACTTCTGCAAAGATCTGCGCGGCTTCCCCGGCAGTTATACCACCCGCCGTTACACCGCGGACGCGGCATTCTCCCGCGGCGGTTTCCACATAGTCCAGAAGAAACGACCCGCCCCGATAGTTCAGGAGCCAGTCGACCGTAAACCCCTTCGTCAGGGCCCAGTACGCAATGCCGTATGCTTTCAGGTGGTCTGTCTGCCGCATATCCATCGGAATGAGGAGTTTCGCCTGGGGGAACGCTGCCCCGCACAGGGTGAGCATCAGCATCCCGATGATCGACAGTTTCCTCACAGGTGATCCCCCCGTAACAGCCGGATTCTCTTTCGTGCGAGGGCGCCGAAGACCGACTGTGGATATTCCGCAAGGAATTTCTCGTACTCGGCGATCGCCCGTTCTTTGTCCCGGACACCGAACTGATAGGTTTCCGCAACGTTGAACCGTGCACGATCGAGCGCGATGCTACTCTCCTTAAACTGTGTCAACAATTGTTCGTACGTGGCGAGCGCCCCTGTGGTGAATCCTGCTTCTGCCTGAAGCTCCGCCGTACGCAGCAGCGCATCATCTACCAGGGTACTGCCCGGGTACTGTTGCACAACGTTCTGCAGCAGTGCAATCGCCTCGGAGTTCTTTCGCTGGCGCGCAAGGAATTCGGCCCGGCCGAACAGCGTCAGCCCGCCGGTGACGGAGGAATTTTCGAGAAGGAAGGATTGCAGTTGCAGGGCGTCGTTCGCATAATCAGCCTTCAGGTTGACCGTAATGCTGTCCAGGCGGGCAATGGCCTCATCGACATGCCCGCCAAAAAACGCGACCTCGGCGATGAGGAACTGGGCTTCATCCTGCTGATCGGGAGTGGCACCCGCCGTGCGTGCAACAGTCGCAAACTGCTGCCCGGCGCGCACCGTGTCACCTTTCGCCAGGTAGATCTGGCCCAGTTTCAATGCGACATCATAGCGGATCACACGGACGGCTCCCGCTTCCTCTTCAACATGGCCGAATGATGCAAGAGCCCCGTCCAGATCGAAGAGTCGCGTAAATTGCAAAACACCGATCTGATAATATGCCTTCGCTGAGAACTCCGTACGCGGATACTCCCGAATAATGAGCCGGTAGGCATCGAGCGTTTCCTGGAACCGGGCGGCGATTTCGCCTCCGTGTGGCTGTGCAGGGCCGATCGGGTACTGGAGGGTATCGCCAAGCAGGGCAATTTCTTTCAGGGTGTTGGCATAGCCATATCGCGCTGCGGGCACTCGCCCGGGCGGAAGCGGAATGCCGAGTGCTTCCTGATAGGCCCGGGCCGCAATCCCAAACGCCCGCTCCTTGAAGACGCGGTCGGCAAACTGGAGGATGGCTCCTCCCTGCGCACGGGTGAGATCGTCAATGGTCCGCGTCAGCTCCAGTGCACGCTCGAATTCCTTCCCTTCCAGGGAGAGCCAGCTGAGAAGTTCATACAGGTGGACGTCCGGGCGATCGCGCAGGGTCTCTTCCACAATTTTCACCGCAGCGCGTCTTCCGTCTGGTTTGGTCACGAACCCGGCCATGCGTCCCTGGACGAAACTGAGCTGCGCCGGATTCTTGAGAAGCCAGTCCGCCAGCTCCCGCGACGCACCTTCGTAGTCCATCATCACGATCCGGAGCTGTGCCAGCTCGAGAGAGAACAGCGTGGGATCCTTGCAGGCCATGCGGCCGCGACGGTACACCTCCGAGGCCTGTTCCATCAGACGATACTCGATCATGCTGCCGGCAACAATTCGGTACAGAGTCGGGTTTGCCGGCCCCCGGGCAATGATGTCTTCCCACGCCTGTCTGGCATCCTGTTCCCGGCCAGCCCGTTGATAGACGCTCGCGAGCGTCGCACACAGGTTCACATCGCCCGGCGCCATCGCCAGACGTTGCCGAAGAAGCTGGACCGCCTCATCATAGCGCTTGAGCTGAACCAGTGAGCGTTGCAGTCCGTCGAGAAACAGCACGTTGGCGGGCTCTTTCTGAAGGAGCTCCCGGTAGAGCGCCGCCGCCCGATCGTATTCCCCTCCCTGTTCGAACATCTGCGCCAGACGAAACCTCGTGGAGGAGTCCGGTGTTTGAGAAAAGAGCATGCCAGTCCCCAGGAGAAGCAGGAGCGCGATCTGACCGGTCAGGATGAGAAGAGCCGCTTTCATCGACGAAATATAGCAAAATGCCGCAAGGATTTCATTCTGTTGCGCTGGTGGGGCACATTATGTATCTTGAACATTCAAGAATTCACCTTTCTGGCAGTGAGTACACCGCGCAATATCGCCCTTCTTGGTTCCACGGGCTCGATCGGGCAGCACGCCCTCGAGGTGGTGCGCCATCTCGCGCCCCGGTTCCGCGTGACCTATCTGACCGCTAACAGGAATCTTGAACTTCTTCGTCGGCAGATCGAAGAATTCCAGCCACGGGGAGTTCTGGTCCGGGATCCCTCCAGGGCGGCAATACTTCGCCAGGAACTTGACGGTGCAACCGAGGTCCTCTCTGGCGAAGAGGGACTGGAAGAAATCGTCACCCGAAGTGATGTGGATCTCGTCCTCAGCTCTCTTGTGGGGTTTGCGGGGTTGAAACCGACCCTGCGGGCAATTGAGGCAGGCAAAGACATCGCGCTGGCAAACAAGGAAACCCTCGTGGTCGGCGGGGAAATCATCATGGAGAGGGTCCGTGCAACCGGTGTGCGCCTTCTCCCAATCGACAGCGAGCACAGCGCAATCCTGCAGTGTCTCCAGGGTGAGGACATCGCCACTGTCACGAGGCTTTTGCTCACCGCCTCCGGCGGCCCGTTTCTGCACACGGATCGTAAGCGTTTCAGCAGCATAACCCGGGCAGAAGCCCTCTCGCACCCCACGTGGAAGATGGGGAGCAAGATCACCATTGATTCCGCGACGCTGATGAACAAGGGATTCGAGGTGATCGAAGCGCACTGGCTCTTCGGGATTCCGCGCAGTGACATCGAGGTGGTGATCCACCCGCAATCGATCATCCATTCGATGGTCGAATTTGCCGATGGATCGATCAAGGCTCAACTGGGCATTCCCGACATGAAGATACCGATTCATTACGCGCTTGTGTACCCGGAACGCCCGGCCGCGCCATTCCGCCGCCTCGACTTTGCAGCACTGAAACAAATGACCTTCTTCGCGCCGGATCTCGATAAGTTTCGCTGCCTGGCGCTGGCCTTCCAGGCCCTGGAAGCCGGAGGTACCGTTCCTGCGGTACTGAACGCGGCCAACGAAGTGGCCGTGGAGCTCTTTCTGGAGGAGCGAATTCCTTTTTCCGCCATCCCGGAGCTCATTGAAGAGGCCCTGGAGGCCCATACGTCGGTCCGTCGGCCGACCCTCGACGACCTCGTCAGAGCCGATCGTGAAGGACGAGCCCTGGTTCGACAGAACGCAACCGCACACGTACAGTAACCCAGTGAGACCATGCAGATTCTCGAAACAGTATTTTATCTGATTATTACGCTCGGCATACTGGTGTTCGTCCATGAATTCGGCCACTTTATCGCCGCCAAGATTTTTCGTATGCGGGTTGACCGTTTCTCGATCGGTTTTCCGCCGCGGGCATTTGGCAAACAGATCGGGGAAACTGATTACTGTGTCTCCTGGATTCCCATCGGCGGGTACGTCAAGATCGCCGGCATGATCGACGAGAGTCTCGACACGGAACACCTTGATCGTCCCGCGGAACCGTGGGAGTTTCGCGCGAAGCCCATCTGGCAGCGGATGATAGTGATTTCGGCGGGCGTCATAATGAACATCCTGCTGGCCATTGGCATCTTCTGGGGCATCAATTATCATCAGGGGAAGATCGTCCGGGAGACCACCGAGATCGGCTACGTTCAGGAGGAGACCCCCGCTGCCAAGGCCGGTCTCCGGGCCGGCGACAGGGTGGTGCGGATTAACGGTGCGTCCGTCACCAACTGGGACCAGATCCTTGCGGATATCTATATCGAATTCGCCGGCACCGATATCCGGATGACCGTCCTCCGTCACGGGGAGGACACCGACCTCACGATTCCCCGAACGGAAATACCTGAGCCCGGCGAGCGCCCTTTCGGGATCGTCCCGAGTCAGACCAGGGTAGTGGTCAGTTCTATTACAGCGGGTGATCCTGCCGACAAACTTGGCCTCAAACCCGGCGATGTCATCCTTGCGCTGGGGGGTACGCCGATCCGCTACGACGAAAAGGTGCGCGAAATCGTCCGTGCGCATGCAAATCGCGCACTGGACGTCGAATGGATGCGTGGCGATTCGCTGATGAAGGGGACGGTGGTTCCCACCGCCGACGGGAAGATCGGCATTTACTACGGGGCGGCATACAACGGTCCTGTCACACGGCTCCAGTACTCCCTGTTCGAAGCCCTGCCGCAAGGAGCCAGAGACGTTGCCAGCGCGAGTGGCCTTTTCCTCCAGCAGATCGGTCAGATCATCACCGGAAAATCTTCCTTCTCGCAATCGGTCGGCGGTCCGATCCGCATTGCGCAGATGGCGACGCAGACGGCGGAACTCGGGCTGGTCACCTTTCTCGGATTCATTGCCCTGTTGAGCGTCAGTCTGGCGATTTTGAACATTCTGCCTTTTCCGGCGCTCGATGGCGGGCATCTGGTGTTCCTGATCTACGAAGGGATTTTCCGGCGTGAAATTCCCGTCAGGATCAAGCTGGGACTCCAAAAGGCGGGAATGATTCTCCTGCTGGCGTTCATGGCCGTCGTGATATTCAACGACATCCTCCACTTTTGACCGATCTCCCGACACACGCCGCCTCACCGATCTCTGATCATGTCTCGACCCGCTGCGTCGCTTGCGCGGCCGCCGGCTCGGTTGCACAAGTCGTGTCGATTCGTTACCATTCCTCTCTGCTTCACAGGATTTTTTTTCGCGGGGGGACCTATGAGGATATTCGTCCTTTGTTGTGCGGTGGTCCTGGCAGCTGTTCCGGGACCGGCGCAGAGTATCGTCATGACCACCGCATCGGCGGTTCTGGATCAGGCAACAATCGCCGATGTCGATTTCGTCCGCTCGACCACCCCAAAATGGCTTTTCACTGTTGATTTGCGGGTTGCATCACCCGGAAACCCTGTTGAGGATCTCGTTATGGAGATCACCGGGGACCTCGCCCTCGCCAATGGCAGGAGTGCAACGGAAGTTACGGTTCTGAAGACGCTCCCTTTCACGGTCAGGGAATCTCTTACGCTTACGAACCTGGATCTTGCCCGGGCCGGCATCAAGGGAGAATACACCTTCAACACCAGTAAGATCAGCGAGCTAGGCGTTAAGGACATCGCCCTTTCCGGCACGCGGCTTCCTTCCGGGACCTACACATTGAACATTGTGGTCTACAAATATCAAAACGGCGTTCCCACGGCGGAAAAGGCCCGGGGAAAGATCGTGTTCGTGCTGGGCAACCCCTCCAGTGTCGAACTGCTTTTCCCGCTCGATGGCGACAACTCGGTAGGGCAGTTCCCTCTTTTCCAGTGGCTTTACGATGGGCAGATTTCGCGGATCTCGGTCTACGAACGGCTTGCCGGACAGACCAGCATGGAAGAAGCAGCCGGAGGCGTTCCGCACCTTGTGCGGGAGGTTTCCGGTTACTCGTTCCAGTACCCGACGGCGGGGGTACGGACTCTCCAGCCGGGCAGATCGTATGTCTGGTTTGTCGACGGTCTCCTGCGGAGCGCGGGAGGAACGATCCAGATGGTGCGCAGCCCGTTGCGGTCGTTTACAGTTTCTGCCTCCGGCGGTCTTGCACTGGAGGAATCTCTTCTCGATCGTCTCGAGCGGGCCCTCGGACCCACGTACAGAGCTCTGTTCGACCAGATCCGGGCCAACGAGTACACCGCCTCGGGGGCTCTGACGCTGAATAATAGCCCGATCACACCGGCCCAGCTTGAAAGGTTGATCACCCTGATCCGGCAGAACCCCGATCTCGTCAAGGGGGTTCGCGTTGAGTAACGCTGAACAGTAGAGGCAAGCTATGAAAGCGGCCTGCGCGAGATATTACGGTTTCCTTCTGGTCGGTTTTCTGTGCGGATCCCTCTCCGCACAATCACCGGACGAGAAGGCCATTGGCCTGGTCAGCAAGGTCATCCTGGATGTCACCCGGTGGACTCCCGCCGTGAACTGGATGAAGGCCCAGCGTGGAGACATTCTGGACGCAGGTCATATCGTCCGCACCGGCGATCGATCCATTGCCGTGCTCAAACTCAAAGACAACAGCCTTCTCCGGGTACGTGAGAAGTCGCAGGTGACCCTCACCGGTACAACCCTGAACGACGCATTCCAGAAAGGGGCTTCCGTTGATGGTGGCGTGGTCGGGTTCAATGTCCAGAAGCAGCGGCCGGGTGAGGAGTTTCGTTTCACCACGCCAACGTCCGTCGCTTCGATCCGCGGCACAGAAGGCATCTTTGCGCACCTTGACAGCGCCGACGTCTTCACGATCCTGACCGGCCTGGGCAGGATCACCAACCTCAATTCCATGTCAGCCGCAGATGTCCCGGCGGGATTCACGGCGATTTCCCGGCCAGATGGACGCCTCGACGTGCGCGCGGCAACGGACGACGAAAAGAACTACGCCACCAGGGTATCTGATGTGAAAGAACAGGAGCGCCAGCTCCGGCTGGAACTAAGGAACCCCAGAGACGAAACCCGGGAGCTCATTATCGATCTTCGTGACGAGTAGAGGCACATCCCCCTGATCTCTATGGCACATTCGGTACGTCTGTTCTCTTTTTCCCTCCTTGTGGTTCTGTTGTGCATACCTGCGAAGGGCCAGATTTCCACCCGGGTGGCCAGTGTCAGCACTGGCGACGCCGTGGCCGGCATGCCGGTCCACGTCACGGTGGACCTCCGGCAGACGACGGGTCTTCAGGCTGTTCTTCTTCTCTACCGCTCGTTTGGAGAGAGCGAATATCGTCGTATCGACATGGACATCATCGGGAATCGGGCAACCGCTCAGATCCCGGCTTCGGCAATCATACCGCCGTCTCTCGAATACTACCTCGTGTTGCGCGATCTCCAGGGGAGCTTCGAAGTGTATCCGCTCAGCGATTCCCCTGATCCGCTGACCACTCCACCGCAGAGCACCCAGCGCCTGCAAATCCGGGATCGATCCCAGGCCGAGCCCCAGGCAATCTTTCTCAGTCCGGACCCTCTCAGTGTCTTCTCGCCGCAGGATGTGTTGATTTCTGTTTCACTGCTCCGGGCGGACTCGACCGTTGCGCGGGGCGCCACGCAGCTCCTGCTTGATGGCGTCGAGGTAACTGCGCAGGCGCTCTTCAGCGGGGACCTCATCGTCTTCGTTCCCGCGAACGTGGGGATGCTTCTCGAACCCGGGAGCCACACGGTCTCCCTGCGTCTTCTGGACCGCAACGGCAACATCCAGCACGAGTCGACGGTCAGCTTCATGGTGCAGGCCGACGTTCCCCTTTTTCGCACGGAATCCACCACGGCTGCCTTTCGGTACAACGCCTCCCTCCAGCTCGAGTCACGGTACGAAGACCTCGGGACGTCCAACGAGTGGTACAATAGGGCGCGTGTTCTGTTTCGCGGGCAAACCGGTTCAGTGCGGTTCCAATCGAATTTGTTTGTCACTTCCGACGAAAAGGCAGACCGCCAGCCACAGAATCGCTATTTCCTGGGTGTGGAGCTGCCGTGGCTGAAAGTCGGTGTCGGGGATTCCTATCCGGAGTTCCCCGACCTGGTCTTGAGCGGCAAACGGGTCCGCGGCGTGAATTCTTCGCTCCTGCTTGGCACGTTCAACGTGGATCTTGCCTACGGTTCCGTCACCCGCGCGATTGACGGTGCGCTGCTCAAACGCTTTCCGGTCGACAGTCTGATCGCCGAGCAAAGGCGCGATCCCCGTGCAGCGTTCGGCCAGCTCGACCCCGCGAACTGGGGAAAATTCTCCTACGGCACGTATGAACGCACTCTTTTCGCCGTTCGGCCGAGTTTCGGCTCGGGCGAGACGTGGCAGCTTGGTTTCACCTGGCTGAGCGGCCGGGACGATCTCGAATCCATACGCTACGGAATCCGACCGCAGGAAAATATTGTCCTCGGGACCGACTTTTTCACGCGGTTCGACGACGGCAGGATTGAACTGAGAGGGGACGCCGCATTCAGCGCATTCAACAGCGACATTTCCAGCGGACCCTTTACGGACGCGTATATTGACTCCGTCTATCCGGACGACGCCTCCGCTATCAAGACTGCACGGGACGTCCTTGATCCGTTCATCACCGTCAACGACAATCTTCGCCCCCTGTCCTTCAAGAAGCTGGCGACGGTGGCAGGGCAGGCCGGTCTGGGATTGAACTACTTCGACAACGCGTTGAAGGTAACCTATCTCTATCGGGGGAACGACTACAACTCTTTCGGCCAGACGTACCTGCGAACCGATATACGGGGCTTCAACGTCGTTGACCGCATTCATCTGCTCCGCAATCAGGTATTCGCCACGATCGGCATCGAGCGCCTGCATGATAATACCGCCGGCACAAAGAGCGCCACGACCACATTTGCGAATCTCAATGCGGCTGTCAGCCTGTACCTGCTCACCAACTTCCCTGGCCTGACGCTGGGCTATTCACGGTTCGACAACGACAACGAACTCCCGACCGACTCCCTCGCCGCCGTACGCGACGTCACAAACCGGATCTATCTCCAATCCACGTACAGCTTCGAGCTGGGCGTTCAACATACCGCCATGCTCAGCATCTCCTCGTCCGTGCGGGACGACTATACGACACGGAGGCAGAACGTCAGGAATCGATCTCTTGCAGTCGGCGTTGGTTCACGTTATCCCATCCGTCTTCAAACGGAACTGTCGCTCGCACTCAATCTGAACGATTTTCCCGACTCCACGGCAGGTACTTCCCGCAGATTCAACTACACCATCCTCACGCTCTACGGAAGATATGAATTGCTGCAGAACGAACTGACGTGTACGGCAAGCTTTGGACCGACGTTCGGAGACTTCACGCGAACGGTTCTTGACGCGGGCCTGGAATGGCGGCTGTCGCCGCCGATGACTCTGAGTATCCAGGCCAGTACATTCAAGAGCAGTACTGTTCCGTCCGAAAATTTCCTGAGCCTGCAGTATCGATACGATTTCTGATCATGGCACGCAGCTGGACAGCAAAGCTTCTTATTGTCGCAGCGGTTGCATCAGGCATCATTCTTCTTACCCGGCAACCCTTTTTCCGCCTCGACGTTCTAGAGCGGCTGGAGCTCGCTACTCTGGATTACCGTTTTGCCCTGCGGGGTCCTCTTCCGCTTGACTCCGCAGATGTTCTCATTGTGGAGATCGCCGAAGACTCCTTTCACTCTATCGCCGATCGGTTTCCCTGGCCCCGCTCCCACTACGCGCATCTTCTCACCAACCTCAAGCAGGCCGGCGCCCGTGTCGTGGCGTTTGATCTGCTCTTCAGCGATCCAGACCCCCGGGGTTCAGAGAACGACAGCCTCTTTCGCGCCGCCCTTCGCACAACCGGAATTGGCGTCCTTGCCGGGAAACGGGAGGAGGACAATCCGCTCTTCACGCTGATCTCCGCCGAGCAGAATTTCGGTAACATTTTCTACGGAGTGGACAGTGCGCTGGGACTGGTCAACATCCGGCCCGATGACGACGGAATCTACCGGAGTTACAGCACCGCCTTCATCATCGACACCTCGGCCGGGAGCGGCCTGGTTCTGCCGACGTTTGCCTTTGCTGCGTTGAACCGTTACTTCGCTTTTCCCCCGGGAACCGTCGCGCGCCGGGAGGGAACCGGTTTCCTCTATGCCGGTCGCATGCTCCCGGCCTCCGACGCGTCGTCGGTCCTGATCAACTATTATGGCCCCAGCGGTTCGTTCCGCCGGATCAAGTTTCAGGACGTCATCGACGATACGTCCTTTACCACCACCGAAGAGGCGGCATCGGGGGAAGAAATCAACACCTTCAGCGATCCCGAATACGGCTATCTCCACGACGGGACCTTCCGCAACAAAATCGTCCTCGTGGGCGTCACCGTTCCGGAATACAAAGATCTTTTCCCCGTCGCGCTGGGACAGGGTATTCGACGGGGGGATAATCTGATGTACGGGGTGGAACTTCACGCCAACCTCATGGAAAACATCCTCCGGAACACTTTCCTGCGCCGACAGCCGCCGATCACAGAACTCTTGATGGTCATCGGTCTCACCCTGATCGCGTTTTTCTCCACATCGTTGATCAAGGAGCTCCGGACCAGTCGGACGCTTCTCATCGAGGTCCTTGCGGCTGCATTTGCGCTTGCCATCATCGGTCTGATCTTTCTTGCAGCAACGGCGCTCTTCACCAGGGCGGGGATCATTCTGTCCGTCACTCCTGCCCTGCTCGCGGTCGGATTCGGGTACATCACCAGCACAACGTATCATTTTGTGGCCGAGCGGAAGCAACGTTTTCTTATCAAGTCGATGTTCAGCACCTACGTCAACCCGCAACTTGTGGAAGAGCTTGTCAACGACCCCTCGAAGCTCGTGCTTGGCGGGCGACGGGAGGAGCTCACGGTTCTCTTTTCTGACATCGAGGGATTCACCACTATTTCACAGGACATGGAGCCCGAGCGTCTGGTAGCCCTCCTGAACGAGTACCTGAGTGTCATGTCGGAGATTGTCTTCAAGAATCGGGGGACGCTCGACAAGTACGAGGGGGATGCCATCATGGCATTCTGGGGAGCGCCCGTTCCGCAGGCCGATCACGCGCTTCTTGCCTGTCGCACGGCGCTGGAGATGCGGGATGCGTTGGTTCCTCTTAATGAGCGGTGGCGGGAGGAGGGAAAACCCAGGCTGAACATTCGCATCGGCGTCAACACCGGTCCCATGGTTGTGGGGAATATGGGAGCAACCGGGAAATTCGCCTACACGGTGATTGGAGACAGCGTGAATCTTGCGTCGCGCCTGGAGGGTGCCAACAAGGAATACCGCACGTCCATCATGGCCAGCGAGCGAACGTACGAACTGGTGAGCGGCGCTCTCTGGGGAAGGAGGCTGGACAGGATTGCCGTCAAGGGACGTTCGGTTCCGGTCACCATCCACGAGATCGTGCAGGCGCGTTCGACATTGCTTGCTCCGGCAATCGAAAGGGCATATGCGAAATACGAGGAGGGATTACAGCTCTATTTCGGAAGGAATTTTGACGCTGCCCGGCGCGCGTTCGGCGAAGCGCTGGAGTTGCATCCCGGCGATGTTCCCGCCCGCATATTTCTCGCGCGGGCGAAGGATCTTGCCGCCGCTCCACCGCCACCCGACTGGGATGGCGTTTTCAAGATGACATCAAAGTGACCTACCAGCGCACGGTGCCAAGAAAACTCTCCCGCACCAACCGCAGACTTCCTTGTTCCGTCGCTCCTCTTCCCGATACCAGCACATTGACGGCGAAGAGTCTCCCTTTGGTTTCCACCACCGTCACGTCGAGCGTATCCTCCGCATTTCCCGAAACCATGCTGTAACGGCATCCCTGTCGGTCTCTCAGGTCGACGATATGCGGGGCCGTGGTGAGAACCGCATGGTGCTCCCACGACGTGAGGGAGAGCAGAAGCTGTGCCGCAGGCAGAATTCCGTTACGTCGGAGCTCCGAACGAGCCGCATCATCGAGGCGAACTTCATCGACTGCAATCGTCGCCCCATAGTCGTTGCGGACAAGAAGCACGGCGTGTCCCCGTGCCTGTGAATCCGCAGAGGCGTCAAACCATCCCGGAGGGACGCGGTACGCAAATCCACCGTCCGGTGCGTTTCTATACGGGGAAGAGAGAGGAGATGGGGCAACGTCGCGTCCCGGGCCGCATCCTGTCAGGATCAACCCTGCGAGCAGGAGGGGAAGAAACCGGGCAGATGCCTGTGGACTCATTCTGTGTTGTTGGGCGGGCCCACCCGCTTGAACTCGTCTGTTTCAAGCGTAAAGAGAATGGAGATCCGGTGACTATCACCGATATCGTTTTGCGATCCGAACTTCGCGAAGGAATAGTCGATGGCCAGCTTTGGAAACCGCAGACCTGCGCCCAGCGTCAGCTGTTTGACGTCGCTGTAGCCGGCGCGAACAAAGAGAAGGTCCTTGAACTGATACTCCACCCCGGCATGAAGGTCGGCACTCACAGGACCGACATGAACCATAGAAATGCTTCTGCGATTCTCAAATCGGAAATCGACGTCCAGGGCGGGAACAAACCTGCCCCCGAGTGCGGCAACCTGATACGCGCCCCCCACTTTTACCGTCGGTGTAATCAGTTCGTTGGTCCCCGTATCCCAGGCAAGAAATGTTGTGGTCACGTCCTGCACGGTCGCCCCCAGAAACAGATCTTCCATGGGAGTATACCACACACCGATGTCAACGCCGATCCCGTTGGCGCTGTTGTCGCCCAGTTCTCGCCGGAGGTATTTGAGGTTCGCGCCATAGGCAAATTCCGGGCTGACCCGGCGGGCGTAGGAAAAGAGGAAAGCCCAATCTGCAGCATTGAAGTAGGTGACGCGTCCGGGATCGACACGGCTGAATTGGGTCAGGTCATAGGTGAGATTCCCGCTGGCATCGATGCCCGCGGCACGGGTATCTGCGATGTCATCGATCCCAAGACGGATAATGCTGAGTCCGAGACTCGTAGACGGTCCGAACGGAATTGCCACCGCGCCGTAATCGTGGTTCAGCAGGCTTCCGAATTGTTCATCGTGCATCAGGACGATTTGCGGGTAGTCGATCCGCGCAAGATTGGCCGGGTTCCAGAAACCCGCGGTGGCATCCCCCGTCAGAGCGACGGCTGCTCCTCCCATCCCCAGCGCTCGTCCGCCAACGCCGATGGCCAAAAACTCCCCCGCATACTTGCCGGACCCGGCAAGCCCTGTTGCAGGCAGAAGCATCGCGATCAACCATACCCCCCTTGTCCTCTTCATGATATTCCTCTTCGATGGTCTTCGTCTATTCCAGCGGCTCTGCACCCAGTTCTTTTCGCAGGACGGTAATGATCGGATCATCCTCTTTTTCCGATTCGCGGGAAGGTGGAGTATTCTCCTCTCCCCGCACACCGGTCACGTGCGGCTCGATGACCGCCTCCACACGCACCGGCGCATTGAGCACCTTCTCCATCAGGCCCGACAGAAATTCCCGGTTCCTCTGAATATGCGAGGCCTGAAATTCATCCGCAAATGCGACACGAACCACATTTCCCGCGACTCCCAGGAGCGTTCCCGCTTCAAGGGCGGATTTGAGCGAAATCCGCTGTCGACCGACCTCTGCAAGGATCTCTTCCCATCGAGACCGAATTTCACCTTCCGGCAGGGCTCGCCCGGTCGGATCCGGAGGAGCAGTGGTTTCCGTGGCCGGAGCCGCACTCTTCGCGGGACCTCTACCAAACCCGCGACCGGGAGTAGAGGGTATCGTTTCACCCTCCGCCCGGTGCGTGGGAACGTATTCTGCAGGCGGTGCCACCGCGGGTGAACCGCCGCCATGCACTTTCTTTTTCAGTTCTTCGATACCCTCGATCAGCGCCGTGATCTCTTCCGCTCTGGGCAGGGTCACCAGCTGCACCATGTCAGCC
>Ga0326726_10001509_pt1 | contig 21633 bp, 20 predicted proteins | sample MHFenrmetagenome_2_FD_207603 | JGI IMG/M metagenome (GOLD analysis project Ga0326726, IMG submission 207603) | Lab enriched peat soil microbial communities from Michigan Hollow, Ithaca, NY, United States - MHF15MN | ecosystem: Environmental > Terrestrial > Soil > Wetlands > Peat | place: USA... | reverse complement strand
GTTCGCGTCGCGCCGCGCGGACTTGACCACGTCTTCTTCACCAACTCGGGTTCCGAGTCGGTCGACACGGCCCTGAAAATCGCCCTCGCGTATCACCGGATACGCGGCGAAGGCGCGCGCCAGCGCTTCATCGGCCGCGAGCGCGGCTATCACGGCGTCGGCTTCGGCGGTATCTCCGTCGGCGGCATGGTCAACAACCGGAAGTTCTTCGGCAACATGCTGGCTGGCGTCGACCATCTCTCGCATACGCTAAGTATTGAGCACAACGCGTTCTCGCGCGGCCTCCCCGCCTGGGGTTCACATCTTGCCGACGAGCTCGAGCGGGTCGTGGCGCTCCATGATGCATCGAATATCGCTGCGGTGATCGTCGAGCCGGTCGCGGGATCGGCGGGCGTGCTGTTGCCGCCCAAGGGCTATCTCGAACGGCTGCGCCAGATCTGCGACAAGCACAAGCTGCTGCTCATTTTCGACGAGGTGATTACCGGCTTCGGCCGCCTCGGCACGCCGTTTGGCGCGCAAGCCTTCGGCGTAACGCCCGATATCATCACCTGCGCGAAAGGGCTAACGAACGGTTCGGTGCCCATGGGCGCCGTGATCGTGCGCAAGGAAATCTACGACACGTTCATGCAGGGACCGGAGCAGGCGATCGAGCTCTTCCATGGCTACACCTATTCGGCGCATCCGCTCGCGTGCGCTGCCGGCATCGCGACGCTCGGTATCTACGAGCGCGATGGCCTCCTCACACGAGCGGCCGAGCTCTCGAGCTACTGGGAAAATGCGGCGCATAGTCTCAAGGGGCTGCCGCATGTCATTGACGTGCGTAACTACGGCCTGATCGCGGGGATCGAGCTGGAGCCCATCGCGGGTCAGCCCACGGCGCGCGCATTCAACGCCTTCCTCAAGGCGTTTGACGAGGGCCTGCTGATCCGCACAACGGGCGACATCATCGCGCTATCGCCGCCGCTGATCATCGAAAAGCCCCATATCGATGAGGTCTTCGGCAAGCTCGCTGCGATCCTGAAATCGCTCGCCTGATCATCTCTGGATCGAGCGCAGAAAAAAAACGGGGCCGGCAATGCCGGCCCGTTTCTTCACAACTTCATGCGGCCTGTTCTAGTCAGACCCCGCGTTATTTCGTTGCCCATGGGAACGTCGTGCCGATGCTGAGCAATATCTTGCCCTTGGCAGAGAAGGCGTCGGCTGAGTGGTCATAGACCGCACCGCTGGTATCGATGTACTTGAGCGACGTGTCGAAGTGACCGAAGGACTTGGTCACCCCAAGAGCCCAGTCAAGATACTTGCCGTCAAAGGCGCTCCAGTAATTGCCACCGCTGTAACCAGCGTGGATCACGAAGCCATAGTCCTGAGGCATCGCAAGATTGAGGTTGCCTTCAAGATAATAGGCACTCTGGCTGCTGTTGGCGAAGTCCCAGGAATACCAGAGCTTGGCGCTGGCGATCTTGTAGGAGATGCCGGCGGATATTTCCGGGAAATTGAAATCGCTCGCGCCCGGGTACGTGTATTCCACCGCGTTCAGTGACCATTTCAGACCGTCGTCCTTGCCGCCGGTGAAGCCCGCGTAGATGTCGACTTCGACATTGGCGTCGGTGCCTGGCCCGAAATCAAGGCTGGTGCTGGACCAGGCTCCCGCATAGAAGCCGTTGTCCATCGAAAAATCGATACTGCCCTGAAGCGCCGGGTCCTTGCCCGTCTGTGTGTAGCCGCGGAAGTCGTAGTCGCTCACCGCGGTCACCGTGCCTGTAATGCCTGCTTGCGCTATGCCCGAGCCGCCAAGCATCACAAACATTCCAATCGCTAAGATTCTTCGCATGATCTCTCCCCTTAGAAAAAACCGGCTGGTTGTAGCGGCCCGACAGGGCCCACAGCGTTCGTCTTTTTACTCCGAACACATTTCCCTTGCAATTCAAGCCATCAAGTCCTGGCTAATGGTACCCATTCAGACCCCGCAAGTCTCTGTCGTACAATAACAACAAGCGGAGGGGCCCGGCTATAGCCGAACCCCGCCGCTGAGCCTAAAGCTGTGGCTCTCGCTGCGATTATTGGAACGTCGTTGCCACACTGAGCAGCGCCCGTGGATTGTTCGAGAATGCGCCCTCGGCCACTTTGTACGCATCGTCGACTTGCGGATAGATGTACTTCGCTGTCACGGTGAAATCTCCGAATGTCTTGGAGAAGGAGACCGAGTAGTCCTCGTACTTCGCGCTGGGGCCCTCGCCGATCACACCAATGTTGTCCCAGTAGTGGCCCCGACTCGTGCCGGCGTGGAGCGCCAAAGTGATGTCCTTCGGCAACGCGAACGAGTAGTTCGCTTCGAGGTACCAGGCTTTCGCGTCGAGACTTGGATCGACCGCACGATAGAGGTCCTCGACGTGACCGAAGTTGCCCGAGTACCAGTACTTGATGCTGAAGTTTTTGTAGCTCCCGCCAACGTTCGCTTCCCAATAACTGAGATTCGGCAGCCCCGGGCCGTAGCTCGCGCCGGGATAAGTGTAGTAGACGCCGTTCACGGTGAATCCAAAGCCATTGTCGAACGACTTGCTGTAGCCGCCATAAAGATCGAGCTCGACTTTCTCATCGCAACAGTTGTCGAAATTGATATTGCTCACCCATGCACCGACACTGAATCCGGTCGCCCATGCATAGTCGACGCTGCCTTGAAGCGCAGCGTCGTGCGCTGTCTGGGTGATGCCGCGGAAATCGTAGTCGGTGGTGATGGTCCAGGTACTGGACAGGCCAGCTGCTTGCGCCGCGCCTGTTGTAACGACGAGGCCAGCTGCGATCAACCACTTCAATCGGGTCATAGGTCAATTCCCCTTGTGCTTGGTGCCCGCGACGCATTGCCGCCGGCGGTTTTGTCGAACGCCGGGCGCATGTGGCAAACCCGACACGCGACGCATCGATTGCGCCGTGCACAGAGGCGAAAAGCACGTTGTGTGCCAGCAGCAGTGCTCCTGGCCCAAGACGTTGTCGGATATGGTTTTCTAGTTTGAACGCAGAATTTGAGACTGGCGCGGGCGGGCGCGCCAGGCACCATCATGATTCATGGAATAGCGCGCGTGCACCGCCATCGCACGCAACGCAGTGAGCCATCGCACGTGCAGAGGCGCTAACGCCGGCGCTTGCGCACACGTGGCGCTTGTTTCTTGCGGACTGCGCCTTTCTTGCGAGCGACGCGGCGCGCCATCGGTTGCGGTTTGGGCGGCAGGTAAATCACGTACAGCTTGCGGCAGGCAACGAGTGTCTCCCACGTGCCCGAGAAGCCCGCGGGAATCACGAAGTGATCGCCGGCGGCAAACTCGGCAACACTGCCGTCGTCACTCACCAGTCGCGCGCGACCTTCCAGCATTGAACAGAACTCATGTTCCTCGTAACTCACACGCCATTTCCCCGCCGTGCTCGCCCACACACCGCTGAAGAATCGCTGCTCGGCATCCGCATAGTGGTTCTGTGTCGTGAACACCGGGCGGCCGCTGAGCAAGCGTGCCGCGTCGGGCGCGGAGTGCTCGGCGGCGACACTCGACGCGAAGGACACGATCTTCGGAACGGTCTTCGGCATGGGCTGCTCCAGAATTCTTTGGAACAGCGCGAGCGTACGGACTCGCCCGGCAAGCGACAAGCGCCAGGCCCGCGGCGGTTCACACCGCGGGCCTGCGCACGCCGGACTTGGCAGGGACTCAGTCATTCGCTCGAGTTCGCGACTTGCGCGGATTGCGTGTCGCTTGCACCGATGCTGATGACGACCTTGCGTTCGAGCGCTAGACCGTCGAGATCATCCACGGCCGTCTTCGACTGCGCCTCACCGCGCGCCTCGACGATGATCTGCTCCGGTGCGATCCCGCCAGCCACCAGCGCATCCTTGACGGCGAGCGCGCGCTTCTCCGACAGCGTCAGATTGTCAGCCGTCTTGCCGCGCGGATCGGCGAAGCCCTCGAGCCGCACCTGAGCGCCGGGCATGGAGGCCAGCAGGTGACCCACTTCCTTCAAGCGTGCCGCCGAGTCATCCGCCAGACCCGCGTCCGAGGTACGAAACAGCACCTCCCCGCTCACGCCACTGCCGACGACCTTTGCCACGGCAAGCTCGTAGTTGCGCTTGTCCGCATCCGCAAGCTCCTGGCGCGTTGCCTCGAGATCCTTCGAGACAGCGGCCATCTTCGTATTGGATTGCTCAAGGTCGAGCGCCAGACGATCACGTTCCACATCCGTCCTGTGCCAGCGATCTCCCAGCCAGGCACCAGTAGCCGCACCGAGAATGGCGCCCACCGGACCGCCGGCGGCTGCGCCAACCGCGAATCCCGTCGCAACGCCGATATTCTCCTTCTTGGACGACCGTTCCTGCGCCATGGCGCTACCGCCTGCGGCCAGGGACAGCAACACCAGACCCAAAATTGCCTTCTTCATCACCTTGGTTTCCGCGCTCTTCATGACACTCTCCTTCGACAGGCAATTGCCCGCCGTTCATGGAGAGCTATTTCAATGCCTGATCGCGCAAGAGCCGTGGCGCAATCCTGCGGCGCTTGCGATCCTTAATGGCAAATCGTGGCGCCCGGCGCGGGCTTACTGCGCAGCAAAAAGCGCCCGGGCGAGCGGTCGTCGTCCGCAGGAGGCGCCCGAAAGACGCGCCAAAACGACGTCCAAAACGAGGTCGATAACACTGCTAGAATGCACAAGAATACGGCGGGCCAGCCTCTATTCCAACAACCACGAGGACGGCCCGTCGATCAAGCGCCCGAAGTTTCGACTATAGATCCGAGTTCGTAAGGAGAACCATCATGCGTATGGGGTCGGCAGTCCGCGTATTAGTTGCAATGGGTGCGGCATTGTTCGCGCTCGCAGCTTGCGGCAAGAAAGAAGAAGCACCGGCGCCAGTTGCAGCGCCAGCAACAACTCTCGAAGGACAACTCGACATCGTCGCCTGGCCCGGCTACATCGAGCGCGGCGCCAGTGACAAGAACTACGATTGGGTTACCGGTTTCGAAAAAGACACGGGCTGCAAAGTCAACGTCAAGACGGCCGGCACCTCGGATGAGATGGTCGCGCTGATGAATCAGGGCGGCTTTGACCTTGTGACCGCTTCGGGTGACTCCTCACTGCGCCTCGTTTATGGCAAGACCGTGCAGCCGATCGACGTCGAGAAGGTGCCGAGCTACAGCACGGTCGACAGCCGGCTGCAGAACGCGCCTTGGCACACGGTCGACGGCAAGCACTACGGCGTCCCGTATCAGTGGGGCCCAAACGTGCTCATGTACAACACCAAGGTCTTCAAGAAGGCCCCGGGCTGGGACGCGGTCTTCGAACCGATGAAGCTCCCGGATGGCAAGCCGAACAAGGGACGCGTGCAGGCGTATGACGGCCCGATTCACATTGCCGACGCTGCGCTCTACCTCAAGTCGAAGAATCCGTCGCTCGGCATCACGGACCCATACGCATTGAACGAAGCCCAGTACAACGCGGCGCTCGACGTACTGCGCAAGCAGCATCCGCTCGTGCATCGCTATTGGCACGACGCCACGGTGCAGGTGCAGGACTTCACGAGCGAAGGCGTGGTCGCATCGAGCTCCTGGCCGTACCAGGTGAACACGCTCGTCGCCAACAAGCAGCCGATCGCCTCGGTCGTGCCGCCGGGTGGTGTCACCGGTTGGGCAGACACCACGATGATGCATTCGCAGGCGAAGCATCCGAACTGTGCCTACAAGTGGCTCGAGTGGTCGCTCAGCCCCAAGGTTCAGGGTGACGTGGCCGCGTGGTTCGGCTCGGTGCCGGCCGTTCCGGCAGCCTGCAAGGGCAACGCGCTGTTGACCGATGAGGGCTGCAAGACGAACGGGTTCGACGATTTCGACAAGATCTCGTTCTGGCGCACGCCGGTCGCGGAGTGCGGCGCTGGTCAGACTTGCGTGCCGTATTCGCGCTGGTCGACCGATTATGTGGCAATCATGGGCGGTCGCTGACGCGGCCGTCGCAGGGAGCTGACCCAAACACCGGCCGCGCCTCGCGCGATGACAGCTGCGATCGAGTTCCGCAACGTCACGCGCAGCTTCGGCAGCGTTCGCGCCGTCGACGACGTCTCCGTCGAGGTTGCGGCCGGTGAATTCTTTTCGATGCTGGGGCCATCGGGCTCCGGCAAGACGACCTGCCTGAGGCTCATCGCGGGCTTCGAGTTGCCCGATTCGGGCCACATCCTGCTCGACGGCATCGACGTATCCGACGTCCCGCCTTACGACCGCAACGTCAACACCGTCTTCCAGGATTACGCGCTCTTTCCGCATATGAGCGTCACGCAGAACGTCGAGTACGGGCTGCGCGTGCGCGGCGTCGCCGCGGACGAGAGACGCCGGCGGGCAGACGAAATGCTCGCTCTTGTGAAGCTTGGCGAGTTTGGCGAGCGTCGTCCACAACAGTTGTCCGGCGGCCAGCGACAACGTGTGGCGCTGGCGCGCGCGCTCATCAATCGGCCCAAGGTGCTGCTGCTCGACGAGCCGCTGGGCGCGCTCGACCTGAAACTGCGCGAGGCGATGCAGATCGAGTTGAAGGCGCTGCAGCGTGAGCTCGGCATCACGTTTGTGTTTGTGACGCACGACCAGGGTGAAGCGCTCAGCATGTCCGATCGCGTCGCCGTCTTCGATCGCGGCCGCATCGTGCAGATCGACTCGCCGCGCGGACTCTACGGACGGCCGCGCAATCCCTTCGTGGCGCAGTTCGTCGGCGGAGCCAATGTGCTCACCAGCGAGCTTGCCTCGACGATGCTCGGTGTCGCGCGACCGGTCGCGATTCGTCCGGAACAAATGCGAATTCTTGCGGCGGGCACGGCGGCTGAGCCCGGCTGGGTTGCGTGTGCCGGCACTATCGCGGATAGCCAGTATCACGGAGCGACCTTGCGCGTGCAGGTACGCACGCCCGCGGGCGAGCTGCTCACGGTCGCGCAGGCGGAAGCTGGTGCGAACGATGCCGCGACCCGCGCGGGAACCGCGGTACAGGTGACCTGGCCGCGCGAGAGCGTCGTCGAACTCGAGGCGGATCACGCATGAACGCCGCTGCCCCCGGCGCGGCTGGCGGAGCCGGCGGCTGGTCGCGCGCGCTATCGAGCTTTTTCTATCGGCGGCCCAATCAATTCGTGCTGCTGCTGCTGATTCCACCGCTTCTCTGGTTCGGTACGGTCTACCTCGGCTCGCTATTCTCTCTGCTGCTGCAGAGCTTCTACGCCATCAACGATTTCACGGCCGAGGTCGTGCGCGAACCGACGCTTGCGACCTACAAGCAGCTGGTGACGCAACCCGCGCACATCGACATCGTGGTGCGCACAACGCTCATGGCGATCACAGTCACCGTTGCCTGCGCAATCATTGCCTTCCCGCTCGCGTACTACATGGCGCGCTACGCAACGGCACGCATGAAGACGTACCTCTACGTCGCCGTGCTGTTGCCGATGTGGACCAGCTATCTCGTTAAGGTATACGCGTGGCGCCTGATTCTCGCCAAGCAGGGCATCCTCACCTGGTTCCTCGACACATTGGGCCTGACGCCGGCGCTCGATGCCGCGCTCAACACGCCCGTCATCGGCGGGCCGACGCTGTCATCCTCTTACATCGGCATGTTCATCGTCTTCGTCTACATGTGGCTGCCGTACATGATTCTGCCGATTCATGCGGCGCTGGAGCGCGTCCCGCGCTCTTTGCTGCAGGCTTCGGCCGATCTCGGCGCCCGGCCAGGTCAGACATTCCGCAACGTCGTGCTGCCGCTTGCGTTTCCAGGAGTCGCCGCGGGCTCGGTCTTCACGTTTTCACTGACACTCGGCGACTACATCATTCCGGGCGTCGTCGGCGCGCCTGGCTACTTCATCGGCATGATGGTGTATCAACAGCAGGGCACCGCCGGCAATATCCCGCTGGCGGCCGCGTTCTCGGTCGTGCCTATCGTGCTGATTGCGATCTATCTGTCGATCGTCAAGCGTTTCGGTGCCTTCGATGCGCTCTAGTTTCGATAAAGCGACGGTGCTGCATCGTCTGGCGGCGGCAGGCGGCATCTTTTTCATGCACTTTCCAGTGCTGATCATCATCCTGTACGCGTTCACGACCGAAGACCGCACTTATCAGTTTCCGCCGCCAGCCCTGACGACGCACTGGTTCACCGATGCGTTCGCGCGCGCAGACATCTGGGCGGCGCTGCGCTTGTCCTTCAGCGTTGCAACCTGCGCGACGCTTGCGGCCCTCCTGCTCGGGTCACTCGCGGCGCTCGGTCTTGCGCGCAGCCGCTTCTGGGGCAAGGAAGCGATCACGCTCGCGCTCGTGCTGCCGATCGCGCTCCCCGGCATTGTCACCGGCATTGCACTGCTCGCGGCGCTGAAACTTGCCAATGTCGAACTCGGCTTCTGGACTATTGTTCTGGGTCACGCGACTTTCTGCCTCGTGATCGTTTACAACAACGTCATCGCGCGCCTCAGGCGTCTGCCGCCAAGCCTCGCGGAGGCTTCGATGGATCTCGGTGCCGACGGGTTGCAGACGCTGCGCTATGTGCTGCTGCCGCAGCTCGGCAGCGCCTTGCTTGCGGGCGGCATGCTCGCGTTTGCGCTTTCCTTCGATGAGATCATCGTCACCCTGTTTACCGCGGGACACGAGAAGACCTTGCCGATCTGGATCTATGATCAGCTGTTCCGGCCGCGCGATCGGCCGCTCACGAATGTCGTTGCGGTGATGGTGATACTGATTACGATGCTGCCGATCATCGCGGCCTATCGATTGACGCGTTCCACCGACGAGCGCGGCTAGCGGACAAGCACGAGGTAACCATGAACACGAAGCTCCTGATCAAAGGCAAATTCGTCACCGGCAAAGGCGATCACAAGGAACAGATCCTCGATCCAGCAACCGGCAAGGTCATCGCTGAGGTTGCCGAAGCCTCCGAGGACCAGATCGTTGCCGCTGTCGAAGGCGCCGCCGCGGCGTTTGCGACGTGGGCGCGCGTCGTACCGAAGGATCGAGCGACCATGCTGCTCAAGCTCGCTGACCGCATCGAGGCCGAGGCGCAGGACTTCGCGGAGCTCGAGTCGCGCAACTGCGGCAAGCCGCTCGCTGCCGTGCTCGGCGATGAGATTCCGGCGATCGCGGACGTGTTCCGCTTCTTCGCGGGCGCTGCACGCACGCAGCACGGTTCGGCGGCGGGCGAGTTCATTCCGGGCTACACCAGCATGATTCGCCGCGATCCGATCGGCGTCGTCGCATCAATCGCGCCGTGGAACTATCCGCTGATGATGGCTGCTTGGAAGCTGTCGCCCGCGCTCGCCGCCGGCAACACCGTAGTGATCAAGCCGTCCGAGCAAACCCCGCTGACGACATTGAAGCTGGCGCAGCTCCTCGCGGAAATCTTCCCGCCGGGCGTCGTGAACGTGGTCTGCGGGCGCGGCAAGTCGGTCGGCGCTCCGCTCATCGCGCAGCCCCACGTGCGCATGATCTCGCTGACTGGCGATATCTCGACCGGCCAGAAAATTCTCGATGCCGCGGCGAAAGGCGTAAAGCGCACGCACCTGGAGCTCGGCGGCAAGGCACCCGTGATTGTATTTGACGATGCGGATCTCGAATCCGTCGTCGCCGGCGTGCGTACCTTCGGCTTTTACAATGCGGGACAGGACTGCACGGCGGCCTGCCGCCTGTATGCCGGCCCCAAGATCTACGATCGCCTCGTACGGGACCTCAGCCAGGCCGTTTCCACGCTCAAGCTGGGCTTGCAGACCGAGGAAGGCGTCGAGATGGGACCGCTCATCACGTCGTCGCAGCGTTCGCGCGTCGCCGGCTTTGTCGCGCGCGCGGCGGAGAAGCGCCACATTGAAATCACCACCGGCGGCAAGCCCCGCGCAGGCAGTGGTTTCTTCTACGAACCCACGATCGTCGCCGGCGCCAAGCAGACGGACGAGATCGTACAGAAAGAAGTGTTTGGTCCGGTCGTGTCAATCACGCGCTTCAAAGACGCCGATCAGGCCATCGCCTGGGCGAACGATTCAGAGTACGGACTTGCTTCTTCCGTGTGGACCAAGGACGTGGGCAAGGCGATGAAGGTGGCCGCGGAGCTTCAATACGGCTGCACCTGGATCAATACGCACTTCATGCTCGTGAGCGAAATGCCGCACGGCGGCTTCAAGCGCTCAGGCTACGGCAAGGATCTTTCGACGTATGCGCTGGAAGACTACAGCGTCGTGCGCCATGTGATGGTGAAGCAGTAACAGCACGCTCGCATGCCCCTCGTCCTGACCCTCGCCCCTCAAGAAAAGGGGAGAGGGCGCTTGATCAGATCTCGGGTTCGGGGTCGGAGCCATCGTTGATACCTTCGAAGAGCGCGGTCGAGAGATAGCGCTCGCCGGTATCAGGCAGCATCGCGAGGATGACCGATCCGGCAGGCGCCTTTTCCGCGACTTTCAGGGCCGCGGCGACCGTTCCGCCGGAGGATATGCCGCAGAGAATGCCTTCTTCGCGCGAGAGCCTGCGAGCCGTCCCGATCGCATCGGTGTCGCTCACGGTAACCAGCTCATCGAATACTTCGCGGTTCAGCACGCCAGGGATGAAGTCCGGCGTCCATCCTTGAATCTTGTGCGGCTTGAACTCCTTGCCGCCGAGAAGCGATGCACCCTCCGGCTCCGTCACGATGATGCGCACACCGGGGCGCGCCTTGCGGAGCACTTCGCCTGCACCCGTCAGCGTGCCGCCGGTACCCCAGCCTGTCACCCAGAAGTCGAGGCGTCGCCCGGCGAAGTCGCTCAGAATTTCTGGACCCGTGGTTTGACGGTGATATTCCGGGTTCGCCGGATTGTCGAACTGGCTCGCGAGAAACCAGCCGTGTTGCTTCGCAAGCTCCGCGGCTTTGCGCACCATGCCAGTTCCGCGTTCCGCCGCGGGCGTAAGAATGACTTTCGCGCCCAGCGCCCGCATGAGTTTGCGCCGCTCGATTGAAAACGATTCTGCCATGGTCGCCACGAACGGATAGCCCTTGGCCGCGCACACCATCGCCAGCGCAATGCCGGTGTTGCCGGAGGTCGCTTCGACAACGGTTTGTCCCGGCTTGAGCGTTCCGCGTCGTTCGGCATCGTCGATGATGGCGATTGCGAGCCGGTCCTTGACGGACGAGGCTGGATTGAAGAACTCACACTTCACGTACAAGGTGACGTTCTTCGGCGGGATGCGATTGAGGCGAACGATAGGCGTGCGGCCGATCGTGCCGAGAATGCTGTCGTAAATCATGAGAGGCCCCAGGAATTCGCCAAGAATTGGTAGTAAGAGAATCCGTACCGAAGATGTGCTGCACAGTAGTCGGCCCGGCCGGCTGCGAGCAATACCCGCGCAGTCTAAACTAAGGTCCGACGGTTATGGCAGCGGCTCCGCCGGTAGCGCAGAATGCCGGCCTGCCCACGGCAGCACAACATTCAAGGGCCCGGAGCGCGTCCACCGCTCCGGCGCCAAGCTTGAATCTGGGTCAGACACGGGCTGGACGGAAGCGCTGAATGTCAGCACGGCGTGAAATTACAATTGAATCAGGGCTCACGCTGAAGCGCGGCGGCACGCTCTCGCGCCCCGTCATCGCCTACGAAACCTGGGGCGTCCTCAATTCGGCCCGCGACAACGCGATTCTCATCTTCACCGGGCTATCGGCCTCTGCGCACGCTCATTCATCGCCCGAAGACCCGAGTCCCGGCTGGTGGGAGGCGATCATCGGGCCGGGCATGGCGCTCGACACCCGCCGTTTCTACGTGATTTGCATGAACACGCTGGGCAGCTGCTTCGGCAGCACCGGGCCCGCGTCCGTCAACCCCGCGACGGGTCAACGCTACGGCGCCACCTTTCCAGCGATTACGGTCGAAGACATCGCGGCGGCCGGCGCGGTCCTGCTCGACAGTCTTGGCATCGAGCGCGCCGCCGCGGTTCTCGGGCCATCGCTGGGCGGCATGGTGGTGCTGGCGTTTGCCGCCGAGTTTCCAGACCGTGCGCGCACGCTCGTGTCGATTTCGGGCGCCGCACGTTCGACCGCCGTGTCGATCGGTTTGCGCAGCGCGCAGCGCGACGCGGTGCGGCTCGATCCGAAATGGCGCGGTGGGAACTATCCCGCGGATGATCCGCCCCTCGCGGGGCTCAAACTCGCGCGGCGCATTGGGACACTGACCTACCGTTCCGCTGCCGAGCTCGATCAGCGCTTCGGGGCCGGCGGCAAGGAAACAATTGCCGATTATCTCGAGCGCCAGGCGGATCTCTTCGTGCGACGCTTCGATGCGAACTGCTTTCTCGTGATTTCCGAGGCGATGGACCGGCTCGACCTCGCGGCAACGCGCGGCGGATTAGAAGCAGCGTTTCGCGGCGCGCGCCTCGAGCGCGCGCTCGTGGTCGGCGTCGAGTCCGATTGGCTGTTTCCGCCGCATCAACAGATGGAGGCGGCCAACGCCCTGCTGGCCGCCGGCGTGCCGACCGAGCTCAGCATTCTGCCAAGCTTCGAAGGTCACGACTCCTTTCTGGTCGACATCGCGCGTTTCAGCGCGACGCTGTCGCACTTCTTCGCGAGCGTCAAGACTTCATCGCGGCAAAGCGCCGCCTGACTTGCGTCAGGTGAGCAGCACCAGCATCTCGAAGAGCACGGCTGGCAAACGCTGACTGACACCGTGGATTGCGATTTCGTATGAGAGGCGCGTGCCAGCCTCCGTGCGTTCGGCACCTTTCAACTGCATGCGCGCGTGGATACGGGCCCCGGATTTCACCGGTCGCATGAACCGCAGCTTATCCCCGCCGTAATTGATGACGGCCTTGTGGCCCGTGATCGCGACAGGCTGTGGAATACTGAGCCCCGGAATGAGCGCGAGCAGCAAAAAGCCGTGAGCGACCGTTGTCTTATAGGGACTTTCGCGCCGGCAACGCTCGACATCGACATGCAGCCACTGGTGATCGCCCGTCAGGTCGGCGAAGCGGTTGATCATGTCCTGCGTGATCTCAACTTCCACGCTCCACCCACCCGGCTCGCCATTGCTGGCGGCACGCAGGGCGTCCACATCGTCGAATCGTATCGGGTGAACAGTCATGGTGGTCAAGGAACAGAACGCGGTTGAGAGGATGGTCGGGTGCAGGGCGCTGGAAATTATAACGGAGCGCATCACAAATCTGTCATGAACTGCCTTTAGGGTTTGCGCGCGCCACCCTCGTTCCCGCTACAACACCTCGAGGCAAAGCATGCGGATTCTGATGATCACGGACGTCTATTTCCCGCGCATCAATGGCGTTTCGACCTCCATTCAGACATTCCGCAACGACCTGCGCTCGCTCGGGCATGAAGTTACGCTGCTCGCTCCCCAATACGGCAATAGTGCCACCGACGACGCCGGCATACTGCGCGTCGCAGGCCGCTCTGTGCCGCGCGACCCGGAAGACCGCCTTATGCGGCGGCGTGAGATTCGACGCATGATTCCTGAGATCGCGCGCCGGCAACCTGAGCTCGTTCACATTCACACGCCGTTTGTCGCGCACTACGCGGGCATTGAAATCGCCCGCGCGCTCAACCTGCCGGTGGTCACAACCTATCACACGTACTTCGAGCACTATTTTGAGCACTACGTGCCGTTTCTGCCGAAGCGCTGGCTCGCTGCGCTCGCGCGCAAAGTGACAGTTGGGCAATGCGCGGCTGCCGATCTGGTGATTTCACCCTCGAACGCGATGCTCGATGCATTGCGTACGTACGGCGCCCAGGGTCGCATCGCAGTGCTGCCGACCGGCCTCGGCGACGGCTGCTACACACCAGGCGATGGTCGTCGATTCCGCGCCGCTTACGGTATCGCAGCCGAGCGTCCGATCGTCCTGCACGTCGGGCGCGCCGCGCACGAGAAGAACATCGATTTTCTGATCCGCATTTTGCCGCCGCTCAAGCGCGCGGTTCCCAACGTGCTCATGGTGATTGCCGGAGAAGGGCCAGCCCTCATGCACTTGAAGGATCTCGCGCAACGTATCGGCGTTGCGGACTCAGTGCAGTTCGTTGGTTACCTCGAGCGCAACTATGGGCTGCCCGACTGTTACGCGGCTGGCGACGTTTTCGCTTTCTCATCGCGCACGGAAACCCAGGGTCTCGTACTGCTCGAGGCAATGGCCCAAGGGACACCCGTCGTCTCCAATGCGGAGATGGGAACTCGCGATGTACTGGTCGCAGATCGCGGGGCGCGCATCCTGCCGCTCGACGAGGAAGAGTTCGCCGCGGCGATTGCGCAAGTCATCGGCGATCGCGCGTTGCGCGCGCAGATGTCGGACGCTGCGCGAGAACACGCGCGCGGCTGGTCATCGCGAACCATGGCAGAACGCTTGTCGGCTCACTACCAGGAGTTGGTCGCGGCGCACCGGTGTGGCGCCGGCAGCCGATTTCTGCCCGCCGCTGTACGAGACGCGGTCGGTTCGTGAAGCATTTCACAAGATTCTGCAATTCGCGGGAATCAGACAATAAGCTGCGCCTTTGTAACGCGCCTGTCGCATTCGAACCGCACAGTACGCCCCGACCTTCGGCAGAGGACCCTATCGGACGCCCATGGGGGCCGCTCCACGGATCGAGAGGTGAGTTGATGCAGCAGTTCGCCACCGCACTCTTGAGACGCTGCAACGCGGCGGAGCTCGATTGGTGCCTGCGCATCAATCGCTGGGCCCGCAATCGTGGCGTCCGCAACCTGTTCTCGAGCGTGAGCCGCCTCGGCGACGGCGCCTTCTGGTACGCGCTCATGCTGATGTTGCCCGCAATCTACGGCGCCGAAGGCTGGATTGCAGCCCTGCAGATGCTGACCACGGGTGCGCTGGGGGTGCTCAGCTACAAGTGGTTGAAGCGGCGGCTGGTGCGCGAGCGGCCGTACGTCGCGCACTTAGCCGTGCATTGCGCGTCGCGCCCGCTCGATCGCTATAGCTTTCCGTCCGGCCATACGCTGCACGCGGTCGCATTCACCATCGTGGCGACGCACTATTTTCCCGAACTCGCGCTGCTACTGATTCCTTTCGCCGCGCTCATCGCTCTGTCGCGCATAGTCCTCGGGCTGCACTACCCGAGCGATGTTGCCGCCGGCGCGACGCTTGGAGCGCTGCTCGCGCTTGCCAGTCTCGCTTGCGCGAGCTGAAAGCCCCGCTTCGTCTAGGCCGCGCGATACGCCTGAAACGTGAGACCGAGATCTCTGGCGACCGCTTCGTGCGTAATGGATCCTTCGTGCACATTGAGGCCCCGGGCAAGCCCCACGTCCCGCGCCAGCGCCTTCTGCCAGCCGTAATCCGCCAGTGACCGTACATAGGGCAAGGTCGCATTGGTCAGCGCGAACGTGGAGGTGCGCGGCACCGCACCCGGCATGTTCGTCACGCAGTAGTGAATGACGCCGTCAACCACATAGGTCGGTTCCGCATGCGTCGTCGGACGGCTGGTTTCAAAACATCCGCCCTGATCGATCGAAATGTCGACCATCACAGCCCCCGCCTTCATCTTCTTCACCATCGCACGCGTGACGAGCTTCGGCGCGGCCGCGCCGGCAATCAGCACGGCACCTACGACGACGTCGGCATCCGTCACGAGATTCTCCACCGTCTCTGCAGTGGAGTACGCGGTCTTCAACTGATTGCCGAAGATTGAGGAAAGCTCCCGCAGTCGCTTGACCGAGCGGTCAACGACTGTCACGTCGGCGCGCAGACCGACCGCCATTTCCACCGCATTCGTGCCGGCGACTCCGCCGCCCAATACGACAACCTTTGCAGGCGAAACACCGGGCACACCGCCCAGCAGGACACCGAATCCACCATTGGCCTTTTGCAGACAGGTCGCGCCAACCTGCACCGACATGCGGCCCGCAACTTCGCTCATTGGCATCAGGAGCGGCAGCGAGCCGTCGACAGCCGTGACAGTCTCGTAGGCGATCGCTGTCGCGCCGCTCGTTATCAGGGCGCGCGCCTGTTCGGGGTCCGCGGCGAGATGCAGGTACGTAAATAGTATCTGTCCCCTGCGAAGCGCTCTACATTCGGCAAGCTGCGGCTCTTTCACTTTGACGATCATGTCCGCCCAGGCAAAAACTTCAGCGGCTTTCGCCGCGATCCTGGCACCGGCGGCCTGATACTGCAGGTCGGTCACCCCGATGCCGGTACCGGCGCTCGTTTCAATCATCACTTCGTGACCGGCGGATACGAGCTCGCGCACACCGGCGGGAACGAGGCCAACGCGGTATTCGTGAATCTTGATTTCCTTCGGGACACCGATGCGCATGGAAGAAACCTCACAATGGGGATAGCAGTAGCCGCGCATTGTGCCGAGGCCACGGCCACACTATCTTGCGAATCTTGCGCGCTTGGCAGCTCTAAGTGGCAGAATCCAGCATATTGTTAGGATTATTCGGTGGAATCTGCCATGGCACGCGACCGCGCTGATCGCTTGATACTCGAAACCCTGCAACACAACGCGCGCATCACGAACGCTGCGCTCGCGGAGAAGGTGCACCTTTCCGAGTCCGCCTGTCTGCGCCGAGTGCGCTCGCTCGAACAGAGCGGCTTGATCTCGGGCTACAGCGCGCTCGTCGATCAGGAAAAAGCGGGGTTTCCCGTCAATGTGTTCGTGAACATCACACTCGATCGCCAGGATCAGAAGGATCTGCAGGCGTTCGAACAGGCTGTGCGGCGCATTCCCGAGGTGATGGAGTGTTACCTGATGACCGGCGACTACGATTATCTGGTGCGCGTCGTGGTGGCCGATACGGCGGACTTCGAGCGCATCCACAGCCAGCATCTGACGCGCCTGCCGAGCGTCATTCGCGTGCACTCGAGCTTCGCCTTGCGCACCGTGCAGAAATCATTCGCATTGCCCGTTCGTTAGTGGCCCACGAGGGCGTTCGTAACTATATGATATATAAGAATTAGTAGGTGCGGGTCCCGGCGCGAATTGCAACGTGACGGAAACGATGGAAACGCGAATCAATCTCATTTAGCCTTATGAGCCATGAGTGATACCGAAACCCGCATGCACAATGGCCATGAGGCCAATTCAATGCGTTTGATCGACCTGCCGATCGGCAGGCCTGCGCGCGTCGTTGGTATCGATACCCCTGTACTGGCTGAAGATGCAAGTGAACGCCGTCGCCTCGCTGCGATCGGATTTCTGCCGGGCGAATTCGTGAAGGTAGTCGCGTATTCGCCGCTCGGACGTAATCCGATCGCCGTTGCGATCGGCAATAGTCTGTTCGGGCTGCGGCGAATCGAAGCCGAGTGCATTCGGGTTCTGCCGGAGCCCGCGTGAACGCGCAAGCTGCGAGCGTCACCACTCCGCTCATCGCACTCGTTGGCAATCCGAACTGCGGCAAGACCGCCCTCTTCAACCTGCTCACAGGCAGCCGGCAAAAGGTCGCGAACTACGCCGGTGTCACCGTCGAACGCAAGGAAGGCAGTTTTTTCACGCCCTCCGGCCGGCGCGTGCGGCTGCTCGATCTGCCGGGCGCTTACAGCCTCGAGCCGCGCACGCCAGACGAGCAGATCACTTGCGACACGCTCTTCGGAGCCGCGCACGTGCAGGATCGACCGGATTTCGTCGTTGCGGTTTGCGATGCGAACAATCTGCGGCAGGGCTTGAGGCTCACGCTGGCCTTGAAGCGCCTCGGCTGCCCACTGGTACTCGCGCTCAACATGGTGGATCTTGCGCGCAAGCGCGGACTCACTATCGATGTCGCGCGGCTTTCGCACGAGCTCGGCGTCACCGTGGTAGAAACGGTTGCGACGCGGTCCGGCGGCGCGCGCGATCTCGTCCGCATGCTCGACGGCGTTGCGGCTGCCACCGGAGCGAGCTGGCAGCACAGCGTTCCGCCAGGGACCGCAGACGTCGAGCAGGACCACGCTGAAGTGCGGAGAATTCTGCAGGCGGTCGGAGCGGATCGTGTCGGCGTCCCGGAGTCGACGATCAAGATCGACCGCATCGTATTGCACCCGATCATTGGGCCTATCCTGCTGGCGGCGACTTTGTTCCTGATGTTTCAGGCCGTTTTCGCCTGGGCGCAGGCGCCGATGAATGCGATCAATGCCGGCGTGACGGCAGTCGGCACGTGGCTGACGCACGCGCTGCCGGACAGCCACCTGCGCAGCCTCCTGGTCGATGGTGTGCTGGCGGGTCTCGGCAGCGTCATCGTCTTTCTCCCGCAGATCATCATTCTGTTTTTCTTCATTCTGCTGCTCGAAGACACGGGCTACCTGCCGCGCGCAGCATTCATGCTCGACCGCATGATGGGCGGCGTCGGCCTCTCCGGCCGTTCGTTCATACCGTTGCTCTCGAGCTTTGCGTGCGCCATTCCTGGAATCATGGCGACGCGCACGATCCGCGATCCGCGCGACCGGCTCACCACCATCATGATCGCGCCGCTCATGACTTGTTCGGCGCGGCTGCCCGTATACGCGCTGATCATTGGCGCCTTCATTCCGCGCCGCGAAGTCTGGGGCGGATTGCAGCTGCAGGGACTCGTGCTATTCGGCCTGTATGTCTTTGCCGTTGTCTCAGCGATGCTGGTTGCCTTCGTCATGAAGTTTCCAAAGCGCGGCCGCGGCAATCCGCTCACGCTTGAGCTGCCCGCTTACCACGCGCCGCATCTGCGCAGCCTCGCGATTGGCCTCTGGCAGCGCGTGCAGATCTTCCTGACGCGAGTCGGAACAATTATTCTCTCGCTCATGGTGGTGCTGTGGTTTCTCAGCACTTTTCCGGCCCCGCCGCCGGGCGCCACAGAACCCGCGATTACCTACAGCATCGCCGGTAGGATCGGTTCGGCGCTCGCAGTCGTGTTCGGCCCGATTGGATTCAACTGGCAGATTTCGATTGCGCTCGTGCCGGGACTTGCGGCCCGCGAAGTTGCCGTTGGCGCGCTCGGCACCGTGTATGCGTTGTCTGCCGCCAAGGCGGACGTTGCCTCGGCGCTTACGCCGCTGATCGCCGCCTCCTGGACCTTGCCGACAGCGCTTTCGCTCCTTGCTTGGTACGTATTCGCGCCGCAATGCCTGTCGACGCTCGCCACCGTCAAGCGTGAGACCAATTCCTGGCGCTATCCGATCATCATGGCGGCTTATCTTTTTGGACTCGCCTACCTTGCGTCCTTCGTGACCTATCGTATTGCCCTGGCGTGGGCGGGATGAACGGCATGAGCGCGTGGGTCGATCAGATCATCGTTGGCCTGCTGGTCATCGCAAGCGTCGGATTCGCCTGCTATCGGCTCGGGCCGCGAAAATTGAGATTCTGGATGCGGCGGCAATGGGCGCGCGCACGCGGCAAACCGATGCCTCTTGTGGATACGAGCGGCGCAGGCTGCGATGGCTGCGCCAACGCGGCCGCACCGAAGCCGCGCGGCCAAACGCGCATCGCCGCGGACAACATCCGCAAATTCGAACGCTAGCGCAGTACGACGGTCTTCTTGCCGTTGCGGAACACGCGCCGCTCCGCGTGCCACTTGATCGCGCGATTCAACACGACGCTCTCGAGTTCGCTGCCGATGACAGTCAGCTCCTCGGGCGACAGCGTGTGGTCAACGCGCTCCACCTCCTGCTCGATGATCGGCCCTTCGTCGAGATCCGTCGTGACGTAGTGCGCTGTGGCCCCGATCAGCTTGACTCCGCGCTCGTGCGCCTGGTGGTACGCCTTCGCGCCCTTGAAGCCGGGCAGGAAGGAGTGATGGATGTTGATCGCGCGGCCCGCGAAATACGTGCAGGCCTCGGGGGAAAGAATCTGCATGTAGCGCGCAAGGACCAGAAGCTCACTGTCGGTCCGCTCGAAGATTTCCACGATGCGCTCTTCCTGCTCGCGCTTGCGCCCGTCGATGATGGGAAAGTAATGAAACGGCACGCCGTGCCATTCAGCGAGGCTGCGCATGTCCTGGTGATTCGATACCACCGCGACGACTTCGATTGGGAGTGTCCCCGTGCTCCAGCGGTGCAGAATGCTGTTGAGGCAATGTCCCTGCTTCGAAACCGCGAGCACCGTGCGGCACCTGCGCCGCGCTTCGTGAAAGCGCCAGGTCATGGCGAACTGCTGCCCGACTGTTGCGGCAAATTCACGGTTGAGATCCGCGAGCGCCGGGATGCCCTGCCCGTTGTCATGAAAGATCGTGCGCATGAAGCTCGTGTTCGACTCGGGATCGTCGAAATGTTGCGCTTCGGTGATCAGGCAGTTGCGCGAGGCGAGGAAGCCCGCGACGGCCGCTACGACACCCGTCGTGTCGGGGCACGACGTGATGAGGACAAAGCGCGGGGGCGGTGAAGCCCCCGGCTGATTTGTGGTGGGCACGCGCGCGAGTCAGTAGCGGTAGTGGTCCGGCTTGTACGGACCTTCGAGTTTGACGCCGATGTAGCGCGCCTGGCGGTCGGTGAGCTCGGTGAGTTGCGCGTTGAGCTTTTTCAGCTGCAGGCGCGCCACCTTCTCATCGAGGTGCTTCGGCAATACGTGGACGCCAATCGGATACTTCGCGGTATTCATGAAGAGCTCGATCTGCGCGATCGTCTGGTTTGCGAATGACGAGCTCATGACGTAGCTCGGATGGCCTGTGCCGCAGCCGAGATTCACGAGGCGGCCTTCGGCGAGCAGGATGATCCGCTTGCCGTCCGGGAAGATGATGTGATCGACCTGCGGCTTGATGTTCTCCCAGGTGTACTGCTTCAACGCCGCCACTTCGATCTCGTTGTCGAAGTGACCGATGTTGCACACGATCGCCTGGTCCTTCATGCGCTTCATGTGTTCGTGCGTGATCACATGGAAGTTGCCGGTCGCCGACACGAAGATATCGGCCTTGTCCGCGGCGTAGTCCATGGTGACGACGCGATAGCCTTCCATCGCCGCCTGCAGCGCGCAGATCGGATCGATCTCGGTCACCCAGACCTGCGCTGATAGTGCGCGCAGCGCCTGAGCGGAACCCTTGCCCACGTCGCCATAGCCTGCGACAACCGCGACCTTGCCCGCGACCATCACATCGGTCGCGCGCTTGATGCCGTCGACCAGCGACTCGCGGCAACCGTAGAGATTGTCGAACTTCGACTTGGTCACCGAGTCGTTCACGTTGATGGCCGGGAACGCGAGCTCCTTGTCCTTGGCCATCTGATAGAGGCGCTTGACGCCCGTCGTGGTCTCTTCGCTCACGCCCTTGACGGCTTTCAGGCGCTTCGAATACCAGGCGGGATCCTTCTTCAGCATCTCCTTGATGCTGGCAAAGAGCGCCTCCTCTTCCTCACTCGCTGGTTTCGCGATGACGGCCTGATCCTTCTCCGCTTTCGCACCAAGGTGCAAGAGCAGCGTCGCGTCGCCGCCGTCGTCGAGAATCATGTTTGAGTAGCCGCCGTCCGGCCAGGTGAAGATCTTGTGGGTGTAGTCCCAATACTCCACAAGAGTTTCGCCCTTGTATGCATACACAGCTGTGCCGGCCGCCGCGATGGCCGCGGCTGCATGATCCTGGGTCGAAAAGATATTGCACGAAGCCCAGCGCACGTCCGCGCCGAGCGCCTTCAGCGTTTCGATCAGCACCGCTGTCTGGATCGTCATGTGAAGCGATCCCGTGATGCGCGCGCCACGCAGGGGCTGCGTCGCGGCGAATTCCTCGCGGATCGCCATGAGGCCCGGCATCTCGGTTTCCGCGATGCGGATTTCCTT
>Ga0326726_10001508_pt1 | contig 21633 bp, 21 predicted proteins | sample MHFenrmetagenome_2_FD_207603 | JGI IMG/M metagenome (GOLD analysis project Ga0326726, IMG submission 207603) | Lab enriched peat soil microbial communities from Michigan Hollow, Ithaca, NY, United States - MHF15MN | ecosystem: Environmental > Terrestrial > Soil > Wetlands > Peat | place: USA... | reverse complement strand
CTGGCCCTCGAGCTCGACCTCGGGCGACAGGTGGATGCGATGGCGCAGCGCGGCGGGCGCAATCTCCTTCACGTCGTCGGGAGTCACGAAGGCCCGCCCTGCGAGCAACGCGAGCGCGCGCGCCGCGCGCACCAGCGCGAGCCCGCCGCGCGGCCCCGCACCCATCGCGACCCCGGGCCAGGTGCGCGTCGCCCGCACCAGGCGCACCGCGTACTCGCCGACGCGCTCGTCGACGAAGATCGCCGCCGCAGCGGCCTGAAGCGCGATCACCCCGGGGGCGTCGGTGACCGCGACGATCGGCGAGACGTCGAGCCCGTCGCCGACCTGTCCGCCCGCGAGCCGCCGCACGAGCTCGAGCTCCTCGGCCGCCTCGGGGTAGTCGATGTGCACCTTCAGCAGGAAGCGATCGACCTGCGCTTCGGGCAGCGGATAGGTGCCCTCGAGCTCGATCGGGTTCTGCGTCGCCAAGGTCATGAACGGCGCTGGCACGAGCAGTGACTCGCCCTCGAGAGTCACTTGGCGCTCCTGCATGACCTCGAGGAGCGCGGCCTGAGTCTTCGCGGGCGCGCGATTGATCTCGTCGGCCAGCAACAGATTCGTGAACACCGGGCCGCGGCGCAGGCGCATCTCGCCGGTCTGTGCCTCGTAGAGCACGTGGCCGACGACGTCGGCGGGCATCAGATCGGGCGTGAACTGGATGCGCGCGCTCGAGCCGGAGATCGCGCGCGCGAGCGCCCGCACCAGGAGCGTCTTGCCCAGGCCGGGCACACCCTCGATCAGCACGTGACCCGCCGCGAACAGCGCCACGAGCACTTGCTCGATGACGGCGTCCTGCCCGACGAAGACCTTCTTGATCTCGTCGCGGAGTGACTGCGCCAGCTGTGCGGCGCGCGCCAGATCGGCGCGAGGGGTCGGAACTGCGTCCGTCATAGGGATCTCCTGAGCTTCTCGAGGATGGCGATCTTCGCGATGAAGCGCGTGGGGTCGGGCTCGGCGCCGAACGCGAGCGCGTCGGCGACGCGCGCGCTCGGAACGCCGGAGAGTGTCTCGAGCCGGCGAGCCTGCTCGCTCGGCGTGAGTGACTGGAAGCCGGGATGCCGTTCGCGCATGCGCGCGAGCAGCGCCTCGCGGACCGCGGACAGCAGAGCGCCGGCGCCCCCGCGCCGCCACTGCAGCCGCCCGGACGCGCGCACGTGCTCCATCAGCTCGCGCCGCGCCTGCACCGCGTCGGGCGCGATCGGTCCGAAGCGCCGCGACGCCGACCAGAGCCAGAGGGCGAGCAGGGCGAGCCCGCTCGCCGCCACCATCCACAGGTGCCGCCACACGAGGCGCGCCGCGGACGGATGCTGATCGCCGTACACGAACCAGACCGGACCGCGGTGGCCGCCGAGCCGGCTCATCCGATACACGAGCTCCGCATGATCGAGCTCACCGATCTGCGGCTGAGTCATGAAGATGTCGTCGGTGAGCGCCGTGACCAGGCCCTTGCCTCGGCGCAGAGTGACCCAGTGCGAGCCCGCGTCGTCGGCGATCTCGAGCACGACTGACTCGCTCGCGGCGTCGCTGAGCTCGAACCGGAAGCGCGGATCGAAGCGGACCTGGAGCGGCTCGTCGCGGTCCGGGAACTCGACTTCGGCGACCCGCCGCGACTCCGGCTCGCCATCTCCGGCGTCGTTCGGGTCGGCCTGCCCGTCGCCGTTCAGGAACTGGCGCGCCCCGACCGCGTCGAGAATCGGGTCGGCGTTCCGGTTCGGGTCGTCCCAGAGCTCCCAAGTCACGACCACGAGATGTCCGCCGCGCTCGGCCCACTCGAGCAGGCGCTGAGAGGTCTCGGCGTCGACGGCGCGGCGCGCGGTCGGCAGGACCAGAGTCGAGTTTTCGGGCGGGAGCGAAGCGAGCGCGCCGACGTCGGAGAAGCTCTTCGCGGGCATGCCCATGCGCGCGAGCAGCCGTTGGGCCGCGAAGTAGTGATTGCGCGCGGCCTCGCCGACGTAACCGCGCGGCAGCTCGACCTCGTCGCGCTCGCAGGTCGCGAGAAACACCGCGACTGCGAGACCCGCAAGCAAGAGCCAGCCGACCCAGCGGCGGCGCGGCGCCGACTCACTCATGCTCGCGCCCCGAAGCCCGCGATCCAGCGCGCGCACAGCGCCTCGAATTCCTCGGGCGCGGGCGGCCGGTGCGCGTAGGCGCAGTAGAGCCAAGCGCGCGCCAGCGCGGCGAAGTCCTGCGCGAGCGAGCCGTCGGCGGCGTTCCGCGCGATGCGCTCGCACTCGCCTTCGGTGGCGCTCGCGGGCAGGCGCAGCCCGAAGCGGCGCGCGAGCTCGACCAGGGCCGCCCGGTAGAGAAGTGAGAGCGCCGCGCTCGCATCGCCGGCCGCGAAGCGCGCGCGCGCCGCGGCGAGCACATCGTCGGGGAGTGACTCGGGTCGCAGGTCGAAGCCGCGCTGCAGGGCGCTCCCGCTCTCGGCGGGCGGTGACTCGGCGGCGCGGCGCGTGCGCAGCCCGCGCGCGATCGCGACCGCGAGCAGCGCCGCCAGCGCCGGGACCGCGAGCCACGCCCCGATTCGCATCCCGCGCGACAAGAGCGAGCCGATCCAGCGCCAGAGTGGACCGAGTAAGTCGAAGTCCCCGCTCATCTTCCGCGGCCGCCAGATCTCGACCTTCATGGTCTTCGCGAAGTCCGGCTCGGCGAGCACCGAGTCGATGCAGGCGCGCGCGTCCTCGGCCGAGTCGACCGCGCAGCGCGGCGCGTCGTCGGCGTGCACGCGCGGCGCAGGCGCGAGTGAGAGCGCGACCGCGACGCACACGGCCGCGACCACGGCGGCCGTGCTCATCCGTCGCTCGAGGCGCCGGAACGCGAGCTCGACGTCCCAGCCCTCGAGCCACACGCGCCGGTTGATGTAGAGCGCGAAGCCCGCCGCGACATACAGCGGCTCGACCGCGCAGATCGCGAGCGTGTACAGGCCGACCTCGAACGCGAGCAGCCCGCGCCCGGGACCCAGCAGCGCGTCGCTCCAGAAGTCGAGCGCCGTGCCCTCGGGCTGGAAGGTCGCGGCGATCTGCAGACCCGCGACGACGAGCGCGAGCTCGAACGAGCTGCACACCGCCATGACTCCGACCGCGGTCGCCGACTCGCGCCCGCCGAGCACGCGCGCGCGCCGCACGCGCGCACGGCCGCGCAGCCCCTCGAGCTGCAGCACGGGCGTGTTGAAGCTGCGCGTCGGACTGAGTCGCAGCCAAGTGAGTGAGGCGAGCAGCCCGGAGCCGAACACGATGCGCGGCAGCGCCGCGATCGTCTCGAGGATGCTCGGCGCGCGCCCGAGGAGCGCGATCGAGAGCACGTACAGCGCCACGCGGTCGTAGAGCGGCTTCAGCCACCACAGGAGCGCCGCAGCGAGCGCGAGCTGATTCGGCAGCGCGAGCCCGAGCGCCAGCGCGAACGAGATCACGACCGCGGCGTGCGCGCCGAACAGCGCTCGGAAGTTCTCGCGCGCCAGCCGAAAGCCGAGGTCCGCGGCCTCGAGGCTGCCGCGCGGCCGCACCGCGACCGCGATCCGCTCAGTCTCCACTCACTCGCCCCGCGACGGCGAGCCAGGTCGCCACCAATCCCCAGAGACTCGCGCCGACGGCGTACTTCAGCTCGGCCGGCAGCCGGCGCGGCGACCAGAACGCCTCGATGCTCGCTGCGATCACGAGCATCAGCGCCGCGCCGGCGATGATCGGCAGACTCTCGCGCGCGGCGGCGCGCAGCGCCGCGAGCCGCGTGCGTGGTCCCGGCGCGACGAGCGCGAGGCCGAGCCGCATGCCCGCCACGCCCGAGAGCAGCATCGCCGTCAGCTCGAACGCGCCGTGCGCGATCACGAACGTGAAGAACGGCTGCGCCGCGCCCTTGCGCACCAAGTGACCCGCGACCAGCCCAAAGTCGAGCGCGTTGTACGCCAGGCTCGCGAGCGTGCCGACGCCGAACGCGAGCCCGCTCGCGAAGGTGCGGAACGCGATCGAGACGTTGTTCCAGATGTAGAAGCCGAACATCGCCGCGTCGTCCTCGGCGGCGCGTCCCTTGGTCACGCTGCCGCTCTCGGGGTCGTACATGTTCTCGACGCTGCGCACCCCGGCCTCGTCGATGAAGCTGTAGATCAGGTCGGGGCTGCGATACGCGAACGCGCCGATGCCCGCGGCGAGTGAGTAGAAGAGCACGTGACACAGCAGCACGAGCCGCCACTCGCGCCGCACCGCGCGCGGGAAGTCACTCACCAGGAACGCCGCGACGTTTGCGCCTTGACCGGTCCGAGCCTGATACAGGAGCTGATGGCCGCGCAGCGCGAGCTCGTTCAGCTCGGCGACGAGCGCCGTCGAGAGCTGGCGATCGCGCGCGAGCGCGAGGTCGTTGCACACGTGGCGATACAGCGCGGGGAGCTCGCCGACCGTCGGGCCGTCGGCCCCGGCTCTGCCGAGCTCGAGCGCGTCCAGGAGCGCAGTGAGTCGGTCCCAGCGCGCGCGGCCCTGCGCTTCGAACGCGGCGAGCTTCACGCGGGGCGCCCCAGGAGCCAGGCGGCGATCGAGAGCAGCCGCGCGCGCGGCTCGTCGGCGCCCGTGAGTGCGGCCGGAATCGCCGCGAGCTCGGCGGCCCGCGCGTTCGAGAGGTAAGGCGCGCGCTCCGCGAACGCGATCACCGCCCCCTGCTCGTCCAGAGTGAGTGGCACCGGCGGCGGCACCGGTCGCTCCGCGATCTCGACCTCCCGCTTGCGCAGCCTCCGCGACGGCCGCTCCGCATGAACGACGAGCGTGCCCGCGGCGAGGTCGCCGAGTCTGCGGAAGCTCGCGTCGATGCACATCGAGGTGATTCCGGCGAGATACAGGACCGGGAGAAAGTCCGCGACCATCAGGAAGTTCCGCAGCACCGAAGCCGACCATCCGACCGGCGTGCCGTTCTCGTGCACGACGCGGATTCCCAGAATGCGCTTGCCCGGCGTCTGGCCGTGAGACAGCACCTCGAAGAGCACCGGATAGAACCAGTTCGCGAGAAACCCGGCGATCAGATACAGGCCGACCGCGAAGCCGCTCTGGCCGGCCGAGAACAAGATGGTCTGCACGCTGGAGAGACCCACGCTCTGAATCACGAGATCGATCGCGTAGGCCAGCGCGCGCGGCACCGGCCCGGCCACCGGCAGCGCGAGGTCGACCCCCTCCGGGGTCTGCACCGCGTGGATCGTGTCGATCATCGGCCGGGATCGTAGCGGGAAGCGCAGACGGATCCCGACGCCGATCTCCGGAACGCGGCGCGTTCGCGTAAGATCCGCACATGGTCAAACCCTTCCGCTTCGCGGTGCAGATCCACGCATTGCCTCCCGAGTCATGGGCCGAGCGCATCCGCGGGCTCGAGCGCATGGGCTACTCGACGGTGTTCGTGCCGGATCACTTCGGCCCACAGTGGGACCCGACGGCGCTGCTCTCCGCTGCCGCCGCAGTGACCACGCGCCTGAACGTCGGCTCGCTCGTGTACGACGTCGACTACCGCCACCCGGTGATTCACGCGAAGGGCGCAGCGACGATTCAGCTCTTGTCCGGCGGGCGTCACGAGTTCGGGTTGGGCGCGGGCTGGATGCAGACCGACTACGACGAAGCCGGCATGACCTACGACTCACCCGGCACGCGCATCGCGCGCCTCGAGGAGGCGCTGCAGATCATCAAGAGCATGTGGCAGAACGAGCGCACGACGTTCGCGGGCAAACACTACAGAGTGACCAACATCGCGCGCGCCGCGGAGCCCGCGTTCCGGAGCCCCAAGATCCTGATCGGCGGCGGCGGACCCAAGGTGCTGAGGCTCGCCGGCCGACACGCGGACATCGTCGGCATCAACCCGAGCCTGGTCGAAGGCAAAGTGACTGCGCGCACCGCCGCCGACCTCGCACCGGAGAAGCTCGACGAGAAGCTGCGCTGGGTGCGCGAGGGCGCGGAAGCCGCGGGCCGAAAGTTCGGGGACATCGAGGTGAACTCGCTGACCTTCGTCGTGGCGATCACCGACGATCCGAAGGGCCTGCGCACGGCGCTGGGCGCGAACACCGGCATGACGCCGGAGCAGATCGCCGACTGCCCGATGTTCCTCACCGGCTCGCCCGCCGAGATCCGCGACGGCCTCGAGAAGCGCCGCGAGCGCTACGGCTTCTCGTACATCGTGATCCAGGGCCGCGATCCCGCAGTCGTCGAGAGCTTCGCGGAGAAGATCGTCGCACCTCTCGCCGGCAAGTGACTGGTCTTAGCGGGGCCCGGCGCGCGGACGGCCGCGCGCCACCCGCACTACGCTCGGCTTCGCCTCGCTGCGCGCTCCGCTTGCCGGACTCTCTCGCCGGGCCCGCTAGTCACTGACGTCAGACGAGTCACTTCCGCCTCGAGAGTCACTGTCGCCTCAAGGCTAGGAGTGAGGGGTCCGATCACTCGGACGTGAGCGCCAACGCCCTGCTCCCGCCGGATTTGCCGCTCTGGGAGCGCTACACGCGCGGGCGCGGTCGGGTCCACCTGACCGGGCTCCAGGCGTTGGTGCGGCTCGCGCTCGAGCAGCTCCGGCGCGACCAGCGCTCGGGCCTGAAGGTCGGCGCGCTGTTCTCGGGCTACCCGGGCTCGCCGCTCGCGGGCTTCGACCAGCTGCTGCGGAGTCTCTCGCCGCTGCTCGAGCGCGCGAACGTGCGGCTCTCGCCGGGCCTGAACGAGGAGCTCGCGGCGAGCGCGGTCGCGGGCACGCAGCTCCTCGAAGTGTTTCCGCACTCGAGCTGGGACGGGGCGATCGGGATCTTCTTCGCGAAGGCGCCGGGCCTCGACCGCGCGCTCGACGCGATCCGGCACGCGAACTTCGTCGGCAGCGCTCGGCTCGGCGGCGCGCTCGCGGTCGTAGGCGACGACCCGTTCGCCAAGAGCTCGTCCCTGCCGAGTCACAGCGAGCACGCGTTCGCCCATGCGTTCGTGCCGCTGTTCGCGCCCGCGGACTCGGCGGACGTGCTGCGCCTCGGGCTCGCTGCGTTCGAGCTCTCGCGCTACGCGGGCGTGTGGACCGGAATGCGCGTAGTGGCGGACGTCGCCGACGCGGGTCAAATCTTCGAGCTCGACGGGCTCGAACGCGAGTTCGAGCGGCCGGAGTTCGACGCGCAGGGCGCCCGCTTCTCGCCGCGCTTCGACGTTCACCTCCTGCCACCGAACGTGCTGCGCATCGAGCAGGACCTGGTGTTCGGGCGCATGGAGGCGGTGCGCCGCTTCGCCGCGGCCAACGGCTTGAACCCGATCGCGTCGCGCCACGCGCGCGACCGCATCGGGCTGGTGGCCGCGGGCTCGCTGTACCGCGAGCTCGAGCGCGCGCTGGCGCTGCTCGGGCTCGACGAGCCCGCGCGCGAGAGACTCGGGATCCGGCTCTTGAAGATCGATCTGGTCTGGCCGCTCGAGTCCGGGCGCGTGCGCGAGTTCGCGGACGGGCTCTCGGAGATCGCGGTCGTCGACACGCGCCGCGGGTATCTCGAGGAGCAGATCTGCGCCGCGCTCTACGGCGCCGAGTCCCGGCCGGAGGTGTTCGGCCAGCGCGGGCCGTCGGGCGAGCCGTGGCTCGCGCGCCGCGCCGAGATCTCGGGCGCGACTCTCGCGCAGGACCTCGCGCCATATCTCGCGCAGCGCTTGCGAGCGCCGGGCATCAGCCAGAAGCTCGAGTCACTCGAGGCCGCGCTGGCGCGCGCCGAGGGTGCGGCTGCGCCGACGCGTGCTCCGACCTTCTGCAGCGGCTGCCCGCACTCGGCCTCGACGCGCCTGCCCACGGGGTCGTCCGCAGGTGGAGGCATCGGCTGCCACACGATGGCGCTCTGGATGCCCGAGCGGGAGGTGCGCTTCATCGGCGCGATGGGCTGCGAGGGCGCGCACTGGATCGGCCTGCAGCCCTACACCGAGACGCGTCACCTGTTCCAGAATCTGGGCGACGGGACTTACTTCCATTCTGGTCGGCTCGCGGTCCGCGCCTGCGTGGCTGCCGGCGTGCCGATCACGTTCAAGCTGCTCTGGAACGGCGTGGTCGCGATGACCGGCGGGCAGCGCGCGATCGGCGCGAAGTCACTGCTCGGGCTCGCCCGCGACCTCTTGTCCGACGGGGTGAGCCGCGTGGACGCGATGAGCACGGACCCCGAGCTCGCCGACCTGGCGCTGCGCGAGCCGCGCCTGCGCATCGTGGCGCGCCGGGACTGGGACGCGTCGATGCGCGCGCTGCGCGACCAGCCCGGAGTCACCGCGATGATCTGGGACGAGCTGTGCGCGAACGAGAAGCAGCGGCTCGAGCGACGCGGCATCCGGGCCCGGCCGAGCGAGCGCGTCTCGATCAACGAAGACGTGTGCGAGGGCTGCGGTGACTGCGGCTTGAAGTCTTCCTGCGTCTCGCTGCGTCCGGTCGAGACCGCGCTTGGGCGCAAGACGCGGCTGCACGAGAGCTCGTGCAGCGACGACCGCGCGTGTCTCGACGGCGATTGCCCCGCGTTCATCTCGATCGAGACGCCGCGCCACGCGCCGGCGCCGTTCGAAGCACGACTCACTGCCCCGCTGCCCGATCCGCCGACGCTCGACTGGGACGGGCGCCGGCTCGAGCTCCTCCTGGTCGGCATCGGCAGCACGGGCGTGGTGACGATCGACGCGCTGCTGGTGCGCGCCGCGGAGCACGACGGCCTGTTCGCCGCGCACCTCGACCAGACCGGGCTCGCGCAGCGCGGCGGCAAGGTCGTGTCGCACTGCGTGCTCTCCTCGGAGCCGGTCGAGGGCAGCGCGCGCGTCGAGCCCGGCCGCGCCGACGTACTGCTCGCTTTCGATCCGCTCGGCGCGGCGGATCGCGAGACACTGCGCGCGCTCGACCCGTCGCGCACGCACGCCGTGGCGCACGCGGTCTACGTGCCGACGGGCGCGGACGTCGCGAATCTGAGCTTCCGCGAGCCAGAGCTCGAGATACTCGTCGAGCCGCTGCGCTCGGTGACTCGCTCGCTAGCGCTCGTTCCCGCGGAGCTGCTCGCCGACGCCGCGCTCCGCCAGCCGCTCGCGGCGAACCTGGTGCTGCTCGGGTTCGCCTGGCAGCGCGGTCTGGTGCCGCTCTCGGCGGCGGCGCTCGAGCGCGCGATCCGCGAGAACGGCGTCGCCACCGAGACCAATCTGCGCGCCTTCGCGCTGGGACGCGCGGCGGCGGCCGAGCCGGAGCTGGCGACGGAGCTCATCGCCGACACGACGCCGCCGGCGATCGGCGACGAGGACTCACTCGAGCGCGCCGAGCGCTCGCTCGGTCCCGCGTTCGCGCCGGTGCAGGAGGCGCTCGGGCGCTTTGCGTCGGCGAAGGACTCCGCGCAGCTCATGCGTCGCGTCGCCGGCTTCGCCGCCGACCTCGTCGACTACCAGAGCAAGCGACTCGCGGCGCGCTACTGCGAGCGCATCGCGCGGATCGCGAACGCAGAAGCGGACGTCGACGCGGAGTCACCCGCGTTCACCGAGGTCGCCGCGCGCGAGCTGTACCGCGTGCTCGCGTACAAGGACGAGTACGAGGTCGCGCGCCTGCTGCTGCGCGGCCCGCACCGCCGCTGGCTCCGGCGACACAGTCAGAGCGAGCCTCGGCTGCGCTACTTCCTGCACCCACCGCTGCTGCGCGCGCTCGGTCTGCGCCGGAAGCTCGCGCTCGACGCGAGCTTCGAGCCGAGCCTACACGCACTTGCGTCGCTGCGCCGACTGCGGGGTACGCCCTTCGACCCGTTCGGCTACACGCGCGCGCGCCGCCTCGAGCGCGAGCTCGCCCGCTGGTACGAGGCCGTGTTGGACGAGCTCTGCGCCTCGCTGTCCGCCGAGAACCGCGCGGAGGTGATCGCGATCGCCGCGCTCGCGCAGGAGATCCGCGGCTTCGAGTCGATCAAGGAGGCGCGCGTCGAGCGCGTGCGCCCGATCATGCAGCGCCGGCTCGAGGCGATTCGCGCGCGCGGCTGATAGCCTGCGCGCATGTCGGAGTGGCTCCAGCTCGCGCTCGACGGCGCCGTCGTGCGCCGCGCGCTGCGCACCGCGCTCGTCGTCGGCTCGATCCTGATCGGCATCAACCACGGCAGCGCGCTCCTGCAGGGCGACGTCGACGGCGTCCGGCTGTTCCGGATCTGTCTCACGTTGCTCGTGCCGTACGGCGTGTCCACCACTTCGAGCGTCGCGGCGCTGCGCTCCGTCTCCGCGAGGCAGCCGCGTACCGACTAGTGTCTGCCCGCCGCGACCAGCTCGCTGCAGTCGGCGACGTCGAGCCGGTCCACGTAGACGATCGGCTCGGCGTTCGCAGCCGCGAGCGTGGGGGTCGAGTCGTGGTGATCTTCGAGTGATTCGGCCGAGACGAGAGACAGCGACTCGCCCGACAACGTCACGCACAGCCGTTCGCCGCCGCTGCCCGCGCGCTGCTGGTGGCGATCGAGAAGTCCTTGCAGCTCGCCGTAGGTCTCGCGATTTGCGGCGATGAGTGACAGCGGCGTCGCGACGCTCGCGAGCCGCGAGCCGGACGCCGACCCGTACAGGTGGAAGTCCGGGTACGCGCGCAGGTACTCCGTGCCGGTCTGCAGGCCGAAGACGTCGAGGCGCGCGTTCACCGGGCGACTCGTCCAGTCTTCGCTCGCGGCGGCGGAGACGAAGTAGGTGCCCGAGACGGCGCCATTGCGCTGGAAGCGGACCTCGTAGTCTCGTGACTCGACCGCGATCTCCGCGCCGCGAACCACTGGGTCGAGCGGGTTCTTGCGCACGTAGCGCACGGCGAAGTGTCCGAGGATGGAGACGGCGAGCACCGCGAGCACGAACGCCACGACCTTCCACATACCGACCCTATCGGCGCACACGACCGCCACCTGGGTGACGATGGCGCTCAGTTGCGCGCGCGTGAGCCCAAACTCAATATCGCGCGCGTGAAGCTTCTCTCCTGGAACGTGAACGGGCTGCGGGCAGCGGAACGCGCGGGCTTCCTCGATTGGTTCGCCGCCGAGCGCCCTTTCGCGGTGTGCGTGCAGGAGATCAAGGTGCGGCCCGAGGAGCTCAAGCCCGAGCTTCGAAATCCGCGCCGCTATCACGCGTTCTTCTCGCCTGCGCAGCGCCCCGGTTACAGCGGCGTGGCGACGTTCACGCGGGTCGAGCCGCTCGCGGTGGTGGACGGTCTCGGCGTGCCCGCGTTCGATCGCGAGGGCCGCGTGCAGCGGCTCGAGTTCAGTGACTTCGTGCTCGTGAACGCGTACTTCCCGAACAGTCGGCACGACCACGCGCGGCTCGGTTACAAGCTCGCGTTCTGCGCTGCGATGCTGCGCATGGCCAACCGCTATCGGCGCGCGGGGAAGAACGTCCTGCTGTGCGGCGACTACAACATCTCGCACCGCGCGATCGACCTCGCGAATCCGAAGCAGAACGAGAAGAACGCAGGCTATCTCCCGGAGGAGCGCGCGTGGATGGATCGGTTCCTCGGTCGGCACGGCTGGATCGATACGTTCCGGCGTCACTGCGGCGAGCCCGGTCACTACACGTTCTGGAGCCAGCGGGCCGGCGTGCGCGAGCGGAACGTGGGTTGGCGGCTGGACTACTTCGCCGCGAACCCGGAGATCTCCGACCGGATCGCGCGCGTGAGACACCAGCGCGACGTGCGCGGCTCCGATCACTGCCCGGTCGAGCTCGTGCTGCGGTCGTAGCGTGACTCGGCGCGCGACCGAATTCGAGTTCGCGCCGCGCGGCGCTTTCTCACTGGCGCACACGACGGCGCGCTTCGCGCGTTTCCCCGATCCCGTGAACGTCGTCGATCGAGACGGCTTCGCGCGACTCGTTCCCGTGGGCGGCGAGCTCGCACTGGTACGCGTCTCGCAGAAAGGACCCGCCTCGCGTGCGCGCCTGCGCGTGTGCATCGACGGCGCGCGCGGGGACGCGGCCGAGCGCGCGGCGCGGCGCCTGCTCGAACGCGTGCTCGGCGCGGGCGCCGATCTCCGCCCGTTTCAGCGCGCGCTCGGCGCGGATCCGCTGCTCGCTGAGTCACTGCGCGCGCATCGCGGCCTGCGGGTCGCGGGCGCCTTCGACCTGTTCGAGGCGCTGGTGGGCGCGGTGCTCACGCAGCAGGTGAATCTGCGCTTCGCCTTCTCGATCCGCGCCGAGCTGGTGCGCGCCTTCGGCCGGCGCACGGTCATCGACGGCCGAGAGTGGCTCGCTTTCCCGACCGCCGAGCGAGTCGCGGACGAGAGCGAGGCGCGCCTGCGCGAGTTTCGCATGACCGCCGCGAAGGCCGGGACGATCCAGCGGCTCGCGCGCGCCTGCGCGTCCCGCGAGCTCGACGAGTCACTGCTCGACGCGCTGCCCGACGAGGAAGCCATCGCCGCGCTCGTGCACTGGAAGGGCGTCGGCCGTTGGACCGCGGAGATCGCGCTGCTGCGCGGCCTCGCCCGCCTGGACGTGTTCCCTGCCGGAGATCTCGCGGTCGTGAAGCGACTCGCCCGGATCTGGCTCGGCACCGGGGCGCCCGCGAAGGAAGCCGAGATGCGCGCCTTCTCCGAGCGCTGGCGCCCGTTCAGATCGCTGGCGCTGGTCTACGGCCTGGAGTCACTCGCAAGCGAGAAGTCACTTCCGAAGCTGGGGCGCAAGCGGAGCTCAAAGCGCGCAGCGCGCAGCGAGACGCAGCCGAGCGAACAGCAGGTGGCCCGGCTTCGCCGGGGTGGGCCCCGCTAGGATCAGATCTGGTAGTCGGGATCCACCGAGCCAGACTCCTGATCCTTCTGACTCACTTGCAGGCGTGGGGGCTCGATCTGGATGCGCGAGTAGGGTGGCACCGATTGGTGTAGCCACACGTTGCCGCCGACCACGGAGCCCTCGCCGATCACCGTGTCGCCGCCGAGGATGGTCGCGTTGGCATAGATGGTGACGTCGTCCTCGACCGTCGGGTGGCGCTTCTTGCCGATGTCGTTTCGGCCCTGCTTGTTCGAGAACGCCACGAGGCCGACGCCCTGGTACATCTTCACGCGATTTCCGATCACTGCGGTCTCGCCGATGACGACGCCGGTGCCGTGATCGATGAAGAAGTGGCAGCCGATCGTCGCGCCGGGATGGATGTCGATGCCGGTCTTGCTCTTCGCGTGCTCCGACATGATGCGCGCGGCGACGGGCGCGCCGAGCTCGTACAGCACGTGCGCGATGCGGTACGTCGAGACCGCGTACGCCGACGGGTAGGCCGCGATCACTTCTGCGTACGACTTGGCCGCGGGATCGGCCTTGAACGCGGCTTCGACATCCATGCCCACGCAGTGGCGAACTTCGGGCAGGCGCTCGACGAAGCTCGAAGCGACGTCCGAGCCGACCAGGCCCGAGAGCATCCCGTGCACCACCTCGAGGTCCGAGTTCAAGCGCTCGAGCGGCGTGCGCTCGAACACGATCGCACGCAGGTTCTCGAGCACGTCGACCACGCGGTCCGTGTCGGGGCAGGCCTGGCGCCGCGCCTCGCTCACCGGGTCGTTCTGGTCGCGCTTCGCGGAAAGATGCTGGGCGATCGTCTCCGTCAGATTCGACACGTCGCGGACTCCCTTGCGCCTTCGATCCCCCACCGGAGGCTGAGGTTACTCGGGTCGGGCGAGCTTGCCCAGCGAAGCCCATCACACCGTTGACGCGCCGCGCGATCGCTCCGCATACTGCCGGTCGGGGCCGGGGGGTTCGTGACCGATTACAGTCACTCGCGGTTGTCTTCCTTCGAGGACTGTCCGCGCAAGTTCAAGTATCGATACGTCGACGAGCTCAAGGTCGACTCCGAGGGCGTGGAAGCGTTCATGGGAAAACGCGTCCACGAGATTCTCGAACGCCTCTATCACCACGTCGCTCGCTTCGGGAAGCCGCCGAGCCTCGCGCAGGTGCTCGAGCGCTTCCAAAAGGACTGGGCGGGCGCGTGGCACGACAAGGTGATGATCGTGCGGGTCGAGAATTCGCCCGAGTACTACCACGATCGCGGCGCGCGCTGTCTCGAGAACTTCTACCGCGCGCACTACCCGTTCAACGACGGTGAGACAGTCGGCCTCGAGCAACGGGTGCACCTGCAGCTCGATGGCGAGGGTCGCTATCGCGCGGTCGGGATCGTCGATCGCATCGTGCGCCGCAGCGACGGTGTGTTCGAGATTCACGACTACAAGACGAGCGGCTATCTGCCGCATCAGCGCCGCGTCGACGAAGACCGCCAGCTCGCGCTGTATCAGATCGGTCTCTCGCAGACCTATCCGGACGCGCGCGATGTCGAGCTCGTGTGGCACTACCTCGTGTTCAACAAGACACTGCGCTCACGGCGCACTCCCGAGGCGCTCGAAAAGCTGTGCGGCGAGACCGTGCGCTTGATCGACGCGATCGAAGCCGAGACCGAGTACCGCGCGAAGCCCGGGCCGCTGTGCCGTTGGTGCGAATACGCGGACATGTGCCCGGAGGCGCCCGAAGAGGCGCGCGCGGTGGCGAGGGCACGCGGGCCGCTGCTGCCCGAGATCGCAGTCGCACCGGCAGCTGGCCAGCAACTCGCGCTTCTTCTGGACTGAGCGCCGCGCACCGATAAGCGCGCGATGGCGCGGCTCGTGTGTCGCTGCATGGGCTTCTCGAGCCAGCGGATCGCGGAGCTCGTGCGCGAGCGTGGGCTCGCGGACCTGACCTCGCTCGCCCTCGAAGCTGGCGCGGGCGCCGGCTGCGGGACGTGTCGTCCGGAGCTCGAGGAGATCCTGGCGGACATCGCGGGAGAGCCGGTCCTCGAGTCGGTGCGGCGCGCGAACCGCGCGACGAACGCCGCCGAGTCGTGGCGGCGCGTCGAGACTGCCTTGCTCGGTGTCGCCGCGCGGCTGCCGCCGCCGACCGAGGTCGAGCTTCTCTCCGTCGACGGGCTTCGAGTCGAGCTCCGCCTCACGCGGAGCGACCTGCCGGAGGTGCGCGCGCTCGTCACGGACCGGCTGCGCAAGCTCGTCTGCACGGAACTCGAGGTCGTGTTCCGCTGATCCGCTAGACTCCGGCCATGCCCTCCGCGCCGCTTCGCGTCGAGCGCATCCCGACGCTGCGCGACAATTACACGTACCTGATCGTCGACGCCGAGACGCGCGAAGCCGCGGTCGTCGACGCGCCCGAGGCGGCGCCGGTGATCGCGCGCGTAGACGCGGCGGGCGTCCGCGTCGTCAAGATTCTCTCGACGCATCACCACCCCGACCACAGCGCCGCGAATCCCGAGCTGGCGGCGCGCTACAAGGCGCCCGTGTTCGGACACGCTTCGGATGCGGCCCGCCTGCCCGGCTTCACGAACGGGCTCGCCGAAGGCGACCGCGTGGCGATCGGCCGGCTCGAGGCGGAGGTGATTTTCATCCCGGCTCACACGCGCGGGCACGTCGCGTACGTCTTACCGGGTGCCGTGTTTTGCGGAGACACTCTGTTTGCCGGCGGCTGCGGCCGCCTGTTCGAGGGCACCCCGGCCATGATGCACGAGGCGCTGAACGTGAAGCTCGCGCGGCTGCCCGACGAGACACGCGTGTACTGCGGGCACGAGTACACCGAGAACAACCTCCGCTTCGCGCAGACGCTCGAGCCTTCGAACGCGGCGCTGCGCGAACGGATCGAGCGCGTGCGCGCGGCTCGAGCGGCGGTCGCGAGTGACTGGCACGCCGCGGCCGAGACCGAGATGACCGTGCCCTCGACGCTCCGTGAAGAGCGCGCCACGAACCCGTTCATGCGCGCGCACTCGCCCGAGCTGATCGCGAGCGTCCGCGCCCGCATGCCCGAAGCGCCGACGGATCCGGTCGGGATTCTCGGCGCGGTGCGCGCGCTCAAGGACAAGTTCTGAGGCCGCGCCACGCGGCGCTCGCACTGGCCTTGCTCGTGGCGTTCGCAACCAGCGCCGCGCGCGCCGACCTGCAGTTCCAGCCCGAGGACCAAGTCGCCCTGACCCAGGTCGATCGCCACCTGATCGCCGTGGTCGGCGTCGGGTTCGCGGCGGTCGAGACGGACTTGGAGCTCGGCGAGTCGGTGATCGCGCTGCGCAGTCAGGGCTTCATCGGCGTGATCGCCACCAACCGCCGACTGCTCGCGGTTCACTCCCGCGCCGCCAACTTCGCCGAGCTGCGCTATCGGATCGCGGAGAAGCCCGTGGACGCCGACGCAATCCACGTCCTCGATCGGCTGGCGCTCGTCGAGCTACACACGCGTCTCGTCGGGTTCTCGCCGGAGCTCGGCACCTGGGTCGAGCTCGGTCTGGGCCCGGGCGAACACCCGCGCAAGATCGACGGCGACGGAAATATCGCTGCGGTAGTGACTCCGCGCCGCGCAATCGGCTTCTCGTCGCGGTCCAGCGGCTTCGTCGAAGAGCCGCTGAGTCCGGAGGAGGACGTCGAGCGCGCCTCCTTCAGCGACGCCTCGGTGACGCTGGTGCTCCCGCACAAGATCCTGATCTTTCGTGCGGGCGACAAGCGCTGGTCCAGTCTCACGCGCTGATTCGCGGCGACGGGCCGTTGACGAATTGCGTCACCGCGCTGACGGAACTCGGCCACGCATCTTTGCTGCGCGCCTGCAGCACCGAGATCGGCGTTCGCAGAATCGCGGGGTTCCGCGCGGGCTTGCCGACCGCGGGGATTGGCACGTCCAATGCTTAGTGATCCAGCGTACAGAGCGCTCGTCGAACGAGCGAGTGGAGCAAGGGGAGCGAGTCGATGACACAGGTCGCGCATACACTGGCAGAGCTCGAAAGCCTCGAGGTGAACAAGCCCGAGACGCTGACTCTGCTCGACCTCGTGGCCGCCGTCTCCGACGCTTCACACAGCGAAGAAGAGGTCGTCGCCGCGGTGCATCACCTGATCGAGAGCGGTCGGGTCACCCTGGTCGGCAACTTCTGCCAGCGCGACGTTCGCCGGACCCGCTAGCCCGCAACCTGCAGCGCTTCGCCGAGCGCGGCGACGACGTGGTACACGCTCGTCGCGTTCTGCGCCTTCGAGAGCACCCGGCCATCGCGCGCGAGTTGCTCGCGCCAGCCATGAGTCTCGGGGTCGATGTAGCGCGCAGCGCAATACGCGAGCGACGCCTCGAGCTGCCCGCGTCGCTCGCCGTCCGGCCAACCTCGGACCAGGACGGCCAACGCCTTGAGGCGCTCCGTCTGCGGCCATAGGCGCTTCGCCGTGGCGAGCGGGCGGCCGACGCGATCGACCTGGTCGAAGACGCCGCCGTCGTCGTCGACCCCGTAGCGCTCCGCGAAGGAGAGCAACCGATCGGCGAGCGCCAGCGCGCGCGGGTCGCCGCCGATTTCTGTAAAGCGCTGGAGGAGCACGAACCACTCGAATCCGTGCCCGGGCTCGACGATCTCGCCGGCTTCGCCCGAGGCGGGCGCCCAGCTCAGCCCAAAGAACTCTCCGAGCGCACCGGTCGCAGGATCGCTCCAACGCGAGCCCAGGAGATCGACCAGCACCGCCGCCTCGGCGAGTGCGCCGTCGGTGGGTGCCACGGCGTGCAGCGCGAGCAGCCCTTCGACCAGGTGCATGTGCGGGTTCTGTCGCCGCGGCTCGTCGATCGGTCGCCAGTCCTCGCTGGCAGCCTCGAAGTAGCCACCATCTTTGGCATCTCGCAGGCGCTCGCGGACGAGCGCGAGGGTCGCCCGCGCCAGCCGGAGTGACTCCGCTTCGCCGCTGATCCGGTGGTGTTCGGCGAGCGCGAAGATCGCGAAGGCGTGGCCGTAGAGATCCTTGCGCCGATCGAGGGGTTCGCCGGCATCCGTCGTGGTCGCGAACCACCCGCCGTGGCGAGCGTCCCAGAAACGCCGAGTCAGGAAGTCGAGCCCGTGACTCGCGGCAGCCTCGGCCCAGGCACCGGCGCCAAGCTCGGCCGCGCGTGAGAACGCGTAGATCTGGCGCGTGTGGACGAGCAGTCGCTTGAAGCCGTCCGGCATCGGCTGGAGCTCCGGCCCGAGGCGGTTCCAGTACCCACCCCGCGCACGGTCCAAGCCGCAGCGCTCCCAGAGCGGGACGAGCTCATCGACTAGGTGGGCGCGCAGCGCCGCGCGCGACAGCCGCATCGCGCGAAGACTAGCAGCGTCTCGCGCTACGCGGCGTCGGGCGAGGCGGAGATCGAGAGCGAGTGGCGTTCGCGCGGTGTCTCGACCTCGTCGAGAATCGCGACCACAGTCGCGCGACAGCCGCCACACGCCGAGCCTGCCCCGCAGGACTCCGCGACTTGGCGCACGGTAGACGCGCCCCCGCGCGCGACGCGCCGGATCTCGCGGTCCGTGACGGCGTGACAGCTACAGACGATCAAGCCTTCCCTCGGTTCAGCGCCGGAATCCTAGTTCAATTGAGAATGACTTTCAATTGCATGGAACGGGTGCACGACTCGGAGCTTCCCGAGCCGCGCGCGCTTCGGCTACGCTGGCCGAATGGAAATCCCAAAGCGATCGCTGGCTTGCGCCGTGGCTCTGCTGTTTGCGCTCTCCGCGTGCGGCTACAACTCGATCCAGACTGCCGACGAGGCCGTGAAGGCGGCGTGGGCCGAGGTCCAGAACCAGTATCAGCGGCGCATGGACCTGATCCCGAACCTGGTGAACACCGTGAAGGGCGCGGCGGCTTTCGAGAAGGAGACACTCGAAGCCGTGATCCAGGCGCGCGCGAGCGCGACCAGCGTGAAGATGGACGCGAGCGTGCTCGACGACCCCGCGGCGTTCAAGAAGCTCCAGGAGTCGCAGGGCCAGCTCTCGAGCGCGTTGGGTCGCTTGCTCGTCGTGTCCGAGCGCTACCCCGAGCTCACGGCGACCGCCGGCTTCCGCGACTTACAAGCGCAGCTCGAAGGAACCGAGAACCGGATCGCGGTCGCGCGCAAGCGCTTCGTCGAGACCGTCGCAGAGTACAACCGGCTCGTGCGCTCGTTCCCGACGAATCTCACCGCTCGCTTCTTGCTGCACGCCGAGGTGCGGCCGACGTTCGAGGCGGCCGCGGGCGCCGAGAAACCGCCCGAGGTGAAGTTCTGAGTCGAGCTCGCGCGCTCGCCGGGCTCGCTGCGGCTTGCCTCGCGCTCGCACAGACTGCGCTCGCGCTCGAAGTCCCCGAGCTGCGCGCGCGCGTGATGGATCGCACCGGGCTGCTCGCGCCCGACTCACGCCGCTCGCTCGAGCAGTCACTCGAAGCGTTCGAGACGAAGACGGGTCACCAGATCGTGGTCCACATCACGCCGTCGCTCGAGGGGCTGGCGATCGAGGAGTACTCGCTGCGCGTCGCCGAGGCGTGGAAGATCGGGCAGAAGGGCCTCGACAACGGCGTGATTCTCACCGTCGCGCCGAACGAGCGCGAGGTGCGCATCGAGGTCGGGTACGGTCTCGAGGGCGTGCTGCCCGACGCGATCTGTGCGCGCATCATCCGCGAGCAAATCACGCCTGAGTTCCGCGCCGGTCGGATGGCTGCGGGCGTCGTCGCCGGCGTTCGCGCGATCGAGGCAGTGACTGAGGGCGAGCAGCTTCCCGTTCCGAAACGACAGCCCGACCTCGACGCGTACGCGACCTGGTTCAAGGTCGCCTGGGTGCTTCTGATCTTGTTCATCATCTTCGCGCGCAGCCCGCTCTTGTGGATGCTGTTCGGTCTCCCGGGATTTGGGCGGCGTCGCGACTGGGGAAGCAGCTGGGGCGGCGGCGGCTTCAGAGGTGGTGGCTTCGGCGGCGGAGGCGGGTTCTCGGGAGGCGGCGGCAGCTTCGGCGGCGGCGGCGCCTCGGGGCGCTGGTGATGCGCGTCGAGGAGTTGCTGGCGCCCGAAGCGATGGCCGCGATCGAGGCCGCGGTGCGCGGCGCGGAGCGCGCGACCTCGGGCGAGATCGTGCCGATGGTCGTCGAGCGCAGTGACCCGTATGCGGACGTGCGCGTCGCCGCGGCGGGGATCGTCGCAATCGCGCTGGGCGGCGTGTTTCTCGAGTTCGCCCAGCGGTTCTCGGTCTGGCTCGTGCCCACACAGATCTGTGTATTTGCGGCGCTGTGCTGGGCGTTCGGCTGGCGGCCGCTGCTCGGCTTGGTCGCGCCGAACCCGCTGTTCGCGGCGAGGGTGCACCGGGCTGCGTCGCTCGCGTTCCACGAGGCGGGGCTGGTCGAGACGCGCGAGCGCACGGGGATCCTGATCTACGTGTCGCTGCTCGAACGGCGCGTGCAGGTCGTCGCCGACCGCGGCATCCACCAGCGCGTGGACGAAGGAGCCTGGGACGAGGTCGTCCTGCGCGTCGTCGCGGGCGTCCGCGCGGGTCGCGCGGACGACGGGCTCGTGGACGGCATCCGACTGTGCGGCGAGATCCTGGCTCGGCACTTTCCGCCGCGCGCCGACGACGCGAACGAGCTACCGGACCGGCCGCGCGGCGCCTGACTTCTTCTGGCACTTCGGGCACAGCCCGTAGAGGATGTGCCGGTGCTGAGTGAGTCGGTAGCCGTGGTCCACGGCGACCTTCTCCTGCTCCTCCTCGATCAGCGGGTTCTCGAACTCCACGATCGCGCCGCAGCCGGTGCAGATCAGGTGATCGTGGTGGTGACCCTCGCGCTCGTAGAGAGTCACTCCGTCGCGGAAGTGATGCGCGCGCGCGACGCCGGCGTCGCAGAACAGCTTGAGCGCGCGATACACCGTCGCTGCGCCGACCTCGGGATGCCGCGCGCGCACGACCTCGTACAGCTCTTCGCTGCTCACGTGACCCCTCGCGGCGATGAACGCGTCGAGGATTGCCTCGCGCTGGCGGGTCTGTTTCAGACCGTGACTGGCGAGGTGCTCCGCCAGCTGCTTGTGCATCCGCCGGTCGGACTCGGCACTCGATGCCATCGTCGGGGCACGCTATCGGGGGCCCGTACGCCTGTCAACGCGCCGGGAGAGGAGCAGTCTCATCGCGCCGCCGATGTCCGGGTCGTCGAGCAAGCCGAGCTCAGAGTAGGTCGCCTCGAGTCTCTCGCGCACCTCGCTCGCGCGCGCGGCGCGCACCACCTCGCGCGCACATGCCTCCAGCGCCGCGGCGTTCATGGTGCGAACGACCTGACGCATCACCAGCACCGAGAACGGCGCCATCGACAGCTCGTCGATGCCCATGCCCACGAACAGCGGCGCGACGGCGGGATTCCCACCGAGCTCGCCGCAGACCGCGCACGGAATCCCCGCGGCGCGCGCGCTCGCCGCGGCGTACGCGATGCCCGAGAGCACGCCGGGATGGAACGGATCGTAGGCCCCGGCGACGAGCTCGTTCTCGCGGTCCGTGGCGAGCATGTACTGCATCAGATCGTTGGTGCCGATCGAGAAGAAGTCGCTCGCCTTCGCGAGATGCTCGGCGATCGCGACCGCAGCGGGTGTCTCGATCATCACGCCGAGCGGCGGCGGCTGACTCCCGAGATCGCGACACACTTCCGTGAGCAGCTCGCGCGACGCCTGGAGCTCGTCGAGAGACACGATCATCGGCAGCATCACCCTCACGTTCCCGCGCGTGTTCGCGCGCACGATCGCGCGCAGCTGCGCGCGAAACAGCTCGGGCCGGTCGAGCAGGATGCGGATCGCGCGCCAGCCGAGCTGCGGATTCGCTTCGGAGATGTGCTCGTTCGGCAGCGCCTTGTCGCCGCCCAGATCGAAGCAGCGCACCGTGACCGGATCGGGCGCGACCTGTTCGGCCACGCGCA
>Ga0326726_10001507_pt1 | contig 21652 bp, 19 predicted proteins | sample MHFenrmetagenome_2_FD_207603 | JGI IMG/M metagenome (GOLD analysis project Ga0326726, IMG submission 207603) | Lab enriched peat soil microbial communities from Michigan Hollow, Ithaca, NY, United States - MHF15MN | ecosystem: Environmental > Terrestrial > Soil > Wetlands > Peat | place: USA... | reverse complement strand
ATGATTGCGCGGTCGCGCACCACGGACTGGACCCGTTTCATCTTTCGGATTCGACTTCGAGTCATACGAGTGTTGGCCTCCAATTAGATGAGCCACTCCCGGCGTAAGTCGGGGGTGGCGGGAAGGTCAACAGCCTAGAACCGCTGTCCGAACTTGAGCCCGTAGGTCCGCGTTGGGATGGGAGTGATGTACGTACCTTCGACGCCGCAGACCGTGGCGTCACACTGGGCCCAGCGGTCGGCCTGGCCCTTCTCGTCGAACGCGTTGTTCACGTACAGCTCGAGCGAGTAGGTCTTGTTCTCGATGCCGGCCGCGAAATTGGCGACAGTGTACGCATCTTCCTGGCCGAGAATATCGCGCTGCAAAGTTCGCAGCTCCGGCCAGCGTTTGTCGACATAGGCGACTGCGCCCTGCACGTGAGCGTTGTAGGTGCCGACATCCCAGGCGTACCGCGCGATCAGGTTCCCCTTGAACTTCGGTGTGACCGGAAGTTGCTGCCCATCGGGTGCCTGAAAAGGCTGGGGATTCCCGTCTCCGTCCACGCAGGGGTCGGCATCGTTCCCGTTCGCATCGAGCGTTCCGCAATAGGGATGCGTGAGTTTCGCGTCGATATAGGCCGCGCCAAGAGACAGAGTGAGACCAGCGGTGGGCAGCCAGCTCAGCTCGGTCTCGACGCCCGTCGACTGCGCCTTGCCGGCGTTCGCGACGATCGTCACGGAATTCGGACCGAGGAATGCAAACTGGAAGTCCTTCCAGTCCTCCCGGAATATCGCGCCGTTGAAGCGGAAAGTATTACCGGCCCACGTCGTCTTCCACCCGACCTCGTAATTCGTCAGGAAGTCCGCCTTGTAACCCGGCGCAGCGCCGGCGACGCGATTGGCACCGCCGGGGCGGAAGCCCTCGGAGTACGTGGCGTAGACCATGGCCCGGTCGGTTATCCGCCAGGTCAGATTCCCCTTGAGCGTGTGGTCGGAATCCTCGACCTCTTTGTCGAGATTCGTACACGGCCCGCCGTTGGTCTGCTTGTTGGAAAAGCACGACTTCTCGCCGGTCGCCGTGGTGAAATCATTGGTCAGGCCGAACCCGAAGAAACCCTCGAGCGAGTTCTTGTACCTGAAGAAGCGGGCGCCGCCGGTGAAGCTGAGCTCCGGAGTGATATCGAAGGTGACCTCACCGAAGGCGGCATAGTCTTTGTCGACGCGTACCTGCTCGGTCAGCCACCAGGTATCGGGCCAGCCCGTTACCGACAACGAGACCTGCGGCGGCACGGCAGCAGAGTCCGCGAGATTGTTGACCCGGTAGTCCTGCTCGATGTCGTGCTGGTTGCGCTCGTAGAAGAGGCCCGCCACGAAGCGCACGCGCCAATCCTGCGGCGAGGTGATGCGCAGCTCGTGGCTCTGCATCGTGTAGCCGTCCTTGCCGACGATGTACTGCGTCGGATCGATCATGTTGCCGGCATTGTCCCTGTAGTAGGTGCCGATGTAGTAGTTGCCACCGGAATCCTTGAGCTGATCATAGTAAAAGGAGTAATCGACGTAGTCCGATTTAGTCCAGTCGTCACGCTTGAGGTAGCCGCCGGCGTAGACCAGATCGAAGTTACTGATCTTACCTTCGACCGTAAGTGCCGCCTGCCACCAGCGATCCTTCGACGTTTCCGGATTGAAACGCGTGATGTCGAAGTCCTGTCCGACGTGGTAGCCGTAACTGCCGTTGAGCTTGCTCTCCTGAGCGATCACGCTCGGCGTGATGCTCCAGCTGTCGTTCAGATCGATCTTGAGCGCCGCGCGTCCGCCATAAGTCTCGCCGTCGTTGTAGTCCTTCTTGACGAGATTGGCGTTGTCGATCGTGATCCCGGAGGTCGGGTACGTGAGGGTGCGGTGAACGTTGTCGATGAAGCCCGGGATGCTGTCGTACCAGCCAACCAGGCGGACCGCGGCATTGTCTGAGATCGGGATGTTGATGAACCCTTCGGCGCTGTAACCAGTGCCACCGTGATCGACACTATTGCCTTCGAGGTCATACCCGGCCTTGAATCCGGTCGGGTCGGGCTTGTTGGTGATGATGCGAACCGTGCCCGCCTCCGAGCTGGCGCCGTACAACGTGCCCTGCGGTCCGGCGAGCGCCTCAACGCGCGCGATGTCGTACATGTGGATGTCCAGCGCGCCCGCAATGGTCGTAATTGGCTGCTCATCCAGGTACATGCCGACGCTCGGCGGAGAGGCGGAGTGGTTGCCATCGCCGCCGCTCGCGACTCCACGCATGTAGGGCCGCGCGAATCCAGGCCCACCGCTCTGCCCGCCGCTTTGGTACGAGAGGCTGGGGAGGAACGTGGCGTAATCGGCGAAATTCGTGACATGCAATTGATCGAGCTGCTCGTTGCCGATTGCGGTGATGCTCAGGGGAACGTTCTGCAGGCTCTCTTCGCGCTTCTGCGCCGTAACGACGATCTGTCCCAGGACGTCACTCTGGGCCTCCTGTGCGTACACAGGTGGAGCACTGCCGAGAATCGCGGCGATCGCCGAGGCCAAAGGGACGGCCGCCATCGCTGCGCGGCTGCGCGCCGCAGGCCGAACACGCTTGATCTTGCGGATGCGACTACGAGTCATTGGATTGACCCTCCCCCAAAGGTTGTTCTGCCCGACAGTATGCCACGCCTCAAGGCATTCGAATCAAAACTCCGGCGTCGATGGATAGGCGTCCAGCACTGGTCCCAGGGCATCCCGCAACGGTCCCAGCCAGGGATCGAAGTAGCGCCAGTGATCGACCGCATCGCGAAAGATCGGCTGGCGCACCTGTTCTGAGCTCGCCGTGCGCACAGCTCGTTCATTTTCATAGAAGCGCAGGCAGCGTTCGTCAAACGGCAGGCCGCAGTATTCGAGCAAGCGGCGCACTTCGCCTTCCGTGTCTTCGATCATCTTTTCGTAGAAGACGCGATGGACCCGGCCCGGCAGCACGGCGTCGATGTGCGCCATGAGGTCGACGTAATCGTGATAGTAGCGGCCGATTTCCTCCAGACTGTAGGTGAAATGCTGCCCGCGCGCGAAGTGCTGCTTGAAATTCGAGAAGCAACAGCCGAGCGGATGACGCCGAGCGTCGATAATCTTGGCGTTCGGCAGCATCAGGTGAATCAGACCGACGTGCGCGAAATTATTCGGCATCTTGTCGATGAAGAATGGCGCTTCGGTCTTACGCTGGATGCGCGTCTGCGCCAGGTACCTCTCGCCCAGCGCGCGCAGTTCATCGGCGCTTAGCGAAGCAAGGACCTCGGGATACCTGGATGCCTCGTTCCGGGACCTACGTGCGCCGAGGCTGCGCGCGATCGAGAGCGCGTCTGGCAGCTCCATCGTCCCTTCTACCGACGGGTGGCTCGACAGTATCTGCTCGAGGAGCGTGGAGCCTGAGCGCGGCAAACCGACGATGAAGATGGCATCGGGTGCTTGCGCTCCCATGCCCGCACGCTCGGCGAAAAACTGCCGTGTAAATAATGCCTTCGAGCGTCGCACGTGAGCCGAGGTCTCCTCGGCATCGTAGGGAATACCCGCACGGCGCAGCGCGTTGCCCTGTGCATAGTGCTCGAAGGATTCAGGGTAGGCGGCAGCGTCCTCCAAGGCCTTACCGATCGCGAAATGAAAGTGGAATCGATCTTCTTCCGTGAGGTCGGCGCGCTTCAGTTGCACGCGCATGGTGTCGAGCTCGGAGGGCGAAAACCGGAACGTCTTCATGTTAGCGAGGCTCCAGTAGGCCTCTCCCAGACCTGGTCGCAGCTCGATGCTTCGGCGGTACGCCTGGATGCACTCCTCCTGTCGTCCCGACGTTTTCAATGCGTGGCCGTAGCTCATCCAGGCCTTGGCGTTTTTCGGGTACTCGGTGAGCACGTCGCTGTAGATCGCGATCGCCTGCGGGTACTCGCCGATCATGCTCAGGATCGCGGCCTTGAGATTGCGATAGCCGGGGTTGCGCGCGTCGAGGAGCAGCACTCGATCGATCTCGACGAGTGCATCGGTCGCCTTGCTGCTCCGATGCAGGATCATTGCCAGGTTGTACCGCGCTGGAGCGAAGCTCGGTGCGAGCTCTAGGCAACGCCGTAGCAGTGTCTCGGCGTCGTCGTTGCGACCGAGGCGTGCAGCAACCTCTGCCAGCATCCGCAGCGCCGCGACGTCGGTTGGAGACTGTTTCAAGTGCTCCCGCAGTAACGCTTCTGCGACCGCGATGCGGCCTTCGCACAGCGCCGCCGCAGCTTCCATGAGGCGCGGATTGCGGGTGGAGAACTTGATGTGCCGGGCGTACGCCTCGTCGGCCGCGGTGGTCTCGCCGATCACCGTCAGGTGGTCGGCAAGGGCGAGCCAGGCTTCGCCCATCTCCGGCTTCAGCTCCACCGCGCGACGCAGGGCTGCGACTGCCTCGTCACCCTTGCGGTCGGCGCCAAGTGCCAGGCCGAGCTCGTACTGTGCCGCCGCCCAGTTGGGCTGCTTTGCGGCGAGAGCCACCAGCGTCTCGACGGCCGCAGGCGTGTCACCGATCCGTCGCCGAGCGACGCCCAACAATAGCTGCGCCTGCGGCAGGTCGGGTACGACCTTGAGAATCTCGGAGGCCTGCTCGGCGGCGAGTGCAGGATCGGTCGCGAGCAGGCGAGCCGCGTGACCTAGCGCGACTTCAACTGTGCCGACAGGTTCTGGCGCACTGCTCATTCAAGATCCCGGATGCTCGCCGCAACCGGATTGTACGCGGCCGCCTCGTACTGCGTGTCAATCCACTGGCGATAGCTCTGATCCATCACACCACGCCACCAAGATTCATTATTCAGATACCAGTCGAAAGTCAGTCGCAGTCCAGCTTCCAAAGAAGTCAAGGCAGCGAAACCAAGCTCCTTCTCGATCTTCGTCGAGTCTATGGCATAGCGGCGATCGTGCCCCGGCCGGTCTCTTACGAATTGAATGAGGCTCTCGCAACGCTCACCGCGAGCCGCAGGCGACGCAGGGAAACGCGGCCCAAGGGCGTCCTCCGCTGCGAATCCTTCGTCTGCGATGGCGCAAACTCGCCTGACGAGCTCCAGGTTCGCGCACTCATTACGGGCACCGATGTTGTAGACCGCTCCCACCTGGCCGCGCTGCAGGATCAGGTCAATTCCGCGGCAATGATCGCTGACATACAGCCAGTCACGCACATTGCGACCATCGCCGTAGATGGGCAGCGGCCGTCCCTCGAGTATGTTCACGATCACCAGCGGAATCAGCTTTTCCGGGAAATGATACGGGCCGTAGTTATTCGAGCAGTTGCTGATCGTCACACTGAGGCCATAAGTGTGATGATACGCGCGGGCCAGGTGATCCGAAGCCGCTTTGCTGGCGGCGTATGGGGAGTTGGGCGCGTAGGGGGTCGTCTCGACAAACGCCGGATCACTCGGACCGAGTGAGCCGTACACCTCGTCGGTTGATACGTGGTGAAAGCGATGCGGACCAGCGCGTCCCTCCTCGAGCCACACCCTTCGCGCCGCCTTCAGCAACGAATGGGTTCCCACGACGTTGGTTACTATGAACGTGTCGGGACCCACGATTGAACGGTCGACGTGAGACTCTGCCGCGAAGTGAACAATCGTGTCGATTCCTTCCTCGCGCAGCACGCTCTCGACCGCGGCGGTGTCGCAGATATCACCGTGGATGAATCGAAACTCCCGTCGCCCCGCGATCGGCTTCAGGCTCACCAGGTTGCCGGCATAGGTAAGTGCATCGAGCACCACGACGCGGTCTCCGGGATGCTGAGCGAGCCAGTAGTGCACGAAGTTCGCGCCGACGAAGCCAGCCCCGCCGGTAACCAGCAATCTAGCCACGAGCAATCTCTCCCAGAGTCGCTCGCAGGCCCGTTCGCCAATGGACCGGACGAAGACCGAGCACCGCGTATGTGGACCGCTTGTCGAGCACGCTATAAGCAGGTCGACGCGCAGGCGTTAGGTATTCCTCCGTTGATATTGGCGACACTTCGACGTCCGGGGGGAGCAGCTTCATCAACGCCCCCTCCTCGGCGATTGCAACCGCAAAGTCATACCAGCTGGCGACGCCCGCGTCGGTCCAGTGATAGATCCCGTGAATATCCCGGCGCTCGACGAACCTCCACAGCACATCCGCCAATGACCGGGCTGCCGTTGGCGAACCAACCTGGTCCGCCACGACGCGTACCGAACGCCGTTCAGCCATGAGCCGCAGCATCGTGCGTAAGAAATTATTGCCCCACGCGGCGTAGACCCAGGCCGTACGAAGAACCAGAGCGCCGCTGCCCAGGGTCTCCAGGACAGCCTCCTCGCCCCGTCGCTTACTTGCACCGTAGACGCCGAGCGGTCGAGGAATCGCGTCTGGGAGATAGGGTGATGAGGCCTTTCCGTCGTATACAAAGTCAGTGGAGATGTGTAGAAGGCGCGCGCCCTGGTCCTTGGCGCTCTTCGCCAGGAACCGCGGACCTTCAGCGTTCACCTGATAACACGCGGCCGATTCGGTCTCGGCCCGATCCACCGCTGTGTACGCGGCTGCATTGACAATGACGTCGGGTCGCACGCTGTCCGTGATAGCGCGAACCGCATCCTCCCTTGAAATGTCGAGTTCGTCCCGGCCCAGCCCGTGAACGTCACAGCCGGCAGGAACGGTGCGCAACAATGCCTGGCCCACTTGGCCTTGGGCGCCTGTGATTAGAACCTTCACGCAAAGAGCTCCGCCGTGCGTAGCGCAGCTCCGGCCGCGTCCTTGGCGGACACAATGGGTGCCGCGCCGGACCCTAGCGGCCAGTCGATACCCAGTTCCGGATCATCCCATCGGATACAACGCTCGTGCTCTGGCGCGTAGTAGTCGGTGCACTTGTAACTGAAATCCGCCACTTCGCTCAACACCAGGAATCCATGCGCGAAGCCTGGCGGAATCCACAATTGGTGATGATTCCGGTCCGAGAGCGTCTCACCAACCCACTGGCCGAAGGTGGGCGAGCTCTTTCGCAGATCAACGGCAACGTCAAACACCGTTCCCGTGATGGCTTGCACCAGTTTTCCCTGCGGCTGCTGAATCTGATAGTGCAATCCACGCAGCGTATTGCGCACCGATCGGCTGTGATTGTCCTGGACAAATTCGATGTCGAGGCCCGCCTCGGCAAACTTCCGCTTGTGCCAGGACTCCAGAAAGAAGCCACGGTCGTCCCCGAAAATCTTCGGACGCAGCAGGATGACTTCGGGTATCCGGGTTGACTGGAGGTCCACCACTATCGCTCCGAGCGCACCAGATCGAGGAGATAGGCTCCGTATCCGGTGTTGGCGAGCGGCTGCGCCAAACGCTCGAGCTGGCCCGCGTCGATGAACCCGGCGCGATAGGCGATTTCCTCGGGACAGCAAACCTTCAGGCCTTGCCTGCTCTCGATGGCTTCAATGAACATCGCAGCCTGCAGCAAGGATTCATGCGTACCCGTGTCCAGCCACGCGATGCCCCGGCCAAGAAGATCGACCCTCAATAAGCTCAACTCGAGATAGGCCTGGTTGACGTCGGTGATTTCCAGTTCGCCCCGCGCGGAGGGAGCGAGTGATGTGGCGATGTCCAGGACCCGATTGTCATAGAAATAGAGCCCTGTGACGGCAAAATGCGACTTCGGTCGTGCGGGCTTTTCCTCGATTCCAAGCACGCGACCGTCACGATCGAAGTCGACGACGCCATACCGCTCGGGATCCCTGACGCGGTACGCGAACACCGTGGCCCCGTCATGCTGGCGAGCGGCCTTCTGCAACTGCTCCGATAGTCCGTGACCGTAGAAAATATTGTCGCCCAGGATCAAGGCCACCTGATCGCGGCCAACAAATCTGCGACCGATCACGAACGCTTGCGCCAGCCCTTCGGGGCGCGGTTGCTCGGCATAGCTCAACTCGATCCCCCATTGACGACCGTCGCCCAGAAGTCGCTGGTAATGCGGCAGATCAACCGGAGTCGAGATCAGGAGAATGTCACGCACACCCGCGAGCATGAGTGTGGACAGCGGGTAATAGATCATTGGCTTGTCGTAGACCGGCAGCAGCTGCTTGCTGATCGCGAACGTTGCGGGATGCAGCCGCGTTCCGGCTCCCCCGGCCAAAATGATTCCCTTGCGGCTCATTACACGCGCGTTCAGAAGTGTGCGGCCTGCTCCGGCATCGGCTTGAAGATCGGGGGCGTCCGGTGCCGCAACCGGTCGTAAGCCAGGAAATCGGCGCAGCGTCTGCGCTCCATGTCAGGCCCGAAACAGCCCAGCTCCAACGCGAGTTCGCGCGGATAGGCAATGGACAGCAGATCGATCTCGCCCTCGCCGAGAGCCATCAGGTCGGTCGCAGCGGGCTGACCACGACGCAAAACGTACTTCTTCCAATATGCCACGGGGACAACCGAGAGTGCGTCTTTTCGACCGGCAATGTTGCGCGCGTGTGCCTCGAGATAGGCAGGGTACAGCAAGCAGTCATGCCCGAGGTAACAGACATGCGTGCCGCGGCTCTCTTCCAGCGCTATCCGTCGTAGTCGATTGCCGTACGCTCCGCGCCGCCGCGGAATCCGCTTATAGTGAACGGGCATTCTTCCTTCGAGCTGCCGCGCGACAAACTCGCTCTTGGATGATCGGCCGTCCGAATAAATCCGGATCTCCCAGTCAGTCATTGTTTGCGCCATTACCGTCTGCACAGCGTGCGGCAGGAAGTGCTCCGTCTTATAGACAGTAATCGCTACCGTGAACTGCACCTCAGGCTCGCTCATCACAAGGTCCGCCGATCCGGCGATAGCGGCACGATGGTCCCTCTTGCCAGCCCGGCGATCAGTGCCGCGGTACGCGATGCAACGCCGGGGACGCTGTAGTGAGTGCGCACATGAGCGAGACCGCGCATGCCGACACTCGTTCGCAGCTCGGGCGATGCGAGCAACCGATATAAGGCCTCGTACCATTCCGCTGCCGTAGTTGCGAGAAACCCGTTGTACTCGTGAGTAATGAGTTCACTGTTGGCACCCACCGGCGAAGCAACACACGGTAGAGCCGCGGCCATGTACTGCAGCAACTTGAACGCGCACTTGCCACGCGTCCACTCATTGTCAGAGAGCGGCATGAGGCCGATATCGGCGCTCGCAAGTGCGGGCACTTCACTTTCGGGACTCCATTGCACCCGCTCCACCACCGAGTCGCCCCATTCTGGAAAGCGCGAACACACGACACGCAACTTCAGCTCCGGCCAGGTGGCCTGCAACCTCGCAATGACCGGCTTCAGCGGTTCAAGATGGATGAGATTCTCCGGCAGCCCGATCCACACGAGTCGCAGCGCACGTGCGGCGTCGGGTGTCGATTGCCGATAGCGCTCGTAATCGAGCGGAGTCGGCACAATCTCGACGTGCACCCCATACGAGCGCACCGCCTCGGCCAAGTGGCGGTTGCCGGCAATGATGAGATCCATGGCACGGCAGGTAGCCGCAAACTTGGCTCGACGCCACCACGAATCTTCCGCATCGGCCAGGGGTCCTCTGGGTTTGCCCACGTAGATCGCGTCATCGAGGTCGAGCGCCAGATGGCGAGCGAAGCGCCGGAGCAACCACGCTTCCGGGGGAGTTACCTTGAACTTCACGAGGACCACGGCCGAAGCCTCGCGTAAAGCTGAGCGCAACTCCCATACACGACGCCCGTAACCGCTGTGCGGAAACACAGCGATGCGGCAACGGATTCCCTGTTGCCTGAGCAACTCAATCGCAGGGGCCATCCGGTAGCGAAAGCTCGGAAGGTCCGGATCATGTGCCAGAAAGAGAACGCGCTCTGAAGTCGCCATTTCAGGTACTCTGCGCGATCGTACCTGACCTTTTCTCTAGCCACATACCATCGTTAGACACCGGCGCGGCTGGAATCAATCGCGTACGGCAAAGCGTCGCCCCGCAGATCCGCATGGCAGCGGCAGCGGAGTGGGTGGGGTACATTCGCGGTTCATTCGCTGAGGACGCGGTGGACGAGTTGCACACAGACCGACCCTTCGCCGACTGCCGATGCCACACGCTTGATGCTGCCCGAGCGCACATCGCCAACCGCGAAGATACCCGGAGCGTTCGTCTCCAGAAGGTAAGGCGTGCGCGTCAAGGGCCAGCGATCCGGGCGCAAATCTTCGGCACTGAGCTCGGAGCCGGTCTTGACAAATCCCTTGCCGTCGAGGGCCACGCATCCCTGCAGCCATCGCGTATTCGGATCGGCGCCCATCATGAGAAACACGTGCCCGATGTCGCGAGTCTCGTGCGCCGAGCCGCTGTGCCAGGTCACACGTTCGAGCCGCCCGTTGCCGGCCAGCGTCGCGATCTCGGTGTGCGTCCGCAACGTGATGTTGGGGCTTTCCTCGATGCGACGGATCAGGTAGCGCGACATGCTGTCGGCGAGGCCGCCGGACCGTACCAGCAGATGCACGTGACGGCAGCCGCCGGCGAGAAACACGGCCGCCTGGCCAGCGGAATTTCCGCCGCCTACGACAATGACCTCCTCGTCCTTGCACAGGCGCGCTTCGATGGGTGTCGCGGCGTAGTACACACCTGCCCCGGCAAACTGCGCCAGATTCTCGACCGCGAGTTGTCGGTATGCAGCGCCAGTCGCAATGATGATTGTGCGCCCACGGACCGGCTGGTTTTCGGAAAGCTCGACGGCGTGGAGTGGAGCTTCGCAACGCAGTCGCAAGGCGCTGCTCGCGATTGATACCGTCGCTCCGAACTTCTGCGCCTGCACCATCGCGCGGCCCGCGAGGGCCTGGCCCGAGATGCCGGTAGGGAAGCCCAGGTAATTCTCGATCTTCGAGCTCGATCCGGCCTGACCGCCCGGAGCGTTGCTCTCGAGCACCAACACGTCGAGGCCTTCCGATGCGGCGTACACTGCGGCCGCCAGCCCGGCCGGGCCCGCGCCGATCACGATCACATCGTGGATCTTCGCTTCGTCGATCTGAGGATTCATCCCCAGGCAGCCGGCCAGCTGCTCATTGCTCGGGTTTTTGAGTACCTGCTCACCACGGCACAACACGACGGGAATGTCGTCGATGCTCACGCGGAACCGTTCGAGCAGCATTTGCACGTCCGAATCGGTGTCGACGTCGAGGCTGAGATAGGGATAGGCGTTGCGGGTGAGGAACTGCTGTACGCGCAGCGTCCCCGCCGAATGCCGCGAGCCGATCAGGATCACGTCCCCGGGAGCGGTCGAGACCAGTCCTACGCGCCGCAGGATGAAAGCGCGCATGAAGAGCTCGCTCAGCTCGGCGTCGGTCTGCACGATGGCTCGCAGATGCTCTTCGTCGATCGCCAGAATTTCGCCTGCTGCGCGCACTCGCGCCCGTACCAGGCTTCCCTGTCCACGCAGTGTGCTCATCTCGCCGGCGAACTGCCCGGGCTGGTGTACGGTCACGAGATCCTCACCCGAGATTCCGGGGCGCACGATCTCGACGCTTCCAGCGAGCACGACCATCAGCTTGTGGTGACGCTCGCCGGGCTCAGCCAACACCTCGCCCGCGCTTGTTCTCACGCGTGTGCCGTGTGGCTCGAGGCGTGCGATCTGAGCGGGGGTGAGATGCGGGAACATCTGCGCCCGACGCGTCTCGAGATTGGCGGGCATATCCGCCACGATTACTTCCTGTGCAGCGCCGATTCGACCGCGTCGAAGAGCCCGTGCAGCCCGTAGGAGACGTCGTGGATCGAGCCGTTGACGAAGAACGTCGGCGTATTGCGCGCTCCGCTCTGGCGCCCGCTCGCGATGTGCTCGCGCACGCGCTGCAGATAGATCTCATCGTCCATCTCGGCAGTGAAGCGCGCCACGTCGAGCTCGAGCCGCTCGGCGTAGCGGCGCAGGTGCTCGAGCTTCAGGTGACTCTGGTTCTCGAACAGCAGGTCATGCATCGGCCAGAACTTATCCTGTCCGCCCGCACACTCGGCCGCCTCGGCAGCGCGCAACGCGTGAGGGTGAACCTCCTCGAGCGGGAAATGGCGAAAAACGAACCGGACCCGCTCCGCAAATCTCTCCAGCAGCAACTTCACGGCCGGTGCGGCCTGCCTGCAGTTCGGGCATTCGAAGTCGCCGTACTCGACGACGGTGACGGGCGCATGCGACGGGCCGATCGCATGGTCGGTCGGCCCGACTGGCACAGCCAGCTTGAAGGGATGCGGTCGGTTCATGTGCACCAGTATCGCACTCTCCGAGTGAAATCGGCATCAGCCTCGGGCCCTGCGACAGACCTGCGGCAGGAACTGCATTTGCCTGAGCGTTGCTGAAGCATCGGCCGGTGCAGCCCGCAACGGCTGCCGCAGCGCAGCTCCTGGAACGATCTCAAAGATCACATTGCCGGTGCGGTCGATGAACAACAATTCCGGAACGCTGTAGTCCCCGATCCGTGCACTGAATGCGTAGATCGCGCCCAGCTCCGAAGCTTGCAGCTTGCCGCGCGCAGCTCCGCCCGCGGTCTCGAAATGCAGGCTGTCATCCGGCGCGGCGGTTGGTGCGCGTACGATGGCGCCGTGCACCTCCAGGGAGTGTCCTCGTCCCCAGAGGACGATGACGGGGTCCGGCCACGAATCCACCAGCCGCCACACGGCCGGCAACTCCTCTCCAGGAACTCCGACGCGACGCTCCGGCATCGTTCCGTCCAGAACGACGGCTATCGAGGTGTGAAACTCGCGCGCGAGCGCGTCGAGCGGCAGGTCGGGTTGGCGTGCCAGCTCCCACTGCACCAGTGCACGCAGTCGGTTGCTGGCGCAAAGGTTTCCGTCGACGCGGTCGAATACCGCGATCAGCAGCTCGGCGCTCACGAACACTGCTACCAGCACCCAGGCCGCTATGCGCAAGGCTCTGGCGCGCGCGGCCGAGTCGTGCCGCGCCACCAACGACAGTGAACGGGCCAAGCGACAGTCACCTCCTGCGGGAAGGGCGGCCGACGGCGCTCGCAGGCGCCGTCGGCCATCGCACGCTAGAAGTTGGCGCGCAGGATCAGGCTGACATCGCGTCCCGGCAGGATCACTTCGTCCTTGTTCAGTGCCACGGAGTTGCGCTGCACGCTGTCGGTGAGGTTATGGCCTACCAGCGCCAGTTCGAGACCCGGGGTCGAAGTCCAGGGGCGCCAGCCCAGCTGAGCATCCACCGATGTGAATCCGCCGGTCGGTGTTTCCGCGGTACCGACATCATTCTGTGCGCCGGAGTACTTCACCAGAAAGCTCGCGTCGACGCTTGCTCCGTCCCATGACAAGCCACCGCCGATGTGATAAGGCGGAATGCGTGGGACGTTGTCGCCGTTGTCGAGCGTCGCACGCACATAGTCCGCGAGTAGCAAGGCCTGCAGTTTGCCGCTCGGGCCCGTATAGAGTCCGAAGGTCGACTTGGCTTCCGCACCCCAGAACTTCGAGTCGAGCTGCTCGTAGATCAGTTCCTTGAGCTCTCCGGTGTCGCCGAAGACGCAATTGCCCGCGTCGTCGCAGGTGCGACCGGTCAGGTTGCCGAAAATGTAATTGCTGAAGCGCGCTCCCCACACTGACATGTCCAGCCGGACCGCCTCGGTTCGTACGCGCACCGAACCTTCCAGCGAGTTGGCACGCTCGAGGTCGAGTGTCGGATCGCCGGTCTCGAATGTTCCCGGCCCATCGTGAGGACCGCGTGCGAACAGCTCGGTCTGCGCCGGCGCGCGAGCCGCACTCGACAATGTGAGGCCCAGCGACACCGTTTTCGTGGCCGTGTACAGCAAGCCGATGGAGCCACTGACCGGTGTGAAGTCGCGTGACGTCGCTACATCGGAGGCGGGAGTGCCGTCCACTTTCACGTGCTCGACGCGCGCTCCCGCCTGCAGGTCCAGGACCTGGCTCAGGGGCGCGTCGGCGAACACGAAGCCGGCATAGGTTTGGGTCGTCGTTGGCAGCAGGTAATCGGCGCCCTCCCCGAGCGCGGAGAAGTTGCGGTTCTGGAGCTGGACGCCAAAGGCCGCGCCGGAGAACGGTCCCATCTCACCGAACAGTCCCTCCGCTCGCGCATCCCATTCGTTGTCCTTGAAGGTCGATGCCGCCACGCCCGCGGGATCTCGCTCGCTGTGCTCGTAATCGGCATAGCCGCCTTCAACATTTAGCTTCTGAAACGCTCCCGCCCCGATCGCGAATGAGGAGCGCATGAGCTCCTTGGTCTGCTTCATGTCGATGAAGGTGTCCTCCCCCGGGATGCCGTACTTGGCGTCGTAGTGAATGGCCCCGGCGCCGATACGGCTGTCTCCAAAAAAGTAGGAAGCGCCGCCCGCGTAGCCATCGCCTCTGAAGAAGGAGTTGCTTTGCACTCCATCCGGCGTGTCGTAGTCATCCGCGTGCCGATCGAAGCCATCGACGTGGAAAGCGAATTGCCCGGCGCGCGCATCGATCAGCGCCGCCCCCTGGCGGGTGTCGGCATTGGTGGCATAGCTGCCGGAGGCTTCACCGGTGAAAGCCTCTTCGGGCAGTTGGGTCGGCACTCTATTGTTGATGGCATTCACGACCCCGCCGATTGCCTGACTGCCGTAGCGCAAGGTTGCCGCACCGCGGACCACCTCGATCCTTTCAGCGGACAGCGGATCGATGGGCACGCCGTGATCCGGACCGACGTCGGAAACATCGAAGCTCCCGACGCCGTCCTCCAGGATGCGGACGCGATTGGCGTCGAACCCACGGATGACGGGCCGGCTCGCCCCGGAGGCGAATGTCGTGCCTGTAACGCCAGGCTCATTGGACAGGGCGTCGGCCAGGTTGGCGCCGCCCTGACGCAGGATCTGATCGCGGTTGACACTGTCAACGATCGTCGCGAAAGAATCCGCGTCGCGCTCGAATGGCGAGGCGGTGACGATGACCTTTCCGATCTCTTGTGCGTCGGCATCGGCCAGCGCGCCGCCGGCAAAGAGTAAGGTCAGGGCCGCTGCGGCACTGACAGTTGCTATGTGTGACATAAATAACCTGCTCCACATGAAAGATAGGTTCCGGCACGCTTGCGCCGAAGCCGCGAGGTGCACGGAATGAGAAACGCAACCCGCGACGGGTCAGTCGCGAATCGCGCTCAAGGGCAACGTGGAGTCAGACGACGGGAGGAGCGCGGCCGTGCCAGCTGAAGGAGACCGCGGTAACTGAAACCAGTGGGACTGCAGTCGGTGGAACGAACGGACCGGACGCCAATCGCGTCGGCAGGTCAGAGGGCGTGGGCGTCGACAGCGCACCCGTGTGTGCAACAACCTGGCAAAGCGGGCAGACGCCGTCAGGTTCTCGATCGCGGCGCTGGCCCTGCGCGCCCTCCGGGTCCAGGGACGCGGGTGCCGCTACCGCTGCCTCGGGAACGGAATCGATCGAGGCCGCAGCAAGATAAGCCGGGATGTGGATGTGCGTCTGCGCAACCTGGATTTGCAGTGTGGCGGCCAGCAGACAGCACAGCAGCAATCCCAGGCGCCAACGCGGCAGGGCGGGCTCGGCCTTTGAGCGCCTGATTCGCCGGAAACGCTGTAATCCGTGCTTCACGCCTGAGACTCTACAGCGGTTGGTCGCAATAGTTCCACATGACTTGAGCCAGGACGTGCTCAGGGACGGGTGGGCCGGCCCTGGGAATCCGAGTCCTGGACCAGCTCCCGCAGCGAGCTCAATTGCTCACCCCACCATAGGCCAATCATGCGGCTGAATTCTGCACCCGCCAGGCCATGGCGAGCGGGATGTCCGTCACGCAACGAGCTCCATCCGCGATGCGTGACGGTGACCGACGTGCCATTGGGCGAGGGGCTGAATTCGACTTCGACCTCCGTGCGCTCATCCGGCGCGAAGTTGGCGTTGCGCCAGGAGAACACGAGCCGGTCCGGTGGCTGCCAGACACTGACGCGACCGACTTCGAACACCGTGGAACCGCCGTCGCCCTCGATCGACTCGAAGATGCGCCCTCCGACTCGCGGCTCGATGTGGATGAAGCCGCGGCGCGCGCCCGCATGACGAAACTTCGGGCCGCGGCGCCACCACTGATCGATCTCGGCCGTGAAGATCTCGAACGCGGACTGTGGTGGCACGGCGACGCTCACCGTTACCCGGGCCTGATCGCCACTCATGCTCCGCGCCCGCGTGCGCCACGAGATCCTTCTGCATGCGCCTTGAAGGCGCGCAGCTGGTCTTCCCACAGACCCTCGACCTGTTCGAGCCATTCTCGCAGGGGTGCGAAGGCAGAGCGGCTGAGCGTATAGACGCGCACGCGCGCGTCATGCTCGACACCTTGCTCGACGATGACGCCAGACCGCCGCAACACGCGCAGGTGCCGGCTCAAGGCCGGCGGACTCATTCCCAACAGGTCCGCAAGCTCGCCGGCGCGATGCGGCTTCTTGAGCAGCGCCTGGATTACCTGGCGACGCGTCGGATCTGCCAGCGCCCCGAACGTCGCGTCCACCTGCGCCGTGGCACGGGTCATCATCGCGATTACGACGTCGGCGGATCGCGCAGGCGCTGCGTGATCCACCACATGTGCCCTTCCGGATCCAGCGCGCCGTAGCTGCGATCCGTAAAGTAGTCCGCGCCGTAATCATGCGTCGCCGGTTCCTCGACGATCCGCGCTCCGAGCTTGCGCGCGCGAGCGCAGTGCGCATCGGCGTCGTCCACGAACAGCATCAGCGACTGCGTGGTGCGGCCCTCGAGTGAGCGCGGGCTGCGCATGAACGCTTTCCACGGCCGCTTCTGCACGTCGCCGCCCTCCTGCGAGACCATGATCAGGCCTTCACCATAAGTCAGTTCGCTGTGCTCGATGCGCCCTCCCTCGCCTTCCACCTTGAGGCGCACTTCGAAGCCAAAGGCTCTGCACAGCCAGTCGATGGCAGCAGCCGCATCCTGGTAGAAGATCGAACTCGAAAGGCGCGGCCAATCGCGCGGCGTCGGTTTCATGACAGCCTCCAACTCGCTGGCTATCGTTGCTTATAGTGCCAAATATTAACGAACTTGTTAAGTATCAGCAAGAGCCGGGGCCATGCCGGCGCGTGCGGCTGGAAGTTGCGTGAAGAGCCGAGCCGGTCAGCGGCCCGGGTCATCTCCTTGTCGGCTGGCCTCGAACAGGAACCAGATGCGCTGCTCGGCCTCGTCGATCCAGTTCTCTAGCAGGCTCGCGGTCGCCACGTCGCCGTGCTCATCGCACACTGCGTGCACTTCGCGCATGCGCATCACGAGCTGCTGGTTGTCATCGCGCAGTTCCGCCAACATGTCGAGCGGCGAGACGTAGTCAGCGTCGTTGTCGCGCACCCGCTGCAGCCGGCTGATGTGGCCGATCGAACGGATCGTGGTACCGCCCACCTTTCGGACACGCTCGGCAATGGCGTCGGTCGTGGCGTAGATCTGCGCTGCCTGCTCGTCCAACAACAGGTGATAGTCGCGGAACCGCGGCCCCGAAACGTGCCAGTGAAAATTCTTGGTCTTCATGTATAGGGCGAACATGTCTGCGAGCAGCAGGTTGAGCGCTGCAGAGAGGTCGCGTGTGGCTTCGGAGCCGAGGCTATTCGGCGTTTCGAGCCGCGCGGTCCGCCGCGCCTTGGCAGCTTTGGCGTTCATCAGTCCTCCAGTTGTTTGCGGACCCACGTGCCACGCGGTCCACTTCGCCAGTCTCGCTGCGCAACGTGACATTACGGGCGCAGCGGAATCGTTATCGTCGCAATGATGAGCGCTAAGCGCTCACCCTTCAACTGCTGTTAGTGCCCCAGGCAGCGGTTGGCAGAGTGTGCTCAGGATCGATGCGCAGGCGCGTGCACCGGTGTGCAGGTAAACTGCCGCCATGCTGTGGCTCAAGGCTTTGCACGTCGTCTTCATGGTCACCTGGTTCGCAGGCCTGTTCTATCTGCCGCGCCTGTTCGTGTATCACGTGTCGGTGACAGATGCGATTAGCCGCGACCGGTTCGTGACCATGGAACGGCGCCTGTTCGCGATCATGACCATCGGCGCGGCGCTCACTCTCGCCTTCGGTCTCGCCATGATCTGGCAGGCGCCCGCCTATCTCGATCTCGACTGGATGCGCATCAAGCTGGTGCTGGTCGCGGTGCTCATCGCTTACCACGTCTGGTGCTATCGCCTGATGCACGAGCTGGCCAGCGGTTCGAGCGCCCGCTCCCACAAGTGGTACCGCTGGTTCAACGAGATTCCGAGCGTGCTTTTGATTGCGATCGTGATTCTTGCTGTCGTGAAACCCGCTTTGCGCTAGGGCGCCCGACGTCCTCGCAGGCCGAACCAGCGCGGCACGGCGCGCATGTATTCTTCGTATTCGCGCCCGAAGAGACCCGCGAGTGCTCGCTCTTCCGGGATGATCTGCAGCACGGTGATCAGGACTACGAAAACCGGCAGCACGATGAAGGGACTGATGCTACCCAGCCCGACCGCCCAGCCCGTGAGCACGAGCAACAGGCCTAGATACATCGGGTTTCGGCTGAAGCCAAAGGTGCCGGTCATCACGAGTTTCGTAGCCTTTGTCGGTTCGAGCGGATTCACTGTCGTCTCCGCTCGACGAAACGCCAGCATCGAGGCGATGATGATCGCGACTCCGACTGCACCGATGAACCAGCCCAGCTGATTCCACGGGTGCACAAGCAATCGACCGAGCGGCAGCCAATGGTGCAGGCACCACATCGCGCTGCCGGCGATCAATGCCCAGACCGGTGGCGGGATTAGGTTGCGACGCATATTTCTATCCTGCGTTAAGGGCAGCGGCGAGCAATTCGTACGATCGCATTCTCGCACGGTGGTCGTGCATGATCGTGACAATCATCACCTCATCGAGGTGCCACTGATCTGCCATGAGGGTCACCTGCTGACGCAGCGTCGTGGGCGAGCCGATGAACAGTGAAGGCAGAGTTCCGTCGTCAACGCGGGGCTCGAGCGCCGCCGGCCCAAGTTCGCGCACGGCCTCCTCGACGGACGGCACAAGCCCTTTCTCGCCCGCGCGGATGCGGCGCCTCACCAGGCGCACACTCGTGGCCAGTCGCAGCGCTTCCTCGTCAGTCTCTGCGCAGACCCCACTTATCGCCACGATGGCCTGCGGCGCTGCCAGGTAGCGCGAAGGCTTGAAGTGCGCGATGTAGTACTCGAGCGTCGAAGCTGCGTGCTCCGGCGCGATGAAATGGGCGAACGCATACGGCAGGCCGAGCTCAGCGGCTGCGTGGGAGCTCCACGGACTTGAGCCCAGCAGCCACACCGTCGGGCCGCCCGGCATGTCCGGCGTCACCGTGAGGCGACTGAACGGGTGGCTCGGGTGGAACTCGCGATGTAGAAATCCTAGGAGCTCCACGAGCTGATTCGGAAAATCATCTGGAAACGGGCTCTCGGTGCGTTCGCGCCGCAACGCGAGTGACGAGAGCGGGCCGCCGCCCGGTGCACGGCCGACCGCCAGATCGATGCGATCGGGCGCGAGCGCGTGGAGCATGCGGAACTGCTCGGCCACCTTGTACGGACTGTAGTGCGGCAACATGACGCCGCCCGAGCCCAGGCGGATGCGCGTTGTTTCCGCCGTGAGCCTGGCGATGAGTACTTCCGGCGCCGGGCTCGCGAGCGACTCGATGTCGTGGTGCTCGGCTATCCAGTAGCGCGTGTAGCCCAGTCGATCCGCGAGCCGTGCGAGCTCGATCGTGTTCTGCAGCGCCTGCGCGGGAGTCGAGCCCGAGGAGACTGGTGATTGGTCGATGATCGAGAGTCGCACTACTTATCACGCGTGAGCACGAGTGGTTCTACTTCGGCTGCCAGCCGTCCCGGCCAGACTGCCAGAACACGAAGGTCGCGATGTCCGTGGCCAGCTCGTCCTCCTGCGTCTTCGTGGAGCCGATGCCGTGGCCGGCCTCGGTGTCGAGCCGGAACAGGACCGGTGCGCGAGTGCCGGAGGCCTGCAGCCGCGCGGCGAATTTGGCTGGAATCCAGGGATCCACGCGCGGATCGTTGAGCCCGGTCGTGATCAGGATCGGCGGATACTGCACGCCGTCCACCACCGCGTGATAGCTGTCCATCGCCAGCAGGTTCTTGAATCCCTGGGGATCCTTCACCGTACCGAACTCGGGAATGTTTGCGGGTCCGCCCGGCGTGATTTCCGAGCGCAGTGAGTTGGAATCCGGCACCTGGTCGATCACGCCCGCAAAGAGGTCGGGCCGCTCTTCCATCGCACGCCCCATCGTGATTCCCCCCGCTGAGCCACCGCGGATGAAGAGCAACTTCTTGGTGGTGGCGCCGCGCGTGATCAGCGCCTCGCCGCAGGCGATGAGGTCGCGCCAGGTATTCGACTTGTTGGCGTCCTTGCCTCCGAGTCGCCAGGCTTCGCCGAGCTCGCCGCCACCGCGCACGTGGCAGAACGCCGTGGCACCTCCTGCCTGCATGAAGGGCACATACGCCGCTCGAAAAGTTGGCAAGGTCGATATGCCGTATGAACCGTAGGCGTACAGGATGACCGGCTCAGGTTTCTTGCTCCTGGGCAGCTGCACGAGCGTGAGCGGAATGCTGGTGCCGTCCTTTGCGCGGCCGACGATGTTGCTCACCTCGAAGGCGTTCGGGTCGAACTGGGGACGCGCATCGAGCTTGAGATCGGTGTTCTTGCGCGTCGTCGGATCAAAGTGCATTACGGTCGGAGGTTGCACCCAACTCTCGAGCGTAAACGTCACGCCCGGTCGAGTCGGATCCGAGAACGCTTCGCCAAGATTGCCCTGGAACGGCAGAGCAATCTCTTCCGCCGCGCCGCCGGCGAGCGGAATTCGCAGCAGGTGTGAATAGACTCCGGCGCGCGAGGCCACATAGAGCCCATCGGATGCGGCACGAATCCATTCGATCACGCGGTCAGGGCGCGTGGCGAGGATGGTTGCCGCCTGCGACAGCGACTGCCCGGCGTCGAGGGCGAGAACCTTGAAAGTCGGCGCATCCTGGTGTGACAGGAGGAACACACGGTCGCGGGCAAGCTCCACCCAGGTTATGCCGTCCGCGAACGTGGTGAGCTGACGCCAGGGCGCCGCGGGATTCGCGGCCTCCGCGACCGGCGCGACCCAGATCTGCCATTCGTTCTGGACGCCGTTGATGATGAGCGCCGCCGCGCGGCTCGCGCCTGGCCATGTGGCCACCACGGGAAACTGCTGCGGCTCGACGAGTGGGCCGTGTCCGACGGTGGCGCCAAAGAGCGGGGTCGGTTCGCCTTTCAGATTCCAGGCGGCAGCGACGCTGTTGAGGTATTTGTCGGCGAGTACCTTCGTGTCCTGCAGACGATTGAGAAAGAGCGTCCGGCTGTCATCCATCCAGGCCAGTGCTCCGAGTTGCGCGCGATCCAGGGGACCGGCGATCGTGCGCCCACTCGCCACGTCGTAGACCGAGAGCGATGCGTCCTCGGAGCCGCCCTCAGAGATACCCACCCCGACCTTGCTTCCATCGGGCGAAGCCTGGAAATAGTTGATGGCGTACGGCGTGCCGCCATGAGCGGCGCGCAGAGCCCCGACATCAACCAGTGTCCGCGCCGCGCCGCTCGTGTCCTTGACGAGCAAATCGTAGTTGTCAGATCCCGGCGCACGATAGAGATAGAAGGAGCGACCGCCATAGGTCTGGTAGGACTTTACGAACCCGAAAGCGCCCGTGAACGCGATAAGGCGTTCTCGATACGCGGCGCGCTCAGGGATCGAGTCGAGCACACCGCGCGTGTAGTGCCCCTGCGCTTTCATCCA
>Ga0326726_10001506_pt1 | contig 21667 bp, 9 predicted proteins | sample MHFenrmetagenome_2_FD_207603 | JGI IMG/M metagenome (GOLD analysis project Ga0326726, IMG submission 207603) | Lab enriched peat soil microbial communities from Michigan Hollow, Ithaca, NY, United States - MHF15MN | ecosystem: Environmental > Terrestrial > Soil > Wetlands > Peat | place: USA... | reverse complement strand
CTATCGGCGTCATCAATGATGAATTTCGACAGCTCTCCGCTTGTGATATTTGTAATCTGGAAATTCACGGGCATCCTGGGAAACCGTGGCGGAAGATTAAACAGTGCTGTATCGACAATACTGGCCGACCAACGAAGCTCGTAATCAGCGGGCCAGAGGACATCCCGGGCCACATTGAGATCGTCAGGCGTCACCCTGATTGACACGCCGGGGATTCCTTTCACCCAGCCGCTGGCCGCTTCATTCACTCCAAAGCTGGTGTCGTTCATGAAAGTAAACGTCAACCCATCGAACGGAGTGCTTGAAACGTTCGGGCCGAAAGCTGCGGCACTGATGTGTCCCTGCAGCGTATCGGCCGTTCCCGATGTCTGCATCCGGATGATGCTATAGGCCGACGTCGTGTACTTGGGAATCGTTCCGAGAGCATCAAACAATACCCGGTACACCGTCCCCTCCCTTATAGCCCCGGGGTCAAGAACCTGCACCTTCATCGTTCCCGTCCCGATGCCCTGCTTAGGCCGGGAGAGATCACCCTCCACTTGCGGGGAAAGATAGCCCGCTGCGGCAGCGTTCGGTGTGACAATGGCACAGTTGATGTCAATGAACTTCAATGTTCCTACTGCATCCTCCGTGATGATCTTCGGACATTCTGTCGGCTGGAGGCCACCTACTCCTTTCAAGGGATCGCCCGTGTTATAGGAAACTACCGCGTAGTAGTACCGTACACCATTTGTGACTGTCGTATCCACATAGGAGTGCTGGAGTCCGGTGTTGCTGCCGCGCCAAAACCGCGCACCGTTGATCCCGACAGGGTCGGGTCCGGAAACCGTGTCAACCACATCGAACTGCGCAATCGGAAGCCAGTACCGGGGATTTCCGCGGGAATCAGTTACCACCTTGATGTCATTGAATTCGGCCTCCTTGCTCCGGTATACCAGGTAACCTTCAAAATCTTTTCTGTTGTTGAGATACGGATTTCTTGAGAGCTCCGCGCGTGCATCCCAATACAGGAAGACTTTTCGATCGCCTGCCACCGCATTCACTTTCGGCGTATACGGTGGTTTTGAGAAGTTGTAGTTTGCGTTGTAGATATTCTGCACGGTCACTTTGTTGAACACGAGGGCATTCAGATCAATCCCGTACGTAAGTCCGACAGAGAATCGCTCCCGCTGCCCCTTCTGAAGCGGGAAGGGTCCCGAGGCAAAGACAATCCCGATGTTAGTGTTCTGTACGATCGTATCAACAAAGCCGAAATTCATTCGTCTCCACATGACGTCGTCGTTCTTCGGCCAGACGCCGGTCGGACCCTTATCACCAAGAACATTCAGTGCCACGGCTGTGAGGCCGATCTGATCTGATTCATCCTTGTCGGTTTCGTCGAAATTCGGCTCCCCATGGGTCGGTATGCCGTCGGCTTCGCCGACATCTGGCCCGTTGTACTGCAGGTCGAAGGGACCAACCCCATCAGCACCGAGGTCGTCATTCAACGGCTCTCCGACATCCCATTGGCCGTTGCCGTTGATGTCTGTATAGGGAACCCAGTTTTCATTGTTGTCGATGTTGTCATCCCGTCGCTCATCAATCATGAGGGGATTGAAGGTGCTCCCATCCTTCCACGTCGTGCCGTCCCGCTTTGTGGCATCATTGTCATTATCCACTCCATCCCACGGGTCACCGGGGCTCTCGAGATACGCATACCCGCAATATCCAGTTTTCCAGTTGTCGGGTAATCCCACTCCCTTCTCAGCCCACATGTAGCAGATATCGAGATCCGTATTAAAGTAGGCGCTATTCGCCGGAGAGTCTCGTTGGAAACTGCCGACGCCGGGATCGGAATAGAACCCGAATGCGCACGAGTCGTAAATGTGATCTGAAATGTTCACGATGTCGTAGTGCCAGAAGATTGCGTCCTCAGCAAGAACGTGAGTCCATTGGAATCCGCGAACTTCAACCCGCAAACCCAGTCCCCCGCGGGCGGAATCTGCCGCGATAGGATAGTAATTGTACGGGGTACGGGTGAATTCCTGGTCTTTTGAGTCATCGACGACAAAGAAGGTCTCAAAATCGGCATTCATGACGCCACGGCCGAAATAACCGTACCAATAGCCGTCCCACGCACTCGTCGTCCTTCCGTCGGCGCGGAGCGCGATGGGCCAGTTTGCCGGCCACGAGGTCGAGTCGATGTTGACAGCGGGTTTCCCAGGTATCTTGTTGGGATTGATGTATCCCGGCACCGGTTCGAGGTCCCACGGAAACTGCGAACCAAGGACCGGATCAAAATCGAACTCCTCCCGGTAGTGGGCCTCGATCGGGGTGATCACTCGCCCTGACGGCAAATAGATCTTCGCCCCGCACAAGACCGTCAAGCCGTCGATATAGTTGTGACCTGTTCCCTTGGGCCATTCTCCTCCGATACCGTCCGGCCAGTGTGCGACCTCGGTCGTATTGAAGTAGACGGTCCGGATACGGTTCCCGTCCATGACGCCCTTACGCTGATACTGGTAGTCCCCTTTGGCGTCGTCGCGGTACATCTGGACTTTGAAATCGACCTGTCCGGACGCCGGGATTACCGCCGCGAGGATCAGGAAAACGATGTAAGTAATTGAGCGCTTCATGATCGTCTGTCCCATGTCTTAAAAATCAAGAGAAAGGCCGAACCGCACTTCCCGCGGGGACGAGAAGGATGTTGGATCGTTGAGGTACTGCTCGAGCGAATTTAAGCCAATAATCCTGCCTCCGAGGCTCGTAAAGATATCGATGTTGGCGCGACCGCTTGTCGAGTTGACGTTGACTTCATTCTTGATGTCGAAAATGTTATAGACCCAGAGGAATGCATTCAGGTTCACGCCTTCCAGGGGAATCGACTTCTCCGCGCGCAGGTCGACGTTGAAGAAGGAGGGTTTCGTTCCACCATTCTCAAACCGGATTCCCTGGGATGTCCGCACATCTTCCGTATAGGGCGTGCCCGAGCCATACTGGAAGATCATGCTGGCAACCCAATCGTTGGGCTTCCCGACCATGAAGGTCAGGTTGAGCGTGTTACGCTGATCCCAGTCAAGCGGAACCACACTCTTCGGAGTTTCGGTGGGCGGGTCGGACTGATTGTTCAGGTATACCGTCCGGGGATCCGACGAATTTCCTTCCGCAATCTGAAAAGTGTAATCCGCCCGCAGGCCAAAGTAGTCCATGAAACGTTTGTCAAGCGCAACCACAAAGCCGCGCACGTTGGCATAATCTCGGTTAATATAGCGCGCATAGGACCGTCCGTCATACGTCTCGACGATCTCCATGCCGAGGTAATTCCGGATATCCCGGTAGTATGCCGTCAGATCGAGACTGAAGATTTCAAAGAGCACCTGTTGAAGGCCGATCTCATAGCTGACCGTCCGCTGGGCATTGAGATCAGGGTTTCCCGTAATCGTTGAGAGTGTTCCCGCCGACGATACCAGGTAATCGGAATTCGTGTAGAGATTGTCGTAGCCCGGAATTTGAAAGAAGTGCCCGTACGAGAAATGTATGATCCCCTGGTCTGTGATGGGGAACGAAACCCCGACCCGCGGACTGATCTGCCATTTCTTTGTGGCTTTCCTCGTGACTCCGGCTCCCGGAAAGAGGGTGTTCCCCGTCGGGTTCTTGAGATCCGCAGGATACTCGGATGCAGGACTGAAATAGTCGAACCGGACTCCCGCATTGATGATCATGATATCATATTCCATCTTGTCCTGGATGTACGCCGCCAGCTGCATGGGCTTTTTCAAATAGGCCTGGTTCCCGATGGCACCCAGGCGGGGATATCCCAGCGTAAACACCGGCAACCCCGTCGCACTGTCATATACTCCTGCGGTAAAATTGACAAAGTTATAACCATGACTGTACATCCTGATGAACTGCCCCTCAACTCCGGCCCCGATTTTGTGTTCCTTGGTGACTTGCGAGGTCAACGACCACTGAAGGAGATTCATCATAGTGTTACGTTCGTAGCGGTTCGAGTAATTGCCGCCGGAACGAAATGTATAATTTGACTGGGGATCACCGCGGTCCGGATCGACATAGCGGGGATCAAAAGGATCTGCGTACAAATAACCGCGGTAGTCGAAGAAATTGTACGTGTATTTCATCGTATAGAAGGTGCTCGGCGTAACCGCATGGGTGAACTGCAAATTGTGCATCTGACTCGTATGGTAGTGGGTCATGACCCCGTCAGGGACCCATCGATATGAATGGTCGTAGTACTTGTTCCTCCCGTACTCCAGGTTGCTCGAGGCAAAGAGCTTCATGTTCTCAAAAGCATAGGCAAGCTTGCCGCTGGCAGACCAGCGACGACTCGGGTTCATGGGCACGGGTTCGCCGTTCCCCGTGGGGGCGTACGGATTGTTGTCGGTCGTCTGGAACATCCGCACTCCGTAGAGGTATCCTTTCTGGTCAAGATATCGTCCGGTTGCGAAGAAGGTCAGGCCATCCAGAATCATGGTCGGGCCCCCGATGGTGGCTTCGACGTCCCGGGTTCGGGGTGATGCCCCTTTGGTAAAATCAAGGTACTGAAAGGTCCCTGGGTGCGAAGTGAAGAAGTCGCCGACGTAGCCGGAAAGGGAACCGTGGAGAGCCGACGCTCCTTCCTGGGTAACGATATTCACGACGCCGGACATCGCCTGGCCGTATTCGGCATTGAAAGCGCCGCTGATGACCTCCATCTGTCGGATGGAGGAATTCTCGACAGTGAATCCCCGGCCGTTGTTGTAAGGATCCGTTACGGATACGCCGTCGACGAGGTACAGGACCTCATCGGATCGACCGCCGCGAAAATGTCCTGCCACAACACCCGCCTGCAGGTTGATGACCTGGTCGAAATTTTCCACCGGCATCATTTTGAGTTCGTCCGATGACACGGTGACCGATGTGGAGGTCAGGTCTTTCTGGACAAGCGGCCGTTCGGCGGTGATCACGATCTCGCCGGCTTCAATAGCCGTTGAACTCAACTTGACGTCAATCGTTGTCGTCAGGTCGATTGAGACCTGGACGTTTCTGATGACGGCCCTCTGGTACCCCACTGCGCTCACGCGCAACGTGTACGTTCCCGGGGGAACATTGTTGATGAAATAATAGCCCTCCTCGTTCGTTGCAGCGCCGAGGCGGGTGCCATCAATGATGACGTTTACACCTATGAGTGGCTCCCGGGTCTGTGCATCGGTAAGGTGGCCGGCAATTTTCCCTGTCTGACCGGCGATGGCCACGACGGAAGAAAACATCATCGCCATGAACAGGACAGAGAATCGGCGCGATGCGAAGGACAGCGGCTTCACGGCAGTATCCCTTTCATTTGGAAGAGAAGGCCATCCGCCGGCGTCCACCTGAGGACGCCGGCGGCACAACGCAGCCATCTTACTTAATGAGCATCATCTTTTTCACTGCGGTGAACGAGCCTGATTCAATGCGGTAGAAGTATACTCCGCTTGCGGCCCCATTGCGCAATGATGCACTGCTGAAGGTCACCTGGTGTTCCCCTGCACTCTGCACTTCGCCGCTTACCAGCGTCGCGACCTGCCGACCGATCACATCGAACACTTTCACAGTTACAGGACCACTCTTGGCGAGGCTGTACCTGATGATCGTGGACGGATTGAACGGATTCGGATAGTTCTGCTGCAGTTCGTACACGCGGGCAATCGCGGGCTGGTCATTGACGCCGACTGTGGATTTGTCTCCCAGCCACGTGTACTGCCATCGCCAGACATCGGCATAGGACTGATCGTTCGTGATGGGTGAAAAACACATGATGCCTTCGCGGGCAGTGTTGTTGCCCGGTGTGTCGTTGTCATTCATCGCAAAGTCGATCGGAATACGCATCCCTTCGATCGGAGAGAAGAGGCTGTCCGAGGCGGAGGCCGATTTGAAAGCACTCCAGGGAATGCGGGCTTCTACAACGTACCCCGACGTGAGCTGTTTGACGGTGAATCCATAGTTCGCGCCCGGCGTGAGAATTGTGGCAGCTCCGTCATTGTCGACGATGACCTTGGTCTGGCAGAAGCGGAGGTGATAGTCCGGCGTCGCACCGTGGAGATAGGCGCCGTGGTGCTTTCCTCGCCAGTCGTAGAGACCGATGAAGAGATCAGGCGTGTCCTGTAGCCACGTGGAGGCTGTTGAAACAGTGTCATTGCTGAACACGTCGTCATCCACGTCGAACGCTACATACAGGTAGCCCGGATCTGCAGCGAGATAAACGGTCGCCTTGAGGTCCGCATCGCTCCCGATGGTCGTGTTGGTCGCGACATGGGCAGTGGGACTCGAACCAAAGGCAGTGAGGACCAACGGCGTTATCGCCGAAGTCGAGGTCCACTCCGTCAAATCACCATCGGCGGCGAAATTGTTTACCGTCGCCATGGCGATAGTGGGGATACCCTTTGCCGTGTTCTGAATCGGTCCTATGACCGTCGGCTGGTTCGTGTTGCCTGCCTTGTCTGTCGCCGTGATGCCATAGTAGAGCGAGAGGTTCTGATCAGTCTTTGGCGAGAAAATGGGGTGTGTTGTCACCTCCGTGTTCAGCGGCATGCTCAGTCCATTGATCGTGGGGATGTTTTCGACGCCCGCTTCATCTGTCGAAGCAAAAGACTTGTCGCTGACATACGCCATGTACGTCGAACCTATCTCATTGGGGACGTCAGTCCAGGTGACGACGTTGGCGAATGAAAGCGGCGTCGCCTGCACGCCTGTCACTGGATCCGGCGCCGTGTGGTCAGTTTCCTTGAAGCCGGTGGGAACCAGCACGCTGAAGAGAATCTTGGAGCTGTACACCAGATCGTCGCCGTAGGGCTCGGGATCATCGCGGCTTGACGAGAACTCGACCTTGTAACCTCCGAGTTTGTCGAAAGCGAGGATGTTGTCTTTACCGCCGTTCGGCGTGTTGAACCTTCCAGCCTTCAGGTCGGCCCAGTTGTTGCTCTGGATCCAGTCGAGCGGCATATTGAGTACCTGCCAGCCCATCTCGACACCGATCGAGTCCATCCTGACAGGCGCAATCGTGTACCACTCTTCCTTCTGCCCATCGCTGTAATCAAACAGCACAAAGCGCATCGTCACTTTGTTCTGAATTGCTCCACGCGAGCACGTCAGCGGTTCGAGGACTTTAACGTACAGCTGCAGGGCCGACTTTGAAGAGAGATCTGCAAGGTACGTGTTGGGTGGGAGATTGTACTCCTGATTGCACCCGCCGCCCCAGGTCTCCTTCGTGTTGATCTTCCAGTCCCATCCGAAGGCGGACGGACTCATCAGCGTATCCACAACTTCGTTGAAGAACGTAATGCTGCTCAATCCGCCGTTGTTCCAGCCGGCTTTGTTCCAATCAGCGGTGTCCTTGGTGTAGTCGTTGTATTTGTAGACCGCCTCATAGCCCGTCTTGGAGCCGATACCTTCAAGCCTCAGGTCGTCATAAAACACGATCCCCGAGGCCGTATCGCTCGGGACTTTTGTCGAAGTCCATTCGATCGTATAACCGATGATCTTGTCGAGATCGAGCTTGTCGTTCCCGTGTTTTGCGCTCCAGTCCGTGATGCAGAATCCGTTCGCACTGGGGGAATTCCTCGTCCCCGTGTCCACGAGCGGGATAATAAGCTCATGCCATCCCGGGGATGTATCGTTCAGAGGAAGAGGGCTCTGAAAATACCAGTCCTCATAGTTGGTGGAATCCGCGTAGAATGAACCCAATGCGGGGACCCCTCCCTCTCCTCCCTCGTAAATATGGAACCTCATCTGGACCGCATCCCCTGTAGCTGTCGACGGAGAGGCATTGTAATACCAGAGGCTCAGATGTGTGCCCGCATCCCAGTTAAGGTAGGTGCTGTCACCGTTCATCGCCCGGTATTTGTCCGGATAGAAACCATGTCTGTTCGGCCCCGGGACGGTGAAGCTGAGCATGTTGAAGCCTCCATAGTCCTCCGTTGTATGGACACGCCAGACATTTTTGAGCGACGCCAATCCCTCGTTCTTTGTCGCCACGTCGTCCGAGATGATATGGATTGCGTTCGGCTCTGTGCTGTTCGCGCTGCCGTTGAAAACCACAGCGAACTGCGTATCGGCCGCAGCCTGGTCAAACGTGTTCAGCTTGAATTGCCCCTGCGCGGGCGCAGAGACAAGAAGCAGGATCAACACCAGAGGCACGACCGAACCGAGATATCGATAGTGAGTCCTCATAGAGGTCCCTTTGTGAGTGTGATGATGGTACGGTGGATTAAGGTGTAGCTTCATTGGAATATTTCCCGAACGAACATCCGCAACGGATTCTCGTTGAGGACGGCGTCGGGCGTTTTGAGAAGAGATCTGACCCTTGCCGTGTCGACTGTTACGACATACTGCGTCTTCAGATGCGGGAGGTCTCCCGCCAGTATGCTGTCGGTCCGGGCATCACGGGCCAGCGTCGTCATATTCAGCTTGAAGAATACCTGCTCTTCAGAAATGCGCGATTGTTTTTTGAACAATTCCACGTCGTCCGGCGTGACCTGTACGTCTTTGCGCCGGTAGTCATAGTAGGCCAGCGCGAGAGTTTCATCCCGCTGCAAACCATATTCATAGAGGACCTCGGAATCCCGCTCGAGTCCTTGTCGCTCCGCCTCTTTCAGGAGGTACTGGTTCCTCACGATCATGCCGATGGCAGCTTTGAGGTTCTCGGGTGTTCTCACGCGGGGGCGCAGTGATCCAGGCATTGTCGACAGGGCATCCATCAGCTGCCGTACCGTCAGGTACCCCCCGCGGTGCGTTGCCACAACGGCGTCACCAAGCGGGCCAAGATCATCGTCGAGCAACCGCAATTCATCGGACGTTACGTTAACGCTCTGAATCTTCATCTGATCAACGTGTGCTTCCTTCACCCGCCGGTAGAAGTGGTCGGCCACGTTCCAGAACACTGGCGCGTTCAGGCGGAGATTTTTGTCCTGCATCAGAAACACGACATAGGCCTCTGACACAGAGTCCGTCTGTCGCCCGGTGATCAGGCTTTCGACTTTCTGCCGCTGAAGAATGAAATCATTTTCGGAGAGAAATTTCTCCTGTCCCCCTCCCGTAACCTTTAGTGCAACGTAGCCTCCCTGCATGCGGACAGGTCCCTGAACTGCCTGGAGGGGGGACGTGTACAGAAGTCGCTCAAGTTCGGGAGGTTCATCACCGACTTTTGTTCCTTCGCGTCTGCCAAATCGCGCAGAAGAATCACCCGCGAAGGTCATACTGCGAACAGCGTGGCCTGCCAGCTCATTCGCGTAACGCGCACAGCGCACGGAATCGCGGGTGAAAATGTATTCGAAGTCGATCTTTCGTTTGCTCCACTCGTATAGTCGCCTCACCTCGGTGGAGTCGAGTCGTACCTTCTCCCTGACCTCTTTACGGTAGAGTCCCTTGATCATTTCCTTCTGCTTTAGGAATTGGAAGTGCGCCTGCAGCAGTGAATCTGCATCGAGGTGAACGTTCTCTGCCTCCTGAGCGTAGATTTTCTGTGTGATGAGCCTGTCAAGCTGGGTCAGGTACGCCTGCAGTTCCGTTTGCCCCCGTTTCCATTCCGGACGCAGCGTATACGAGCGGTTGAGCTCCTTCATGTCAATCGCCCGGTTCCCCACCCGCGCAAGGACATCTTTTCCTTCTTCTCCCTTTCCGCAACCGGCAAGGAGAAGCAACACCGAAAGCGACGTGAAGAGGAGATTCCTCATGGTTTCCGTACCTGCAGCCCTGGGGTCAGAATTGCTTCTCCCTCCTGTTCAAGACTCCGCGGAGGAGCAGCAATGAGACTGACGACCACACACACGATCGTAGAAACAACGAACGTCAAGAGTACTCCGTACATTTCGGCTCCGACTCCCCCAACAGAGACAACCGTATACCCCACCCCGGTCGCCCAACCCAGGATCAGTGCCCAGAGTGCGCCGCGACCGTGCATACGAGCCCACGTGAGGCCCAAAATGAGAATAGCCACGACCGGCGGAAGAGCAATAATCAAGGCTCGTGCCATCCAGAACACGCTTCCCGCGCCTGTCATCGTGATTGAAGAAGCAGCCATGATTGCCAGAATCACGACCACAGTGTTTGCCAGACGGCCTACGAGCACCAGAGCCGCCTCGTCAGTGGTTGTTCGACCTGCGGGAAAAACGTCCAGCGCAAAAACCGTAGCTGCGCTCATGAACAGGCCGGCCAGGGTCGCAATTACGAGGGAGATGATGGCGGCACCGACAAATCCCTCGGCAACACTGTTCCCGGCCATCCCGATGGTTCCCGGCGACGAACCAAAGCCGGTCGCAAGCGCACAAACGCCGAGGACGACAAGGAACGCTGCTCCTGCTGTCCCCCTCCGCATGGCCAGGCTGGAACGCGCAGCCACAGTCCGCTGCACGGCGTATTGATCGATGCACGCGAACCAGAGGCCTACGATTGTAAGCCCCGCAAGCAACTGCGTCAATGAAGTATCCCCATCTGGCACCACCCGATGCATGATCGTCTCACCAGGGAAGAATCCGTTAACCGCAAGAAAGAGCGCTCCGATTCCTGCAGCAATCCCGCTGGCAGAGTGAGTGGCAATGACGGCATGATATCCTCCTGCGATCACTATCAGCCCCGGCACAGCGATCATGAGCAACGCAGACGACATGAGTTCCCATTCTAGTAATGCATTCAGAAGGCGGCTTCCGATCAGGATCGTGAATGGAATAAGAACAAGCAGTGTAACGGCAACCGAGACCCCCGCTGTCACCAGGCCAACACCTCTGCCGTATCGCTCTCCAAGAAACGCCGGAAGGGTCGTCGCATGGGACATTCTGTACAACGGGGAAAACACCACGCCCAGCAAGAGGAGTCCCAGCACCGCCACCGCGCCCGGAATGATCCAGCCGGGCAGCCCCAAACTTACAGGCATCGCAGCAAACATCGCCCAGATACCCCAGACGGTCGTCACAGCAAGCGAAATCGCGAGCGCCGGCCATTCAACGGTCTTGCTTGCGAAAAAGTACTCGGCGGTACCGGCGCCCTTTCTTCCTCTCGTCGCACGGAAAGCAGCCACCCCGATTCCCGCGAGCACCAGCGTTATGATAAGCGTATCGCCTGTGTGAGCAGCAATTGGCATCGCGCTATTACACCATCAGTTGTGGTTTCGTGCATCCACCGCCGACCACGGGCATCCCGATCCCTGGACTCTGAAGCCTTGATTTTTCGTTCTCGGGCCTGTTCATCTACTTCATGAGAATAAGTTTGCGGGACGCAGTGGATTGCCCCGCAGTGAGGCGGCAAATGTAGACACCGGTGGAGAGTCCCGCCGCATCGAATCTGACCTGATGGTTGCCGGCTGCCTCTTTTTCGTCCACCAGCAACCCTACCTCCCGCCCCAGCATATCATAGACAACCAGCCTCACATCGTTGACGACTGGCAACTGATAGCTGACAATAGTCGTCGGATTGAACGGATTCGGATAATTCTGATGGAGCACAAGACTCGCAGGTACGCTTGTTTCAGTTTCCTCCACACTGAGGACTGCATTTTCGCTCGATTCTTTGAAAGGCCGGTACGTCGCCTGCAGATGCGAGAGCACAGGCTTCGCCGTCATATGGTCTCCTCTGTACAGGCCCATCGTCTGATTCCCCGTCTGGATGGAGAACCAGTCAAACATGCACCACCAGGTCGTGGCTGCGAGGGGAGAACCGGGTCGATATGTGCCGGTGCTGTCAACCGTGACGAATTCGTTTAACGCCCTGAAGGTGGAATCGAAGACCTCGACCTGCACGGACGATTCTGAAAGATCCGAGTTCGACCAATAGCCAAATTCCGTGTCGAGGAACGGCTTCGCGGGATAGCTCATCAACGCGTTCTGGAGAAACTGTCGCGTCCCGTCGTAATACGTGCTGCCATGAAATATTCCAAAATACATCGTCCATCCCGCAACATCACAGGACACCTGTGTGGGGTCGGCCGGCCCCGGACGATCGGCAGCGGCTGACTCAGTCACCAACCGGCCGTCAGGATACTGCGTGTCGAGTTCCGTATTAAGTCGTTGAATGTAGTTCTTCCTGTTCGTCTGGTCGAGGCATTCATTGCACGTGCTCCAGAAGAGAATGCTTGGCCGGTTGCGGTCTCTGAACGTCATCTCCCGCCACATCTGCTCGTGAATATGCCGGAGAGCATCCTGCTTCAGCCAGGCGTCATACTCGTCAAACCACCAGATCGGTATCTCTTCGATGATTCCGATCCCCAGTCGGTCTGAAATCAGATAGGTGTACGGATGATTGGGATAGTGCGCGCTCCGGAGCAGAGTTGCATTAACACCGACCACTTTCTGCAGATCTGAATAGACCACAGATTCCGGAACGCTGCGGCCGTAAAGATAGTGGTCTTCGTGCCTGGCAACGCCGGGAAAGAACATCGGTTTTCCGTTCAGGAGCACGGTATTGCCCGTCGTAGAGACCGCCCTGATCCCGAATTGCGTGCACACGACATCGACAGTTTCCGGACCGGTCACGAGCGTCACTCGCATGACGTAGAGATCGGGATGTCTGGGAGACCAGAGTTTCGGAGCAGGAATGTTCATGTCCAGGCGCAATGCAACAGCGGAATCCGCGGGAATCGTCACGTTCGTTATGTGCTGGTCCGCCGCCGGGGTGCCTATCAGATCCGAGCTGAATTCCGTTTGGGCGGTGGACGAATCGACAATCGCCTCAAATACCTCCAGGATCAACTCCCCATTTTTCCCGCTGCCTGATTTATTCCACAGGGTCACGGTGGCCTGAACAACTCCGCTGATCGACAGCGGAATGACTTCTGCCCGGGCTATGGAAAGCGCGTTCGAAAATTCAAGGTAAACGTCGTGGATGATCCCGGTGTAGTTAAACCAGTCCGGCTTATGGCCTATCGTTCCATACGGAACAATGTCATCACGCGATCCCCACGGAGGGTTGTCGACGCGAACAACAAGGACATTCGTCGTATCAAAGCGGAGAGCGGAGGTGGCGTCAAAGGAGAACGGCGTGTACCCTCCCTCGTGATAGCCGAGATAGCGACCGTTGAGCCAGACGTCCGCGACGTAGTTGACGGCGTAGAAATTCAATCGCGCAAAGCAGCCGTTGAGTGTATCCGAGAGGACAAAGGCTTTCCGGTACCAGACGCCATCCTCGTAGTCTTCAGGTCTGATGTTGAATCCGTTCAAGGAATTTTCGACCGAAGGGAGAATCTTCGCCGGCCACGAGCCGTCGTCATACCCGGGGGTGAATCGTTCGGCAGCCTCTGCACCGAGCGCCGCATAACCGGCGGAGTCGCGCAGGCCGAGAGTAACCGAGTGGTTTGCCGCAAACCGTTGCTTGCGCCAGATGCCACCAAGATCAACGATGGGGCGGCGCTGCTTTTCAAACAGGGGGACGGGCATCCCATTCTGGAACGGCACAGTGACACCCGTAATCGTCCGCAAACTAAACGTGGCGGGGAGATTCGCAACCTGCGCTGAGACTTGCGTGAGCGCACTGGAGCAAAGTATGAGAGTCCCCCAAAGTAGGCGGTAACAAAAGGCCATTCGACCTGCAACTTTCGATAGAAAAAGAGAACGATGGAAGACGGGTTACTGACCTGGACCTACCACACCATCACAATGGCGAAGAGGTCAACGTCAGTCGCTTTCCGGGGTAGAAACTGGGTGATGATTTAACAACACGGAGTATGCCAGTTACCCCAGTTGGAGAACTGGCATTTCCAGTCCGTTTTCAGCAACCGGATGGCGTAAACGGAAGAAAAGTTATCATTGGGATAACTTTGAAGTTATCTCAGTGATAACAGAGGTGGGTTGGTCTCGTATCTAGTTTGATCATGCTACTTAAGGAGGATGATGCGGGTGGTAAGTTCCATCTCTCCCGCAATCAGAGAACAAAGATAGACTCCGCTTGCGAGATGGGCCATATCCTGTCGGAGCGTGTGGTCCCCTTTTTCCAGGTGCCCGAGCAAAACTCTGGAAACCTCCCTTCCTAAGAGGTCGAAAATCTCGACCACCACGTCTTCAGCCCTTGAAAGGGAAATGTTGAAATTCGCACTCCCGTTGAGCGGATTGGGAAAGACAGTGAACCTGGGTGGGTGTAAATCCTCCATGAATTTGTTCTCCCCAACTCCATTGACCTCTGGCTGGATGACGATCCCACACAGGACCGGCTTATCCGCGACGGCTGTGAAGTGCAGAGTGATAAGACCATCTGGCGCGTGTACCCCGGTGAACTCAGGCAGCAATGCGTTACAGTAGCCCGCCTGTTGGAACACGTCGATTCGCATCGTCTGTGAACCATTCAATGTCACATCGAACACCCTCGTTCCGGCAGTCTGGTATTTCATCTCGGCAAACAGCAATTTTACGTTGAAGGTCCTGTCTGTTGGAACCCGCACATTGTAGAATGTGAGCCCCTCAAGGGAGGCTCGAAAGACGCTGTCTTCAGTCGTGCCGCTGATGTCAAGCGTGGGCGACGCCTGGATTGATGTGCCACCCACAGCGCCGTACCGACCTGCAAAGACCCAGATCGAATCCGTCGCATAGCCCATCGCTGACGTCCCCCCCACATTGATCCTGATTGGGAACGGAAGGAAGGGAATCACGCCGGTCGATTTTACTCCCATGGTATTGCCAGCGGCATCTTTTGCACTCACGACAATCAAGGTCTGGGAGCCCGTGGGGTTCAAGCCGGACACAGTCAGCTCCACCGTCCTCCCGTCCCCGAGGAGGGATGCTCCCTGTACTGTTGCGCCAGGAATGATGTAGTTTCCAGGCGTCTCCGCACTCGTCTTTTCGAGAGATTCAGAGAAGAGCACACGTACGTGTTCGTAGGATGCCCTGGCCGAGATGAGATAAGGTGGTTCAGTGTCCAGGTCCACGACCTCTCCCCCCGAGTAGCCGCTGTGCGCGCTGTCCGTGATACACAGGATCAGATAGCCGCCGCTCAGGACGGCATTTTCCTGAACGAACTGACAGTTGTTTCCGTCCCACGTGTGCGTCGCTTTTTGCCAGCGGGCCGCATCAAAAGAGTTGAAGTCATCCATCCACTGGAGAGTGAAGTTGTCGCCCACTCCCGGCGTGTACGCGTAATACTTTACCCAGTCGTAGTAGGCATAGACGGGAAGGTTGGCGGGGTTGAAAGATCCTGCCCATCCTGCATCAGCCGGCTGCCATATGTTCATCATCAGTTTTTGCGGCTTGATCAGTTGGGCAATGTGGGCTCCCGTCTGGCGATACACTTCAACCCCGTCGGCCCGCCAGGCGACGTAGTCAGGTGTCCACTCGATCGCGAACACGTGGAAGGCGGCGTGAGGATTGAACTGCAAAGGCTGGCGTTGAACATGGTTGTTGCTTTGCGTCGGGACAATGGTATTGAATTGTGTTTCGTTGCTGTACCGACCCATTGACTCGATATCGATTTCGTTCCACGGATTGGCCGGATCATAGTACGTGAAGAAGGATGAGAGCATTCCCGGGATTTGAGCTGACCGCATCCGCACTTCAAACCTCCCGTACGTCATGGTTCCCAGCGTCCTGTACTCTGCACCACGGTATGGTTTCGAATAAACGGACGGCAAAAGCACGAACGCAGCCGTAACCGTCAGCATGACAGAATTCATGTGGACAAATTTCATCTGGAACTCCTTTCAAGCCTGGAGAGAAACTCGCGTGCGGGCGCGAATGAAGGATCATCTTCGAGCATGGAGCGGAGCGTTTTGACTGAAAGCTCACGGCGGCCGCTGTCGAAAAGAAACCCTGCAAGGTAAAAACGAGCGTTCTGCCGTTCCTCGCGAGTCAATTCGGGTGCGCCTGAAGCAAAATCCATACCCCGGATAGCGTTTTCGATATGCCCCAGCTTCGATTCACTCAGGGCAAGTTGATATGCAATCATCCCTTTGACAGGTGATCTGACCAGTGCTTCCTGCAATGAAGCGGAGCGGAGCTTCCAGTTTCCTTCCTCTCCGTAGAGGGCGGCGATTTGTTGATACGGCCATGGGTCATCCGGCTGATAGACGGCCACAGCATCGTACTCCCGACGTGCCCGGTCGAAATCTTTCCGCTCGACATAAATATGGGCCATCATATCATGCGCCCTGACCCATGCGAAACCCGTGCGGTGATAAAGTGCTGCGACCCTTGTGGCGGCTGTGTCACCGTACGGATGATAGTCCCCGCGTCTGATGGGTGTCTGTTTGAACGGCCACTCCCGGGTCATGGGAAAAACTTTAAGAAGACCGATCTCCCAATCAAGATCGGTGACGCCATATGGCTCACCGGGAACCCGAAACGTGGAATCGGGGGCGGGAAGAATTCCCGAATCGATCACGCCCCTGTAAAATGCCGCGGCCATGAGGTAATAGCCCCGGGCGTTGGGATGCAGGTGATCGCACATCAGCTCCTTGCCGATGACCCCGCCGGGAGATGCGCTCCTGAATGCTTGGACCATGTCCACAAAGCCACCCCTCTTTGTCCCCGCAATGCCCGCTATGATGCCATTGGCATCTTCGGGGGCGCGGAACCTCATCGCGTCCCGATCTTTCGCTCCCAGAAACCATCGTAACGCAGCACTGCTGTCCCCCTGCGCAAGCCGCGCGCGACCAATGCCGAACCACGCATCAGCGTTGCTGCTATCAGTCTGCCAGGCTCGGTGAAAGCTGAGTTCCGCCGCCCGAGGCTGACCCACAGCAAGAAGACTATCTCCGGTTCCGAGCGCGAATTCAACTTCCTTCGCTGGCTCGCCCGCGCGCACCTCAAGGCTGTGGAATGGAGGTTGATCGCGGTAATTGGAGACCAGATTGCTGATCAAAAAGGGAACACCATGATCGCGGCAGCAATCGGCCATTTCTTCAAGGTTGGCCCGGAAAGATTCCATCGTCGTCCGGTACTCCGGTGAACCCAGCGCGATGTCCTGGTCGCCCACGACGTTTTGCATCAGCGTACGGCTTTCTGCATGCGAACTCGCATGCGGCCTCACCGCCTGCACCAGGCGTTTGAGCATCTGGACGACATGGAGGTGCTGCAACCTCAGCATGGCAAGCACCATGGTGCGTCTCTTTCCCGGAAAAAGCGTCGACCCGCTTCCGTACACGCCGTAGAATTCGTTGTGCCCGAGGTACATTATCACGAGATCTGGCTTTGACTCCCGAAGAAGCTCGGGAAGCAGGTCCAGCACAACGTATGAGCTGATGGCCGACATGCCTGCATTCAGCACTTCGATTCGCTTTCGGGGGAAGGCGTGTGCGAGAATCTCGCGGAGTTGCGCGGGAAAAGGGACCTGCGACTCGAAAGGAAATCCGGCAGTTGTCGATTCGCCGAGGCAGAGGATGCGAAATGTGGAAGCGGTCTTCGTTCGCGAGAACGATTCGGGGGCAAGATTGGGGAGAGCGGCCGCAGTGGAATCGAAATATCTTCGCGAAACCCACGAGTTAAATTTAAGCGCCGTGGCGTGCGACCCGGGTACTTCAAAGAAGAGCGGCTCCGGGGCAAACAGACCGGTGGCGCGGAAGAGAAGCTCCACACATGCCAGAGCAGCGAAAGGCAGAAGGACCGTCACGCTCCAGAAGAGCGCCCGTTTCAGTGCCGGCCTCATTTAAGGCCGAGTTCCTTGCACATCCGGTGATAGTTCGGAGGAGCAAGGCCGAGCTTTCTGGCAGCCTCCCGGTCGGATGATGAGGTAGTCCGCACAAACCGGAAATATTCCTCCCGAAGCGCCCGTTCCATTTGCCGCCAGGGAACGACAGACTCGCTATTGCCAAAATGCACTGTGAAATTCTGGTCGCCTTTCTTCTCCCACGATCGCCGGCCGAGCGCATGCTCCACGCTCTCAGCACTGATGATGCTGTCACTCACGAACAGGAGTCTTTGAAGCACGTTCTTGAGTTCGCGCACATTGCCGGGCCATTCGTGCGCGAAAAAGACTTTCAGCGCGGCCGGCTCCATTTCCGGAACTTTCCGGTTGGCTTCTGCACACAGCGCCGCAAGGAAGTGCCCGATGTAAGCGGGAATATCCTCCCGATGGTCGCGAAGTGCAGGTACGGCGATCTGTACAACGTTCAGGCGGTAATAAAGATCTTCCCGAAATCGATTTGCCTTCACCGCCGCTGAAAGGTCCTTGTTCGTGGCCGCAATGATCCTGACATCCACCTTAATTTTCTCTGTGCGTCCGATTTTTTCAATCTCGCCCTCCTGCAGGACCCGGAGCAGCTTCACCTGCGCCGCGGCGGGCAGCTCAGCAATCTCGTCGAGGAAGAGCGTTCCATGGTTCGCCACTTCGAACAGCCCGAGCTTTTTTGCGCTGGCACCCGTAAACGCTCCTTTTTCGTATCCAAACAACTCGCTTTCCATCAACTCCGCCGGAATGCTTCCACAATTGATCGGAACGAAATTCTCGAACCTGCGTTGTCCCAGGTAGTGAATATTCTGGGCGACGAGCTCCTTGCCTGTTCCCGATTGGCCGGTGATCAGGATATTTGCGCTGCTCTCGGCGCTCTTCTGAACCTGCCGAATCACCTCCTGGATGGCCAGCGAGCTTCCGAGGATTTTCATCTGTTCCAGCATGCGGTCAATCGTCCTTGCGAATTTCCTCGTGGAGCGGAGCCGTTCAGTCTCCATCTCCTTCTTCTGGTAGGCGTTGAAGATGCTGAGGAGGAAATCGGTTGGTTGATAAATGTACTGTTCAATGTCCACAGGATACTTCGTGCAGTACCAGAAAGCTCCCGCCCGCATCAGCCGGCTTGCGAAATCGAAATCGGTGATGTTGATAGTCATCTTGGTGATGACGATGATCTGAATAGCAGCGTCCTGGTCTTTGATCTGCCGGATGAGCTCCTCCCCCATGACTCCGCCGGCGATCTGGAAATCCATGATCACAACATCGCAGCGGTTCGGCTCTTCGCGGAGAAGAGCAAGTGCACGATTCCCGTCGGCAACGATATCGCGGACGACGATGCGATCGCTGAAAGGCTCGATGGTGCTCATTACCCTCCTGACGTCGTACTCCTCGTCTTCGATCAGCAACACCCGGATGATAGGTCCTTCAAGCATGATTATTGATCAGGATTGACAAGGGATTGTAAATATGAACCGGCAACCGCCGCCAACAAGGTTCTCCGCATCCAGCGTCCATCCGCACCGCTGCGTTGCGATCTCATGGGCGATATAGCAGCCGTATCCGGTGTGTTCACCGCCGGCTGATTTCGTAGAGGTTTGTTCCTCGAAAATGCGCTGAAGACCTCCCTCATTGCGCTCCAGAAAATGAGGTGCTATCCCCCGGCCGTTGTCTGCAATCGTCACAATACTGCGAGCCTTCGCCGCATCAAAATGTGTTGCGATGGAGACCCGGACATGCGGAACGCCTGCGTGCTCCACGGAGTTCTGGATGATCGGTTCAAAGGCCTCCCAGACCACAAACTCATTGACCGGCACGGGCGGAAGCTTATCATCGAGCGCGAAGTCATAGGAACAATCGCCGCCGTTCCGTGAAACGCGCAGAAACACATTGTCCACGAGAAACCGGAGAACGTCGTTGAGGCTTGTCCGGAACAACGTGCCTCGAATCGTCTGTACCGGGGGATCGTACCACTTCATGTCGTAGATCACCCGGGCGATGAAATTTGAGTACTTCGTGACCCTCTGCCGGACCTCCTCTGTGTTTCCCGGCGTAAGATTCCTGAGGTCCTCTTTGATGAACCCCATGATCTTTTCGGCCTTGTGGTGCGTGTGATAGATACGCTTGGTAAAAAGGAGCTCGTGCTGATACTTGATCTCTTCGGAAAGGTGCTTCTTCTGTTGTTCGAACAGCATGGCCTGCGCTTCGTTTCTTTCCCGCAGTGTATAGGAAGAGATATAATATGTCGCAATGAGTCCAAAAAAGATCAGGGCAAGATACGTGGCGGTTGTCTGCCCGTAGCTGGTGATCAGATCCCTGGTAATGAACGCAAAATTGGGGGTATTCTTCATGTAGAGCGAGCCGAGGTACTCACCCCTTGGGACAAATGGCACAAACGTGTGGAACGTTTCTGTACCCTCTACGATCGTGTGAATCTGTTCGTTGCTTCTCATCTCTTCACGAAGACCAACATACATCTCGAGGGCGCGGGCATGGGACGTTGTTGAAGAGGAAATAACCCGGGCAGGAGCATACAGGAACGCGTAGAGGGTGCCGCCGTCGTCGATCGCTATCGGAACGCCGTCCTTTTCAACGAGCAGGCATACCTCCTGTACGTTCTGGTGCAGGAGTTGCTGGCTGAAGATGATGTTGAATCCCTGGATGACTTTCTGCGCCTCGGCATCGTCGAGCTGACCTCTGTGCGTTCTCGATTCCAGGAGGAGTTCCAGCGAGGTGGTCGTAAGATTGGCCAGACGCTCCGCCGAGTCCTGCTGATACCAGGACTGCGTCTCTGTAAGAAACCTCTGTACGGAATTTCGGTGCACAAACGACACTGCGAGCTGGAACACGATCAGTACGATGAAAAGGATAGTCAGATGCCGGAACTCAAAATGGTATCTCCGCAGGCCGTCGAGTAGATCGGCGATCTTTTTTCTGTTGGCAGACATGATCTATTTGATAAGCACCTTGTTCTCGCTGATCATTCTGGAAGCGTTGTGGAGCGCTTCCTCGACCGAGAGGTCTCCAAGAATGGCCAGCCGTACATAGTGAGAAAGCACATCAGAGATCCGGGTATAATCAACCAGCGAAGGGCGATGGAATCCTCTTTGCAGAAGCCCATGGTAATACGCCAGATCCGGGTGGGACGCCATGTAGGCGCTGTCCCCATAGATGGATTTTACGACGGGAAGAAACCCTTCGCATTCGTAAAGAAGTTGTTGTGCTTCCTTGGTTTCAACGAACCGTATGAACTCGAGCGCTTCCGGTTTTCGCGTGGAGTATTTGGAGAGCATAAGATTCCAGCCTCCAAAGACCGACGTGGGCGCTGATCCCTCGAAGTGAGGAAGGGCAGCTTTCCGGATGGAGTTCAGGCGGATAGTATCAGGATACCTCGTGCGAAAATTCTCGACAAAGTTCGGCCATCCCCTTAAGAACACAGCGTCATTGTCAAGCATATACACATAACTCCGGATCTCGTCGAATTGCGTGACTTTCATGGGGCTGACGCCCTTTTTGTGCACGAGATCAACGAGCAGCTGAAGCGCGGATCGTGCTGCCGGGGTGTCGAGGTCTATCCGGTCAGAGACAAGAGCATCACTGTCCATCGCTTTGACGATCTCCAGATAATTGCAGACGAGCCCTTCGTATTCATCTGCCTGAAATACGTAGAAGGGTTTCCTGCTATATCCTAGCCGGTCGCGCAAGCGCAGAAACTCAGGCCATGTTATCGATTCCCGCAGGCGCTGCTCCACAGCCGCCGCATCGGGCAGACGGGCGATCACGTCCTCTCTATAGTACATCAGACCGATGTCGATGAGGAGCGGCATGGCCACCAGACTCGACTCTGAGAAACAGGACGCAAGCGCGAGAGGAAGAATGCCTTCCCTCCGCACCTGCGGAAAATGTTGATCCAGGGGTTCACACCAGCGGGCAAACCTCTGAACCCAGATGAGGTCAACGCAGAAAACATCAATCTTGTCGCTCTTGCTCCGGAGCGTGCGGGCAAGCAGTTCTTTTCGTTCGTTGGTGCTGAATTTATCAAAAGGAAGATCGACCGGAACGACTTCGATTTTCCCCTGGT
>Ga0326726_10001505_pt1 | contig 21675 bp, 17 predicted proteins | sample MHFenrmetagenome_2_FD_207603 | JGI IMG/M metagenome (GOLD analysis project Ga0326726, IMG submission 207603) | Lab enriched peat soil microbial communities from Michigan Hollow, Ithaca, NY, United States - MHF15MN | ecosystem: Environmental > Terrestrial > Soil > Wetlands > Peat | place: USA... | reverse complement strand
CTTATCAGGCAGACACCGGATGGCAATACAGTTAAAGAGTTTTCACTTAAAGACCGGAGCATTATCGGATCACAGTTTTTCTATGTAATGCCAAATGATGTCATTTATGCTCCCCCCATGAAGGGAAGGTTCTTTCGAATGGACTCCTTCCCCTATTCAATAATTTTAAGCACAATCACTACGTTCGTGCTATTATGGAATGTTCTCAAATAGTTACAAGTTTCAGAATTTCAGAGTTTCATATGAAGAGCAAAAGAAATGACAATAAAGAGATTTGAAGACCTTGAAGTATGGCAAAATGCAAGAGAATTGTGTAAGAAGATCAGAAGAACTGCAGAGACAACGCCGTTAGGGAAGGACTTTTCATTAAAAGATCAAATTTTCAGGTCTAGCGGTTCAGTTATGGATAATATTGCCTGCCCTGTGAAATAAGTAATTTAATGGAATATTTTGTCTATGTATTGTTAAGTAAGAAGGATAATAAATTTTATACGGGATTTACTCATAATTTAAATGAAAGAATTATAAAACATAATTCAGGTAAAGTATCTTCAACACAGTACAGAAGTCCATTTGATTTAGTTTATTATGAAGTCTGTTTTAATCAGGAAGATGCATTACATCGAGAAAAATACCTTAAATCGACTTATGGTAAAAGATATATCAAAAACAGACTTAAGAATTTTCTACACCTGGAATAAAAAATATTTCACAGGGCAAGAGGGATTTGAAAGGGACGGAAAGAAAGAATTTATCAATTTTCTATATATCTCTAAAGGTTCACTTGGAGAGACCCGGTCGCATGTCCACAGATCATTTGATGCAAAGCATCTTAATGAAGAAGTATATAATGATTTACTGAATGATTGCTTGAATCTTTCAGGAAAGATATCTCATATTATAAGTTATCTTTCTAAATCAGAATTTGATGGAACAAAGAAGAAATAGTTTCAGAGTTTCAGAGTTCCAGAGTTTCAAAGTTATTAACACTGGAACCCTGAGACCCTGAAACCCTGAAACTAATAAAACACAACTCACAACTGTATAAACATGCCCGATAACGATTCATTTCAGCTTGCAGGTTCAAGCAGGAAACAAAGACCAGAGAATGAAGTAGATCTGAAAAAAATCTTCCGTCTTTTTGTTTCCAATTGGTACTACTTTTTAATTGCAATTTTATTCACTCTGATCTGTGCCTTTCTTTATAATCGATACACCACTCCTGTTTACAGGGTGTCTGCTACCCTTCTTATAAATGAAGGAAAGAAAGGTGGTTTAGCAGAAAACAATCAATTTTTTGAGGGTATGGGCCTTGTCGCAGGCACTCAAAACCTCGATAACCAGATTACGGTACTCTCATCAAAAACGCTCATAGGGAGAACTCTTGATGAACTTCCATTTTACATCGAATACTTTTATCACAGACTCCATAACAAGGTACCGTTGTACCCCAATTCACCAATAAAAGTCATTCCTGAGATGACTGACAGTCTGCCAAGGGATATAGAATTTACATTTAAAAATCTGGGCAATAATATGTTCAGGCTAAATGCTGAATCTAATGATCTTTTTGAATTGAACACTACGGCTTCATTTGGGGAGGCTATCAAGACGATTGATGGCGGATTCCGTATTGAGCTCACTGACAGCATCTGGCCTTTCAAAAATCCTCAAGGTGAAATACAATTCATATTCCATTCCCGAAAGAAGCTTATCGAGAGTTACAGGAACAGGATGAGGGTTGAAAAAATATTGAAAACAGGAACCATAGTGAAATTAATTCTTGAAGGTACGAACAAGGCTATGGATATTGAATTCCTTGATAAGCTAAGTGAAATCTTCCTCAATAATTCCCTTGAAAAGAAAAACCAGGAGGCTGTCAGAACGATACAGTTTATAGATGATCAGCTTATAGGCATTTCTGATTCGCTGGTCATAACAGAAAACAAGCTTCAGCAATTCCGTTCCCAGAACAAAGTAATGAACCTATCGGCACAGGGACAGGTTATTATCAATCAGGCTATGAGCCTGGAAAACGAGAAAGCCCGTCTTGGTATTGAAGCTAATTATTATAACTATTTAGCAGACTATCTGGAAAAAGATAATGCAGGACAGGCACCTATTGCCCCGGCCACGATGGGTATAACCGACCCGGGGCTTACAAAACTGGTGGCAGATCTTGCCGACATCCAGGGACAGTATTACAGCAAGAGTCTTGGTGAAAAAAATCCGCTTCAAAGTCAGCTCGCACAGAGGATGCGGAATACAAAAGAGGCTCTCAGGGAAACACTGAACGGAGTCAGAAGGTCTAATAATATGGCTATGAGTGAGATAACTGAGCAAATACGCACAGTAAATGCTCAGGCTTCGGCTTTGCCTGTAACTGAAAGGCAGCTTCTGGGTATTGAAAGAAAGTACAAACTTAACGATGAACTATATACATTTCTTCTTGAGAAGCGGGCCGGGGCACAGATACAAAAAGCATCGAACATGCCAGATAACGAGGTGATTGATCCTTCTGAAGCAGATGTTTTACCTGTGAAACCTCAAAAACCATTAATTTATTTTTATTCCCTGATCATAGGTATCGTCATTCCATTCTTATGGATTTTAATTGCTGATACATTTAACAATAGAGTGAGAGAAGATGAGGATATAAATAAAATAGCCGATATAGCCATCACCGGTCATATACCACACAGTCAGCTTAAAAAAAGTACTGTAGTTCTCGATGAACCCTCTTCTTATATAGCCGAGGCTTTCCGGTCATTAAGGTCAAGGATGCAGTTCTTAACAAAAGAAGTTAAAGCACCTGTAATCCTAATAACATCATCGATGCCTGAAGAGGGTAAAACGTTTACAGCAATAAATCTGGCATCAGCATACAGTCTCATTGGCAAGAAGACACTAATTGTAGATTTTGACCTGCGAAAACCTAAGATATATACTGACTTCGGCCTTGGAAATGATAAGGGTGTTTCTTCCTGGTTAATCGGTAAAGATAAATTAGAGGATATAATAATGGACACTAATTATAAGAATCTATCGATTATCCCTGCAGGGCCCATTCCCCCAAATCCTTCAGAGCTTATTGTTTTGGAAAAGACAAATGAACTTTTAAGGCTTCTGAAGGAGAAATATGAATGTATAATAATTGATTCATCCCCTATTGGGATAGTATCTGATGTCTTCCATCTAGCCACACTGGCTGATACCTGCATATTGGTAATAAGGCAGAATATGACATTAAAAGATTTGCTTGAGAATACCATAAAAGAGATTAAGACAAGCGATATTAAAAGTTTAAGTGTGGCTTTAAACGACCTGGGACTTGAATACAAAAGATATAGTTACGGCGGAAAGTATGTGTACAAATAAAACAAAGTACAAAGTAAGAATTATGAATGTTATAATAGCAATCCCTCTTTTCCCCCTATATAGGTTGACGTAAAAATATTGATCATATTAACTTTCTTAAGCACTAAATAGTTTCGTAATTCCTGTTAATAATTAGGAGGCGTATTATATACTTATTTTGATAGTTTTTCGGTGAAAATAATATCTTTTAGACTGCCACTAAAAAGTGAGTTTACAAAAAATGCTTTTACTCTTACAATGGGAACAAGCATCGCCCAAGCTTTTCCCATGCTTTTCTATCCGATACTAGGCAGGATATTCACACCAGTTGAGTTTGGAATATTAGCAACTTTATCATCGATTACTTCAATTCTTACAGTTCTGGCATCTGGGAAATATGAAGACAGTATATTAATTACCAGGACAAAAAGTGATGCAGCAAACATTGTTGGGTTAGTTCTCGTTTTAAGTTCGTTTGCTCTGTTAATTTCGTTCATATTATTACAGACAACTTCAACAAAAATCAGTGTATGGTTCAATGAACCTGATTTGAAGAAATTGCTGTTTATCTGTCCGTTAAGCGCTTTTGCGATAATTATTTTTAATTGCTATAACGAGTGGTGTGTACGTCATAAGTATTTTGTTAGTCTTTCATGGAACAAAATAACAAACTCAGCTGCAACCACGTTAAGTAAACTTTTATTCGGTTTTGTAAAGATTGTAAGTGCCGGCTTAGTAATTGGTGATCTTGCAGGCAGGATTATTTCAGCAATCGGATGTATTTTCAGAGCCTTATTAAAAGATCACAAAGAGTTTATGCAAATTTCGTTTAAGCAAATGCGGAATTTGGCAATACGTTATGTTGAATTCCCAAAATTTTCTTTGCCAGCGCAATTATTAAATGCCATTGGTATGTCTCTTCCAGTGTTAATGATTGGTGCCTATTTTAATAGCTCTGAGGTTGGTTATTATGCAATGACAATGAATGTTCTTTCTGTACCTGTTAGTGTAATAAGTGTAGCAATAAGAGATGTCTTCCGACAACGAGCTAATGAAGAATTTGTAAAAACAGGTAATTGTGTGGATTTATATAAGCGACTTTTAAAAATTTTAACATTTTGTGGAGTCTTGGGTTCCATTTTATTGGTTTTTGCATTGCCTTGTATCTTTTCTATTGTATTGGGTGAACCATGGCGTATCGCAGGAAAGTACTCACAAATTTTACTTCCTATGATTGCGATAAATTTTGTAGGTGAGTCTTTAAGTGGTGTTCTTATAATCACTGAAAAAATCAAAATAGTTTTGCACTGGCAAATATATTATGTAACGATTACAATTATTTCCTTATTATTGGGCTGTATAATTTTTCAAGATATTAAAACCAGTCTGATTTGTTTTTCTATAGGTCGAATTACTGCTTATTTATTATATATTTATTTATCTTATCACTATTCAAAAGGGATGTCAGTTGTGAAAAGGTAAACTTGAATGGCAAATAAATCGACGGATTAATTGATAAAGTATGCCATTTTGTTTACATATAATAAATGCTTATTCGACGATGCAAAAGAAGATAATACCCAATATTTTAGGAATAATATTATATAGAGTTCTGCTTGATTATAATTATGTAAGCATAATTTCACCTTTATATAATTATACTGGTTTTTTGAACCAATCCTCTGCTCAAAGTACAATTATTTCATATATCGCTTTGCTTATACTGGTCCCTTTTGTTCTACCAATGTATAAACTAGTCAAATTATCTGCAAATATTTTAGTCTTGCTATTTTTAGCGTCTTATGTGCCAATGACTTCTTTAATGAGATTTATTCCAATGGAACAAAGATTTTTTATACTTTATCTTGCCTATTGGATCATATTTATGTTCTTTTATTATATAATACCCTCAATTACTTTTTCTAATGAAAAACCTAAGCGGAGCGAAAGTATTCTTTGGATACTTTTAATATTGTATATAGGAAGTGTATTGTTTGTTTCTGGTCGTTATTTTGGTTTCCGTTTACATTTTAGTTTGTCAGACGTTTATGATCTGAGAGCAGAAGAGCGAGCCTCAAATCTGCCAATTTTACTAAAATATTTATTGCCTGCTGCTGGTAATATATTACCTGTATTATTAGTATATTTTCTTTATAGAAAGAAAAAAATTATTGCAATTATAATAGGTTTTATTTTGTTATTAGATTTTTCTATCGGTGGACATAAAACAGTTATATTCAATATATTTCTTTGTTTTTTGGGATATTGGTTTTATAACTATAACCGAATATCCCTTTTTTCATGGGTATTGACTTTTATTTCATTTCTATCTATTTTGGAGAATAAACTGTTTTCTACTTTCTGGATTTCTGGAATGGGCATACGAAGAGCTTTTTTTATTCCTTCACAACTTAATTATGATTATTATGATTATTTTTCAAAAAATGAGCCTGATTATTTTAGGCAGGGTTTATTACGTTGGTTTGGATTTTCTTCACCATATAAAGAGGGTATTCAAAGCCTTATTGGGTATCATTATTATGGAAACATAGAAACAAATGCTAATAACGGTTTGTTTTCGGATGCATATTTTAATTTTAACTTTATAGGTGTTTTTCTTTTCCCAATTATTCTGATAATAATTTTCAAATTGTTTGATACCTTCTCAAAAGGATTAAATTCAAAGTTGTTGATACTACCGATTATTGTTTGCACAACATCATTTATTAGTGGAACTTTTTCAACCGTACTATTGACTGATGGAATTCTGCTATTGTTTGTGACATTATATTTTATGCCTCGTTTTAAAATAGCATAATTATATTTTTGCAGAACCATAAACATATATCTGAATTAAATATACAAAATTTGTCACTTAACCTCAGTGCATTCAATTGATAATGTGCGAATCTTTGTAAAATAATATAAAAGTTTAGCAGCTAATGGATTTGATGTGAAACTTATTGCGTGTGGTGAGAAAGCATTAAAAGCATTAATAGATAGTGATTAATTATAAGTCAGCTATTTTAATTCTCTTTGTTTTATATCGATTAAATTAAAAGTTAACGATATTTACCGTTCCTAAGGTTTTTCTCAAAAGATGAATAAAAAAAGATTTGGTAATTAATACAAAAACATATACAAATGATTAAATACATTTTGTCTCATTTAAAATTATTGTCTCCATCGATTTTTTCAACTGAAACAAGAAAATTTATATTTGCAGATTTTAAAAGGTTTTATTTAAAGCAAAAAGTTTTAAATAATAATTCTGTAAATCCCTGGTCTGATAAATCTTATTCAAAAGAAGAAAGAACATTGGCATTGGTAAAAGCTATTCAATGGCTGTTACATTCACAAAGCTCCATGTCAGATGATGGTTTCGGCTCTTATAGTCTAATAAAAAAATGGTCGAGTTCGTACGTTGAAACAACTGGTTATATTATACCTTCATTATTAAGATATGGCATATCTAAAAACAATGATGTCATTATAAATAAATCAATTCTTGCAGTTGATTGGTTAATTAAAATTCAAAAAAAAAGCGGAGGCTGGCAAGGTGAATGTATAGATGCTAATCGTCTGGAAGTTGTATTTAATACAGGACAGGTAATCAGGGGTTTGCATAGTGTTTATCAATACATAAATGATTCGAAGTACTTAGACTCAGCAATTAAAGCGTGTGACTGGCTTTGTGAATTACAGGAAAACGAAGGATTTTGGAAAAAGAATACCTACATAAATGCTCCAAAAGTTTATGACAGCTATGTTGATGCTCCTTTACTAATGATATATAATATAACCGGCAAAGAAGTTTACAAAGAAAAAGCTATGAAAAATCTTTACTGGATTATTGAAAAAAAACAGTTACAAAACGGTTGGTTTGAAGATTGCGATAATACAAGAAATGATAAACCGATATTACATACTATTTCCTATACCATTGACGGATTATTAGATTGCGGTATTCTCCTTGCCGATAGAAACCTAATAAATGCAGCTAAAGTAAGTGCTGATATGTTACTTGACGTTTTTAATATGAAAAAGTACCTTAAAGGAAGATATGATTCTAATTGGATTGGTCATGAGCAGATTATTACAACTGGATGTGCACAAATTGCTATCATCTGGATGAAACTATATAAACTTACAAAAAATGTGCAGTATCTGAATGCTGCTCTAAAGATGAATGACCTGCTGATTTTTATACAGGATAGAAAAATAAAAGAAACACCTGATACTAAAGGAGCCCTGCCTGGTTCTTTTCCAATCTGGGGAAAATATGAACCTCTTTATTTTCCTAATTGGGCAACTAAATACTTTGTAGATTCAATGCTTTTAGAAAGCGAATGTTTAAAATAGAGAATTTAAGATAAATTAGAATTGGTATAATCTTTACGATTTGGATGACTTCTATTTTCAGCTTTGACTAATCAAAATCGGACGATACTATCACCAATGCTGAAAAGCATTTTTACTGATCATATTCTCATATAATATTAACCTTCAATGAGTTAATATCTTTGTCATGCACAAGGATTTTGCTAATAAAAAATCATCGAGATGAGTCCTAAAATATGTCATTTGACTTCTGTTCACTCCTTGCTTGATAATAGGATTTTCTTTAAAGAATGCATGGGTCTTGCATCAAATGGTTTTTCTGTTTCATTAATTGCCTTTGGTGATGAATCGTTTGAGGAAATAAGAGATTGCGTAAGGTTAATATCTTTAAATGTACCAGTTAAAAACCGTTTACAAAGACTTATTAAGCGTTCAAAAGCTGTTTATCAAAGAGCGTTACAGGAAAATGCTGATATTTATCATTTTCACGACCCTGAGCTTTTACCTGTTGGATTAAGACTTAAAAAAAAAGGTAAAAAAGTAGTTTATGATTCACATGAAGATCTACCTCGCCAAATCTTTCACAAAGAATATATTCCAGTTTTTATAAAAAACCAGATTTCTATGATTGTTGAACCCATTGAAAATTATTATGTCAGACGCTTAGATGCAGTAATTACGGTTACGGATCATATTGCTAAAAGATTTTCTAAAATTGCTAAAAAAGTGATCGTATGTGCAAACTACGCATCTTTAAAAGAATTTGATGTTGTAACTGAATGGGGGAATAATAGAGATAGTATCTGCTATGTTGGTGGTATTAGTAAACTTCGTGGAATTTTAGAATTGATTGATGCTTCAAAAAAAGTCGGAGTTTCTTTAGAATTAGCTGGAAGGTTTGAGTCAAAATCACTTGAGAATCAAATTATTAAAGTTGAAAATGTTAATTATAACGGTTTTGTGAATAGAAATGAGATTAAGCCTATTCTATCTCATTGTTTTGCTGGGGTTATCACGTTTTTGCCTGCACCAAATCACAACTTTGCATGTCCAAATAAACTGTTTGAATACATGGCGTCGGGCATACCAGTAATTGCTTCCAATTTTAAAGATTGGAAACCTATTGTTGAAGGCAATAATGCAGGACTTTGCGTTGACCCAAAAAACATTGAAAGCATATCCAATGCAATTCTATATTTGAAAAATAATCCCAAAATAGCACAACAAATGGGACAGAATGGTCGCAATGCTTTTGAGGTAAATTATAATTGGCAAATTGAGGAAAAAAAACTATTCACTTTATACAATGAACTCAACTGACATTAACTTTCAAAATCTATTGAAAACAGTTATTTTTATTGGAATGACTCCCAAATTGATTTAATCACCAATCCGTATCCCTTATGAAGTGTGTGGATAATATTGTATTACAACTAGATTCGGATAAAGAAGTTTCTACAGGTCAATATGAAGCACTGCTTGGCGTGATTAACTTGACAATACAAGTTAAAAAACTTAGTTGAATCTAGTTAAATAAAGTATAAAAAATAATATCTTTTGACTTAAATCCTCAAAAGCAGGCTAAATACAGTATATCAGATTGAACATCTTAATTTTAACTCAATATTTCCCTCCTGAGACTGGAGCACCTCAGAATCGGTTGTATTCACTTGCGGTTAACCTTGCTAATAATGGGTGTTCAGTCGACATATTGACAGCAATGCCTAATTATCCTAAAATGAAAATCTTCCAGAATTATAAAAACAGGTTTTATATACGGGAAGAGGATGGCCCTATTACAATCTATAGGTCATGGATATATGTAATGAAAAGCAATAATGTAGTCGCACGGTTATTGAATTATTTCTCGTTTGTCTTCAGCTCCATTTTAATCGGCATTGTAAAATTAAAAAAGCAAGATATTATAATCTGTGAATCACCTCCTCTTTTTCTGGGACTTACCGCCTTGACCCTGAAAGAAATAAAAAGAGCAAAACTGATATTTAATGTTTCAGATTTATGGCCTGAGAGTGTTGAAAAACTAGGTATTGTTAATAATAAAATTCTTTTAAAAGCAGCTTATCTCCTTGAGGGATTGATATATAAAAAATCCATATTGGTCTCAGGGCAGACACAGGGTATCGTAAAGAGCATTAAAGACAGGTTCCCTCATGTAAAAACCTATTGGTTGCGTAATGGGATTGACTTTGAACAATTTAACATAAACTCAGATGGCAGTGCATTTAGAGCTGATATGAATTTATCAGGGTCTGATTTTGTACTGGTTTATGCTGGTGTATTTGGGTATGCCCAGGGATTGAAAACTATAATAAGAGCTTCCGAGATACTCCGGACACAAAATAATACCAAGTTTTTTTTGATTGGGGATGGCCCGGAAAAGGACAAACTGATCATATTGGCTAATGAAAAAGGTCTTCAAAATTTAGTTTTCCTTCCCAACAAACCCAGAAAAGAAATTCCCGGAATCATAGCAGCATGTGATGCGTATATTGTACCACTTAAGAAAAATGATCTGTTTAAGGGAGCCATTCCAAGCAAGCTGTTTGAACCACTCGCAATGGGAAAACCTATTCTTCTCGGTGTAGATGGAGAGGCAAGAGATCAGTTCATTGAAAAAGGAAAGTGCGGATTATATTTTGAGCCAGAGAATTCGACAGAACTAGCTCACTGTATAAATGTCCTTTATAATGACAAAGCTTTGGCAAAAGAATTGGGAGAAAACGGCAAGCATTATGTAAAACAAAACTTTGACAGACAAGTTATTGCAAAAGAGTTTTATAATGAGTTAATTAAATTGGCTCACTAAACAACTACTTGTAATATTCTTGGAATTGGTTGTGGATAAAAGAGTTGGAAAGGAGGAACGAAAAATTTACAGATATCTTTCAAATATTCCAGAAATAAAATGATAAAATGATAAGTTCTACTCAAAAAATAATCGAACAGTACGAAAGAAGAAAGTACGATAAAAGAATAAAAAGCCATTCTGATAATTTTTATTTTAATCATTTCGTTCAAGCAGAGAGAGAACTTATCTACACAGAAATTTTTAAAAAACGATTTAGTTCACTCGACTCTATTAGACTCCTGGAAATCGGGGCAGGCACGGGCGTTAATTTATTGTTTTTCAAACGATTAGGTTTAAAATGGGAGAATCTTTATGGTAATGAATTATTACCAGACAGATTTGAAATAATAAGAAGTACATTCCCAATGATTAAAACATTTAAGGGCGATGCATGTGACATAGAAATCAATAAAAATGAAGAATTTGACATTGTTTTTCAATCTACTGTTTTTACTTCTATTTTAGATATTGATTTTAAGATTAAGCTTGCAGACAAAATGTGGTCGCTCTTAAAAACTACAGGAATAATTTTATGGTATGATTTCACATTTGATAATCCAAATAACAAGGATGTAAAAGGGATAAAGAAGAAAGAAATTAGGAACTTATTTCATGAATCAGGGAAAATTATATTTCATAGGGCAACTTTAGCTCCACCGATAGGTCGCAGAATAAAAAAGTTTTATCCATTTGTCAATATTTTACCCCTTCTGCGCACACATATAATTGCAGAAATTGAAAAATAATTTATTCGTAATATTACAAAATCTAAAATTATTGCTTCTATATTATAATAAATTTGTCACATACAAAAACAGAAAATAAGTTGCAAATTCCATATCTCGAAACCTTCCTAAAATAAGTATACTTCTGGGTTGATAATTAAAGAAATATCATTCAAATACTTCGATGATTAAAAGATTATTTGATATTATCATATCATTGATAGGATTATTAGTTTTATCGCCAATATTGGTAGTTTTGGGATTTTTAATTTTACTATTAATGTCCTGGCCAATATTTTATATTCAGATTCGCGTAGGGAAGTATGGGAAAGAATTTAAGATGCTTAAATACCGTACAATGATATTGAATCCTACAAAACAAGATTCTAGTTTTGACTTAGGAGACAAATCACGAATAACCTCCTTTGGAAAACTATTACGTAAGACAAAAATTGATGAATTCCCGCAACTTCTTAATGTTCTGGCAGGAGATATGTCCTTCGTTGGTCCAAGGCCTGAAGTCAAAAAATGGACTGAAGTATATCCTGAAAAATGGGCAATTGTCCATACTGTAAGACCAGGAATAACGGACAATGCCTCAATTGAGTTCCGTAATGAAGAAGCGTTATTGTCTGAATCACTGGATCCTGAACAAACATACCATGATGTAATTCTCCCACATAAGCTGGATCTGTATATTGATTATGTGAACAATCATTCATTCGCTGGAGACATCTTGATAATTCTAAGGACAATTAAAACAATTTTATTCAGATGAAGAGAGAATTAAAAATCCCTTTTGCCAGAGTTCCTATATGTGGGAATGAGCTTAAATACCTTAAGGAAGTTCTTGACAGCGGCTGGCTGACAACTGCCAGCAAGTCTTTGCTCTTTGAACAAAAATTTGCTGAGTATATTGGTGTAAAATATGCTTGTGCCGTTAATTCTTGTACCTCAGCTCTTCATCTAGGTATTGAAGCTCTGGATGTTAAAATGGGTGAAAGAGTTTTTGTACAGTCAATGACCTTCACTGCTTCAGCCGAGGTGATCAGATATATGAGGGCACATCCCGTTTTTCTGGATATTGAATATGGTACAAACCTTATTACTCCTGACATACTAAAAGAAGCCATTAAAAAGAATCCAAATGTAAAATACATTATAATTGTTCATTATGGAGGTCAGGCTGCACAAATGACATCAGAAACCGGTGAGGGTATCATTGACATTTGCATGCATCATGGAATCAGAATACTTGAGGATGCTGCACATGCCTTTCCAAGCAAACTTAGTGGCAGGATGGTTGGATCGTTTGGAGATATTACCTGCTTTAGTTACTATGCCAATAAAACCATTACAACTGGCGAAGGTGGTATGCTGGTAACCGAAGACGAAGAAATCTTTAAACGTGTCAAAACAATGCGGTTGCATGGAATGAACAGGGATATCTGGGATCGGTTTACATCAGACAAACCGAATTGGGAATATGATGTTATTGCTGCCGGGTTTAAGTATAACATGCCGGATGTCAATGCGGCAATCGGATTGGCACAGTTAGAGCAGGCAGAGCTTTTCCGTAAAGAGAGGCAGAGAGTTGCTGAATTCTATTTTGAACATCTTGGAATGATAGATTCAATAGACCTGTCCGTTTTGCATGTTCCTTTTGAGGATCATGCCTGGCATCTTTTCCCAATCGTCCTGAAGGAAAATGCACCGATAAGCAGGAATGAGTTTATTAAAAAGATGTTATCAGCAGGTATTGGTACCTCGGTTCACTATAAACCCCTGCACCGCATGACATATTATAAAAACAAGTATGACCTTTCCCCTAAAGAATTCCCAAACACAGAAAAGACCTGGAAAGGTAATGTATCATTACCGATCTATCCTTTTTTGGCTGATGATGAGCTTCTTTATATTTGTAATACAATAAAGGAATTATTGGCGGAATGAAATAATTACTCCGATTGTCGTTTGGATAGTTAAGTCCTAAATTTCATATTAAATCAATGAAATCTAAAGTATATCTCTCATCTCCTCACATGGGTGGCTCTGAACAAAAATACATCCAGGAAGCTTTCAATACAAACTGGATAGCTCCTCTTGGTCCAAATCTGGATGCTTTTGAAGATTCTCTTGCCAGATTTTGTGGTGTGAAGCACGCTGCTGTGCTTAGTTCAGGAACAGCAGCAATTCACCTTGCACTTATTATACTGGGAATCGAACGGGGAGATGAAGTCATTGCTTCCTCATTCACCTTCTCTGCAACTATTAATCCGATTGTCTATCAGGGAGCCACACCTGTCCTTGTCGACTGTGAACCACAAACCTGGAACATGGAACCTGAACTTTTGGAAACCGCAATCAAAAACAGGATTAAAAAAGGTAAAAGACCCAAAGCAATTATTCCTGTGCATCTTTATGGTATGCCGGCTAACCTGGGAAAGATCATGGACATAGCTAACCGATATGAAATTCCTGTAATTGAGGATGCTGCCGAAGCATTGGGAAGCCGCTATTCAGGTAAACCTGTTGGTTCATTTGGCAAACTGGGGATACTGTCATTTAATGGTAATAAGATCATAACAACTTCAGGTGGGGGCGCTCTTATCTCAAATGAAGAAGAAATAGTTACAAAAGCCCGGTTCCTGTCCACCCAGGCCCGTGAAAAAGCCCCTTATTATCAGCACAGTCAGGTTGGTTATAATTACCGGATGAGCAACGTCTTAGCCGGGATTGGCCGCGGACAAATGGAGGTCATTGAAGAACGAATAAGAAGAAGAAGAGATAATTTCCTGTTTTATAAAACAAATTTACAGGAATTTGAAGGTATAAGCTTCCTGGAAGAACCTGATAAATCGTACTTTTCAAATCACTGGATGATTGCTATACTGATCGATCCGTTAAAATCCGGAATCAAATGTGAGGAACTGTATTACAAATTAGATAAAGAGAATATTGAATCAAGACCCCTGTGGAAACCGATGCATTTACAACCAGTTTTTTCAACCTGTCCAGCCTATTTAAATGGCATTTCTGAAGATTATTTTAATAAAGGTCTTTGCCTGCCATCAGGTTCAAATATGACGGATGAAGATCGTCAACGGGTTTTGGATACCATTGTAAAATATCTTAATAGATAGTCTTTCAAAAGGCAAAATGGGGACTTATTCATTAATAGGTGGCATTATGTCACCTTTTTTATTTCACTCACATCCAGGCAACTCTGGCATGGTTTCTATTAATGAATTAGTTTAGAAATCTGTCTGATTTCGCCTCTTTACTTTTATTCCCGCAAAGCGGGATTTAGTCACTTCGTTCCTTAACTTTTTACTTTCTATGTCCACCATAGCTATAGCGAAGGTGGATCGTCTTTTATCTTTTAATGTAACATTAATTAAAATATTTCGTTTATTTGCAGGAAAGATAAGTTTTATCAGAATCATTTTCCAGTTAGTTAAATAAGTTTCATCAGTATTATCGGCAAATTTATTAATAGAGATTAATGAATATACGTCTACATAACGGGATGCTTTATTATATCAAAAAATTAATAATAATCCCAATTTCATTAATCAGCCTAGCAGTTACTGGTACTAATTATTATGTAAAAAATACTGGAAATGATTCCAATACTGGTCTGTCAGACGAACAAGCCTGGGCACACCATCCCTGGATGAGTACATGGACTGGAACAGTTACACTTCGCCCTGGTGATATTGTTAATATGAAAAAAGGAGATGTATGGGTTATTACTACCCCATCTGCTCCGTATATGACAGTAAATCAGAGTGGAAGTGCAGGAAGTCCTATTACAACTACCTGGTATGGAGTTTCAGTAAATAAACCACTTATTAAAATTGCAGGCGATTATAATTATCCGGTTATTCAGGGTCTTGGCAAATCATTCATTACATTCGATCATCTTGAGATCAGTCATTATACATCGACTCGGAAAAACTCAGGGCAAAGTGGTATTGTGTTTGGCAAAGATTATAACGATAGCAATATCACTCCACATGACTGGATTATAACAAATTGTGATATTCACAATATTCCTATGATTGGGATCCAAAGTTATGATGATTCCTATAATATTATAATCGGAGATACTTCAGCCACTACCTGTGCAACTTCTTCTAGCTATAGCAATAATATTTATGATTGCGGTTATGGAGGGATAGTTTTATGTGGTCGTGATCCTGTTTCTGATCATTCTTATTGGGATGTAATTTACAATTATATACACGAAATCGATTATAGTGGCGGACTGGTAAGGGATGCTTATGGAATTGCTTTTGATGCCGGAGAGACAGGAACAGGACGAGGTAATTCAGATGGATGGCCAAGTTACTGTGTTGCTAAATTTAATCGTGTAGAAGATGTCCCCGGACATACAGGAATTGATACACATGGAGGTACAAATATATATTTTCAGGATAATTATGTCTATAATTGTTTAATGGGAATTGTTACTCAAGCAGCTGATAGAGTAGGTCATAAAACTACTATTTTATCTAATGTATATGTCGAAAGGAATACCATCAAAAATCCCAGTACCAATACTCTAGGGTATCGTTGTTTTATACTTATGGTTGGGGAAAATGTCCTCCACAGACCTACTAATTGCTATTTACGAGATAATATTCTCGCATATGATTCTCGTCCTGCTAGTGAAATTGGTGCTATTGGGATCGAGATTTATAGTGTTGACGGAATAACTATAGAAGGAAACAAGATTTACAATGGCCCTATTGGACCTGTTGGTCAATCTGATGCTGGCATACATATTGGTGAAACAAACCGTAATGTAAAGAATATTACCATATGCAAAAACTGGATATTTAATTGGGATCATGGTATATATACCTGTTCTGGTGCCGTTGATGGAGATATTGCATTTTATTATAATATCATCAATTCTCATGGGAGAGCCTTTATGGCATATGATGGAGCATTTTCAGGTAATTTTAAAGTACTTAATAACACATTTTTGGCTTCAGCCAATGCTACTTACCCTTATGTAATTGACTTTAGTGGTTCAGAGATTTCAACTGGAGCTTCTCTAAGCATTAAGAATAATATAGCAGGATATACAAAAGTTGCTTCTTCAGGTTACTATATCCTTACCCCTGGAACAATTAATGGTTCCATAACAATTGATTATAATCTTTATTGGAATAGTGCAAAATCTAATCCATTCTATTTGAAAAACGTTAGTTATGCTTGGCCAGATTGGAATAACTATGGATATGATGTTCATAGCTTTAACAACACCGATCCTCTCTTTAAGAATACCAGCGGATCATATTCAAAGGATCTTGATTTTGTACTGCAATCTATCTCTCCAGCAATAAATAAGGGTACAGATGTGGGACTAAATACTGATTATTCCGGGAATCCGGTTTCAGGACTTCCGGATATAGGAGCATTTGAATATGGAGCTTCGAATCCTGATTTTAAACCTGTAATAACCGTAACCGTTTCAGGAATTGGAGGGGTAACTTCAATAACGACCGATAATGGGACTCTTCAGCTTAGCGCGAATGTGCTGCCTGCAAATGCGACTAATAAGACAGTGACTTGGTCAATAACCAGTGGTTCAGACAAGGCATCAATAAGTTCAACAGGGCTTGTCTCTGCCCTGGATAATGGAACTACTGTTGCGAGAGCAACAGCTAATGACGGATCGGGTGTTTATGGAACACTGATAATTACAATCACAAATCAAATAACTATTGCAAACTCCCCGCCTGTCATAGTTGTAAATTATAATTCAAGCAGCTATTCTGGATTTGTAAATGAACTAAGCGCCAGCGGAAGCTATGATGCAGACAAAGACAACCTTACCTTTACCTGGTCAGCTCCAGCCAGTGTACCGATATCTTCCACTTCCGGAGCTACAATAAAATTTCTCGGACCGATAGTCAATGAACCGACTACAGTAGAATTTACTGTCAGTGCAAGCGACGGAAAAACGACCCAATCAAAGGTCATTCCTGTCGAAATACTTCCTTACAAGCCTGAACTTGATGTAGCAGAAGTGTCGGGAATAGAGGCTAGCAGTTATCTTTCACCAAACTATCCAAACAATATCGTTGATGGCAATATAGGTACCATGTGGGTGGCCGAAGGAACCGACCAGTGGCTGGTTCTTGAGCTAACAGAACCGTTCAGTATCCAGAATGTCAAACTGGCATTTCAGCCAGGGCAGAGAAGAGAATCTTATTTTGATGTCCTTGGATCTGCCGATAAGAACGCATGGGAGCCTGTGCTTATAAAATCAGCTTCATGCGATTTCTCAGGCGATCTGCAGGTGTTTGATTTCCCTGCATCGAAAGCTGAGAAAGAATTCAGGTATGTTAAGCTGGCAGCTCAGGGCAACTCGACTGACTCATGGAACTTTATTTCTGAGATGAAGATATATGGCTACAAGCACAAAAATCCATCATTTTATGAGAACCTTGCTGTAAAACTATATCCAAACCCTGCAAAAGAGATAATCAACATAAAGATAGATGAACCTGGTTTATCACCTGATTTTATTCGAATTATCAATTTGGCAGGTTATAAGGTTTTCCAGGAAAAGATCAATCCGGATACTAAAGAATTTCAAATTCCGCTAAATCTTAAAAATGGGGTCTATATTGTTCAAATGGGATCTGGCAGCTTAACTCTATATGCCTCAAAGCTTATTGTCTTTTCAAAATAAGAACTTCTCCTCTTTTAGAAGATAAATTCGTATCAAAACCAAGATTTAGAGTAAAAACAGAGAATGTAATCAGCGAAACTCTGCGTTTTTAATCTGCGAAAATCTGCGGGATTTAAATTTGCGGAAATCTGCGAGAACAATTTTTTTAAGAAATATATAAATTGATAAAAGTAGGCATTACCGGCCAGGCCGAATTTATAGGAACCCACCTCTTTAATTTCTTCGGATTGAAAAAGGATGAGGTGGTGAGAATCCCATTTGAGGATAGGTTCTTTAAGGATAATTTACAGCTTGAAGAATTTGTCAAAAAATGCAACATAATGATTCTACTTTCTGTCCTGGACCACCATAAACCTATAAAACTATGCGGGAATTTTTATCATTTTTAATAATGCCGCTTCCGGTGTTATATATGCTGCTTTTTGTAACATTTGTTTTTTATTTGCTAGACAGAAAAAGTACGGGAAAGATATTGTTTGTAATTGCAGGAATATGGTTTTTGATTATTTCGACACTGCCGGTACCGAAAGTTCTTATTCAATCACTTGAGAACAAATACTCGCAGTTATCAGAAACAGTAATAAAAAGTCTTGCGGATTCTTGTGATATAATTGTTCTTGGGGGAGGACATTCAGACGATAAAGACCTGACTCCCAATAACCAGCTTTCAACTACAGCACTGGGCCGGTTGATTGAAGGTATCCGCATACATAGTATTATCCCAGACAGCAGGCTGATATTATCCGGCTACAGTGGAGGGCTAAGATTGTCACAAGCCATGGTTCTTTATCAGACAGCTCTTATACTTGAAGTTGATTCAACATCAATGGAAATACTATCCACTCCATCCAACACACAAATGGAAGCAGAAGAGTATGCCAGAAAATTTGGGACTGGAAATGATCTTGTTGTTGTAACAAGTGATATCGATATGCCTAGAGCAATGATGCTTTTTAGGAAAGCAGGACTTGATCCGGTTGCAGCCCCAACAAATCAGATCTTTAAGTACGGATCAGGGAAATATCGCTTGTCATGGATTCCATCAGCAAGCAATATTTGGATGATGGAGAGAGCGATACATGAGTATGCTGGGATATTGTGGATGTGGCTGGGGGGAAAGTAAAGGTAAATTGCTGAGTTATAAAGGCATTACGGCGTGAAGGTCTGAAGGTAAAAAGTAATATGTATTTCTAGTGAAAAGTGATATAAAAATAGTATAGGGGTGCAGGGCTGAGAGCTAATCTTGATATTTAGCGTTAAAGCAACCCTAATCATAGTATATTTACCATTTCTTCAACTTAATAACCAAGATTCATATAGGCATCCCCCAACAGGCCGGATTTATAGGAACCCACTTTTATAATTTTTCCCGATTAAGAAAGCTAACAAAGTGAGGATCCCTTCCGGGATAATGTAATTGGTGATAGGTGATTAGTTATTAGTATCCATAAATTTGAAATCTAGGTTGTTTGATAATAAGAAACAATAATGTTTTATAATAGCAAACAATAATTCAAGCAGTTGAAGTCTGATTTAATAGATTTGGAATTAGCTCCAGGAACAGATAACTGGATGCTGATAGCTGATAGCTGATGGCAAAAAGCTGAAAGCTGAAAGCTGAAAGCTGATGGCTGAAAGCTGATGGCTGAAAGCTGATAGCTGAAAGCTGATAGCTTTGAAAACCAGAAAAAAAGTAAATCAATTAATATTTAAGTCGAAAAATGATTGCATAATGCGCAAAAAAGGTCTAATTCTGCTCTACAGGGAAAATATATTACTGAAACATAAGAATATTCTTGTGGTGCCGGTCGAAACTTTTCTGAAGAACCCGGAGGATTTTATAAGAAATATATAAATGATCAAAATAGGAATAACAGGACAGTCAGGCTTTATCGGTACACACCTCTTCAATTTTTTCGGACTGAAGAAGGATGAAGTGGTGAGGATCCCATCCGGTTAAAAGTGATTGGTGATTGGTGATTGGTGATTGGTGATTGGTATCCAAAAAATTTGAAGTTTAGTTTGTTTGATAATAAGAAACAATAATGTTTTATTCTAACAAACAATAATGTATCTTTGTAACAAACAATAATTCATGCTGCTAAAGTCTGATATAACAAAGATATGGGAGTTGCAGAAAGAAACAGTCGCCAGGACTGAAACAGGAATACCCCGCGAGGCTTTAAAAGACTTTACCATTCCGGCAAAGCATACAATCATATTAACCGGTATCAGACGTTGTGGTAAAAGCACCCTCCTCTATCAGCTTATTGCAAAAAAATACCCTGAAGCCTTTTATCTTAATTTTGACGATAACAGGCTCTACGGATTTGAAAACAATGATCTTCAGCGACTTGATGAGGTAATAAATGAATCAGGTTCCCGTATATTATTTTTTGACGAGATACAGGAGGTTGACGGATGGGAAAGATATGTGCGCCAGAAGCTGGATGAAAATTTTAAAGTAGTAATTACGGGGTCAAATGCCTCTCTGCTTAGTCGTGAACTGGGCACTAAGCTGACAGGCCGTCATCTTAACATAGAGCTTTTTCCCTTTCCCTACCACGAGTTTTTGATTGCGACAAAGATGAAAGCCGGTGAAGCATCCATAACCAGATATATTAATGACGGAGGTTTCCCGGAGTATCTCACTGCCGGCAGGGAAGAGATTCTGTCTGAGCTCTTTGAGGATATTTTAATACGTGACATAGTTATAAGATATGGAATAAGGGATATAAAAGGATTACAGAGACTGGCCCTGTGGCTTATCTCAAATATAGGGAACCGGGTGACAGGCTCCAAACTTAAACAAACTGTCGGAATCTCAGCCACCAGCACTATAATGGAGTATTTCTCACATTTGGAATCAGCATACATGTTCCACTTTGTTCCCTGTTTCAGCTATTCCGTAAGGTCACAGATGATAAGTCCGCGTAAAGTCTATTCTGCCGATAATGGTCTGATAACTGTTAATTCTGCCTCATTTTCTGACGATCAGGGCAGAAAGATGGAGAATATCGTATATACCTGCCTGCGCTCAACATATACCTCCATTTTCTATTTTTCGGGGAAAAGCGAATGTGACTTTATTGTTACTCAAAAAGGGAAAAAACCTCTGGCATTTCAGGTTTGTAATAAACTTGACAGAGATAATCTTGACAGGGAGCTTGGAGGATTGTACGAAGCACTTACTTATTTCAAACTGAAGGATGGTATTATAATAACAATGAATCAGACAGATACATTCAAATATAATGGACTGACTGCCCGGGTTATACCTGTATGGAAGTTTTTGGGAACCAAGGTAGTAGTTAGTTAGAAGTAAGTAGTATAAAGACAGAAGACAGAAGTAAGCTGTCAGCGATCAGCTGTCAGCGGTCAGTGGTAGTTTTCTTGCTGTCGTGCAATCGTGCAGACCGTTGAATAGTTTCTCAGAACTTTTAACTGAAAGCTGAGTGCTGAAAGCTGATAGCTGAAAGCCAAGAAATACTAGAATGTTTAACGATTACGTTTATGGATCAAGAAAAAGGACAAAATGATTAACATCGGCATCACCGGCCAGGCCGGATTCATAGGAACTCATCTTTATAACTTCTTCGGATTAAAAAAAGATGAAGTTGAGAGGATCCCATTCGAGGATAACTACTTTGAAGACACTTCAAAACTTGAGG
>Ga0326726_10001504_pt1 | contig 21677 bp, 16 predicted proteins | sample MHFenrmetagenome_2_FD_207603 | JGI IMG/M metagenome (GOLD analysis project Ga0326726, IMG submission 207603) | Lab enriched peat soil microbial communities from Michigan Hollow, Ithaca, NY, United States - MHF15MN | ecosystem: Environmental > Terrestrial > Soil > Wetlands > Peat | place: USA... | reverse complement strand
TGATGGCCGCGTCGGTCTGAATGAACTGGCCCGGCTTACGGGCATCGTCGGACGACGGATTCGGCCGGTTCAATGCGCTGACAATGCCACGCGTCACCGTGAAGCGAAATCCGAACGGGTTGCCGAACGCCAGAACGGTCTGTCCCGGGTGCAGTTTCGTGGAGTCGCCCCAGGGCGCGTTGGGCAGGTTCTTGCCGTCCACTTTAATGACCGCAAGGTCAGTCAGCGGATCGGTGCCTACCACCTTGGCGGGCAGGATTCTGCGATCGCTCATGGTGACGCGAACGTCGGTGGCGCCGTCGACGACGTGGTTGTTGGTGACGATATATCCGTCGGGCGAAATGATCACGCCACTGCCCAGACCGTGCTCAACGCGGGGCTGCTGCGGCCTCATCTGACGTCCGAATTGCTGGCCAAATTGCTGGCCAAAGAACTGGCCGAACGGACTATCCTGCAGGCCGTCCGGCAGTTCGCCGTCGGCCATGTTGGCCTTTCCGCGTGATGTTACCGTGACGTTCACGATCGCCGGAGTGACGCGGGCGGCCAGGGTTTCCATGGCCTGGTCGAGCGAGAGCAGCGCTCCCACGCTGCTGTCATCGAGTGCGGTCGCGGTGGGACCAGCCATTGCCGCTTTGGCCGGGATGGCCTTCACGAAATCGTAGGTCACGAACGAGCCCACCATCGCGATCGCCAGAATAGGCGCCACCAGGTGGCGGCCCAGTTTGCTTTTCAAGTTTGCTATCCAGCTTCTCATTTCTTCTATTCTCCTGTTAGTTAGACAACTAATTATTTAGTTGATGGTTGCAAAAAAAATCAAATCGCCTTGGCGATAATTTGCCCGGCTGTCAATTTCCGCCCCGGGCCGATCACTGTCACCTGCCAGACGCACAGGTCCCAGACCACTGCGCCGGAACCGTCGTATTGCCGGGTCTGCACAAACTCGGTTCGCATCACGAGAAACAAGGTCTGCGGCGCGAGGCCGTCCTTCGCCATGCTGCTACGAATCAGCGTCGGCGGCTTTACTCGACGCTGCACTGCGTTCGCCGGGATCACATCAGGCTTGTTCGTTCTCGGGAACGAGTTTTTGACCCCAGAAGTCGCGACCATAGGAGCAGGTCCCTTCTCTTGACTCCGGGCCTTTTCTACTCGGACATCTTCTGGTCCTAGCTGGAGTTTTGCGGGAATCACGTGAGCACCCATGTGCGATATCTGACTCGCCTGAAAATCGCGGGGTGCGGCCGCAATTGTCTGCGATGAGGGAGGGGCGCCATTCTCGAACGACACCAGCCGGGTGGGCGCCTGGGACAGCGCCACCAGGCAGACGAGCGACACGCCGCCTACCAGAATGGGTGCCGGCCTCCACACCCGCGTGGCCATGGGGCGGTCCACATCCAAAATCTGCGATACCCGCAGCGAGACATTCCGCAGCCGGTCAACCGCAGCCTGCGCCAGGGCCAACCCACGCCGCAGCAAACTCTTCTCGGCCAGAGACACCAGACACTCGGCGTAGGCTCGCGGACTGGTGGTCCTCGCCAAGACCAAATCATCGCAGGCCATCTCGCGTTCGAGCGCCAGTTTTTTCTCGATCCACCACACTGCGGGATGGAAGAACAGCAGCGCGCCCAGAATCTTCTGGACCAGGTTAGTCCAGTCATCCCGGCGCCGCAGATGTGCCAATTCGTGCAGCAGGATTGTGTTCAACTCTGCGATAGAAAGTTCCCGCATCGTCCAGGACGGGATCACCACCAGCGGCTTCATGAACCCGATTGCGGTCGGCACTCGCAGACGATCTGACACGCACAGCGTCGCCGATCTCGGGGAGTCAAACTCTTCCAGGGTCTTCTTCAGGACGGGATCGAGTCTCGCGACGTCGACCGGCACGCAGCTCTTGCGCAGCTGGTGCAGGTGCCAGAAACCCAGGCCCACTCTGAGCAACCCTGCAGCCGCCATCAGCAGCCAGGCGGCGAATATATAAAGCGCCCACGAACCGGGCATGGTGATCTCGGACGGTTGCGTAAACTCGGCGCCGCTGGAAGCCCAATTACCGAAAAGCGGAAGTGTGGCTATCCCCAACAAAGCTGCGAACCAAACCGCGAACCGCGTGTTCGAATTCTGCGGGCCGATAGCGCGCAGCACCAGCCAGGCCAGCAACGCGATGACCACACCCTCAGCAGTGCAGTTCAGTATTCTCTCAGCGAAAAGCTGGGCCACGGATTGCAGATGGAGCGCGGCAATCATCATTTCTCTTCTCTCGATTGCAACAATTGCCGCAGGCGTGCCAGCTCTTCGGCTTCGAGGCCCTTGTTTTCGGAACCAAGGTCTTCGAGGATATTCAGCACCAGCAATTCGTGGGAATTCTTGAAGAAGCGGCTCACCAGGTGCCGGATTTCCGAGCGCGTGGCTTCCTCACGCTCCATGATGGGCTTGTAAATATGGGCCCGGCCGTCTTTGACGTGCTCAACGTAGCCCTTGTTTTCCAGAACGCGAATAGTGGTGAGGACGGAGTTATAAGCCAAGGCCGGTTTCTCGGGAAGCGCATCAAGCACTTGCTGGACCGTGGCCGACCCCTTCTGCCACAACACATCCATCAGCCTCAATTCGGCTTCGGTAAGAGTTTCAGACTTTCTAGGCGGCACGGGCCAATTTCCTCATCGGTTAATTAGACGCAATGCAGGGTGCGAAGGTCAACTAATAATTTAGTTGCAAGCCGCCACGATTTGGTTGGCTCGGGTTATAGGGCGGGCGAACCAGGCCGGGGAATTACACGGATTATTCGGATAAAGCGTGTCACTGGGCAGGGTTAATTTCTTCAGATCCGAGTAGAAACCTCCCTGAGATGGCGAATTTTGCCGCGAGTCAGGCCTCTTATGAGGGTTGGGCTAGCATCTAGGCAGTTAGCTGCCCAACTTGCAGACCGAGCCTGTGGGCGCTTATAACTCCAGTAATTCCTATTATCCTGACGGGCGGGGGAGCGTATGAGTTTCCGCAACATACTTGAGGTCCCGACGGGGGTTGTCATAGTCGTCTCACTCCTGGCGCTTGGCGCCGCGGCGCAAGACAAAAAGGAATTTACCTATACCGTCGGACCCAGGGCGGTAGTTTCCATCACCAATAACTATGGCCCCATCACCGTCCGGCCTTCGCCCAACCGGCAGGTCGTGGTCGAGACCGTAACGCATTCCGATGCTGTCAGCCTGGTCAACGAGCAGCACGGGGACCGCATCGAGCTTCGTTCAATGTCCACCCGTCAGGGCTCCAACCTGGTGGATTACACCGTGCTGGTACCGATTGATGCCTTTGTAAGTTTGCGTTCCTCCGACGGGACCATCCGGGCACAGGGATTGCGCGGCGATGTCATCCTGGAAGCCGCCGCAGGCTCGATCGAGGTCACCGATATCCGCGATGCTCACTTGCACGTGCGAACTCTCACCGGGCCTATCAGCCTGACTGACATTCGTGGCAGCCATCTCGACATCCACTCAGTAAGCGGCAACGTCAACCTCCGCAATGTGACCGGACCCTCGGTCGAGGTGAACTCGGGAAGCGGACTCATCTCCTATGAAGGCGATCCCGGCCCGGTGGGAGAGTATTTGCTGACCAGTCATTCCGGAGACCTAGACGTCTCGATTCCAGCCAGCGCCTTGGTCGATATCAAGGCCCGCTCCATCAAGGGCCAGTCCGATCCGGACTTTCCCATCGCCACCGGCTTTTCCGCGAACCGCACCGGGAATCTTTTGCTGAAACCGGGAACGATCACCGGTTCACGGTTTGAACTGCGTTCCTTCCGAGGCAAAATCCATCTCAAGCGCCCTTAAGTGGGAGTCGGACGGGTGGGTCGGCAAGAGGGTGTGTGGGTCGTACACTCCTGTCCGACGCTTTTGACTTTGACTTTTTGATTCTCCTCTCTTTTACCGATGGATCGTTGCTCCCCTTGCGCTTGGGAATTCGGCCAGGCAGCCCCAAACCAAATTCAAAGGCGTCGGACAGGAGTGTCCGACCCACACATTCTTTGTTGGCCCACACACTCTTTCCTCATCTGGCCGTTCTGGTTACTACGGCCTTAAGACCATCGTGGAGGCCCACATCTGCAAGGGCAGCAACACCGGTTGCGTTCGTCTCTATTCTCGGTGTAGATTTTTAAAGACATGTTCTTCCGGTAATCGTTATGCGGTCGTTCTCAAGGCGGATAGCGTTTCTGTGCCTGCTGCTGACATTATTTTCAGCAGTGGCATTCGTTGCGCACCACCACTCGAACGCTAACGATGCCGCAAAATGTACGATCTGCGTGACCGCCCATTCGGCTTCCCCGCAGGTCACGGCAGTCCTGCCCAACCGCGTATTCGTTCGGGCATCGATTCCCCGGTCTGAACCTGTCTCTGCCAAGCAGCGCCTCGTAGCCTTCGCGCTCAGCGTTCGCCCGCCTCCAGCCGTCTAGAAATTCAAAGAGCTGATCAAGACTAAGTGCGCCTTTAGCGCACCCCTTTTCATTTTCTTTAGGCTTTTCGGAGGAATCATGCTGGCTTCATATAAGAAGTCGCGCCTTGCGGCTTTAATGTTGGTTTTCTTACTGGCTTTGGGGTTTCATGCTTATGCGCAGTCCGGTGGCAGCTCGACATCGGTCACAGGCTCGGTCGTGGATCCAACGGGTGCGGTGGTAGCAAACGCGGCGGTGGAAATTCGCAATCCGGTCAGTGCTTTTGAGCGTAGCGTCATCACCGACAGCGGCGGGAAATTCAGCATTCCCAACGTTCCCTTCAATCCCTATCACCTTGTCGTCAGCAGATCGGGCTTCGCGCCCTTCGCTCAGGACATTGACGTTCGTTCGATCGTGCCGGTCAACGTCAGCATTACGCTCCAGGTTAAGGGTTCGAGCGAGACCGTAACTGTGGAAGCAGCCGGGCAGGACCTGCTGGAAAACACTTCCACCTTCCACACTGACGTTGATCGCGGCTTGTTCGACAAGATGCCTCTCGAGAGCGCATCTTCCTCGCTGAGCTCTCTGGTGACTCTGTCGTCTCCGGGAATCGCCGCCGATTCCAACGGCCTCTTCCATGGCCTGGGCGACCACGCGGAGAATTCGTTCTCGGTCGATGGCCAGCCCATAACCGACCAGCAGAGCAAGGTCTTTTCCAACCAGATTCCGCTCGATTCCATTGAGTCGATGGAAGTCATCTCCGGCGCTCCGCCCGCCGAGTTCGGCGAGAAGACCAGCGTCGTAATCAACGTGACCACGCGCTCGGGACAGGGCATGACGACGCCCAAGGGCAGCATCACGACGTCCTATGGGAGCTTTGGCACCGCCGATGTCTCCGCCAACCTGGGCTATGGCGGCCAGAACTGGGGGAACTTTATTTCTGCCAGCGGATTGAACAGCGGCCGCTTTCTCGATCCTCCGGAATTCACGGTATTTCATGACAAAGGGAACGAGGAGAACATCTTCGATCGGGTTGACTTTCAGCTCTCCAAAGCGGATTCGGTTCACGTGAACCTGGGCTTCACCCGTTCCTGGTTCCAGACCCCGAACGCGTTCGACAACCTGAATACCGGCGTGACCGATCCGGTAGCGGGTAATCCGGTCGCCCCGACGGACCAGCGCTCACAAATCAAGACCTTTAACATTGCGCCCTCCTGGACCCGGCTGATCAATCCCAATACGGTGTTCACCTTTGGCGGTTTCGTGCGACGCGACCAGTACAACTACTACCCCAGCGCCAATCCGTTCTCCGATCTCGGTCCCATTCAACAGGAGACCGTCAACCAGGACCGCACTCTGACCAACGCCGGTCTGCGTTCGGATATCTCCTGGGTGAAAGGGATTCACAACCTGAAAGCCGGCGCCACTTATCAACAGACGTTCCTCGACGAGAACACCAACTTCGGAGTGGTCGATCCCGGCCTGAATGCTCCCTGCTTTGACGCCAGCGGCAACGCCGTCCCCTGGGTCGGCAGCCCCGGACTGAACGATCCCGCCGATTGCGGATCGGCCGTCTCCACCAATCCGCTGCTTTATCCAACTCCTTTCACCTCCAATGCAGATTTCTTCGCCTCCCTGGGCTGCTTTGACCTGAGCAGGCCCACGCCTGCAGCGGGAGACGGTTGCGCCGGATCCAACAGCGGCCTGTTCGGCTTTCGCGGACATGCCGACGTCAAACAACTCGCGCTCTATGTCCAGGACACCATCACCAAGGGAAGCTGGTCACTCAACCTCGGCCTGCGCGGTGATTTCTACAGCGGGCTGACGACTCACAAGGAAGCCGAGCCTCGCCTGGGCGTGGCCTACAACGTGAAGAAGACCAACACTGTGCTCCGCCTCTCTTATGCCCGAGTACTCGAAACTCCGTTCAACGAAAACCTGGTGCTGGCCAGCACAGGATGCAATTCCCTCGTCCTGGCTTCCCTCCTGGGTTGTGTAACGCCAGGAGTGGCCACTCCATTTGCTCCGGGCTGGCGCAATGAGTTCCACGCCGGCTTGCAACAGGCGTTGGGAAAGTATGTGGTCTTCTCCGGCGAATATATCTGGAAATACACCCACAACGCGTACGATTTCAGCGTGCTGGGCAGCACTCCCATCACCTTCCCGATCGAGTGGCACAACTCCAAGATTCCCGGATTTGCGGGACGTGTGAGCGTGCCTGACTTCCATGGCATCTCGGCCCTGATGGTCTTCTCCAGCGTGGCGGCGCGGTTCTTCAATCCCCAGATCGGCGGAGCCGGCGCGGTCCCCGCGGGAACCGGAAGCGGGTTTGCCCCGTTTCGGATCGACCACGACGAACGTTTCAACCAGACCACACATGTGCAATATCAGCCCTGGAAAACCGGTCCATGGGTCGGCTTCAACTGGCGCTATGACAGCGGACTGGTTGCCGGCGAAGTGCCGGTGGCGGACGCCTCGGGCACAGTTGATTTGACTGGATTGACCGGCGACCAACAACTCCAGGCCGGTCTGTTCTGCGGCAGTGCGCGTCCTACTCTGACCACACCGCTAGGAATTTGCACCTCCGGCTACGGGTCAACGTTGATTAGCTTGCCGGCACCCGGGAAGGAAAACGACGACACTAACCCGCCGCGGGTTGCTCCCCGCCACCTGTTCGACCTCGCCGTGGGTGACGACAATCTCTTCCACGGGGAACGCTACAAGTGGAGCGTCACCCTGACCGCTGTCAACCTGACCAACAAAGTTGCCCTGTACAACTTCCTGTCAACTTTCAGTGGGACGCACTACGTCACCCCGCGAGCGCTAACCGCCGAGGTCGGCTTCCATTTCTGATGAACACGTAGGCCCGGACGCCCTCGTCCGGGCGGGCGAGCGAAGCTCGCCCTGTTCTTAGGAAGCGTGGATTATCGGGCTCGAAACGTAGCCGGGCCTTGCCCGGCCGGGCGGGTGAGGACACCCGCCCCTACGTGTTCTGCGGCAGGTTTAACATGTCAGCATGCAGCGGCTTCGACTGGGCGTACTGATCGCGTTAATCCTGATTGTGGGGCTGTATGTATTTCGCGGTGCCGGCCGCTGGCTCGACCGTGAAGACCCTCTTTCCCGTGCCGACATAATTTTCGTCCTGGGCGGAGGCATGCCGCAACGTGCCGTGGAAGCCGGTAAGGTCTTCGTCCAGGGATATGCTGCTGAAGTCTGGTGCAGCCGTCCCGACAGCCCAGCGGACGACCTGGCCAAACTGGGCATCCACTACGTCGGTGAGGAAGACTACACCCGCCAGATCCTGGTGCACGAGGGTGTCCCGGAAACGGCGATCCGTGTTCTTCCCGGGCCAGTCGTGAATACCGAGGAAGAGCTGCTGGAATTAGGACGCGAAATGCGGCGCAGTGGCAGGACCACCGTCATTCTGGTCACTTCGCCGCAACACACGCGGCGCGTCTGGACCCTGTGGCAGAAGCTGGTGGGAAAGGAGCCCAGGGCCTGGGTTCACGGCGCCCACGAAGATCCCTTCGACCCGGATCACTGGTGGCGAAACACGCGCGACGTGCTGTCCGTGGTGCGCGAAACTCTGGGGCTGGTCAACGCCTGGGCTGGTCTCCCCGTGCCTCCCCACTCGAAATGAAAATGATGCAGCACCCTGAAACCACCATCCCGGTGCGGAGGCCAGACCTCCTCGCCACCATGCATCGGCGCTGGAAAGAGGATCGGGCGGGCCATGGACTCTGGCCGACTGCCCGGTTTTTCTGCGGCCGCATCGGAGAATTTCTCTGGGAGTCCCTGCCCACGCAGCGCCGCCGTCGCTATGGCGACGCCGAATATGACTGGGACCACCGCGTCAACACCACCAGTGCGACCGTAGGCTGGCGTGAGCGTCTGCTGGGACAATTCCATTCCTCCTACCAACCCACCGAGCCCGCGCTTTTTACCGAGATGATGGCGAGCCTGAAAATCGATTTCCAGGAATTTACCTTCATTGATCTGGGCTCGGGCAAAGGGCGCGTGCTCTTGATGGCCGCCGATTATCCATTTCGCCGCATCCTTGGAGTCGAACTGTTTCCCGCTTTGCATCGTGTAGCGCAGCAAAACTTGAATGCCTACCGCAGCGAATCGCAGCAATGCTTTGCCTTGGAGGCGGTGTGTGGTGATGCCCGTGAATTTATTTTCCCCGAAGAGCCATTCCTGCTCTATCTGTTCAATTCTCTGCCTGAGGCCGCCCTCATGGAAGTAATGGCCCGACTGGACGACTCGCTGCGGCAGTGTCCCCGGATGGTTTATCTCCTCTATCACAATCCCTTGCTGGAATACGTGCTCACAAACTGTCCCGCGTTCAACAAAATCGGAGGCACGCACCAATACTCACTCTTTCGAGCCGGTGTGTAGCTGAAGAGTGCCCCGTCCAAGCTCCGCTTGGGAGGGGATTTTCGTGATCACATCAAAATAGACGGCTTCGCAGGACAACCTACATATGCGTGAGCGTTCCGGTGATCTTGGTTCGGCGTAACGCCCAGGCAAACACCACGCCTGAAAGCGGCAGCAGGATCACGGCGAAAAGCAGTAGGGCGCGCACCGCCGGCCAAAGCTGCGCGAAACTGGCGCCCGTCAGCAGTGCCTGGCGCATCCCCTCCAGCGAATACGTGACCGGAAGCAGCCGCGCCAGCCATTGCAACGGCACCGGCAGCACCGACACGGGGTACATCATTCCGCCCAGCAGGCTGGACGCGCCTACGATCAGCCACCGCGCCGGATTGCCGCGCTTGAAAAGCAGCAGGTAGCCAGTCGAGATAATTCCCAGACCCGCAAACGCCAGAATTGAAACCGCCAGAATGGTCGCCGCCCCCAGCCAGTTGGCTTCGTGAATGGGGAAGTGGAAAAACAGCACTCCCCACGCCAGATAAATCACCGTCCGCATTGCCAGCAGGACGAACGGATACGCGGCCGAGGCGATCAGAATCATGGTGAGCGGCGTCTCCGTAACCAGCATGGCCTCTAGAGTGCCATTCTGCTGCGCTTCCGTGATGCTGCCGTCAAAGGCCGTCATGGAGACCGTGAGATAGTCGAAGAATGCGAAGCCGACCAGCGCGAAGGCGAAGTAGTCACTGCCTGCGGGAAGCGCATGACTCAGCTCCTCGCTGGAAACAAATCGCGAGAGGTAGTAAAAAGTCGCAACCCCGAAAAATGCCTCGAGAATCTCGAGCGCGAAAGCGATCCGGTAGCTGCGGGCGATCGCCACGTCCCGCCGGAAAAAGGCGAGGACCTTTCGCAGCAGACGCTGTGAGTTCATGAGGACACCTCAGCCAGAAAACCGGGAGGAGTCAACCGCTCCAACGCCTCCTCAAGCGTCGCCGAGCCGGTTGTAGTCCGCAAACCGCGAGGCGAATCGCACGCCAGCATTCGTCCCTTGTCCAGCAAGACCACGCGGTCCGCCAGTTGCTCGACTTCCGCCAGGGTATGCGACGCGAACATTATGGTCGTACCATGGCGTCCCACCAGTTGTGTCTTCAGAAACCTCCGGAACTCCGCTGCCGCGATCGGATCCAGACTGCGCGTCGGTTCGTCGAGTAAGAGCACGCCGGGACGGTGAATCATCGCGCGCGCCAGCCCCAGACGATGCACTTGACCGGTGGAAAGCGTGCGTACCTGGCTGTCGATGAACGTGCCCATGCCCATCAGTTCGGTCAATTCTTCGAGGCGCCGTTGAGCTTCTGCGTCGAACAGATTGTTCATGGCGGCGAAGAAACGGAGATTCTCGCGGGCGGTGAGTCTTTCGTAAAAGCCGCCATCGGTGGCGGTGTGAAACCCAAGCTGGGCGCGGACTTGCGAGCCTTGCCGTTCCACGTCGTAACCGGAAACACTCGCTCTGCCCCGCGTCGGCACCAGCAGGGTGGCCAGGATGCGTAACAGGGTGGACTTGCCTGAACCGTTGGCACCGATCAGGGCAGCGACTTCGCCGGCTTCAACCTGAAACGAAACTCCCAGCAGAGCAGGATGGGTCAGCGGCGAAAAGGGATTAAGAAACGCCCGCACCCCGGTTTGCGGCACCGGGAAATACTTCACGACGTCTTCAACCACCAGAGCGCTGGCTGCCATGTTTTATCGTATACCTTGAGTGTACGATGGCCGGGATACGAGTGCCGTACCGCACTTCCGAGGAATCATGAGCGAAGTCATGACCTCCTCCCCGAGCAGTACCATGACCTCTGCCATGATCTCTTCCATGACCCCAGAGGATGAACTCTGTCTTCTGCTGGCGCGCGGCCAACTCACATCCGAGGTGCGGACCCGCGCCCTCCAGGTCCTCGCCACGCCGCTGCGGTGGCCGGTGATCATGGAACGCGCCCGCAGTCACCAGGTTTACCCCCTGGTCTATCCCAACCTGAGCGATCTCGGTTTTTCCGGCGTTCCCGAGGTGGTCCAGTCCGGACTGAAAAGCCTCTACCTGGCCAACGCCCTCCGCAATCAGTTGCTGGCGGAAGAATTGGCCCGGGTGTTGAGCTTGCTCGGGGACGCCGGAATACCGGTCGTTCCCCTGAAAGGCGTCTCTCTGGCGCAGTCGCTCTATGGCAACCCGGCGGCCCGGGTTTGCGGCGACATCGATATTCTGGTTCCGCCGGGGGACGCGATGCGCGCCATCGACCTCATTCTAGCTTCCGGCTACCGTGCCGAGATCAACCATCCGTATTTTTCGAAGCTTGCTCTGCGCCATGGCAGGCATTTCAATGTTGTCCGCGAAGGCCGAGGTATTTCCTTCGTCCTGGAAGTGCACTGGATCCTCGTACAACATTTCTCGAAAAACGACGAGGCCGTTCGGGACCTCTGGGCCGAGGCCTGTCCTCGAACCTACTTTGAGGTGGCGGCGTGTTCACTAAGCCCTGAGTGGGAATTCCTATACCTCTGCATACACGCGGCGGATCATGATTGGCAGGTCCTGAAGTGGCTGGTGGACATTCATCAGATCGTGTTGTCCGGAACGGTGAACTGGCAGAAGACGATGCAAGAGGCCGAAAAGCTGGAACTCGGCCCAGTCATTCGCCAGACCCTGACTGTATCTTCACTTCTCCTGGGAACACCTCTGCCCGCACCCTGGTCTCCGGTCGCCCTGCCAGAGCGCTTGCAGATCTTCCCCCAGGCTCCTCTTCCTGAAGACTCCCCGGAAGCGACGCTTGCTTTTCGCCATCTGCGCGTACTGGCAAGGTCGCTGGACAAGTTGGGTTACTTCGCGACCCTGGTTTTTGCACCCAAGGTGACGGACCTCGAATCCGTGCAATTTCCTGCGCGCTTAGGCTTCCTTTATTACCTGGTTCGTCCTCTGCGCCTGGCGGGCAAGTGGGCGGGCCGGGCGCTGGGTAAGACCCGGGCCTAGAATGGAGGACGGGCGTCTCGCCCGTCGGCGCTAAGAGACGGGCGGGGACGCCCGTCCTCCATCCAACTACTCCACTGCTTTACTCGCCGTCCTTCACCAGCAAGCCTCTGGCCAGCATGTCCTGGGAAAGCTTTAGCAGATCCGCTTCCAGTTTCGCGGTGGAGACGTCGAACTGTTCCAGCAGTGCATGGTGAACTTCGTCCAGCCGGCCGGTCCGCTGCAGCACTTCGAGGAATCGAGTTCCCACGGGATCCAGGCTGTAGTACATGCCGGTTTGAAGATTCAGCAGAACCGTCTCGTCGCCGACTTTGCTGGTGAGGACCTCTTCTGGAATCCTGAGATGATCGTTCAGCACTACGGTCATAACCCGCTCCTCACTGGCTGATCGACAATCATGCGCCGGACCGCCGGCAGCATAGCAAAGTCTCGCGCATACTCCAGCTGAAAGCAAGGCAGTTGGGCAGTGATTTGGCCGATGGCCTCAAATTGACGCTCCAGCCGCACCTTGTCGCGGACATCCAGACTGAAAGCGCAGCTCACCAGCTTCATGAAGGCTTCCCGTGGCCTCAGGGGAAGGATGACCGGTTCCGGCAGAAATGCGTCCCCTTCATCGTTCAGGAAGTACAAACAGCGGAGAGCGGACGGACCCTCGGCAAACGGAACCAGTGCAGGATCGCTCACCCTGCGCTTGTCCGTATAGTGGGCAATCTCGGCGCTTTCCGGCGGCACGCTGAATATTCCGTCGCTGGCTTCGGGCCAGAGTCTAACCCCCGGATAACTGGGGATCGCGAACCAGTCCTCTACCATTTTGCGCAGCGCCATTTTTCGTAGGACCAGATAGTCATCGGAAATCAGCCGGAAGCCGCTTTGGCCAAAGCATGCTGCCAGCGTGGACTTTCCCTGACCGCTCTTTCCCACGAATGCGATCACGCCCTGCGGAGTGAGAATTGCGCTGGCATGCAACACCAGGGATTCCCGACGGCTGAGCACGAGCGGAACGGCCTGGTCGAGGAACAGATGGCGGATGGTGGACTCCGGCGTGCCCGGCAAAGGACAGCACCGAACATCTCTCCCATCGCGTGAAATCAGGAAGTCGCCTTGATCAAGAAACCGTAGCAGGTAATCTTCGCCACGGTCGGCGAGTTTAAGCCAGGTCTCTTTGTCCGCGGTGATCCATTGATGGAACCAGTGAGCGTCTTCTGCGAAACCCTCAGCGGCAGGCAATACCTCGAAGCGGCAGTCAGGACTTCCTCCCTCCACCTGGCTCAGTTCGGGCAGGGGAACAGAACTTTCCACTAACAGGTCACAGACGCGGTATCGGGTCGCCCCGGTCATGTCGAGTCCAGCTTCGGCAACCCGACTCGCCGGATCACCTCGATTCACTAGTGTCGCGACTTCACTCATTCTGGCAGGACTAGAATTATAGCTTGATGAGCGGAATAACCGGCCTCTACAACCTGGACGGTCGGCCCGCTGCCGACCAGTCTCTCCGGCTCATGACGGCTGCGGTCGCGCACCGGGGTCCGGACGGAATCCGGCACTGGCTCGATGGCGCGGTCGGCCTCGGCCATCTGCTGCTCCAAACCACTCCTGAATCAGCGCACGAGAAGCAGCCGCTTACGAACCAGGATGGCACACTTTGCATCACGATGGATGGGCGCATCGACAACCGTTTGGAGTTGACGCGCTTGCTGCACTCGAAGGGATCGCCGCCTCGCAATGACACCGATGCCGAACTGGTCCTTCGGGCCTACGAGTGCTGGGGGGAAGAGTGCCCGAACCGGCTGCTGGGCGACTTCGCTTTTGCCATCTGGGACGCCCGCAAGCAACAGTTATTCTGTGCCCGCGACTATGTCGGGGTAAAACCTTTTTACTACCATCGCTCGGGCTCGCTGTTCGCCTTCGGATCTGAAATCCGCGCCGTTCTGGCGCTGGACACGGTTCCCCGCCGTCTGAACGAATCCCGGCTCGCCGATTTCCTGGTCGAGGAACTGGATCGCGAAGATGAAGAATCCACTTTCTACCAGGACGTCCAGCGGCTGCCGGCGGGCCATTCGCTGAGTGTGGGTCCCGGCGCCTTCGCCTTGAGAGACTACTGGGACCTCAAGGCGCCGCCCGTCCTGAAACTCGGTTCATCACGGGAATACGGCGAAGCCTTTCGCGAAATTTTCCTGGAAGCAGTGCGCTGCCGGCTGCGCAGCACTCACCCCGTCGGGTCAACTTTAAGCGGAGGTATCGATTCCTCTTCCGTGGTATGCACAATTCGCGAGTTGCTGGCAGCGGAGTTGAAGGAACCGCTGCATACCATCTCGCTGGTTGACGCCGACGAATCAAGATGCGGCGAGACCCCGTTCATTCGCGAGGTCCTTCGCGGCGGCGGACTCACTCCGCATATCGTTCGCTCCGATCAGGTCTCACCGATGACGGAGCAGATGACGGACAGCGACGAACCCTTTGAAATCTTCACCTACTTCACCAATTGGTTCGGCTTTGCCGCTGCCAAAAAGGCCGGCGTCCGTGTGTTGCTGGACGGAATATCCGGCGATCACATCATCCCGCCGTACACATACCTGGCCACTCTGGCGCGTTCCTGGCAATGGAATACTCTGCGCAGGGAACTGTCCTTTGGCTCCCGAGAATTCGGCGAATCCCGTTTGTCGATCTTGAGAACTCACGGCTTGGCTCCGATGATGCCTGGCTTATTTGAAACATGGCGGCGGCTTCGCGGGCGCAAGCTCCGACCTTATCCGGAGGGTTCGTGTATTAACCCTGACTTCGCCCTTCGGATGGGAATCCAGGAGCGTTTTGAATTGAAGAGGCGAAAGCTCTGGGCAGCATCCCAGAATATCGGCACGCTGCACTCCTGGAGTTTCACCTGCGGTGTCCTGCCATTCTTCTTTGAGCACTCGGGGAGACTGGCGGCCACCATGGGAATCGAAGCCCGGCATCCTTTTTCAGACCGCAGGGTAATCGAGTTCTTCCTTTCGCTCCCTCTACCCATGAAAACGTACAGCCCTTTGCCGAAACGAGTGATACGAGAGGGCATGCAGGGGATTCTTCCCGAAATGGTCCGCTCTCGCACGCTCCTGGCCGATACCGGCGGCGCATTCATGACGTCGCTGCTCAAGCAAGACCCGGTACTTTCGGTGCCGGAACTGTCCAACCAAGCCTTGGGCCCGGCTAAAGGTTATGTTAATCTCGATGCCATAAAGGCGGAGAAGGATCGAGTAGACAGCGGGTTCCCTGAAGCTGGAGATTCGGTTTGGCAGGCTCTGAACTTGGCCCTGTGGCTGGGAAGCAGGCGTCTTCACCCCGCTTGAAGACGAGTTGGAGGTCTAGGCTATGGATTCCAAGGCTTCATTGCCATTACGCGGACAACAGACCGCAAAAGCGGCATATTCTTCTCCTAGGCTGGAAGATTTGGGTGCGATTGAAGAGATCGCCCTCGGCGGTTTCGGTAGTGTGGTGGAGATGATGCAGATGACGAATTTGATGAAACACCCGTGAAGTCTGTTGGCCAGTTTCCTCCGCACAACTCGTGAAGAAATCACACAGGTATGTAGTAATCGAGGCTTGGTTTCGGTGCGTGGTGAAAGAGAATCTTGAGGCGTCAACCACGGCACCACTGAAAGTCCTTTCCTTCCAGGTTCCAGAGTCGCTCAGTTTCCCCGCGTGAGGGATGCCAGGTGTCCGAAGAAGATTCGCTGCCCTTCCATCACTGGCTGATTGCCGACACCCGCCGTACGAGCACCTACCAAAAAGCTATAAGCCAGGTCGTCCGCAAGAATGATGTGGTGCTCGACATTGGAGCCGGCAGCGGCATTCTTTCATTCTTCGCCTGCCTGGCCGGCGCCCGCAAGGTTTACGCAGTCGAGATGAGTGGGGCGCTACCACTGGCGCGAGAACTCTGCGCCGGCAACGGCTTCAACGACATTGTGGAATTCCGCCAGGGCCGCTCCCAGGAGATCCAACTGCCCGAACCGGTGGACGTAATCGTTTCGGATACAGGATGCAGTTTCGGCCTCCAGGGCGGATTGCTGGGCATATTGCTCGACGCCCGGAAGCGCTTCCTCAAGCCGGGCGGCAGGATTATTCCTCACTCCCTTCAGCTCCTCGCCGCCCCGGTCGAAATAGACGACGCGCGAAACCTGGACATTTGGGAGAAAGATCGTTACGGCCTTGACCTGTCTTCAATTCGGCGGTTTGCGGCCAATACCGACTATCACTTCAAACTCGAACCGGAAAACGTGCTGGCGCCTCCCGCTTCGCTAACCACCATCCAATTTGAAGAGGTCAGCAGTCCTTACGTGGTCGGGGAGACACTCTCGGTCGCGTCGCGCGACGGCGTAATGCACGGCTTAGCCGCATGGATAGTGCTCGAACTGGCTCCCGGCATTTCCTTCACCAATTCTCCGCTGGCGCCGACGGTTGACTGGCTGCACAGCTTCTTCCCCATAGAAACACCCTTTGAGCTGCGCACCGGGGACCGCGTCCGTGCCAGAATTCAAACCAATAACGGCGAAGTCTGGCGCTGGCACGTTCAAATAGAGGACGGAAACACCGATGGCGAGAGCTTAGCCATTAAAGCGCAGTTCGATCACTCAACCTTGTGGAATTTCCCTCTCGATCCAGCGCAGGTGAAGAAACAATTTCCCAACTACACGCCGAAGTTGTCGCGAAAGGGTGAAGCGGAGAAGTACCTGCTGGGTGCGTTCGATGGACAACGGAGCGCTGCCGAACTGGCGGCAGAACTGCTGGAACGCTTCAGCGACTGTTTTCCTTCGAAGGCGGCGGCCGCCCAGTTTGTGAGCAGAGTGATAGAGCGCTGCACCTAGGCTGACTTTCGCCGCCTGATTCGCGCCGTCACTCGGAAACCATCATTCCCAGACCGTCATCGGAGTGAAGCGCTGCAGGCCCGAGTCGCCGATTACAACCTGGTCCTGGCTTTCAACCCAGGCGTGAGCTTCAAAGTGTCCTGCATCCTTGCTGACTCCAATTCGAATTCTGGAGTGCAAGCCTTCCTGCCTGAGCATGATATGCAGAACTAACGCCTGGGTAAGACAGGTGGCGCGGGGCACATACTGGCTGATCGCTCGCACCGCCCAACTAAGCTGCTCGGCCGAATAGTGGCTTTGCCGCCGCAAACGGGGACGGGCCAGGAACGCGACAACCCGCCGCAGCCTGGCAAAAGGGACGATCCACAAAGCCAGGCGGACAGCGCACACGAAGGCAGCAGCCCGCGACAACGCGGGAATTTCTCGCAACCGCGGGAGACGCGCCATGCTCAAACCTGAAGTCGCTACTATACCGCAACGGTATGAATGGAGGCGCAAGCCCCCGCTCGTGCGTCCTCAATCCCACCGAGACTGATGTCAAAAGCGTTAACCGCAAAGATCGCAAAGAAAATCCGCGAAGGATGCGAAGGAAAGAGCAGAACCGGGAGTTAGGAGCTCAGAGCGACGGGATGGTTTTGCACGAGCGGGACGCTCGCGCCTACATCACGCGCCCACATCAGCGGATATAATGCCCTGCAATGTTCTTCCGTCTTGGGAAGCCTTTCCGTACCCTGTGCCTCATTGCCATGTTGGTGTCGGTGGCCGGCGCACTTGCCCTGTCATCGTGGCGCGGCGTGCTGCGCGACGATTTGGGAAAGCCCGTCAGCGCGGCGACCGTCAGACTTACTTCGACCACAGGGAATCGCCATTATCAAGCCGCGACTTCTGCCGGCGGCGACTTTGCCCTCTCTGACATCGTTGCCGGAGACTACGACCTTTCGGTGGAAGGCACCGACAGGACCTGGCGCCTGGCAAAGCCCATCGTCATTCAGGACGGCGCCTCGCTCACCAGCGCGCTGCAACTGTCGGCGCAGGCGGCCGAAATCCGTGTCTTGCCCGTCGCCGAGGAATCTTCCGCGCAAGCCAGCGGCGGCGAGCGTCTTTCCAGCGGAGAGGTTTCGAGCCTTCCCCTCAACGCCCGGGATTTCAGCAAGCTGCTGCTGCTGGCCGCCGGCACCATGACCGACGCCAATGGCGCCGCCAACTTTACTCAGCAATTCGCGGTAAACGGACAGCGTGGCACCGCCACCGTATTCGCGCTGGACGGATTCGACACCACCGATCCGGAAATGGGTGGCGCTACTTTTTCCAACTTCAACGTGGACGCCATCCAGGAAGTGCAGTCCAATACCGGAGTCATGTCGGCCGAGATCGGGCATGGAGCCGCCAGCTACACCAACGTGGTCACTAAGTCCGGCACCAACCAGGTGCACGGCAGTTTCTTCGAATTTGCCCGCAATGCCGCTTTCGATGCCCGCAACTACTTCGATCACAAGAGTGTCGCGGATGAACGCCGCATTCCTCCCTTTGTGCGCAATGAATTCGGGTTCACTAACGGCGGCCCGGTGGTGCTGCCGAAGATCTACAACGGCCGCGACCGCACTTTCTATTTCGGCCAGTACCAGGGATTTCGCCAGGTGCTGGGGACGACGCAGGTGTTTCCCGTCCCCACCGCCGCTGAGCGCCAGGGCATCGACACCGAAACTTTTCCCGGCGACACGCTGACCGTCCCGGTGAACCCGGCCATCGTACCGGTGCTCGAGCACTATCCGTTGCCCAACGATCCCAAGGGAGCTTACGGGGATCGCACGTATGCCGCCTCATCGAAGATTTACACCCGCACCGATCAGTTCTCGGTGCGCGTTGACCACCGTATTTCAGACAAGGCCTCACTGTTGACCCGGTTCAGTCTCAACCAGGTGACCGGGCCGCTGACCAACCCCGACCAGACCGCGATCGATCCCAGTTTTGCGGTCCAGTTTTTCGATCACCAGCGCAATGCCGGAGTGAAATATTCGCGCACCATTTCTCCCCACCTTATTTCCGACACGGCGTTCAGCTACATCCGCAGCACGCCCTTCTTTCCCGCCCTCAATCACACCCAGCCGGCCATGGCTTTCGGCGATGGGTTGTTTCAGGCCTTCAACCAGCCCGGCGGCTCGATTTTCGGATCGTATAGCAATCTCTACCAACTCAAGCACGACATGAGCTACGTGCATTCCAATCACGCCTTCAAGTGGGGAGTGGAAATCCGGTACAACCGCGACGCCACCATCTTCGGGACCAATCCCAACGGCCAATACAGCTTTGGAGGAGGCACGGCGTATTCGCCGGTGCTGATTACCTCGGCCAGCGGCACCCACGATATTCAGCCCGGAGACCCGCTTCCCGATTCGCTCACCGGCCTGCTTACCGCCACTCCGTATTCCTACGGGGTCATCGCCGCCGCGGACGTGACACCCATCGGCGACCGCTTCGATGAAGCTGCAGTCCGCCGCGAGGCCTACAACTTCTACTTCCAGGACACCTGGAAGGCCCGGCCGAACCTGACCATCAACTACGGATTGCGCTACGAAGTGAACAGCCGCATTCACGAAGCCGAGCATCGTACATCGCTGCCAAGATTCGTCGACGCAAGCGGAAAGGATGTTCCCTACTGGGACCACAATGCGAAGCAACCCTTCTACTTCAATCCCCAGCCTCCCTATGACCAGGACTGGAACGGCCTGGGACCGCGCCTCTCGCTGGACTATGCCGTAACCAGCCACACCGTGCTGCATGCCGGCGGCTCGATTACATCCATTGTCCCCAACCTGTGGCAGGACAATTTCCTTACCGGTGGCATTCCCCTCGCGACCAGCCTCTACAGCAGCGCCTTGCCCAATGTTCCCCTGCCCTTCCACAATTCAGTGGTGCGCGTAACCCTTCCGCCTCCATACACCACGGCAGGCAAGCTCCTGTTTCCCAATGGAGATGCCAGCCACGTCCCCCCAAACACGCAAGTGGACCTGCAGCGTTATCAGGACGATCTGAAAGCGCTGACGCCGGGAAATCAGGTTCAGTTGATCTCCATGATCGGCCTCGCCAAAAACTTCCGCAACGGCTACATCGAGAGCTACACGGCGGGCATCGACCACGATTTCAGAGACTTCAAGTTCACTGCGGCATACGTGGCCACCGCCGGAGTTCATCTCGCCAGCGTCTTTTCGCCCAACAGTTATGGCGGCGCTGACCCGGCCTTCGCGCCCTTCACTCAGTTCGACTCCTCGGGCAACGCCATCGGCGGTTTTGGGCCAGAGAGCGTGATTACCAGCCGCTCGCACTCCACCTATCATGCCCTGCAAACCGGAGTCAGCAAGAATTCCGCGCGCGCTGGCCTGGGACTGCAAGCCAGCTACACCTATTCCAAATCGATCGATGACACCAGCGCCGTGCTGGGCGGGCTGGTCGCGGGCGCGGGCGTGGTGTTGCAGACGCTGCCCCAGAATCCCTGGAACCCCGGCGCGGAAAAAGGTCCGTCCACGTTCGATGCGACGCATTCCTTCACCCTGAGTTTGATCCAGGTGCTGCCGCTCGACCATGTAGGTTTTCTGCGGCCTCTGGGACGCACCCTCACCCGGGGCTGGCAGTTTCTGAATATCACCACCCTGACCAGCGGCGCGCCGTTTAGCGTTTATTCCGGAGTGCAGCAAACCGGCGTGGGCGCGGGCGGAACCGACCGCCCCGACCTGGTGGAGCAGCCGCATTTCTCCACCAGCGGTCCGGTGCGCGAAGACTATTTCGGACGCGGCGCAGACAATACCTCATTCTTCTCGATTCCAATCAACGTTCCCGGCGGCACCGGCCCCAACCACGGCCGCTTTGGCACCCTGGGCCGCAATACTTTCCGTGGACCGGATTTTCAGCAATACGACGTGGCCCTGATCAAGGACACACCTTTCGGCCGTCGCGGCAACGGCGAACTGGGCACAGTAGAATTTCGCGCCGAGTTCTTCAACGTCTTCAACCTGGTGAATTTCGGGCTGCCGTCGAATATTCTGCGCGGGAGCGGCTTCGGTGTCATCAGCAAGACTGCCGGGCCGTCGCGCCAGATCCAGTTCTCGTTGAAACTGATTTACTGAGGAAGAAGGAAGAGGAGTTCGGATGTGAACACGATCTGAGGCTTGGCACGGATAGCTTATGGTTTTACAGTCGAGGTCTTCTCGGAGAGGACCCACAACTCTGGGTCCAATTCAACCTTTTCTGGCGATTGCGGCAGCTTGATGCTGATGGGCGTGCGGACTCCATAAACAGCCACCGTGCCGCGCGCCACCTTGCCGCCTCGAAAATGCATGACCAGCGGAAGCGGCATGAACCATGTCTCGTTTTCCGGAATCCCGTTCTGAATTAGCTCACCCTTGAGAATCGTACCCCCGGTCGAATCTTTCTCGATGTGATACGAGAGTTCGTAGGACGGAAAATAAGTCTGTGTCACCCACTGCCGATAAAACCACTCCAAGTCCTTGTAGCCATACCTCTGGGCAAGTGGTGTGTTCTTGACGCGTTCATTGGCCACTGCGAAGAACTGGTCGGTGGTTGCGGCGCGGTCCTTGTAGCGCGCAACGAAGTCGCCCATCAAATCAAAGAAAGCCCTGCCGTCGCCCGTTTGCGGGTCCGTGAATAAGAAATGCAGCATCCGTAGCACCAGTGCGCCTTTTTTGTAGATGAGCGCGGAATATGCCCCACCTGTCTCACGGCTTTCCACGCGATGACCCATCACGAGCGGCCCAACATCCACCAACCGGCCGTGCCCGATCCCACCGAGTGTAGTGGGGGGCAGTTTTAGTTCGTACCGGGCGCGCTCGATCAACTCTTTTTCGGAGTGCGTCTTGTCGCGGAGCTGCGTGTACAGCATTCCTGAATATTCGGCAAAACCTTCGCTCAGCCACTGGTCGCGATAAGAACGCCAGAGCACCATGTCGCCCCACCACTGGTGTGAAGTCTCATGCGCGATAAAGGAGTACGTGCGGTAGTCGGCTCGGTCGGCTCCCGGGATCATGATAGTGGTTGC
>Ga0326726_10001503_pt1 | contig 21679 bp, 21 predicted proteins | sample MHFenrmetagenome_2_FD_207603 | JGI IMG/M metagenome (GOLD analysis project Ga0326726, IMG submission 207603) | Lab enriched peat soil microbial communities from Michigan Hollow, Ithaca, NY, United States - MHF15MN | ecosystem: Environmental > Terrestrial > Soil > Wetlands > Peat | place: USA... | reverse complement strand
TCCTTTCCCATTTATGCAAAGAGAACCCCAATCCAATTCAGTTTCATCTGAAGTCCTGATGGTTTGCGAGATACAACGTATCCAAATCCCAGTTTCCCGGATTATCGCAGATATATTCCCTGATGCTGTTCAATTCATGATCGTTGCGGATGATGTGTTCCCAGTAATTGCGTTGCCAGACGTCATGGACATCTGTGTATTGACGCATCCATTTCGTGACGCCGATTTTGAAACCACGAAAGATGGAACCAATGGTTTTGGATGTGCCATGTGGCCGGTTTTGTAGGGGCGAAAAATCTTTCGCCCCTCCGGATGATGGTGAATCGGCAATAACCACAATCCCGTGAACATGATTGGTCATAATGGCAAATGCATCCAATTCAAAATGGGGGAAATGTATCGGAATTTCATCCCAACACCGTTCAACCATCCGCCCTGCATCGTTCAAATGCATTTTGCCGTCGGCAATTTCACCGAACAGGTATTGACGGTTATGCGAGCATAGGGTGATAAAATAGGCGCCTGATTGGGAATAATCTTATCCTGATAATCGGATAGAACGGCGGTGATGATGATTGGGTGGTGGATCGCATTTCATGATTATGCGATGTTGGGGGTTGTTGGGAAAGGTTTCATCGATGATACCGTGTAGGGGCGAAAAATTTTTCGCCCTTACAATTCGACCATACGTTATCACCAAATATGGCGTATTTACCCGATACCGGGGATGATACGCAATCAGGGCGAACACACAGGTTCGCCCCTGCACATTTATTTTTTCGCCTCTTCCTTCTTCGGTAATTCCACTCTCAAATGCAATTCCTTCAACTGCTGGGGTGTGACTTCTGACGGGGAGGACATCATGAGGTCCTGAGCCGACTGGTTCATCGGGAAGGCGATAACCTCGCGGATATTCTGCTCATCGCGCAGAATCATCACCAGACGGTCGAGACCGGGAGCGATGCCTCCGTGCGGTGGGGCTCCGAGCTTGAAGGCTTCGATCATATGGCCGAAACGGAGATCGACCTCCTCCCTGGTGTATCCTGCAATCTCGAAGGCCCTGTACATGATATCAGGGCGGTGGTTCCGGATGGCGCCACTGGAAAGTTCGATGCCGTTGCAGACGATATCATACTGGTAGGCAAGGATATCGAGCGGCGGCACGGTTTCAAGCGCCTGCATCTCGCCCTGCGGCATAGAGAATGGGTTATGGGAGAAGTCGATTTTTTTGGTTTCCTCATTGAACTCGTACATCGGGAAATCCACGATCCAGCAGAACGAGAGTTCGTCACGATCGAGTGTAAACAGGTCGCCGAAGTATGTTCTCATGCCGCCCATGATCCGGCAGGTCTGTTCCCATTTGCCTGCTCCGAAAAAGACCACATCGCCGGTTTCAACACCGAGATGCGATTTGAGGGTTGCCATATCGTCTTCAGAAAGAAACTTGACAACCGGTCCTTTCGGTCCTTCTTCCCTGAACTGAATATAGGCCAGACCGCCTGAACCGAGCTCGCGAGCCCGTTTCTCGGCCTTGTCGTAAAAAAGCCTTGATTCAGTGCCGCGTCCCTTGAGCACAAGCGCCTTGACGCAGGTTCCGGGCACGGTATTGTTTGCGAACACCTTGAAGTTGGAGTTCACAAAAAGCGGAGTGACGTCACTGATTTCGAGAGGGATTCTCAGATCCGGTTTGTCGGTACCGAATCGGTTCATGACATCTTTATAGCTGATGCGCGGAAACGGGAACTGCGTGATGCGTTTCTGTGACATGGTCCGGGTAAGATGCTCAACCATGCCCTCAAGGATAGCGAACAGGTCATCCTGCTCAATAAAGGCCATTTCCATATCGAGCTGATAGAACTCGCCCGGACTGCGGTCGGCACGGGCATCTTCGTCCCTGAAACAGGGTGCGATCTGAAAATATCGAGGAAAGCCTGAAACCATCAAAAGCTGCTTGAACTGCTGCGGAGCCTGCGGCAGCGCGTAGAATTTGCCGGGATGGAGTCGGCTCGGAACAAGAAAATCCCGAGCCCCTTCAGGTGAGCTGGAGGTAAGAATAGGAGTCTGTATCTCGATAAACTCCTTCTCTTCAAGATAGTGGCGGATTGCCGCGGTAAGACGGCTGCGGTATATGATATTCTCATGGATCTTTTCGCGGCGCAGATCGATGAACCGGTATTTAAGCCGGAGCTCCTCAGAGGTCTGAACCTCATCGGCCACAGGAAACGGCAGAGGCTGCGCATTGCTTTCAACAGTGATCTGGCTGACGACCACTTCGATCGCTCCCGATGCAAGCTTTGGATTTATTGTAGCCGGACTGCGGAGTACAACCTCGCCTTCAACGCAGATAACCGACTCGGCATGAAGCTGGCCGGCAGTTGCGAAGAGCTCCTGCTGCTCAGGCTGGATAACAAGCTGACTGATGCCGGTATGATCCCGCAAATCGATAAAAATCAATCCGCCATGATCGCGTTTTCTGTGAACCCATCCGCCAAGTCTGACGGTGCGATGCTCAAGCTCAGGGCTCAACAGACCGCAATAATCGGAGCGAAACCGGTTCTGAAGAGCGTGCGCGGTACCTGCAGCTTTAGTCATATTTATCTATCGTCCTTTGGTATTGTAAAAATTCATATCCCACGAAAAACCTGAATATGGAGAATTTTTAATGATTTATAAAACCGGAACATCGACTCTCAATAGACAAGTTCGCCGCCGAACTCCGTAATGAGAAACCTGACGACCTCATTTTTCTGCGAAAGCTCCTGGAAGAGGGTAAAAACCGACTTCTCTTTGGTGCAGGCATCCTTCTGGGCATCATAGCGGATACGCAGCTGGATCGATAGTGCATAAAACTCCGACAGCTCCTTCTGCAGAAGCTCCCTGTCCTGCAGAAGCTCCTCATAGGAAAATTTCCGGCAGCAGGCTATTTCAAGAATTCCTTCGGGAGTGCACGTCGTAAGCTCGCACGACTGAAGGTGGGTTGCCATGAAATTATGGGTTTTTTTGGCAAGATGATCGAGAAACTGTCGCCACTCCACCTTCATAGCCTCGATATTTGCGACAGTATCATGAGCGCCGCCGACAGCAGCATCATCCGGTTTTGGAACCTTGTTCATCCGGCTCTCCCGCAAATCGGGATTGGCTGCAAATCCGGAAAGTTTTTTCTGCCAGGAACCAAGATCAAGCTCACCCGATCCCGACCGCTTGATTGCAGGTGCAGCAGGTGATGGTGTTTTAACGGATGGAACAGACGCAATATTGGGCGAGGATACTTCAGCTCTGGTCAGGGGCTTGTCAGGTACTTTTTTTTTTGAGGCTGCAGCTGCGGCAGTTGTTGAAGCGCTCCCGGCGCAACCGGTACAGGCTGATCAATATCGATCAGTTTCAGCAGAGCAAGCTCAAAACGAAACTGGTATTCAAACTGAAACTTCAGCTCCTTCTGAGTCTGCAGAAGAAAATCAACCATCTGCATGACCGAAAACGGAGAGAACTTTGCGGCATCACGCTGGTAGCGTTCACGAACGGCATCTGGACGCTCGACAAGACGGGTTGAGGAGAGATTAAGCACCACAAGAATATTGCGCATATGCTCAATCAGCTTTTCAAGAAAATCCTGTTCATCATAACCGTTGCGGATAACGAACTGCGCAACTTCAAGCATTTTTGAAGGGTTGCGCTCTGTGACGGCGTCGGTCACCATAAACATGTGATCGTCGTCAATGTAGTTCAAAAGCTCGGCAACGCTCAGGTAACTGATACGGCCATCCTGATCGTTTTCGGCGGTGAAGGCGATAACCTGATCAAGAATGCTCTGGGCGTCACGCATCGAGCCCTGTGCCTTGCGCCCGATCAGCTGCAACGCATCGGCGTCAACCGCTATTTTTTCGGCATCACAGATCGTCTGAAGCTGCTTCTGTATATCGGGCAGCGGAATCCTCTTGAAATTGAATCGCTGACAGCGTGAGGCGATAGTAGCCGGAATCTTGTGCAGCTCCGTTGTGGCAAAAATGAATATGGCGTGCGGCGGAGGCTCTTCAAGGGTTTTCAGAAAGGCGTTGAATGCCGCTATGGAGAGCATGTGAACCTCATCGATGATATAGACCCTGTATTTTCCTTTCTGAGGGCCGTAGCGGACATTCTCCCTCAGGGCGCGGATATCGTCCACACTGTTGTTTGATGCGGCATCGAACTCCGCAATATTGAGACTGGTGCCCGAATCAAAATCGCGACAGCTGTCGCACTCGCCGCAGGGCTCGGTAACCTGCTGCAGATAGACAGGATCCTCCATCATTTTGCGGCAATTGACCGCTTTGGCGAAAACCCTGGCCGCGGTGGTTTTGCCGACACCCCTCAACCCTGAAAAAATATAACCGTGCCCGAGCCTTCCCATGCGAAGCGAGTTCTGGATGGTGCGGGTGATATGTTCCTGCGCCGTAATATCGGCAAATTTTGTCGGCCGGTACTTCCGGGCTATAACCTGGTAACTCATGACTGCTTTTGATTAATATCTTCCAGCAAGGTGAAAAGCGGCATGTCCATGCTGCTCCTGAGAGAGTCCGAAACTCCCCTGCTTATCGTTTCTAAATGTACGCTATTACCTCGGGAATCCATCAAGCCGTTTTCAAGAGCGGCAAACTCCGGCGGAATTATTGTATAGAGGTCATAAAGCGTCAGGGTATGAAGATCGCGGCTTATGGCAAGGTCGCCGTTGGCCGTTACATGAATAAAATTATGCTGCAGAAGGATATCTACGATTTTTCTCAGGATGGTGGGCTTAAGCGGATGAACGGCCTTGAGAATCTTTTTCATGTTCATGGTGCGGCCGTTTTCCTGACCGGTACGAATAAGGCCGAGTACCGAAAGAATCACCGGAACACCGTGCATGGGATTGAATGGTTTAACCTCGCTTCCTCTCGGTGTCAGAGCCCCGAGGCAGAAAACGAACTCCGCACCGGTCAACACGACAACCCAACCGAGATAGATCCAGAAAAAAAGCATTGGAATCACCGACAGCGTCCCGTAAATATGCTCAAAGGTCGAAATATTGGTGATATAAAAACTGAACCATTTCTTCGACAGCTCAAACAGAATCGCTGCGAGCAGAGCTCCTGAAAAAGCATGAACAAACCTGACCCGGCAGTTCGGAACCAGCATGTAGAGCAGAAAAAAAGCAATGATGGAGTTGATAAAGGGAAGAAAAGAGAGCAGACGGGTTTTCAGTTCAAACATGGAACCTTCGGTAAACACCATATACCAGACGTACGAGCCGGCAGCAAGACTGCTGCCGATAAGCACAGGGCCCAGCGTCAGTACCGTCCAGTAAAGGGTGAAGCCCTGCAGCATCTTTCGCGGTGAGTGCACCTCCCAAATCTCATTGAGCGTGTGATCAATGGTCGAAATGAGAGAGAGGGCTATAATGAAGAGGAACAAACCGCCCAGAAGCGGCACGGTAGCGGTCTTTCCTATGAAATCCGAAAGATAGTGATTGAGCACTGCGCCCGCACCCGGCATGAAATTCTGAACAAGAAAATCCTCGATATCGCGTTTGAGCGAAGTGAAAACAGCAAAGACGCTCAGTATCGAGAGAACGACTGCCAGAAATGGCACGATCGAGAGCAGGGTCTGAAAGGCCAGCGACCCGGCACCGAGAAAAATCCGGTCATGAATGAAATTTTTCCAGAAAAACGGAATAAACGCACGCAGGTACCCGGCACCTCCGGAGTGAATGCGTTCCCGGTTTTTCACGCTGCGGCCTTTTCCTTCAATCTCTTCCATCGTTGACTCTTATGCATCATTTCCAGGCTTGTCGAAATCCCTCACTCTTCGAAAGCATACCGGCTTCCTGCTGTTCGTACCCTGGTCATGAGCAGGAGACCAATGGTAAAAAACATCAGGAGCGACGCAAGAGCGGCTCTCTGACTGCCGGCCTGTGCCGACACAAGACCGAACATAAGCGGCCCGACAATGGCGGAAGCCTTGCCGAACGTACCGTCATAAAAACCGAAAAACTCGGTAACATGTTCGCGGGGCGTCAAACGGGCCATCATGGAGCGTGAAGCCGCCTGGGAAGAACCCATCGACATACCTGCAAGCATTCCGGTATAAAAAAACATCTGCTTGCTGTCGGAGAAAATAGCCGCAATCACCACGACAAACCAGATCAGAAGCGTAATGACTATGGTTCTTTTGGGCCCGATTTTGTCGGTAACAAAACCGAAAATTACTGATCCGGCAATCGCGGTTGTCTGTACCAGCATAAAGAACACGATCAGCTCACCCGTCGTAAAGCCGAAAGTATTCTGCGCATAGATAGACGAAAAGGCGATAACGGTTAAAATGGCGTCATTATAGAAAAAATAGGCCAGAAGAAAACGGGCAAGATCAGGGTAGTTCATGATGTGGCGCACCGTAAACTTCACCTCTTTTATGGAACGTCCTATTGCCGCCAGCGAGAGTGCGGAACGCTCCTCTTTTTTCTCATCGCGCAGTGAGAGAAAGAGCGGCGTGGCGAACACGGCAAAAAAAAGCGCTACCCAGAGGAAGCTCTGCTGGATATTCGAAGCATTGGAAAGCACAATTCCATCGCTCAAAAGCGGCTTCATCAACAGCAGAATGGAGAGTGCGCCGAGATAGCCCATGGCAAAACCATAGCCGGATACCCTGCCGAGGCTCTTGTCGGAAGCGAGTTCCTTGAGATAGGCGTCATAAAAAACCAGTCCGCCCTCAAATCCCATATTGGCAAGAATAAACAGGGCTGCCGCCATAGCCGCCATTCCGGGACCTGAAAAACAGAGGAGGGCTGTGGCGACAACGGCGGTAACGGTAAAAAAGAAAAGAAAGCGCTTCCGTTTTCCCGAATAATCAGCTGCCGCGCCAAGAACCGGCGATATGACGGCAACGAGCAGCATGGAAAGGCTTACGCTGAAACCCCACAGGGCATCGCCTGACGGCTCGCCGTTACAGATAACGTTTTTAAAATAGAGCGGGAAAGCAAACGTCACCATCATCACGCTGAAGGAAGTGTTGGCAAAATCAAAAAGCAGCCAGGAAAACACTTTGTATTTCCGCGTCACAAGAGGTTCCGGTTTAACTAGTGGGGGCATAGGCAAAAAACCCTTCAAACGCTGGCGATATGCCTGAAAAGAGATTCCAGAAGCGGCCTTCCGTCGGCTGAGCCAAGCAGCTTTTCGCTGGCTCGTTCAGGATGCGGCATAAGACCAAGCACATTGCCCTGGCGATTGATGATGCCGGCAATATTCTTCACTGAACCGTTCGGATTGGCGGCTTCAGTCGCATCTCCATGGGCATCGGTATACTGGAAAACGATCTGGTCATGATCTTCCAGGCTTTCGATCACTTCAGGAGGAGCGAAATAGTTACCCTCGCCATGGGCAATAGGTACTCTGAGCACTTCACTGCCGCTGTAGAACGAAGTAAAGATTGTCGAGCAGTTTACAGCCCTGATGTTGGTCTGGGTACATAAAAATTTCTTGTCGCGGTTGCGCGAAAGCGCGCCCTCAAGAAGACCGCTCTCAAGAAGAACCTGGAAGCCGTTACAGATGCCAAGCACCGGAAAACCCTTCCGGGCAAACTCTATAACCTCCTGCATGATGGGAGAAAAGCGGGCGATCGATCCTGCCCGAAGGTAATCGCCATAGGAAAAGCCGCCGGGAAGTATGATCGCCTTCACTCCCTGCAGATCATGCTCGTTGTGCCAGAGCATGACCGGTTTCACTCCGCTGAATGAAGCGACGGCATGCTCGGTATCATGATCACAGTTGGAACCCGGAAAAACAACGACCCCTACAGTTACATCAGCCATAATAGAGAGTGATAATTAATTGACTTTTTCCAGTTCAAGGGAGTAATTCTCCATGACCGGATTCGATAAGAGTTTCTGGCATATCTCGTTGCCGATCCGTTCGGCCTCAGCGGGGTCCTGTTCGTTGATGGTCACTTCGATATATTTGCCGATCCTTGCCGACTCAATAGTCTGGTAACCGAGATTTTTCAGCGCATGCTCGACAGCTTTACCCTGAACATCAAGAATGGACTGGCGCAGGGTGACCTTAATTTTTGCAGTATATGGCATTATCACACGTATGGTTGATGAAAAAAAATCAAGTCTGCCACTGACGGTAAAGCAGCGTAATCGACCTTACAATACCGAGCAGAATATACAACAACATGGCAAGAAAAAAAGCTTTCGAGTGAAAGACAAGAACAGAGAACATTGCCAAAATATAAAGCGTCATCTGTAAAGGTTTCTGGCGGAAAGAGTCAACGGTCGGCTTGGGAAGGGCATCATAATTCACCTTGCTGACCATAAGCACGGCAAGCGCTGTAGAGAGCCATGCAAGAACGCTCTGCATCACATGAAGGGGAAAAACCGGATCCGAGATCATCCAGAGCACAAACCCGGTAATGGTCAATGCCTGTGCAGGAGTCGGCAGACCGGAAAAAGACTCTTTTTTATAACCGATCATGCTGATGTTGAAGCGTGCGAGCCGCAGGCCGCTTCCGATCATCAAGAGCGAACTGACAAAAATTCCGGTCATGCCGGGCAATCCCTCAAGACCGAACTTGTAGACCAGATATGCCGGAGCCGCCCCGAAAGAGACAAGATCGGAGAGCGAATCAAGCTCAAAACCGAAATCGGAGGTTCCATTGGTTACTCTGGCCACCAGACCGTCTATCGTATCGAAAAAAGCTGCCAGAATGATAAACCAGCACGCTGCCACAAAACTCCCCTCTCCCGACATGACAATGGATATATAGCCGCTGACCATGTTCATGACGGTGAAAACCGAGGGAACGAACGAACGTGAAACAAACGGAAACAGTTGGGAGCGATCCTGTGAACTGCTTTTCAGAAAAGGAGGATATCGTTTTTGAACCTTTTTTTTGCCAGCATCATCCATAAAAAGAAATATCGAACATCCGGAAAAAATTTACCCGTACCGGTCAAACAGTGCAGTTCGGGGGTGTGTAACGAAAAGGTACAATCTTTCAGCAAGCTTTTAAACAGAAAAGAGATGCAGAGCCACTCCCGTCAGTAGCTTTCTTCCTGAGAAGGAAAGTTTTTTTCCCTGACGTCATGCACATACATCTTGACGGCATTTTCAATAACCGTATTCAGATCGGCATACTGGCGCACAAAACGGGGATGAAACTCCCTGTTGAGCCCCAATATGTCATTGATCACAAGCACCTGGCCGTCACACTCGACTCCGGCACCGATCCCTATGGTCGGAATGGTCAGAGAGCTTGTAACCTCAGCGGCAAGCGCTGTGGGAATTTTTTCAAGCACAATGGCAAAAGCACCGGACTTTTCGAGAATCCGCGCATCTTCAAGAAGCTGTTCAGCCTCCTGTTCCTCCTCTGCCCTCACCTTGTAACTTCCGTATTTGTAGATCGACTGAGGCATGAGGCCGAGATGACCCATGACTGGTATTCCGACATCCGTGATTCTTTTCACCGTATCGGCAATGATCATGCCGCCTTCAAGCTTGAGAGCATCGCATCCATGCTCCTTCATGATCTTACCGGCATTGCGCAGGGCCTCATCACCTGAGATCTGGTAGCTCATGAACGGCATATCAACCACCACCATTGCCCTGTTGCTCTCATCCTGAACACCCTTCACCACCGCCTTGGCATGATAGATCATCTCTTCGATGGTAATCGGCAGTGTCGTACTGTGACCGGCAAAAACGTTGCTTGCCGAATCCCCGACAAGAATGACATCAACTCCGGCACGATCGAGAATTCTGGCCATGGTATAGTCATAGGCGGTCAGTACCGATATTTTTTCTTTGCCCTGCTTCATGTCAAGCAGTCTTCTGGTCGTTACATGAGCGGCTTTCTGCTGAGTGCTTCTGTTCATGGTACCTGATACTTAATGGATTGATTGTTCATGATCTTCAAGAAAATCCGACAAATCGCCGGGTTGAATCTGCACTCCCCCGGAACCGTCAGGCCCTCCGAGAACATGCATCATACGTTCAGCGATCCGGCTGTACTCGGGAATGTAGCCGAGAATCTCTTCGAGAGAAATGGCTTTTTTTTCAATTTCATCCCTGATTTCCTCGAATGCCCCTCCTTCTGAAAAAGCAATAAACCGGCAAAGCTCCTTGTGCCGCACGGAAAGTGGAAGCGAGCCGTGCTGCAGCAGTACATCCCTGGTCCGGCGCTGAGCCGAACCGACCAGCTTGCGTCCATCTACCTGCAGTTCATAGCGGGCAGATGCCGTAAAGCAGCTGACAGCACCGACTGCGGGAGCAGCGTTCGGCCGGGCAAGAGTGGAACGGCAGAACTCGGCTTCGATACCGAAACCTTCAAGCGCCAGCCGGATAACCTCATGCACCATCCGGTACAGCACACTGTTGTGCTCCGGCGACTCCGCAAAAAAGCTGTAGGTAAACTCTTCGGCATGAAAAACCGCTCGTCCTCCGGTTGGACGCCTGACAACGTCAATGCCCGCAGTCCGGCAGACAAGGAGATCAATATCCGACTGCTCCTGATTATATCCCAACGTAATGGCATATGGACGCCATGCATAAAAGCGCCAGAGGCAACTGTCGCTGCCGAAGCGTTTCTGAAATCGACCATCAAGAAAAGCCGCCATCATCTTACGGTCAAACTCCATATTTTCTTCACCGGTATGAAAACCGGTGTCAACACAATAAACCTTTGAAAAAAGAGGTGTCACAGCTTTTAAAACAATTTGCCGCATTCCGGTATCCCGTTGTCAAACAGCTCAAGATAGCTGAAAAGGATACGGCAACAAAAAACAGGCATTCCAATTTTATGACCATGCGTGAACCGGTTTCCGCAACGGAACCGGTGAACACCACACATCGATATTAACATATAAAACAACAATTTCCCCGGCCGCAGCCGGGGAAAGGAGAAGAGCCGGTATATAATTCAATGGTTACAGAACCATCGCCTTCGGCCTGAGATCATTTCTCTTTTTTCAGAGGAGAAAATTTCTCTATTATACTCGACACAGTCTGATCGATATCCTTCTGTATGCTCTCCGGATCAGGATGCTCGCGGAGCACACCCCACGCCGATCCCCGCCATACAGGTTTGTTTGAACGAGCATCGATGATATCGATAACAAGATAACCCTCTTCATAGAATCGAACGTAATTAGGGTAACCGTAGGGACCCCACCATGGATCAGCAAGGTACCATTGACCACGGTAATAACCTCTTGAATAGACCCTGGGATAATAAAAAGGGTCCTGATAGAGCGCACTTCTGAGCGCTTTCTGTACCTGTACCCTGACAATAAAATCCACAGGGCCCGACGTTTTAAGCTGATATCCCCTGGCGGCAAGCCCGCGATCGACAGCAATGTGTATCCGATTGTAAACAAAAGGGCTTACGGCTGGATCGTTTCCCTTTTCGCCACCCATCTCAGCGGTTGACCAGGAGTATGTCACGTAGCGGGATCGGTCAACAGCAGGATCATAATCCGAAGAAACATAAACATTGCTGCAACCTCCGATGAGAAGAAGAAGCAACAAGCCGAACCAGTTGAGTGCTCCGGTAAAATTCGATGATTTCATGGTCAATGCCCTCGTTAAGCGTTTTCCAGTATAATCATGGTCAGTCTGACGTATTATAACCCACATCAATATAAACGAATCCATTTTTCAGTTCGTTTCCACAACCGGACACTCAGTTACCTTGACACAATGCGAGCAAGGGGCATAAACCGCATCAAGTCACCCGTAAAGCACTAATTACATGATCTTTACGAGTACCGCCAGATTAAGGCGCGTTGTGAAATCACGACACCGGTTCACGGCTTTACATTATATTTTCTGATTATTTTTGCGAAGTACATTGTTTGTATCCCCCCAGACAGGTATTTTGATTTAAGGTGCCATCAAGAAAAACGTGCTCATACCTGACCCATGGATAAAACGGCTATAGAGAAGATCCTCGCATCATTCCGCCATATTGCCGTTGTAGGTATATCCGATAGAGCAGAGCGTGCAAGCAACAGCGTGTCTCGTTATATGATGCAGCATGGATACACTATCTACCCGGTTAACCCGAATTTCAGGGAAGTGCTGGGTCAGCCCTGTTACCCCTCGCTTACAGCAATGCCGAAAGAGATCAGCGAAAAAATCGAGATCGTCAACATTTTCCGGAAACCGGAAGATGTTCCGCCTGTAGTTGATGAAGCCATCACAATCGGCGCAAAAGTCGTCTGGATGCAGTCAGGCATCTCAAACAAAACGGCTGCCGACAAAGCTCGTCAGGCAGGACTGCTTGTTGTAGAAAACAATTGCATCGCCATGGCTCACCAGGGCATTTATCACTGAACTCACATTACACTTTGTAAACCTTCACCGCACAGACATGCCATTTTTAACTGTCGCTCTCATTTTTGGCGGCCGATCTGCTGAACACGAAATATCGATCATTTCGGCAAAATCAATTGCCGCAAACATCAATCCCGTCAACTGCCGGATCATACCGATCTATATCACCCGCGAAGGGAGCTGGTTCTGCGACGGCATTGCCCGCGATATTCTGAACCTTGATCTCGCCGCTATTCTGAGAAGCACCTCGCTTGAAGCCGCAGGTGAAACCCTCCGCCGCATGATCAGAGAGGCCCGCCAGAAACCTTTCGACCTCGATTTCACCGCTTCAGGCATAGACATGGCCTTTCTTGCGCTTCACGGCACCTATGGTGAGGACGGCCGTATCCAGGGATTTCTGGATACGTGCGGGATTCCTTACACCGGATGCGGTGTTCTGGCTTCGGCCATAACGATGGACAAGGCGCTCACCAAACTATGTGTGGCCGATGCGGGCATAGCCGTCGCACCGGGTATCACACTCCTCAGCGATGACTACCATGCTGATCCGGAGGCGGTTCAGGGGCTTGTTGAAAAGCAGTTCGAATATCCTTTTTTCATCAAACCGGCAAATCTCGGTTCCTCGGTCGGCATTTCTAAAGTGCATCACAGGGATGAGCTCCCCGGCGCACTGGAGAGCGCATGTTCACTTGACTCGAAAGTACTGATTGAAAAGGCGATAACCGGAAGGGAAATTGAAGTCGCCGTACTCGGCAACAAGGAGCCTGTAGCCTCGGTATGCGGTGAGATCGAGCCCGGAAGCGACTTCTACGACTACGACGACAAATACATACGCAATACGGCAAAGACCTTCATTCCTGCCAGGATACCCCTGGAAATCCAGGAGAAGGTGCGAGCGGCGGCGATCAGGGCCTACAGGGCGCTGGGGTGCCGGGGCCTGTCGCGTATAGACTTTTTTGTAGACGAAGTGACCGGCAGCATCATCCTCAACGAAGTCAATACCATTCCCGGCTTCACCGATATCAGCATGTACCCGCAGCTGATGGAAGCGGCCGGCATACCATTTGCCGAGCTGACCGAGCGCCTGATCCGGCTTGCCATGGAAAACAGCACACCCGGCAACTCTCCGGATATGAAACCATGACGGTTTTTGATCACGAGGGTCCCGGAGGTGACGACCGAACAATGTTGAGCGAACCTCACCTTTTTTTTGCGGAGGTATCGCTCGACATTTCCAGAGGCAGTTTTCAGTCTGGTATCGACAAGCTCAGGCCGTATATCGACCTTTTTTCGGACTCGTATCTTTTCTGCATACTCTATGCAAAAGCGCTGAGAGGTATCGGCAACCATTCGCTTGCCGGCCAGTACCTGCACCAGTGCTGCAGCATTGCACCGGCAAACCAGGTAGCATGGCGGGAGCTCATGGAGCTTCAGGCCGAAACAGCCGGAATGGATCCCGAAAGTCTGGAATCCATGTTCGATCCGGTCACCGACGAGCTTGAAAAACTCACCGCGGCGCTCATGGTGTTCGAACCGGTTAAAACAACTGAAAACGCAGATCCGACACCGATCCTCGAACAGAAACAACCATTTTCAGACGATACGGCCATCGCCGTTCCCACCGAAAGCCTTGCGACCTTGTTCACCTCGCAGGGAGCCTACAAAAAAGCGATAAAAATCTATACCCTGCTCATCCAGCTCAAACCGCAAAATGCCGGATTGTACCAGAAGGAGATTGATTCGCTCCTTGAACGGTTATAATCTGCAGCGACCCCGGTTGGAACTTATGGAACTATTAACCTCTCCGTAATGGTATAGATCTCTTTATATTACAATCATAAAGATCGCAATAAGAACAATTCGAAAAACGGTTATCCCTAAGTATTTTGGTTTTCAGACTCCTTTCATATCTCTGCATCACTGCATTTTTGATAATTCCGCCTGTGACCGGCTTGAGCGCCGAAATGACGGAAAAGAAGCTCACACTCTCCAACTGCATAGAGATAGCGCTGAAAAATGCGACTGCAATCAAAAAAGCGGACAACAACCTGAAACTTCAGAGTGCGGATGTTCTGCGGGGCTACGGCAGTTTTCTGCCAAAGGTTTCTCTCGGAGCCTCGTATACACCCTATTCGCTCAGCCGATCCTACTCGCAATACAACTTCAGCACAAATATCTCCCGAATCAAAACCGAGAGCGAATCGGCGGATCTGACACTTACGACCTCACTCAACATTTTCAACGGCTTCAGGGATTATGCCGCACTGCAGTCGGCACTGGACAGGAAACACGCTGCGGAATATACCCTGTCGAGGGCTCTTCAGAGCGTGGCTTTCGATGTCACACAGGCTTACTATCAGGTTCTCCTCGACCGGGAGCTGCTCGATATCGCCCGTGAAAACCTTCTCTCGGCGCAGGATCAGCTGACCCTTACCGACAGGCAGTTTCAGATCGGTCTGAAATCATTGATCGACCGCTATCAGCAGCAGGCTGAAGCGGCTCAGAGCGGCCTTTCGGTCATCAAGGCGGAAACCCGTTACCAGCACAGCACGCTTGAACTGCTTCGCCGTCTGCAGATCGATCCCATGACAAAAATCTCTCTTGAACCGGCACCGGACGAACTCAAGACGTCGCTCAGCCGGAAAGCCGATCTTGACTCGCTGGTCGCTCTCGCACTTGAACGGCGCGCAGACCTGAAAAGCAAAGGATTTGAGAGTTCCGCCGCAAAATGGCAGATAACCGGATCCCGGTCGGCAATTTACCCCCACCTGGACCTGAGCGTCAATGCAGGTACCTCGGGAACCAGCTATCTGCGCCAGACCATAACCGGCATACCTCCTGTAGAGTTCTCCTTTCCGCCGCTTTCAGATCAGCTCGGTAACTCCATAGGCTACTCGGTCGGCCTGAACCTCAGCTGGTCGATCTTTGACGGATTCCAGACCAGCTACAACGTTCAATCGGCAAAAATCAACCATCTGAACCAGCAGTACGATTATGATGATCTGAAAAGCAATATCATCATCGATCTCCAGCAGGCTGCACGCGAGTACACTTCAGCATTCCTGCAGATCGAAACCGCACAGGTAAGCCTGACGGCCGCCCGCTCGGCCTATGAAGGCGTCAAACGAAAATATGAACTCGGTGCGGCAAGCTTTGTCGAACTCAGCACCTCCAGGGCCACACTCTTCAATGCCCGCTCAAACCTCTCACAGGCAACCTACAACCTGGCGCTGCAAAAGAGTGTTCTTGATTTCACAACGGGCAACTAACCCCGGCAACAGTAACCAGAACCCAGTATAGTAACCGATGAGCAAACAGAAATCCCTGCTGAAACGTAAAACCGTATTCTTCACTCTTGCCGCACTCCTGGTAGCCGGCACGGTCACCGTCACCCTGCTGAGAATGCGGGAAAAACCCGTTGAGGTAACAACCGAAAAGGCTTTCATAAAAGAAGTGGTGCATGTTGTAACCGCTACAGGAAAAATCGAGCCGGAACTTGTAGTAGCCATGTCGCCTGACGTTTCAGGTGAAATTATCGAACTGCCCGTCAAAGATGGCCAGAGCGTCAAAAAAGGCGACCTTCTCTTCAAAATTCAGCCGGATCTTTACATCAATCAGGTCGAGCAGAGCCTTGCCCAGCTCAATGCCGCAAGATCACAGAGCCTCGAAGCACAGTCCAGAAAACTCAAGGCTGAGGATGATTACCGCAAGGCATCACTGCTCTACAAGGAAAAACTTATTTCCGAATCCGATTACATCGCCTCGAAAACCGGTGCACAGGCAGCACAGGCGGCATACCAGTCGTCAGTTTTTGCCATTGCCCAGAACAAGAGCCTGCTCGAACAGAACCAGGACCGTCTGAAAAAGAGCGTTGTGCGGGCACCTATCGACGGTTCCATTATCGTCCTCAACAACAAGCTCGGCGAGAGGGTTGTCGGAACAGGCCAGTTTCCCGGTACTGAAGTGCTGCGGCTCGCAAACCTTGACAGCATGCAGGTTAAGGTAGACGTCAACGAGAACGACATCGTCAATGTCAAGCCGGGCGATCCGGTCTCAATCACGGTCGATGCTTACGGCGATCGCATCTTCAAGGGAATTGTGCATGAAATCTCCAACTCGGCAATTGCCAAAGCCGCGGGAACACAGGAAGAGGTAACAAATTTTTCGGTAAAGATCCGGATTTTCAATCATGACCGTCTGCTGAAACCCGGTATGAGCGCAACAGCCGATATTGAATCGCAACGGGTAAAAAATGCTCTGGTCGTCCCCATTCAGAGCGTGACGGTCAGAAGCATCGGCGGAGTGCCCGAAGTACCTAAGCCCGATAAAAACGCCGCAACCGTTACCGCCAAAAGCAAAGCTCCCGAGAGTCAGCAGGGGGTCTTTGTCATCAACGCGGGAAAAGCCTCCTTCCGCCCGGTCAAAACCGGTACGACCGACAATACCCATATCATCATCACCGAAGGGCTCAAAAAAGGAGAAGAGGTGGTTTCGGGAAGTTACACAGCCATCACCACCGAACTGAAGGACGGCAGCCTTGTCAAAAAGCAGCAGCAATAAGCCCGTGATGCCGACACGTTCAATCATAACCATGCAGTCGCTCTCCAAACTCTATGAGATGGGCGACCAGGTAGTCAAGGCACTGGATTCGATCAACCTCGATTTCAGGCTGAACGACTATGCGGCCATCATGGGGCCGTCCGGCAGCGGAAAATCAACACTCATGAACATCATCGGCTGCCTCGATACGCCCACTTCAGGCAACTATGAACTCAACGGCCAGCAGGTGGCAAAGATGGACGACGACGAACTCGCCCGTATCAGAAACCGCGAAATCGGCTTCGTTTTTCAAACGTTCAACCTTCTGCCCCGTCTCAACTGCCTGCGCAACGTCGAACTGCCGCTGATATATGCAGGCGTCGCTCCGGAAGAACGCGAGGAGCGGGCAAAAGAGGCGCTCATAAGGGTAGGACTCGGCGACCGGATTACGCATAAACCTGCTGAACTCTCCGGCGGCCAGATCCAGCGCGTCGCCATTGCAAGAGCGCTCATCAACAAACCCTCGATCATTCTGGCCGACGAGCCCACGGGAAACCTCGACACTGCGACCAGTCATGAAATCATGAAGATCTTCGGAGAACTTTCCGAAGCAGGCAACACCATCATCCTCATCACCCATGAAGAGGACATTGCACGTTTTACCAGCCGTATAATCCGGCTCAGGGACGGAAAAATCGAAAGCGATACCAGGCAATGAACCTGAACTACCGACAGTTCCGGTACGAAACCGGAGAGAGCATGAAAATGGCCCTCTTCCAGATCAGGGCCAATAAAACGCGCTCATTTCTGACCGCGCTCGGGGTCATCATCGGCATCGTCGCCATCACCATGATGGGTACCGCGATCAACGGCATCGACCTCGGCTTCGAAAAGAGCCTGGCCATGATCGGCTACGACGTCATCTACGTGCAGAAATCCTCGTGGAGCACGATGGGGCAATGGTGGAAGTACCGGAACCGCCCCGACATCAGGACGGACTACGCCGTCCAGATCAACCGCACCATCGCCGATACACCCCGGTCGGAACTGGTCGTAGCCGTACCCCAGATGTCGACCTTCCAGGCTTCTGCGCGTTATCGCGACCGGCTGCTGCAGCAGGTCTTTTCATTGGGCACCAACCAGGACTATCCCCTGACCGCATCGGGAGACCTTTCGGAGGGCAGGTTCTTCACCCCGCAGGAGTCTGCTGCCGGCGACATGGTCTGCGTCATCGGCGACGACATCGCCACGGGTCTCTTTCCCCATGAACCATCCATCGGCAAGGCGATACGGTTGAAAAACAGCAACATCCGCGTCATCGGGGTTTTCAGGAAGCAAGGGAAATTCCTCGGGCTGTTCAGCTTCGACAACCAGCTCGTCATGCCGCTCGGGGCATTCGAGAAGATCTACGGCAAAAGCCCATTCGTGAGTATCAGGATCAAGATCCGGGACCAGAAGAGGAGTTCCCAGGCCAATGAGGAGATCACCGGCCTGATGCGACGGATCAGGAGACTCTCCCCTTCGCAGGAGAACGATTTCGCAGTCAACGAGCAGATGGCGTTCAAGAGCCAGCTCGATCCGATCAAGAACGGGATCGCCGTGGCCGGCATCTTCATCACCGGAATGTCGCTCTTCGTCGGGGCCATCGGCATCATGAACATCACCTTTGTCAGCGTCAAGGAGCGCACACGCGAGATCGGCCTCCGAAAGGCCCTCGGTGCGCGTCGGAGGACGATCCTGCTGCAGTTCCTGATCGAATCGGTGATGATCTGCATGATCGGCGGGCTGATCGGACTGGTCACATCCGTCTCGATCACCTTCGCGATCCGGTTCATCATGCCTGATTTCCCGGTACGTTTCTCGCCGATGCTGGTCCTGGCCAGCCTCGCCGTGTCGGTCATCACAGGAGTCGTCTCGGGCCTCGCCCCAGCCGTGACAGCCTCGAAACTCGACCCGGCCACATCACTCAGGTACGAATAGCCATGGCGACCATCACCATCCGGGAAACCCTGTTCCAGGCCGCCATCTCCCTTGCGGCCAACAAGCTGAGGTCGGCGCTGACCACCCTAGGCGTCGCGGTCGGCGTATTTTCGATCATCGCGGTCATGACGGCACTCGATGCCGTCGAACGCTCCGTGGCCACCGGTCTTTCGAGCCTCGGGGCCAATACGTTCCAGATCCAGAAATACCCGGCCACCGTTTTCGGTAGCCGGCACCAGCAGGACCTGTATGCGAACCGAAAGGAGATCACCTGGCAACAGGCCCAGCTGTTCCGCAAGTTCATGGGAGCCAAGGCATCAGGCATCGGGTTCGTCATCACGAAGCAGGCCAGCCAGGCACGTTTTGCAAACCGCTCGACCAACCCTGACGTCATCATGACCGGAGGTGACGAAAACTTTGCAAAGGCAAACGGATTCGACCTTTCCGCCGGGCGAAACATGAACGCCAACGACATCCTGTATGCGAGCAACATCGCGGTGCTCGGCAGCGAAGTCGCCGTATCGTTGTTCGGTCAGGGGGAAAATCCACTGAGCAGGCAGATCAAGGTGGACGGGAAGGTCTATACGGTCATCGGGGTATTCAACAGTAAGGGAGCCGCTTTCGGGCAAAGCCAGGACAACTTCGTGCTCATACCGATCACACGTTACCTCGACCAGGTGAACGAAAAAAGCAGCCTGTCGATCACGGTTGAGGCCCGGTCACAGAAAGAGTACCCCGCGACCCTCGACCATGCGATCGGGGCCATGCGTCTTGCAAGGAGCCTCACCGTGAGGGAGTCGAACGATTTCGAGATCAGGACCAACGAATCCCTGGTCGAGTCGTTCAGGTCGATCCAGAACACCATCAGCATCGGCGCATTCATCATCAGCTTCATGGCCCTCCTGACCGCCGGAGTGGGGATCATGAACATCATGCTGGTCAGCGTGACCGAGCGGACCAGGGAGATCGGCATCAGGATGTCTATCGGAGCCCCGCGCCGGACCATCCTCCGTCAGTTCCTGCTCGAGGCCCTGCTGCTGTCGATCGGCGGCGGTTTGGTCGGAGTCGCCGCGGGTGCGGGAGCAGGCAACCTCGTCGCCTTCAAGTTCAACCTGCCGATGATGTTTCCCTGGGGGTGGATGGTGGTGGCCATGGCCGTCTGCTCGGCGATCGGCGTCTCTTTCGGCATCTTCCCTGCGTGGAAAGCGGCCAACCTCGACCCTGTGGTGGCTCTGCGCTCTTCGAAATGACCTTGAGACGTCAGGTTCCAGGCATCAGGCTTCCGGTAAATTCGGCGATGCGTTGCAAAGCTCCCGGTTCAGAAGATGCCATGGAGATGAGCTTGCGCCTGAGCGCAGGATCCATCTGCATCCGGCGGTCGGCTTCCATCCATGCAGGCATCACGCACAACTCGATCCATTTCCAGCGATGGCCGGCATCGGCAATGCTCCGCATGCCTGACAGGGTCTCCATGTATCCGTGGAATGAGGAAAACGATGCGATGCAACGGGGATCGGAAGGGAACGCCCCGGAAAAGTCAAGTTCGCTGCCGAAAGATGCCAGCACGCACCCTCCCGGGCTCAGCCTGTCGAACACTGGCTGCAGGACTACCGTCTGCTCATGACGCAGAAGGGCCTGGTTGCCTTGCCAGACCAGACGCAAGGCCTCATCCCCTTCGCGACAGGAAGCCGCTTGCTTCACTCCCAGGTCGATCAGCCGGAACCCCTCGAGAAGCTGATCCCTGTCTGTTCCCACGGCATTGCCTTCGATCTCCTCGATGCCGCCCGCGAGATAAGCGGCATGCGCCCAGGCGATGTCACTGAAAATGCGGTTGTTCCCGGCACGCATCTCTTCAAGGTCCTGGACCATGAACATCCCCGAAGCCATGCGATGCAGCCATGTAAGGGGGTTCGATTCCCCAAGGCGTTCAGGAGCGAGCAGCAGTTCGGAAGATACGACGGCTATCCCGACCTGACGCGACGCAAAAGCTGCCATGCCGGCCCACTTGAACTTTTCAGGATAGTCGAGGTACCATCGGGCGTAACGGGCAGTGATCGCACGGTTGCGCTCCGAAAACCGCTCTTCGGGGGGCATTCCCTCCTGCACGGCCAGTTGCCACTCTTCCCTTGTCCGCAACATTCGTTACCTCAGATAGCGGTTGAAGCATCCATCCATCACTCAACGCCGGTACAGCGCTAATAATTTTCAGGGAGAGGCCCTCAAGGCACCCGGGACTGCATCAGTTCCTGATGGATAGATCCCTTCGAGTGTTGACATGTCGTGTGCGATGTTTATACTGTCTGTATAACTTGACCTTGTTTTGCACCGAATCTTCCTCCTTTATCATAACACTTATCCTGAGACGATGATGACAAACTACAGGAAACTCTCAAGACCCCTAACCCTCGGACTTGTACTCTCGACCGCATCCCTCTCCTGGGGCTGCCAGTCGGAGATGACCGCGACAGAGGGGCGCGGCACACGGGGTGCAGGAATCGGCGCAGCCTCAGGTGCCCTCATCGGCGGACTCATCGGCAGCTCAAGCGGCAGCTGGGGCAAAGGAGCGCTCATCGGCGCGGTTATCGGAGGAGCTGCAGGCTCAGCGATCGGAAACTACATGGACCGGCAGGCAGCCGATATCAGGCGCGAAGTCGAAAACGCGAAAGTCGAGCGTGTAGGCGAAGGAATCCGGGTCGTTTTCGATACAGGACTGCTCTACTCCACCGGCTCTTCGACACTGACCTCATCAAGCCGGTACAACATCGAAAAGCTGTCAAAAATCCTGAACCGGTATGATGACACGAACATCGTCATCGAGG
>Ga0326726_10001502_pt1 | contig 21685 bp, 20 predicted proteins | sample MHFenrmetagenome_2_FD_207603 | JGI IMG/M metagenome (GOLD analysis project Ga0326726, IMG submission 207603) | Lab enriched peat soil microbial communities from Michigan Hollow, Ithaca, NY, United States - MHF15MN | ecosystem: Environmental > Terrestrial > Soil > Wetlands > Peat | place: USA... | reverse complement strand
CCACGATCTCGAAATCAAAACAGATCGACGCGAGCGTCTCAAGCCAGATCGTCGGTGCCGGCCGCGACTATTTGTCCACGACTATTTGCACTCGCAGCAACGCGCCTTCGCGTCCTTGCAGGTCTGCGTGCTGTCGGAACATTTCGTAGCTGCCCACTGATCGCCGTCGAGCTGCGACGCGATCTCGCAGATCTTCTTCGCGTTGCTGCAGATCGAGTCGGCGAGCGTACAAGCTTGCGTGCATGTCTCGCTCGTGGGCTTGCACACGAGGGTCGGCGCGGTCGCACCCGCGGCCATCCCCTGCGCACTCTGTGCGCACGTTGCGCCCGAACACGTGAACGTCGACGGGGCCTGGGGGAGTGCGAGCTCGACGCGCTCGGCCTCGATCTCGTTCGCGAGCCTGTCGATCTCCTGGTCCTGGGGCGAGCCCGGCATCGGCGCTCGCATGCCGGTCGGCTGCGTCGGGGCCGGCGCCATCGCCGACTTCGACGCCGCCGCGCACGCGATCATGATCGCGCACCAGGCTCCGAGCATCACTCCGGCGACACCCTTCATGGGATCGGCTCGCTGCAGCCGCAGCACTTCTGCTTCGCCTCGCGACACGAGGCCTTCGCGCTCGAGCACTTCTCCTGCGCGTAGTCGTCGTCCTTGCCGAGCTCGTCGGCGATGTTGCAGATCGCCTCCGCGTTGTCGCAGATCGCGTCGGCGAGGTTGCACACGTCGTTACACGTCTGCGGGACCTTGTGGCCGTCCGGGCACACGCGCTCGGCGTCCTTCACGGTGCGCAGCTTGAGCTGGAAGATCGTCTGCGGCGACGGATCGAGCTCCATGTGCGCCTCGCGCCGCCAGTCGCGGATCTGCGTCCACAGCGCGGTGATGTCGTTCTCTTTCTGCTGGTGCTTCTGCCACGGCGGCATCGTCGGCGCACCACCGCCGCACGCGGCGAACGCGATCAACCCGCTCAGCATTCCGCCGAGCAGGCCCGCCGGGACAAGACGTCCCTTCACCGATTCTCCATCAGCTGATCCTGCAGCTTCTTGTCGATCTGATTCGACTTGTCGAACGACTCGATCGCGGCGTGACGCTCTTCGACGAGCTTCGCCTTCGCCGCCGGATCGGTGGCTTCGCTCAGCGCATCCGCGCGCGCCTGGTGGATCTCGCCCTGCACCGTGTACAGGTTCGCGACGAAGAAGCTCTCGCGGCCGGACGCGAGACCTTCGTTGACGACGTTCATCGCCTCGTCGAGCTGGCCCTGACCGACCAACAGGCGAGCGAGCAGCGCGCGCGCGTCGTTGCGAACGTCGTCGGCTTCGGGGGCTTTATCGGGAAAACGCAGCGACAAGATCTCGCGCACGGAGGCAATGGCAGCGGCGGTGTTGCCGTCGCTCATGTAGACCTTCGCCTTGTGGTGAAAATTCTTTGCTTGTGACAGCGCGACCATCAGCTTCTGGTCGATGGCATCGGCAGGATCGGTGACCTGGGTCACTCCAGAGCCCTGCGTGGGCTCCTGGCTCGACTTGCATGCCGACCAGGCGAGCGTCGCGACGACGACGACCAGGACACCGAGGGTGAGTTTGAACTTCATGGCTTCCTCCCTCGCAAGCGAAGCTCGCGATAGCCGTCGAGGCGGTCGGCGAAGATCGTATCGATCCGCGCGCTGGCGTCTCCGGCGTGCTCTTTCGTGATCGGGCCGATCAACGCGTCGGCCGGCCGCGACTTCCAGGTCTCGGGAAGATTCTGGGCAGCCGGCACGGTGTGCGTGACGATGCGCGGCGGTGTGCGCACCCACAGGATCAGGACCGCGGCAGCGACCAGCGTGCTCGTCGCGGCGACGGCCCACGGCGCCCAGCGGCGCGCGCGACTGCGCGTGATCGGTACGACCGAGCCAGTCGTCGCGGCGCTCGAGCCCGCGCCGCCGATAGCCTGGCGCAGCGCATCCTCGACGAGCGAGCGCTGCTTCGCCGCGTCGAGTAGGGCGTTGCCGGAGGCCGCGCGGATCACGGTGGCGACCTCGAGGAGCGTGCGATCGTCCGTGCTCATCGCCGGCGGCGTGTGTCCCGACAGCGTCTTGTCGATGAGGTCGGCGAACGTCTTGGCGTGTGCGCGCTCCGCCGCGGTCGGCTCGGCGTCGGGCTCCGGGACTCGGCCGGTGAGGAAGTCGTTGTCGTCGTTGTCAGGCGCCATGGGTGGGTTCTCCTGCACGCTCGCCGAACTGTTTGCGGAACGCGCGCACGGCGCGAAACAGCAGCACGTCGAACGTGCCGATGGTGACGTTCATGCGCTTCGCGCAGTCCTCGCGCGACAGCTCCTGGATGAGGCGCAACTCGATCGCGAGCCGGTAGCGCTCGGCGAGCAGGTCCATCGCACCATCGATGCGCTCGCGATGCGCGCGGCGCTCCTGATCCGCGATCAGCATCGCGTCGGCGTGACTCGTCGGATCGGTCTCGGTCGCGAGCTCGTGGACCATCGCATCGGCGAGGCGGCGCGAGCGCTTCGACTGGCGATGAACGTCGTAGACCTTGTTGATCGCGATCTGGCGCAGCCACGGGTAGATCGACTTGCCCTGCCACGTGAAGCGCCGGATCTTCTCGACCGCGGTCGCGAGCGTGTCGCGCAGGACCTCCTCCGCGGACGCGGAGTCGCCGAGGCGCGGCAGGATCACCGTGCCGTAGAGCGGCTGTGCATATCGTTCGAGGATCGGTCGCATCGCGTCGAGGTTGCCGGCTTGGGCCTCCTCGACCAGACGCTGCTCTTCTTCGAGCTCGACGGCTGTGGCTGGTTCGGAGGCCACGTACCCCTCATCAACGCGTGTCGACATGGCATCTTACACGTCGTCGAGGTCGACCTCGCCCCGGGTGCCATCGTAGCGAACCTCGACGAGCTCGAGGCCCTGCGGCGGAGCCGTGACACCTGCCTGAGTCCGGTCGCGGTTTGCAAGGATCTCGGCCACTTGAGGTGGTGTCCACCGGCCACTCCCGGCCTCGGCCAGGGTTCCTACAATGATCCGCACCATCTGGCGGAGGAACGCATTGCCGCGGATATCGACCTCGACCCGCTCCCGATCGGGGCGGGTGATGGTGACCGAGTCGAGGCGCCGGACCGTGGTCTTGGCCGCACAGCCGGCGGCGCGAAAGGCCGAGAAATCGTGCTCGCCCACCAGCGTGTTCGCAGCCTCGATCATCGTCCCCAGCGCGAGCGGATCGGTGTAGTGCCAGGCGCGATCGCGCCAGCGCGGCGAGCGTTCGGGACGTACGAGCAGCGTGTAGCGGTAGTGCTTGCCGGTCGCCGAGAACCGCGGATGAAACGCCTCCGGCACCTCGGCCGCATCGCGGACCGCGATCTGCGGCGGCAGCATCGTGTTGATCGCGCGACGAATGCCGTGCGCCGGGATCGTGCGCTCGGTGCGAAAGCTCGCGACCTGACCGCGGGCGTGGACACCGGCATCGGTACGCGATGCGCCCGTGACCGCGACCTCGTGGGCGAGCAGCTTCGCGAGCGCTTCCTCCAGGTGCTGCTGCACCGTCGCGCCGTTCGGTTGGCGCTGCCAGCCGTGAAGGCCGGTGCCGTCGTACTCGACGACGAGACGGATGTGTCGCATGCGCCGTAGATCTAGCAGATCGGCGAATAACTAGAAGCCGGCTTCGAGGCCGAAGGTCTCGGTGTTCTGGCCGTCGCGCGTGGCGTCGTGATAGAGCAGCGCGCCGTCGTAGCGCAGGTACACCGCGAGGTGACGGACCGGCGTGTGGATCCGCAGCACGAGATCGAGGGCCGGGCCGGTGCCTTCGCCGAGGTGGATCCCGAAGCCGGCGCCGAGCTCGAGCCGCGGCACGAGGAAGCCGCGGCGCGCGATGGTCGTGAGCAGCGTGCCCTCGGCACCGTGGCCATCGACGACCCACAACGAGCCTTCGACCCCGACGAGCGTGCGGTTCGCGACCCCGACCTCGAAGCGTCCGGACACCACGCCGAGCGCGCTGCCGGAATGGTTGACGAGCGACACGCCACCACCGAGCGCCGCCGATAGGCGCAGCAGCTGACGGCGACTCGACGTGGCCGCGACCTCGGATTCGACCATCGCGTCCTCGCCGCCGTCGGCGTCGTACTTCATCGACTGTCCGGTCGCGACCGACTCCGGCGGCGCCGGCATCGGTGGACCGCTCTGCGGCGAGCCGCCCTGCGCGGCGCCCGTGCTCCTGGTCGCGTCGCCATCGCCACCGCGATCGCGAGCCGGCGGCTTCGCGACCGAGTGCTTCCGCTTTGTCGGCTTGTCGTCCTCGTCGTCGTCGACGGCATGCTTGGTCCTGGCCTTGTCGCGCGGCTCTTCGCCGTCGTCCTCGCGCTCGTCGTGCGTCTTCGTCGGCCGCTTCGTCGCGTCCTTGTCCTTCTTTTGGTCCAGCTTCTTGCCAGCGATCTTGCCGTCGTTGCGGCCGCCGGTCTGCTCCTCGGGGAGACCCTGCGTGGTGGTCGACAGATCGAGCGTCGTCTCGTGCTTGACGTCCTGCCACCGCATCCCGGCGGGCACCGAGACCGGAACCGGCTTGGTGTGCTTGACGCCGCCTTCGACGACGACCTCGTCGCCGATCGCGACCATCGCGGTGAACGGCGACACCAGACCGTTCGCGAGCGCGTGCTCGGTGATCGCGCGCGCGTTCCCGGCCGCGATCAGCTCGTCGAGCCGCAGGCGCGCCCAGCGCCGGCCGAGCGCGCCGCGCGCGGTGGTCGCGCCGATCGGAGGATTCTGGGAGCTGATCGACGCGAGCGCGAACAGCTCGCCGCGGGCCCGTGCGTTCGCGGTCTGCGCGTGCTTGACGCGCGCGAGCACGAGCGCCGATTGCCCGGCGCCTATGCGCGGCAGCGTGGCGGGCACGACGTCGGTCGCGGCGAGCGTGCCCCACGAGATCGTGAGCGGTGCCGGCGCGGTCGCGACGTCGCTGACGACATCGCGTGCGAGCGCATCGAGATCATCGCCGATGATCGCGAACCGGATCGTGCCGCCGGTCGCGTTCGCGATCGCGGTGAGCAGGCTGCGATTCGGTGCCGGGCCGAAGCCGATGACATGCACCGGCACGCCGGTCTTGCGCGCGGCGGCGACCGCGGCGGCGTCGTCGGCGATCAAGCCGTCGGTGACCAGCACGATCGGCGCGCCGTCGCCACGGATCCCGCCGAGCGTCTTCGTGAGATCGAACGCGGCGCCGGGCTTGGCCCACGCGTCGTCGAGCGTTTTCTGCATCTCGGCCGGCGCGCGGAACGGCAGCCCCGCCGCCGCGACGCGATCCTTGGGCGTCATCGTCCCGAGCAGCGCTCGCACGAGCGCGCGCTCGACGAGATCGCCGTCGCCGCGCGTGGTCGCGGCGCGATCGATCACGAACGTGCACTTCGCGAGCTCGGTGCGCGTGGTGGGGGCGGCCGGCGCTTCGACGACGACGGCGGCGAACCCGGCGTTGCTATCGGTCTCGACCCAGCCGGAGGCCGGAGCCTTCGCGCGCCAGCGCACGATCGCATCGCGATCGCTCCTCGGATCTTCGATCGTGTACACGGCCTGGGTGTGATGGAGATCGTGCGTCGGGCTCGAGACCGCATCGACGGCGGTCTGGAACGCGATCGAGATCGCCGTCTTGCCGCCGGCGTTCGGCGAGGCGTGTGGCGTCACGCGCGACGCATCGTGCGAGCGATCGGTGTCGGGCGAGCGCCCGCTGCCGGTCGTGGGGCGACCACTCGCGGCACCGGGCACGTAGCGCGGCGCGACGACGAGCGGCAGCACGAGCTCCCACGCGCCGTCCGCGTAGCGCGCGGTGGCGTCGTAGCGCAGCGTGATCGCGACCGTGCCGTGCGGCGGGATCGCGGACACCGTCTGGGTGAATACATCGGGGCGTTCTTGCTCGAGCAAGCCCGCACCGACGCCCGCGGCGATCGCGTCTTCGTAGCGCTGTTGCGCCTGGTCGCGGCGCTCGATCGCCGCGTGGATCTTGCGCGTGCCGACCTCGATCGCCATCGCGGTGACCGCGGCATCGACCGGCAGTGGGAAGATGTACGTGGCCTCGGTCGCGTGATCGCTGTCGTTCTTGTACGTCTGCGTGACGGTGGTCTCGACGATCGCCCCGCGCACCGCGACCTCGATATTGCTGTCGAGCATCGGCAACGAAGTGGCGCTCTGCGGCGCGTACATCCCGATCTGCCGCGGCAACGTGCCCGCGGATGCCGACGCCGAGTGGGCGAGCGCGAGCATGACGATGGCGATCCAAGGACGCACGGGGCCTTGCGAATTTACACGCACGAGGGCCGTAAATGCGTGATCGAGAACCGAGACTGATCGGCAACCAGCTAGATTGGCTAGGCTTTTTATTCGCCGGACGTGCGGTGAACGGTCTCGACACCTCGCGGCGACACCGCGGTGGCGCGGATCGCATCGACGATCACGAGCGTATCGGAGATGAGATCGGCGAACGGATCCGCGCCGGCGACCTCGCGCGCAGCCGGATACGCGACCACGAGCGAGTCGAGCAGCTCGATCACGAAGTCTCGCCGGCCCGACTGCGCGAGCGCGGCCTGAAACGCCGGCGTCGACAGCACCGGATCGCTCGTGCCGTATCCGCGCCAGTGCTCGGGCAGCGCGACCGCCAGCGGTGTGGCCGCGAGCGTCGCCGGAAGCTCGGCCGCGTACGACCGAGCGAGCCCGAGGCCATCGCGCGCCATCTTCGTGATGCTGATCGCGCGCTCGGTCAGGTCGTCGTCCTCGAGCTTGTCGCCACGCCCCGCGCGCTTGAGCAGGACGTGCGGGAACACGCGATCGACCTCGCACACCACGACGCTCACCATGCCGCCGATGCGGAACGGTGGCTCCACCGGCAGGTACGCCCACTCGCCGCGGCGCTCGCGCAGCGTCTCGAGATCGAAGGCCGTGACCGAGACGTCGGCACCGGCGCGCGACACGATCCCGTGGACGGTGCGGCTCTCGAAGCCTCCATCGCACAGCGTCCACAGCGCGGTGCGCTGCAGCGCCTGCGGGAGGTGCGACAGATCGCCGGTGCTCTCGAGCTCCGACGAGCCGGCCGCCGCGGTCTGGCGTGACCTGCGCAGGATCGACGCGCCGGCGAGCGCCGCCGTGCCGCCCGAGAGGATCGCGAAGATCTGCCAGTCCACGCCCGCACCGTAGCATGGTGCTAGATCACGGCCGCGAAGCCCGGGGCCTGCAGCTGGCGGCGCTCGTGCTCGAGGAGCCACTGCTTCGCCGCCATCCCGCCGGCGTAGCCAGTGAGCGTGCCGTTCGCGCCGATCACGCGATGGCATGGAACGATGATGCCGATCGGGTTGCGTCCGTTCGCGGCACCGACCGCGCGGCTCGCTGCCGGGCGACCGATCGCCTTCGCGATCTGACCGTAGCTGCGCGTCTCGCCGTGTGGGATCGCGAGGAGCTGATCCCAGACGAGGTGCTGGAACGCCGTGCCCTCCGGTGCGAGCACCAGCTCGAAGCGGGTGCGCGTGCCGGCGAAGTACTCGGCGAGCTGCGCCGCGGTCTGTGCGAGCACCGGAGTGGTGCGCGTGACGCCATCGAGGATCGGCTGGCCGAGATCGCCCGGCAGGTGCATCGCGACGAGCGCGTCGTGCCGCGCGACGAGCCGCAACGGACCTAGCGGCGAGCTGATGGTCATGATCGAGAGCGTCATGCTGGTTCTCCAAGTGAGGTCCACAGGTGCATCACCGCGTACGACCGGTACGGTCGCCACGCTTCGGCGCGCGCCTCGGCTTGTTTCGGGCTCGGGCGCGACAGCGCCTTCTGGATGCCGAGATCGGAGGCCGGAAACGCGTCCGGCAGATGGAGCGCGCGCATCGCGAGGTAGTGCGCGGTCCACGGCCCGATGCCGGGCAGCTGCACGAGCGCGGCGACGAACGGCTCGAGCTCGCTGGCGTCGAGCTTCACCCGCTGGGTGGCGATCGCCGTCGCGAGCGTGTGGATCGCGATCGCGCGCGCCATCGGCATGCCGATCTTGACGATCCGCTCGGCACCGGCGGTAACGACCTCGGCCGGGGTCGGGAAGCGAAACGCGAGCGTGTCGCCCGCGGCGAGCCGCGTGCCGAGCTGCGCCGCGAACCGGCCGGCGAGCGTGGTCGCCGCCGCGACCGAGACCTGCTGGCCGAGCATCGCGCGGATCGCGGACTCGAACGGATCGATCGCGCCGGGCAGCCGCAGCCCCGGACGTGCGGCGATCATCGGCGCGAGCTTCTTGTCGCGAGCGAGCGCGCGGCCGATGAGATCGGGACGCGCGTCGAGATCGAACATGCGGCGCACGCGCGCCACGAGCGGCATCACGACCGGCAGCAGGGTTGGCGCGAGCGCGAGCTCGAGCGCCGAGCGATCGCGTGCTCGCCCGACGGTCGTCGCGGGACGGACCGCGATCTCGCCGGCGTGCTCGCCGAGCGCCACGATGCGGCGATAGGTGCCGTCGGCCACGAGCTCGACCCCGGGAATCGCGCGGCCGCGAAGGAACTCGAGCAAGCGCGACCAGTCGTACGGCGGCCGGTAATCGAGGCGGAGCGTGATCGCGCCGGTCGCGGGCCCGGTGCTCGGCGCCTTGCGGCGCAGCTCGGATGGCGCGATCCCCATCTTCGCGGCGAACATCGCGTTGAACCGGCGCACGCTGCCGAAGCCGGCCGCGAACGCGATCGTGGTCACCGGCAGCGCGGTGTCCTGGAGCAGCTGCTTCGCGAGCGCGAGCCGCCGGCTCTGCGCGAGCTCGACCGGGGACACCCCGAGCCGGGTCTCGGTCGCGCGCCGGAGGTGGCGGGCGGTGACTCCGAGCTCGGCCGCGAGGTCGTCGATCGAGCCGTCGTTCAACGCGCCTTCGGTGATCCGCTGGGTGGCCGTGGTGACGAGCGTGTCGACCTTGTCCACCGGCGCGTTGCCCGGTGCGAGCTCCGGCCGGCAGCGAAAGCACGCCCGGAATCCGGCCGCCTCGGCCTGGACGGGAGTCGGAAAGAACGCGCATCGCGACCGGCGTGGTGTCCGGGCCGGACAGATCGGACGGCAGTAGATCCCGGTCGTCTGGACGCCGACGAAGAAGACGCCATCGAACCGCGGATCGCGGGCGACCATCAGCTCGTAGCAGGCGTCATCGGTCATCACGTGATCCGAGATATCACCCGACGATCGGACTGACTGGCCGTTTCCGGACCGGACAGCAAGATCGTTCGGTGGTCATGGGATCGCTGAAGAATGCTCAGCGCTGTCCAGATCTGGTCAATCGCGCGATAACCGCCAGCATCGATGACACTTACCTCGTCGCACACGGCTTGCACCAAGGCGCGCGCGTGCGTACTCGCCTGATCCCGATCGTCGTGCTCGTTGGATGCTGCCTCGTGCTCTTTGCATGCAGCCATGCAGATCACGCCAATGACCAGCCGGCGGACGCCCCGGTCTCGCATCCGGACACGAAGCTACCGGACGCGCCGGGCATCGATGCCACGCAGTACCGCTACCTGTGCGACGCCCCGATCCCGTCCGGGTCCCCGCTGCCCACGAACCCGAACCTGCCGGCCGCCGGCTGTCCGGTCCTCGCGGCCGGCCACAACGACCTCGTGTCCGGCGGCAACGCACGCGAATTCCTGTTCGTGGTGCCGGCGAGCTTCAGCCCCGAGGAGCACCTGCCCGTCCTGTTCCTGTGGCACTGGATCGGCGGTAGCGCGCAGAGCTTTCTCGACCGCGGCGAGATCCAGGCCGCGGCGGACGAGCAACGCTTCATCGCGGTGATCCCGGTCGCGAAGGGCGCGACCGTGTTCGGCCTGAACCTCAACACGCGCTGGCCGTTCGACATCACGCAGTCGCAGGCGCGCATGGACGAAGAGTTCCAGTTCTTCGACGACATGCTCGCGTGTGTCGAGGCGCAGTACCACATCAACACCAGCTGCGTGTCCACGGTCGGCGTCAGCGCGGGCGCGCTGTTCACCGACCAGCTGGCGCAGGCGCGCTCGAACCGGCTCGCGTCGTTCATCTCGCTGTCGGGCGGCGTCAACGACACGATCATCAAGCCGTGGGCCGGAACCGGCGCGCACAAGTTGCCCGGCATCGTGCTGTGGGGCGGCGATGGTCCACCGTCGATGGACGGCAACAAGGACATCCTCGGCTGCCTCGGCCTCGGCATGGACTTCTCGGTCGCGTCGCGCGACATGGAACAGGGCCTGGTCGCCGACGGACACTTCTTCGTCGAGTGCCGCCACAACTGCGGCCACGTCGAGCCACCGCTCGACACGCCGCCCGGCGAATCGAAGTACGCGGCGATGTGGGAGTTCGCGATGAACCATCCGTACTGGCTCGCGGCGGGCCACTCGCCTTATCTCGACCACGGCCTTCCCCCCGCGATGCCCGCATGGTGCGCGGTCGGTCAGGGCAACTCGACGCCGCGCTCGGGTGGTGGCTGCCCGATGGCCGAGAATCCCTGCGCGTTCTAGCTGATCACAACAGCCCGTAGCGGCGGAGCTTGTTGATGAACGTGGTGCGCGGCATCCCGAGCGCGCGGGCCGCCGTCGACTGGTTGCCCTCGGCGTCGCGCAGCGCGTTTGTCAGGCGGCGGCGCTCGATGTCTTCCATCACCGCGTCGTGCGGCACGCTCGGGTCCGGGGTTTCGAGGAGCTCCGGCGGCGGCGGGCGATCGGACAGCTCGAGCTCCTCGGCCGTGATCGCGTCGGCCTCGCCGAGCACGAGCGCGCGCTCGAGCACGTTCTCGAGCTCGCGCACGTTGCCCGGCCACGCATAGGCGGCCATGCGCGCGAGCGCGTCGGCCGTGATCGGCTTCGCGACCCGACCGCAACGACGCGCGACGCGCGGCAGCAGCGACTCGCACAACGCCGGGAGATCGGCGAGGCGGTTACGCAGCGGCGGCACGACGATCTCGACGACGCGCAGCCGGAAGTACAGGTCCTCGCGGAACTCGCCACGCACCACCATCTGCTCGAGGTTGCGGTTGGTCGCCGCGATCACGCGCACGTCGACGGCCACGGGCGTCGTCGAGCCGACGCGGATCACCGCGTGGTCCTCGAGGACGCGCAGGAGCTTGGGCTGGAGCTCGAGCGGGAGCTCGCCGATCTCGTCGAGCACGAGCGTGCCGCCATCCGCGAGCTCGATCGGACCGCGGCGCAGGCGCGTCGCGCCGGTGAACGCGCCGCGCTCGTGACCGAAGAGCTCGCTCTCGAAGACGCCCGCGGCGATCGCGCCGCAGTCGATGCGCAGGAACGGTTTGTCGACGCGCAGCGACGCGGCGTGGACGAGGCGCGCGAGCAAGCCCTTGCCGGTGCCACTCTCGCCGAGCACGAGCACGCTCGAGTCGCTGCGCGCGACCAGCTCGACCGTCTTGCCGAGCTCGCGAATCGCGAGTGACGTCCCGACGAGCGACGCCCCCTCGGTCGCGGCTTCGGCACGCTGGCGCAGCAACCGGTTCTCGTCCTCGAGCCGATCGCGGAGACCGCGGATCTCGACGTTCTGCGCCTCGAGCACGCGCGACATCTCGGCGATCGTGCCGTACGAGCGCGCGTTCGCGAGCGCGACCGCGAGCTGACTGGCGAGCGCCCCGAGCAGATCGCGATCCTGTGACGAGTAGAGGTCACCGCTCTTGCGCGGTCCCAGCACGAGGCGCGCCTCGAGGCCGGATGCGATCGATCGCGCGCCGGCGTCTGCGCCGATGCGCGACTCTTCACGGCCGAGGGTCCCCCAGCGGGGCTCGGCCGGCACCGCGACCTCGAGCCCGTCGGATGGCGCGCCGGGCTCGGGAGCCGCCTCGCCGACCGCATACGCGATCGTCCATGCGTCGCCGGTCTTCACGTACAGCGCGCCGCGATTGGCGCGCACGGCCTCGACGACCTGCACGACCGCGACGCGCGCGAGCTCCGCCGGCTCGCGCAGCTTGGCGAGGCTCTCGCCCGCGCGGCGGAGCGCCTCCACGTAATGCAGGCGATCGCGAAAGAACCGCCGGTCGAGCCAGCCCCCGACGCGCGCGCGCAGCGGCCCGAACGTCGCGGCGGCGGCGATGCCGGCCACGAGGTGCGGCCACGGCCCGGCGTCGCCGACGAGCATCCCCGTCAACCAGCCGGCGACGAGCACGACGCAGATGTAAACGATCGCGGCCGCGCCGGTGGTGATCGTGTACCCGAGCGAGCTCTCGATCAGCGCGTCGACGTCGGCGAGCCGGAACTGCAACACCGCGATGCCCGAGGACACGAACCACACGACGGCGATCGCGACGACGAACGGCTGGTAGCCGACGACGAGGAAGTGATCGAGCCCCGTTAGCGCGACCGGGATCGCCGCGAGCACCGGCAGCGCGCCGAGCGCCTGCCCGTACACGAGCCAGCGGAGCTGGGCACGTCGCGCACCGGAGGCCACGCGGTGCGCGCGGATCTCGAACACGAGCGCGATCGCGCCGAACGCCGGGACGAGCGCGATCTGCGCCGCGATCGTGCCGACCAGCCACGGCATCGCCGTATCGCTCGACGCGTACTCGGTGATGGCGACGCCGAGCGCGACCGCGCAACCGAGCCCGAACACCAGTGACAGCGCCCCCGCCGCGAGTCCCCATCGCCTCGCCGTGCGCGGCGCGTCGGTGAGCTCGAGCGCGAAGTCGAGTGCGAGCTTGGGCCCCGCGAACAGCGCGACCAGGAAGACCAGCGCGAGCACCGGGTGAACGATCAGCTTCGGCCACGACAGCGCGCCGACGTACACGGTCGCGTAGATGAGCGAGGCGCGATAGAAGCGCCGCGCGGCAACATCTCGTGGCCGGCCGATCCGTGCGACGAGCCCCAGCACGAGCAGGATCGCGGCGAGCACGGTCGCGACCAGGGCCGACCACGGCGGTGGCGACGCCCCGAGCGCGAGCGTGAACTCGTGGGCGGTGCCGTTGCGGTTGACGCCGATCACGACGAGGTCGCCCGGCTCGCGTCCGAGGACGCGCGACGTGTAGTCGAACGTGCTCGCGATCGGGATGCCGTCGATCGCGGTGATGACATCCCCGACCTCGAGCCCGGCCCGCTCGGCAACCCCGCCGGCCTCGACATGCGCGACGCGATGCCCGGTGAACGCCTGGAACCCCTTGTCGGGCGCACCCCACGCGGCGATCACCACCGCGATCGCATACGCGAGGGCGAGCACCGCCGGCGCGATGCTCCATGGGGAGGCTTTCCGCAACGCGCCTGGCGTAGCTCAACGCAGCGTCGAGTGCGAGCAGAATCAGCCGGTCCCGCGAGGCCGATCGAGCACGTCGCGGATACAGGCGAGCAGTACGTCGTTGCTCACCGGCTTGGTGAGCATCGCCTCGTACGTCCCGGCGTGCTCGGGTGCATCGAGGCGGGCGTCGTTGTAGCCCGAGATGTACACGATGCGCATCTGCGGCCGGATCGGGCGCAGGCGCGCGACGAGCTGGGGACCGGTCATGCGCGACATGACCACGTCCGTCAACATGAGGTGAATCGCGCCCTCGTGTTGCTCGACGATGAGCAGCGCCTCGCCCGCGTTCTTCGCTTCGATGATGGTGTAGCCGGCGCGCTGGAGCGCCTTGCGCAACACCGCTCGCACGTCGTCATCATCCTCGACGAGCAAGATCGTCTCCGTGCCCCGGAGGTTCATCGCACGCTGCGATGGATCGAGGTCGTCCGAGGGGATCGTGTCGTCGGCCGTGGGCAGATAGACCTTGAACGTCGATCCGTACCCGAGCTCGCTGTAGACCCAGATGTGGCCGGAGTTGGCCTTGACGATCCCGTACACGGTCGCGAGGCCGAGGCCGGTGCCACGATCGAGCGCCTTGGTCGTGAAGAACGGCTCGAAGATGTGCGGCTTGGCGGCCGCCGGGATGCCCTCGCCGGTGTCGGCAACGCTCACCAGCACGTAACGACCCGGTGGCACGCCGTTGTGAAGCCGCTCGTATTCGGAGTCGAGCACGACATTCGCGGTCTGGATGGTGATGCGGCCGCCCTTGGGCATCGCGTCGCGGGCGTTCGCGACGAGGTTCACGAGGACCTGCTCGACGTGGGCTGGATCGATGAGCGTGCTCGCGAGCGGACGAGCGAGGTCGAGGACGATCTCGACATCCTCGCCCACGAGCCGTCTCAGCACGGGCGCCACGCGATCGATGTACGCGGTCACGTCGAGGACGCGCGGCTTCGCGGTCTGGTTGCGACCGAACGTCAGGAGCTGCCGCGTGATGAGCGCCGAGCGCTCGGCCGCGTTCATCGCGTTCTCGAGGTCCTCGCAGGCGGCGTGGCCTTTCGGGAGCTGGTGCAGCGCGAGCTGGATCCCGGCGATGATCACCGTGAGCATGTTGTTGAAGTCGTGCGCGACGCCCCCTGCCAGGCGCGCGATCGCTTCGAGCCGCTGCACCTCCTGGAGTTGCTCCTGGGCGCGCTTCTGCGCGGTGATGTCGAAGATGCTGGTCCGGACGAGCACGGTCTGATCGCTCGACGGCAGGCGACGTGCGCGGAGCTCGACCGTGAGCGGCTTTCCGCGCGGGCCGATCACGGTCCACTCGAACGCGACCTGCTCGCCGCGGAGCACCCGCTCGCGCAGGGTTGCGATCATCTTGGCCGCATCGACGTCGCCTGGCTGCTTCCGCGGGCTCAGATCGTCCGGACTCAGCCCGAGGAGCTCGGTCCGGGACCGTCCGAAGAGCTCCTCGGTCTCGCGGTTCATGTCGACGAACCTGTTGGTCGTGAGGTCGAGGATGACGATCGCCTCGGGTGCGCTCTCGACCATCGCGCGAAAGCGCGCCTCGCTCCGCGCGAGCTCGTCGTGCGCCCGACGCGCGGTGGTCACATCACGCGCGAGGACGAGTGCCCCGACGGGGTGCGGGTAGATGTCGGCCTCGTACCAGCGATCCCAGGCAGCGACCCAGGTGGTCGTCCGGGTGCGCGGCCCGCCGGCAAGCACCGCTTCGAGCGCGAGACGAAACGGGCTCACCTCATCCGACGACGCCAGGTCCCACGGGCGTTTTCCGAGGAGCTCCCGTGCTGAACGTCCAAACGGGCGAGCTCCCGCGGCGTTCGCATACACGAAGCGCGCGTCGCGGTCGTACACCGTCACCGACTCTTCGAGGCTCTCGAGAAGCTCCTCGACGACGACACCACCACCGGGCTCGACCATGGGGGCCATCATACACACCATCAGTCGGCGCTACCGACGAGCTCGCCGCGCATCGCGGTGGCTACAGCCGCGGTGAATTTGTCCACCGTGTACGGCTTGTCGACGAACCCGATCGCACCCTCGCTCAAGCACCGGCGTGCGTCTTCTTCGAGCGCGTATCCCGAGGCGAGCAGGATCCGCAGCTCGGGATCGCGCTCCCGCAGCGCGCGAAAACATTCGGCGCCGCCCATCACGGGCATCGCCATGTCGAGCACCACGAGCTGGGTGTGATCGCGCTTCTGGTCGAACACCTTCAATGCCTCGGCGCCATCACACGCCTCGTGAACGTCGTAGCCACCGATCTCCAGGATCCGGCGCGCGACCCGACGGATCCTCGGATCGTCGTCGACGACGAGGATCGTGCCCTTGCCAGACGAGGTCGCGGGCTGGCGTTTTGACGGCTTCCGCGTCGCCGCGCGCGACGCGGAAGCCGGGAGACAGATCACGATCGTCGTCCCAACACCGACGCTCGACTCGACCTCGACCAGGCCGCCCCACGCCTTGACGGTTCCGTACACCATCGCGAGCCCGAGCCCGGTGCCACGCCCGACTCCCTTGGTGGTGAAGAACGGCTCGAAGATCCGCCGTTGCGTTTCCACATCCATGCCGCAGCCCGTGTCGGTGACCGAGATCGCGGCATATCGACCGGGCACCAGGTCTCGCGAGCTCTCGCCTTCACGAGGTAGGTGCATCGTGTGGACCACGATCGTCAACGTCCCGACCCCTCGCATCGCATCGACCGCGTTGAGGCAGAGGTTGACGAGCGCCTGGCTCAAGAGCGACGGATCACCCTCGACCATCGGGCACGGATCTTCGAACGTCGATTTGAAGACCACGCCCTTGGGCACGGTTCGCTGCAGCATCCGGATCAGCTCGGCGACCAGCGGCCGGAGGTCGACGTGCTCCTTGCGGTAGTGACCGCGCCGTGCGAAGCCGAGCAGATTTCGCGTGAGCTCGGCTCCGCGTTGGGTTGCCGTGATGAGGTCGTCGATGTCCGCGCGGAGTGGTTCCGGGGCATCCTCGCGTAGCAACTCGGCGCCGCCGAGGATCACGCCGAGGACGTTGTTCATGTCGTGCGCGAAGCCGCCCGCCAACGTGCCCAGCGACTCCATCTTCTGGGCCTGGATCAGCTGCTCGCGCAGCGCGGCGCGATCGGTCTCCACGGCCGCACGTTCGGCCTCCGCGCGCTCGCGGTCGGCGAGCTGGGTGCGCACATCGCTCAGCGCGTGCTCGAGCGCCGCGCCGTGGCGCTGATCGCGCTGGCGCAACAGCTCGATGTCGACCACGTAGCGATGTCCGACGAGATGGATCACGACACTCGTCACACCCGCCGCGGTCAACACGAGCACGTCGGCGGCGAAGTGGTGAAGCGGCGGGCGTCCGAACGCGAGCATCAGCCCGATGCCGATCCCGATGATGCACAGGGTCCAGCCCAGGTGGAGGAGCAGCGCACCGGCGCCCATGAGTGCGATCGCCGCGATGGTGAAGTACATCTCCTCGCCGGTCTCGTGGACCGACAGCGCGTGGATCACGAGCTCGATCGTGGCCACCGCGACGCCGACCGCCGTGATGCCGCTCGATCCGAACGGCAGGCGACGCGCCACCATGAAGGCGACCCCGGCGCAGACCGCGAATCCGAGGGTCGCGAGGTAAAGGAGCGGCCCGAGCGCCGGGTGGATCACGCGAAACAGCCCGAGCTGGAGGACCCCCCAGCAGGTCGCAAATCCTGCGTAGATCCGGAGCCGATCCACGACCATGCGGCGCAGCGCCCGCTCCAGCTGGGCGGTGTCGAGCTCGGAGCGTTCCACGGTCGATAAATCGACCGCATCGCTGCGTTGGAGAGCCTAGCTAACTCTGGTCGTTGGCAGGGATCCGCATCGGGCCCGATAACACGCCGGTCGCCGGGGCCACGACCCACCCATCCCCGCTGGGCCCACCCGCGCGTGTCGACGCGGCGGCCATCAATTCAGCGCGATAGCTGGGGTCGTACGAGGCCCAGTCGTCGGCCGAGAACACGATGCCGGCAAGCGCGACGTCCCTCATCGTCTTTCACCCTTGATGATGGGCATCGTCGCGGCAAGTTTTCGTGCTAGCTGTCAGCGCGTGTCACGCGAGGTCACCTCTCGCTACATCGATCCACTTACGCAAGTGTGGCTCGGTGCCGCGCGCCGGATCGGGTTGCGAGTCGTTCGCACCCCGGACGCGTACGCGGCTACCGATGGCCGGGGCACGCTCGCGATCGGCGAGCCCGACACGCTCGACGCCGACGACAGCCTCGCGCAGATGATCTTCCACGAGCTGTGCCACTCGCTCGTCGAAGGCGAGGACTCGTTCGCGCGCCCCGACTGGGGCATGGACAACACCGGCCCCGATCACGACTGGCGCGAGCACGCCTGCTTGCGCGTGCAGTGGGTGCTCGCGGGTCGCCACGGCCTGCGCAACGTCTTCGCGCCGACCACCGACTTTCGCACGTCGTTCTGGGATCGCCTGTCGGATGATGTGCTCGCGGATCGCACCGAGCGATCGGTGGTCGCCGCGATCGTGGGGTTGCGGCGCGCCGATCAGCCACCGTGGGCACCCGCGCTCGGCGAGGCGCTCGCCGCGACCGCGCGGATCGCCGCGGCCGCCGCGCCGTTCGCGACCGACGCCCGAACGTTGTGGCACGGCGCTTCCGTTCCGGCGCCGCATCCGAGCGGGCTGCCCGCCGGCGCGAACGGCAGCTGCGGCACGTGCGCGTGGCGATTCGAGCATCGCGGCGTCGCGAAGTGCCGCCAGACGAGCGCCAGGATCGATCCGGCGTGGTCGGGTTGCGAACGCTTCGAAGCCGCGCTCGACTGCCAGACCTGCGGCGCCTGTTGCCGTGCGGCGTATCACTCGGTCGAGGTGACCAAGCGCGATCCGGTCGTGAAGAAGCACCCGGCGTATGTCGTGGATCGCACGACGTATCTGGAGATCGTTCGCTCCGGCGATCGGTGTGGCGCGTTGACCGGCGGGGACCACGGTGAAGACGGCCACTCGACGCGATACGCATGTGTGATCTACGATGATCGACCGAAGACATGCCGCGACTTCACGCTGGGTTCCCAGCATTGCTTGACCGCGCGCCGGCGAGTTGGACTTTCGCTGTAGCGCTCCTCGCGTGCGCGCCGGTGCCGGCGAAGAACCAGGTCATGGGGCGGCTGCCCAATCACTCGTGGCACGGCCCGGTCGGCAAGGCGCTGTACTGCCCGCACTGCACCACCGAGGGTCAGATCACCGTCGATCTCGGCTCGCACGTACAGCTCACGACGACGACCTGCTTCAAGGATGCGAAGTCGAAGATCGGCATCACGCAGTTCGACTCGCACGTCGAGGTCGCCGAGAACGGGACGCAGGTGAGCGCGACCGAGGGCCAGCTCGAGGTCGAGCAGTGCTCGCCGTCGCACATCCGCGCGACGTTGTGGGCGAGCTGGCCAGATGGCGGCCGCATCGACGCGTCGATCGACTCGTACCTGTTGCAGGCGACCGAGTGAGAGCGGTCCTCTGCCTCGCGCTCGTCGCGTGTGCGACCGGGCCCGGCAAGAACGAGGTCACCGGCAAGATCGGCCGCACCGGTGGCTGGAAGGCGAAGGTGACCGCGGCGACGTTCGACGGCAACCTGACGGCGATCGAGCTCGGGCCTCGCGTCTCGATCGTGATCGCGTCGTGCTACGCCCACGCCCGGCAGAAGATCGGCGATCACGATCACGTCGTGATCGAGCTCGATCACAAGGCGCCGGCCACGGGCGAGCTCGACATCTCCGACTGCACGACGAAGCACGTCACCGCCACGATGTCCGCGACGTTTGCCGACGGCACCAAGCTCGAGGCCGCGATCGACACCGACCTCGCGCGCAAGTGATCTAGAGCCCGACCGATTCGTAGACGACGATCGACGAGATCGAGACCAGGAACCCGGTCAGCTGGATCTTCGCCGTACTCGCGCCCGGCGTCAGAGTTTCGGTGCCGACAAGCATCTGCGGCACGTCCGCGCACCGCGAGCCATCGACGTCGGTCTTGAGCACGAGGTGATGGCTCGTGCTCGCGGTCGAGACGCTCTTGGGTCCGATCGGGTTCCGAAGGAACGTGTCGAACGTGGGAGCGTTGAAGTCGACGTGGCACGCCACGCCCGGCCCGACCCCGTCGGCGAGCTCGACGCGAAGCATGCTGCCTCCGCTCGTGTAGTGGAGTGCCTCGAACGACACCTCGAGCGTGACGTAGCTCCCCGGACCGCCGTCCTGCGCATGCGTGATCGTCTCGTCCATGGCGACGTTCTTCGCGGTGCCATCCACGATCGTCCACGCGGTCGGCGAGCTCTCCACCCAGCCGCCATCGAAGCTCTGATCGAAGAACGACGTCGCGACGATCGAGTCGCCGCTGCGCATCGGATGCGGATCGCACGCGTCGCCGACGCCGTCGCCATCGGCGTCGGTCTGATCCGGGTTCGCGAACGTCGGACAGTTGTCCGCCTTGTTGGGATATCCGTCCCCATCCTCGTCGGGATCGGTCAACGCCGCGTCGTGATGGAACTCCTTGAGCTGGAGCAGGCTGTCACAGCCCGCGACGGCCACGAGTAGCGCCGCGCAGAATCGCCGGTCCATGCTTCAGCGTACCGCGAAAGATGACACGGGCGCCGGGACCGCGCGACGATCGGCCCATGCCCGACGCGCCGCACGACACCGATCCGATCGCGAGCGATCCGACCCTGGCTGCCGATGCCGATGACGTGGTGACGCGGAACGCCGGGCCGCGCGGCCTGCCGGTCAGATACCGCCAGATCGGATCGCTCGGCGCCGGCGGTATGGGCGAGGTGTTGCTCGCGACCGACACCCAGCTCGGCCGCGAGGTCGCGGTCAAGCGCATGCTGATCGAGCCGACCATGCCGGCGGTCGCGCGGTTCCTGCGCGAGGCCAAGGTCCAGGCGCGTCTGGATCACCCGGCGATCGTCCCGGTCTACGAGCTGGCCGACGACACCGAGGGCCGGCCGTTCTTCGTCATGAAGCGCCTCGTCGGCACGACCCTCGCCGACGTGCTCGCGGAGCACACCGGCGATCCGCGCTACACGCGCGCCAAGCTCCTGCGCGCCTTCGCCGACGCGTGCCTCGCGATCGAGCTCGCGCACAGCCGCGACGTGATCCATCGCGACCTCAAGCCCGCGAACATCATGCTCGGCGACTACGGCGAGGTGTACGTGCTCGACTGGGGCATGGCGCGCGTGCCCGGCGAAGCCGACCTGGTGTCGAGCGAGGCCACGGGCGGCCGCGCGCCCGAGCTCACGCAGGCCGGCGCCCTGATCGGCACGCCGGGCTTCATGGCTCCGGAGATGATCCGCGGCGACGCGATCGACCACCGCGCCGATATCTTCGCGCTCGGCTGCATCCTGTTCGAGATCCTCACCGGCGAGTCGCTGTTGCCGCGCGGTCGCGACGCGATCGAGGCCGCGATCACCGGCTACGATCCGCATCCCGCCGCGCGCGTTCCGGATCGCGATATCCCACCCGAGCTCGATGCCGCGTGCGCCGCTGCCGCGGCGAGCGATCCCAGCGTCCGCCCGAGGGCGCGCGCGCTCGCCGAGCTCGTCGAGCAGTTCCTCGACGGCGATCGCGATCTCGCGCAGCGCAAGAAGCTCGCGACCCAGCACGTCGCGGCGGCGCGGGCCGCGATCGCCGCCGGCGATGGCGAGACCGAGCGCGCGGTCGCGATGCGCGAAGCCGGGCGCGCGCTCGCGCTCGATCCGACCTCCGGCGCGGCCGATCTCCTCGGCCGGCTGATGCTCGAGCCACCGACCGAGATGCCACACGAGGTCGAGGATCGGCTGAAGGCGCTCGACGAACGCGCCAGCCATACCAAGGCCGGCTCGTTCCTGCCCGCGTACATCGCCGCGCTCGTGCTGTTGCCGGTGCTGATGTGGATGGGGCTCCACGACAACGTCGGGATCGCCGCCTACGTCATCGCGACGGTCCTGAATATCGGCGCGACGTACCGCGTCGTCCGCTACAGCCGGCGCGCCGTCAACATCTACGTCGCGGCGCTGACCAACGCGATCCTGATCGCGATGGCGACGAAGCTGTTCGGTCCGATCCTCATCGCACCGGGAATCGCGATCATCTCGATGGTGATGTTCGCGAGCGATCCGCGGATCCGGCTGTGGCTGCTCGCGGGGTTGACGATCGTGCCCGCGGTCGTGCCGCTCGTGCTCGAGCTCGTCGGCGTGTTGCCGCACAGCCTCAGCGCGGTCGGTGGCGACCTCGTCGTGCACTCGAGCTGGTACACCGCGAGCATGCCGTCGATCGCGATCGCGATCGGCAGCTACACGATCGTCATCGTCTGGATCGCCGGCTTCGCGGCACGACGGATCGCGCTCAACGAGCGTGCCGCGCTGCGCTCCGTCGAGCTACAGGCGTGGCACCTGCGGCAGCTCGTCCGCGGCTAAGGCTTGGTGCTACCCGGGCCCGGCTGCGTCGGCGGACGCGGGCGCGGCAATGCCGGCGGAGCCGGCGGAATCTGCTGGCCGGC
>Ga0326726_10001501_pt1 | contig 21698 bp, 21 predicted proteins | sample MHFenrmetagenome_2_FD_207603 | JGI IMG/M metagenome (GOLD analysis project Ga0326726, IMG submission 207603) | Lab enriched peat soil microbial communities from Michigan Hollow, Ithaca, NY, United States - MHF15MN | ecosystem: Environmental > Terrestrial > Soil > Wetlands > Peat | place: USA... | reverse complement strand
CTGCGCGCGTCCAGCCGCTCGCAGCGCGCCTGCTCCGGCGACATGTACACGGTGGTGCCCGGGATGATGTTCATCTCGGTGATGGCCTCGCTCGGCCGCGAGCGCGGATGCACGTCGCCGGCGCACACAAGTTGCTCCTGCGGCGCCAGCTTTGCCAGGCCGAAATCGAGGATCTTCGCTTGCCCGCGGTTGGTCAGAAAAATGTTTCCCGGCTTGACGTCGCGATGCACGATGCCGCTGGCGTGGGCGGCCTCCAGCGCATCCGCCATCTGGATCCCGATATCCAGTACCTCCATGGCGTCCATCGTCGCGCGTCCGCGCTCGATGCGGTCCTGCAGGCTCTGCCCCTGCAGCAACTCCATCACGATGAACGGCAGCCCGTCGTGCGAGGCGATGTCGTAAATGGTGCAGATGTTAGGGTGATTCAGCGAGGAGGTGGTGCGGGCCTCGAGCTGGAAGCGCTCCAGCGACTGCCCGTTGCCGGAGACGTTTTCCGGGATGAACTTCAGCGCCACGCGCCGGCCCAGGCGGGTGTCCTCGCCTTCATACACCAATCCCATGCCGCCGCCCCCGAGCTTCTTCAGAATGCGGTAGTGGGAGATGGTTTGGCCGATCACGGCGTCACCCGATTTCGCGGGCTCCCCGGAACGCGCCGGGTTGTGCGCGTCCGGGAGTACCAGCGTAAACCGGCATCTTAGGTCCGCTCCGTGCCAAAATCAATGCAGCGCTTCATTATCATCAAAACTGAAAGGGTATCCCGATGCTGCCCGCCACCTGCTGCGCCGCCGCCCGGAACTGGTCCGGGGCGGTGATGAAGGAGGCTGTCCCGCCCGTCCCCGTCGCCAGCGCCTGCAGGCGGCTCATGCTCTCCGTTCCTCCTACGTCCACCCCGATGCAATAGACTTTCACGCCACTGGCGCGGATTTCGCTCGACGCCAGGTGCCCGGGAATGCGGCTGTCGGCGTTGCGCCCGTCGGAGATCACCAGCAGGACGCGGCTGTCGTTCTTGGAAATGCGTCGCAGGTGCCCGGCGGCGAAGCCCACCGCATCCAGCAGCGCCGTGCCGGGATGCGGCTTGATCTCGTCCATCGCCTTTTCCAGGCGGCCGGCATCGCCGGTCAGGTCTTCCTCGAAGACCAGGTCGTTGCTGAACGACAGGATGAACCCCTCGTCTTCGGGGCCAAAGTGCCGCACCAGGTCGCGCAGGCTGTACACGATGGCCCGGCGCGTGCCTTTGCCGGTCAGCGACGTTTCCATCAGGATGCCCAGCGACACCGGCGGCCCGGCACGCGGCGCGCGCGTCTGCGCGGCGCCGGAAATCGGCGGCAGCGCATTGGCCGCAGCGCTGGATTCCGGCGGCGGCTCCGGCTCGCCCTTCCATCCCGACTTCGACCCACGCGCGGGCTCGCTTTTCTTCGCGACTTCCTTCTTCCCGCCACTCTTGCCCTTGGGTGTGGCGGCAGTTCTTGTCGCGGGAATCTGTGCGACACGGTTTTCCGACCCGTGTTTGCTTGCGTCGCTCGGTTTGGCACCGGTCCGTGTGGCACGAGACTCTGGCCCGTATTTTTGCCCGCCTGAAACGTCGGATGTCCGGATCATCGTGGCAGCGCTGGCCCCAGGCGCAGCGGTCGAAGCGAGATACTGGTCCCAGTCGCGGTCAGTGCCGCCGTCCGCTTTGTACTTCTTCCGGCCGAACTCCTCCATCTGCCGCGCCGACGCCCCTCCGCCCGACAGGTTCACCGCCTTCGCCAGCATCCAATAGCCCTGCCGGCGGTTGGGCTTTTCGCCGGACAAATCCGCCAGCGCCAGCGCATAGACAAGTTGCGCATCGTTGGGCGCGGCCACCACCGCCCTGGCCAGCGACACGCGCGCCGCGGCGTAATACTTGCGCTCCAGCTCGGCACAGCCGGTGGCCGCGTTCAGCAGCGCCTCGACCTGCTGCCGTAGCTGGGTGAAGTCGGCGCGGCTCATGCCCTCGGGCCGGCGCAGGCGCGCCAGGGTGTTCAGCCCGCGCTGCGCGCTCTCGTGATACGTTGCCGCCGAGATCGAACTCCGGCGTGCGGCATCCACCGTGATGGCCAGTCCCAGGGCATTCTCCGAATCCAGGCTCAACAACTGCCGGGCCCAGGTTTCGGCGGCCGTGTCGTTGTGCGTCTGCCGCTCTTCCCAGACGATCCACTCCAGCGCGTCCAGCTTCAGATTGCTGGCAGTGGCGCCCGAGGCGAAGCGCTCCAGGGCGGCGGCGCGGCTCGACCCCGGCGACTGCCGGATCGCCGCCAGATACGCGTCCAGCGTGCCGGTGTCCGCGTTTTGTGCTGCCGCCACCGACGCCAGCGCCAGCACGGCCGTGATCACGCCTGCCGCGCCGGGCACGCAGCTAGTGAAGGCGAAAACACGGTGGACCACGGACTTCAAGTCAAGAGCGGTGCTCTTGCGGGACATGGACAGCCTCAACAGGGGATGTAGGCGTGCCGTACTCAGATTAGATGCAATTGTTTGCTGGTTCCACACTGATTAGGCGCAAAATTCCAGCAACTCTGCCCGGTGTTGCCGCACTCCGAGAATTCGGTAGTGAGCCAGTTTCCGCATAGCGTAACGCGGGCACGAAGCGACCGCCGTGGGACCACCGCTGGACCGTCGCCAATCTAGAAACCGAATTCCAAGGTGTGTAACGAGTGACGCTCGTGGTAGAGGTGACGAGTGTAACTTGCTGCGCTCGATCTGTGTGTCCACACTGAGTACATGATTAGCGGGAACCAATCGTTATGACAGCAGCAGCGACTTCGACATCGCCACGCAAGGTCGTGCTTGCCGCCGTGTTGCTGATTTCGCTTGCGGTAGCGAAGCGTTCAGGGGCGCTGGAACGAATTTGGGACCTGCTCACCGGACACAACATCCCCGTTTCCGGTGCGCCGGTTGCGGCGACTCATGGCAAACTCTCTGAACATAACCTGGAATGGCTCAAGACGCAGCAGCCGCAGCAACAGGCCGAATTCCTTTTGGGTGCGGCGATCAATCACGACGAGGGCGCGACAAATGCGATCGCGGCCCTAGTCGATGGCTGGCACGGCCAGCTGCGGCGTACGAAAAAGTGGCAGGACCTGGAAATGATGGCGCTGTACTCGAATGATCTGCGGGTACGGGCTGCGGCCATCGAGGTCAACCTTGCCGTCAATAATTTGGATAAGACGGACGAGCAGGTCGCGCGCCTGATCGAGAGTGCCGAGCAGATTCCGACGAACCGTCCGTGGATGGCGTGGGAACTGGGAATGCTGGCGAACCGGGGAGTGCAGCCGCAGCGCATCCATAATTTACTCGTGAGCTGGCTGCACGATAGCGACCAGCAGACCCGTTATTGGGCCGTTGAAGGGCTGGCGCACATTGGCACCGACGAGACGATCAATGACTTTCTTGCCGTATTCCGCGACGAGCCTTCGACAGACGTGCGCGAGCGCGCGGGCTGCTCGCTCGCCAAGTCAGGAATGTTGACGCGCGAGCAGCGCATGAAGGCCGTCCCCGGATTGCTCGACTTGGCCGAAGATTCCGCGCTGAATGCCACCACCCGCGGGTGGGTATACCAAGCGTTACGCGAGATCACCGACGAAAGCATTCCTAACGATCTGGGCGCATGGCGTGATTGGTACTCCGCACACGGCGCCGAGCGCGCAGCGCGATTCCACCAGGGCGACCACCAGCAGGTACTGGGCAACAACTGAGCACTTGGGGTTTAGACTAACGCGACTGGCGCACCATCAACGCCACGGCTTACCCACGACCGCAAAATCAGATTGCCCGCATCACCACTTGACACTCCCGCCGCCCGGTTCATAATTCGAAATCCTTCCTTTGGGGTGTGGGGAAGACAACTCGGCAGGTTTCAAAGGAGCCAAGGAGCCAAAGATGGGCCTACTCCATCTGTGCGACGAGCAGCCCGCCGACGTGCATCCGGAAACCACGGTGGCCGACGCTATTCAACTCATGCTCCAGCACCGCGTCGGCGCAGTCACGGTGGTGGACCAGAACCATGTGGTGACTGGCATCTTCACCGAGCGCGACGTCCTGCGCAAGTTCGCCTTGAGCGGGCGCGATCCCGCGCGCACGCCGGTTGGTGAGATGATGACCGAACCGGTCATCCTGGCCACGCCGGCCACCACGCCCGGCGAGGCCTTCTCCATCATGATGGAGCGCCATTTCCGCCATCTCCCGGTGGTGGACGACCAAAGGCGGCTCATCGCCATGCTCTCCATCCGCAACCTGCTGCAATGGCGGGTGGACGAGCTCACCGAACGGCTGGACACCATGGAGCAGTACATCACCAACGACGCCATGGGCGGCTGAGACCAAAATTGCAACCTTGACGCGGTTCCATGCTGACCCTGCTTGATGGCCGCCTATTCCTTCTGTTCCTGGCAGCAGCCACTCTGCTTGCGGTGACGCCCGGCCCCGGCATCTTCTACGTGCTTACGCGCAGCCTTGCCGGAGGTCGCCGCGACGGCGTTCTTTCTGCCCTCGGGACGTTTGTCGGCGGACTGGTCCACGTGCTAGGCGCCGGCTTCGGGCTGTCGGCGGTTCTGGCCGCCTCCGCCACGGCGTTTGCCATCGTCAAGTACGCTGGGGCTCTTTATCTGCTCTGGTTGGGCATCGCCATGATTCGGTCGCGCAATCTCCCGATGGAGGCCGTGTCCCCCCATTCCGTATCAGCCCACGCCTTCCGCCAAGGCGTACTGACCGAGGTTCTCAACCCCAAGACCGCTCTGTTCTTTCTTTCCTTCATTCCCCAGTTCGTTAATCCCGGCATGGGACACATCGTGGTTCAGTTCTTATTGCTGGGACTTGCCTCCGTCGTCTTGAACACCACTGCGGACTTGTTTGTGGTCTCCTTCGCCGTGTCCATCGGCACGCGATTGCGCTCCCATCCGCGATTCCGGCGAGATCAGAGGGTCGCATCCGGAATGGCGATCATCGGGCTGGGCGCATTCGTGGCATTTGGCGAATCCAGGTAGCCTCCCGGCACCATTAGTACTAAGCACGAAAGGTACTTTCCCGTAGGGCCTTCACCGGATATAAGAAATGCTAACCGGCGGCGAAGATTTACATCGCACAGCGGAGTGCTTGGAACGCCATCGGTGGAAAAAGTGTGCTACAACGGTAGCAGCATTCAGCAACTCACTTCCGCTGCAGCAACAAACCTAATTCCGCGCGGCTCACCCCGTGGCTGGAACTTTGGCCAGCGAAGTGCGACGCAACGAATCATCCCTCCTCGAGGAAAGGAATTAAATCACAATGTGGAAGCCCACGAATCAGCCTACGCCCGGCGGCGCTCCAACCCCGGAGCCTCCGCGTTCCAACGCGCCTACCTTCACTCCTCCGGCGGAGCCCACGCCCGTCGCTGCCCCACGGAATGCCTCGGTGAGTTCGCAAGACCAGGCGACCATCGGCAAGTCGCTCGTGATCAAGGGCGAAGTGACTGGCTCGGAATCGCTCTACATTGACGGCCGCGTGGAAGGTTCCATCAACCTGGCCGGCAACCGCGTCACCATCGGCCGCAACGGCATCGTGAATGCCAACATCAACGCCCGCGAGATCGTCGTCACCGGCAAGGTCAAGGGCAACCTGGTCGCCAGCGACCGGGTGGACATCCGCAACGAAGGCTCGCTCACCGGCGACGTCGTCGCGCAGCGCATTTCCATCGAAGACGGCGCCTTCTTCAAGGGCGGCATCGATATCCGCAAGCCGGGCCAGAAGGCCAACGGCGAAGCCAAAGACTCGCCCGCCGAGAGCGCGACTCCGGCCACCGCCGGCGCCCGGGTGTGAAGCAGAGTTTGTGTGGCACGGGTCTCGGACTCGTGCCACCGAGTTTTTCCTAAGTCAGAAGTAAGAAGTAAGAATCGAGAAGTTGGAATTAAGAAGCAACAAATCAGAACTTCAAAGTCAAGGAGCGACCCGAAGATGGCCCTGCTCCTGGTTTTCACTTCTGACTTTTGACTTCTTACTTCGATTGGTTTCCCCCCATGTTTGAAAAATTTCTGCAATTGCTCTCCATCAGTTGCCGCCACAAAAACACTTCGCAGCCCTTTGCCGCCGCCGCTGCGTCTCCCACCGCTACCGGCGAGTGGGAAAAGGTCGGCACCGGGCCCGGCCACTACATCGTTTGCCTGGATTGTGGCAAGAAATTTCCCTACGACTGGGCCAACATGCGCCGCATCGAGCGCTAGCGGTCGACCGTCGACCGTCGACCGTCGACCGCCCCCCGCACCCGCCGCCACACGTTGTCCATCATCCGCATCCCCATCCACTGCGTCAGCCCGAGATAAATCGCGCCATACGGCACCAGCACGCACGGCCCCACCAGCAACGGTGAGTGGCCTCGCAGCGCGATCTCAATCCCGTATCCCGCGGCCGCTGCCACCAGCGCTGCCATCCACATCTTCACCACATTAGTCGTGGAGTAGGGCACCACGCCGATCTGGCGATGCAGCGCCCGGCGCAGCAGGACAAACTCGATCCAGCCCGCAAGGCCGGCGGACAGCGTCAGCCCGGCCACCCCCCAGCGGCGGTCGATCCCGAGCAGAGGCGGCAGGGGCAGCGCGAACAGATAACCGAGTGTCAGCGCCAGCCCGACGTGAACCATGGCAAACTTCAAGGGCGTGCGCGTGTCGCGTAGCGCATAAAACGCGGACGAATACAGACGCCCCGAGGTGGAAGGCAGCAAGCCCAGCGCCGATCCCGCCATTACCGCCCATACCCAGGTCACGTCGCGGGCCGTGAATTGGCCGGAGCGGTAGATGGTCGCCACCACCACGTTGCCCAGGAACAGGAACGCCGCCGCCGAGGGCACCACGAAAAACGCGATCTGCTGCAGCCCGTTCGCCAGCCGCTGTCGCAAGGCGCCGGCAACTTCTTCCGTCGTGCCTAATGCGCTCGACATTGCCGGCAGCTCCGCCGCCGATACCGACATCCCGAACAGGCTCACCGGCAGCGAATACAGGGTCTGCGCATAGCTGAGAGCGGCCACCGCCCCGGTAGGCAGAAAGCTTGCCAGCAAGGCGTCAATGTAGGCGCTGATCTGCACCACCCCGCGGCTGACAAATACCGGAAAAAAGTTCTTCACCACCGTGTGGACGTGCTCCGACCCAAGCCTTCGCGGCAGATGCAGCGGTCTCAGGAAGCGCAGCACCGAGGGAAGCTGCACCAGGAATTGCAGCCCGCTGCCCGCCACCGACCCCACCGCGACCGTCACTGCCAGCCGAGACTGTGTCTGCTGGCCGCCTTTCCAGAGAAACGCGGCAATGATGGCGGCGTTCCAGATGATCGGCGCGGTGTAGGAAAGCAAAAACCGGCGATGGCTGTTCAGGATTCCCAGGCACCAGGCGGAGAACACCAGCAGTCCGGCGCCGGGAAACAGGATCTGCACCAGCCGGATGGTGAGCAGGCGCTTTTCTCCGGAAAAGCCCGGAGCGATGGCGTCAATCAGCCAGGGCGCCGCGAACACTCCTGCCACCACCAGGATGGACGTGATCAGGAACAGGAAAACGAATGTTGCCTCCGCCACCTCCGAGGCTTCTTCGCGGCGTTTCTCCGCCTGCAGTCGCGCATACACGGGAATGAACGACGCCGAGAGCACTCCCTCGCCGAACAGGTTCTGCAGGAAGTTCGGAATGCGAAAGGCAGCGCGGAACGCGTCCGCGGCGTCGGAGTTGCCGAAATAGTGCGCGAACACGCGATCGCGGACCAGGCCGGCGATCCGGCTCAGGAAAATGCCGAGTGCGACGGTGGCAGCAGAGCCTCGGCCCGCTGATGTCTGCTTTCCGGGCTCTACGTTTTCCGCGGGGGTGGACATTGGATAGCCGGATTGTAGCCGAGAGTTGCGAGTTGTGAGTTGCCGGTTCCGAGTCTCCCGGTCAAGCAGTTACCAGGCTGAACTCAATCACCCAATCAGCAAATTGCCCGCTTCCGGTGGTAAGCTGTTCCTGGTGGAGGATGGCGGGCCATGCACTTTGAGCAGTTTTATCTGAACTGTCTCGCGCATGCTTCCTACATGCTCGGCTCGGAGGGAATCGCTGCCATTGTCGATCCCCAGCGCGACATTGATATCTACCTAAAGGCCGCCGAAGAACAAGGCCTGAAGATCGCGCACATCTTCGAGACTCATCTCCACGCCGACTTCGTCTCCGGCCACAAGGAACTGGCGCAGCGCACCGGAGCGATCATCTACATCGGCGAGAGGGCGGGAGCGAAGTTCCCGCACGTGCCCTTGCGCGACGGCTTCTCGCTGCGGTTCGGCGACATCGAAATCCGCGCCCTGGAAACTCCGGGACACACGCCGGAAAGCACCTGCCTGCTGGTCTTCGACCGCCAGAAGAGCGCCGACAAGCCCTGGGCCGTGCTCACCGGCGACACGCTCTTCATCGGCGACGTCGGACGTCCCGATCTTGCCGAGGGCTACACGCCGCAGCAGCTTGCCGGCGCGCTCTACGACAGCCTGCACCACAAGCTGCTCGCGTTGCCCGACGACGTGCTCGTCTATCCGGCGCACGGGGCGGGCTCGCTGTGCGGGCGCAATATGCGCGCTGACCGCTTCTCCACCATCGGCACCGAGCGCCTCACCAACGCCGCGCTGCGGATCGGCAGGCGCGACGACTTCATCCGCGAGCTCACTTCGCATCTTCCGCCGCGACCGCAGTACTTCGCGCAGGATGCGGCCATCAACCGCGAAGGCGCCGAGGCGCTGGACGATCTGGCGCCGCTGCCGGCGCTCTCTCCCGCCGACGTGCGTGAGGCGCAGGCGCACGGCTATACCATCCTCGACACGCGCGCCTGCGACGAATTCGCGCGCGGCCACATTCCCGGCTCGGTGAACATCGGGCTGGGCGGACAGTTTGCCTCGTGGGCGGGAACCGTGCTCGGACTGAATGCCAAGCTGGTGCTAGTCGCCGAATCGGCGGAGAAGGCGGCGGAAGCGCGCATGCGCCTGGCGCGAGTCGGAATCGAGCACGTTGCCGGTTATTTGGAAAACGGCGCTGGCGGCTGGCAACAGGACGGCAATTCGCTGGAAAAAATTCCCCAGATCGCGCCCCGCCAGTTGCGCGAACGCCTCGCCGAATTCACCGTGCTCGACGTGCGCCGCGAAAGCGAGTGGCAGGCCGGCCACATTGACGGCGCGCAGTGGCACGCGCTCGACGACTTCCCGCGCTCGCTTCCCGAACTCGACCGCGAAGCGCCCATCGCCGTACACTGCAAGAGCGGCTATCGCAGCATCCTTGCCGCCAGCCTGCTGCGCCGCGCCGGTTTCCGCCACGTCACGGATGTCGCCGGCGGCTTCGACGCGTGGGTCGCCGACGCTTCACCAGCCGTGGTAGCCAAGTGACTTTCACCACGGAGGCGCGGAGAATTTCGTAATTTAGTAATTGGGTAATTTGGCAATTTGCCAGTTTTCGAATCCAGATCGCGTGCGGCGGCTCGAAATTACCAAATTACCAATTTACGAAATTACCAATTCCCTTCCGGACCGCGTCTCCGTGGTCAACTTCCTCAGTCCCCATGCCGATGCTCCATCTGCCGTTCCGCCGACCAGATGGCTTCCTGGGTCTTCTCGTTGGGATAGACGTGCACCATCCAGCCAAAGATCTGGGAACGGAATTTTCCGCCCGCCGCGGCGCACTCCTGCTCGGTGGAGATGGAGCCCAGCAATCCGAACTTCGCTTTGGGCCCGAAGTATTCGCGCTCGCGGCCCGGGGGCGCCGCGCAGAAGTTCACGTGCTCGTGCCAGCGCGCGATGCTCAACGGAATGCGTGAGTCAAGTTCGTCCATGGTTTCCCGCGCCGGCGCGGTGTACATCACGCCGATCAGCTTGTAGCCGCCGTCGGCGGTCTTCTCGTAGAGCAGCGACGTGGGATGCTCCGGGTTCAGCCCGAAGGCGGCTTCCATGGCGTACAAGCCCTTGGTGAAGTGATACATCTTCTGCGGCAGCCGCGGCAGGAAGATGTGGAAGCCGTCGGCGAGCGCTTCGTGATAGTCGGCGTAGTGCTGCATGACATGTTTGGCGGCCTCGACGATCTGGTCGGCGCGCTGCTGATCGCCGGCGCGGAGGGGCCGCATGGCGGTCATCTTCATGTGCGGTCCCATGTCGAGGTGGCGGTGCGACATGGCGTGCATGGCATGATCCATACCATCGTCGGATTGGGGCTGCGCTTGCGGCTTGGCTTGCGTCTCCGAACGCATATGGTCATGCTGCGCGGCGGCAAACGAGGCCAGCAGAAGCAGGAGCAACAGGCAGCGATTCATGGGCTCACTCCACGTCGTGATAACCCTGATTCTAGACGGATGTGGCTGAAAAACAGTGGCGGGTGGCTGGGCCAGTTGTACCTACCCTGCAAAGCGCAACCGGCAGGTTGCTTTTTCTGCCGGGGCTACGATAATATGCAACCTAGAGGTTGCTTAATATGAATGACCGTATTGAGAAGCGTATTGAACTCAAGGCGCCGGTTTCGCGGGTCTGGCGTGCGCTGACCGACTACCGTGAGTTTGGCGAATGGTTTCGTGTGAAACTGGACGGCCCGTTCGTACCCGGCCAGGTCTCGCGTGGTCAGGTTACGTATCCTGGCTACGAGCACCTCAAATGGGAGGCCGTGGTGCAGAAAATGGAGCCCGAACGGCTCTTTTCCTTCACATGGCATCCTTATGCCGTCGACCCCAAAGTCGATTATTCGAAGGAGACGCCCACGCTCGTCGAATTCAGGCTGGAGCAGACCACGAGCGGCACATTGCTTCTCGTCACGGAGTCCGGCTTCGACAAGATCCCCAGCGACCGTCGTTTCGAAGCATTCCGCATGAACGACGGCGGTTGGACGGAGCAAATGAAGAACATCGAGAAGCATGTCGCACAAACGTCGTAGCAGGATTGCCGCCAAACGGCAGCCTCGTGCACCGGTATTTGCTGCGCTCGGCGACGAAACTCGGCTATCGCTGCTGGCGAAGCTCTGTGGCGGACAGCCTCATTCGATCTCTCAGCTAACGGAGGGTTCGAAGCTGACCCGGCAGGCGATCACCAAGCATCTTCGAGTGCTGGAGAGTGTGGGAATTGTGCACAGCGTCCGTGCCGGTCGCGAGAGCCGATTCGAATTCGATCCCGAGCCGATTGAAGGAATCAAGGAATACCTCGATTTCGTTTCCGAGCAATGGGATCAGGCGCTGTCCAGACTAAAGTCGTTTGTCGAAAATTGAGCGCGCCGGGAACTGGGATAAAGGTCTTTGGGGCGCGCTCAGAGCGAAGGTTATAGGTCATGCAGCCAACCCAGGCACATAGAGGCGATCGCTCTCCACGTCGAAGACTCGGTTCAGGCGCGCCCGGTAGTTCTCAAACGCGATGTGTGCTCCCAACTCCAGCAACTGTTCTTCGGAGAATTGCCGGCGCAAACGTGCGTACAGATCTTCGGATACGTTGGATGGAGTGGCCGCCATGGCGTCCGCCAGTTCAATGACCAAGCGTTCCACATCGGTGAAGATCGCCAGGTCATCACCCGGAACTGCGAGCAACTTTTCGTCCGTCAAGCCTGCTTTTCTGCCTACGGCAGAATTGATGTCCACTCAAAACGGACAGCCCACCCGGGCCGCGGTTCGCACTTTCGCCAATTGGATGTAGCGCAAGGAGACCCGTCTCTTCCTGCCCAAGCCGGCTTCCATCGCGATGCTGCCCCACACGATGCCAGGCAAGCGCATCTGGAGCTTTGCCGGGGTGAGGTCCTTGCCGAACATCTTGCGCATGACGCGGTAAAACCAGCGTAGATGCCACGGCGCCTGCTCCTTCTCCAATCCAGCAAAACGAGCCATCGAGAGTCCCTCCTGTAGAGCTTGCGGGAATCCGCCCGTGAGACGTAGCTATGACTTGGATGCGTTCTGCCGGCTTTTGGGTTTGGTGTCCAGCCCCTTATTAGGATTTGCAATTCGTCAGCAGTGCCTCCGCTGCGGCTTGCCCGGAGGCGATGCAGTCGGGCACCCCGATGCCGCGGTAGGCGTTGCCGGCGAGTTCCAGGCCCGGAATCTGGCGGCGCAGTTCCTCGATGCGCCGCACGCGTGCCAGGTGGCCGCGAGTGTACTGCGCCATGGCACCGCGCCAGCGATAGACGCGCGCGAAACGCGGAACGGCGGTGATGCCGACGATGTCGCGCAGGTCTTGGGCGACGTCGGCGAGCACCTGATCGTCGGGAGTGTCGAGCACGCCTTCGTTGCCCCAGCCGCCGATGAAGCAGCGCACCAGGCCGCGGTCGGGCGGCGCGCGATGCGGAAACTTCACGTGCACGAAGGTACAGGCGAGAACTCGACGGCGCTCGCTGCGCGGCACCAGGAAGCCAAACCCCGGCGGCACGGATGAGAGGTCGCTCTTGTTGTAACCGCAGACGACGACGATCGAGGAGCTGTGGGGAATCTGCTGCAACTCTGCGCTGAGCGGTTCGCTGACTCTGGACAGCAGTCGTCCCGCGGCGTTGGCGGGAAGCGCCATGATGACGGCGTCGAACTCCTCGGGCGAGCCTTGCTCGGGCGCCACTATCCACTTCTTGGACATCCTCGCGCCCTGGCTGCCGATGTCCACGACTTTGTTTCCGAGTCGCGCGGCATCGGGCGCAAGCCGCGGCACGATGGTGTCCACCAACTGCTGCATGCCTTCTTTGAGCGAAGTAAACAGCGGCGGCGGCTTCGGCGGCGCGCTATTTCCGCTGGTACGCGCGGCCTGGGCGCGCTGCTTGCGAGCCTGCAACATGCCACGGCTGAGCGAGCCGTAGCGCTTATCCATCTCGACGAAGCGTGGAAGGACGGCGGCGGCGCTGAGGTCGGCCGCCGAGCCGCCATAGACACCGGCAAGCAGCGGGTCGGCAAGGCGGTCAACCATCTCGGGGCCGAAGTGGCGCTCGACCAGCTCGGCGACAGTTTCGTCACGATCGGTGTTACGGGAGTTTGGTTTCTGGAAATATTCGCGGGCGAAGCGCAGCTTGGCGCCGAAGGAAAACAGCGGCGTCGAGATGATGGGCGCGATCTTGGTCGGGACCATGAACATCAGGCCGTCGGGAATGGGCACCAGGCGGCCGTGGACGAGGATGTAGGTGATGCGGTCGGGATCATTCGACCCGATGAGCTGGTCGCCAAGGCCGAGCGAGCGCACGAAATCCGCTCCCCAGGATTTTTCCGTGAGAAAAGAATCAGGCCCGGCTTCGACCAGGCAGTCGTTAATGCGCTCGGTCATGAGCACGCCGCCCAGACGCGGCGCGGCCTCGAAAATCGTGTAATCGAGTTCGGCGCCTTGGGCGCGCGCGCGCTCCAGGGTAATCGCGGCACTAAGGCCGCTGGTCCCGCCGCCGATGATGGCAATTCTCTTCATAATGGTAGCTGGTAACCGGTCGTTGGTAGCTGGGCGGACTTGCTCCGAGCGACCAGCTACGAGCTACCAACTACGGGTTTCCTTTGATTCGCACGATTTGCGATTTTGGTTCGCCGGGCTGCTCCAGGCGCGAGCGCGCGACGTCCGCAATCGCGGCGCAGAACGTAGGCGAATCATTCAGCGACACGGCGCGCCACAGCTGCATTCCGCGCTGAGCGGCGAACTGCTTGAAGCCGATGTCAATGTCGTAGAGCACCTCGACGTGGTCGCAGACGAATCCGATCGGCTGGACGAACACGCCGCCGTGGCCTTTCTGTTTCAGCCCGAGGATGGAGTCTTCGACGGTCGGGCCGAGCCAGGCGCCGCCCGACATGCCCTGGCTCTGGAAAGCGAAAGTCCAATCGTCGTTGGTGAGTGACGGCACTTCCATGGCGACCATTTCCGCGGTTTCCTTGGCCTGCTGCTCGTAGGGATCGCCTTCCTCGATGGTGCGCGTGGGCACGCTGTGGGCGGTGAAGATGATCGGGAGGCGCGCTCCGGCTTCTTCACAAGCGCGGTGCCAACCCGGTTGGAGCTTCTCGGTGAAGGCGCGGATGAGCAAGGGGTGATCGTGCCAGTTTTCGACGAAGTCAACCGAGAAGGGCGTGGATTGGCCCAGCGCGCGCCGGTAGAGTCCGACGCTGGTGCGCGAGTTCTGCGGCGCCAGGCAGATGACGACGGCGTGCGTGATGCCGTCGTTGGCCATTTGTTGCACCGTGTCGGCGATGAAGGGTTTCCAGTTGCGCATGCCGACATATACCGGAAGGCGCAGTTCGCGCGCGACGCCCGCGGCCTGGCGCATGGTGATTTCGGTCAGTGGCGAATGGCCGATGAGGGAGTAACGGTGCTTGACCTCGTCGATCACGGGCGGCGGAAGCGGGCGTCCGGCGATGTTGCGCAGGAAGTCAGGGACCTCGTCGGGGGAGTCGGGGCTGCCGTGGGCGAGGAGGAGGACGGCGGTCGTCGGTCCCCTCGGCTTCGCTCGGGGTAGGCTCTGGTCTACGGCCGACGGCGAATTCATTGCGCTTCTCCGAACCATTCAACCTTGGCGGAAGTCGCGTATCTCGCCGAATAGTGGTGCACGAATTCGCAGAGGTCCTTGACGTGGTCGACGGGCGTCTCGGGCAGGATGCCGTGGCCGAGATTGAAGATATGGCCCGGACGTCCGCCGGCGCGGCGGAGCACGTCTTCCGCCTGGGCGCGAACCTCTTTCTTGTTGGCGAAGAGCACCACGGGATCGAGATTGCCCTGGATGGCGCTGTGGGTGCCGATGGATTCCCAGGCATCGTCGATCGCGATACGCCAGTCCACCCCGATGACGTCGGCGCCGGTTTCCTTCATCGCGGGCAGCAGCGCGGCGGTCTCGGTACCGAAGTAGATGACGGGCACGCCGACATCTTTCCTGACCCGCCGCACCAATTCGGTGGTGCGCGGCAGGACGAAGCGGCGGTAGTCTCCCGGGCTGAGCGAACCCACCCAGGAATCGAAGATCTGGACAACGTCGGCGCCGCGGCGCGCCTGCTCGATCACATAATCGCCGAGCACGGAGATGAGCTTGGTCATGAGCTCGTCCCAGGCTTCGGGGGAGCGGTACATGAGCTTCTTGGTTTCGATGTAATGGCGCGAGCCGCCGCCTTCGATCATGTAGCTGGCGAGGGTGAAGGGCGCGCCACAGAAGCCGATCACGGGCAGCTTCGATGCGAAATGCTGCGCGACCAGGCGCACCGATTCGGCGACGTAGTTGAGGTCGGCGGAGAGATCCACGCGGAGGGCATGGATATCGGCGGCGGAGCGCACCGGCTTCTCGATTACCGGGCCTTCGCCGGACTGGAAATGAAACGGAATGCCCATGACTTCGAGCGGAAGCAGCAGGTCGGCGAAGATAATGGCGGCGTCCACGCCCAGGATTTCCGCCGCTTCGATGGTGACCTGGGCGGCCAGCGCCGGAGTCTTGCAGATTTCGACCAGCGAATGATGCTTGCGGACTTCGCGGTACTCGGGCATGTAGCGGCCGGCCTGGCGCATGAACCAGACCGGCGTCACCGGGGTGGAGTGGCCCTTGCAGGCGCGCACGAGATGGGAGTCGGGGGCGGACATGGAGTTAACAATTTAGCATTTCGCGGTGGGAAGCGGGTTTTCGGTTGTAAGGTGGTCTTTCGGTCTATCAGTCTTCAGTTTATCGGTCGCACGATGCGCAGCCTTCCGACGAAGCAGGAACGAACTGGCTGACCGAGAGACTGATTGACCGAAAGACCGATCGACCGAGATGAATTGACAGAATTTCCGCGCACGGCTAGGCTGGCAGCCAGTCTTGGGGCAGTACCGCAACAATGTTCTAGCACGCGGGTTACCAATACCGGCCACTTAGTCAGAAAAGTTTTCCCTGGGGCCGTCCGTAAACCGGATAGGTGCGGCCCAGCGGGACGGAGGTGCATATGAAATCCAGATTGATGAGAGTGGCGCTAGCAGTGTCGGCATTGTTGGTGATGAGCGGCGTCAGTTTGGCGCAGTCGCCTTGGTGGTGGCAGCGCGACCGCGACGGTTCCTGGGGTTACCAGGACCGGGACCGGGACGGGATCGACGACCGGTACGAGATTGGGTTACGGGACGGGCGCAGCGACCGCGAGCACCGGCGGGCGTGGAATCCGCGGCACCCCGGCGCCGCGTACATGAACGGCTACCGCGCCGGATACGGCACCGGATGGCGTAACGATAACGATCGCGGGCGTGACTACCGCGGGCCGTACGGGACCGGCCCCTACGGCGGCTATGGCAACCAGAACAAACTGGCCTACAACAACGGCTACCAGCAAGGACTGCGCTACGGGGAGACGGACCGGAACAGCGGTCACAGCAATCGCCCGACCTACAGCAGCACGTACCAAAACGGCAGCAGCGGGTACAACTCGTCGTACGGCAGCAAGGCGGAATATAAACGCGCGTTCCAGGACGGCTTCCGAGCCGGGTACGAGCGCGGGTTTAACGGCGCGTACCGCCGCTAGTAGCCGGCACCGAGTATCGAGAAGATCGCGGGCGAAGCAGCCCGCGATTTGATTGGTGCGCCCGGCAGGGCGCACTCACTTGGAGGTGGAAGTCCTCTACACGCCCGGCAGGGGGAAGTGTTAGCCGAACGGCAAGGGTGTCCGTCGCGAGGCGGAATCTGAAGGAAGCTGAAGGCAAAACGCTGGCCCGACGAACAGGAAGCGGATAGAGGCGGCGCAGCGGGGTGAGCAGGCCAATAGATGCAAAGCCCAGTTCTTGCACGGAACGCTGTGACGTAGATCCGACAGGCATAAGCGGGAAGGTGAGTGCGTCATACCCGGGGAGATCTGGCGGTTTGCCGTAGTGCTACCGGCGTCGAGAGGCGCTGGGATGAATCGCCAGAAGTCAGCCGAGGCCATAGTAGCTCCGCTCCCCAGCGGAGCGAAGGGCCGAACCTGTCAGGAGCGGACAGTCACGTGTGCTCTCTGAGCGGGTTGGGCGGAAGTTCCGTGGCAACACGGGAGCCAACGATTGTACATAGGGGCCGGAAGTCCCGAAGAAGATCGCGGCGCCTACAAAACGCCAGGCGACACAACGCACGCAACTAAGCTCGCTGCCGCAGATTAAGTTCTGCCCAGTAGACAGGAACCGCCGGATACCGAACGGTCCGTCCGGTGGTGTGGGAGGACGGCGGGGGTAACCCCGCCTCCTACCCGATTCCGGCTGGGTGCGGAAGCCCACTGAAAGCGGTGCTCAGTGCGCCCGGCTGGAGATCGGTCAAACCGAAATCGCATTTGCCGCGGGCGAGGGCGCCCGCGGCAGCAACCATTTCCGCGAGTCGCAGTGTAGCCCCGGCGAGGGCGCCGGGGCCCACAGGTTAGAGGGTAGTGATCATTGCAGGGTGAGGGGCTGGGCCTACGTGCCGGTCTTCTTGGCGAATTTCTGTTCGAACTTTTTCAGCTTGGGGGCGATGACGTATTGGCAGTAAGGCGCGGAGGCGTGGCCGGCGTAGTAGCGCTGGTGGTAGTCCTCGGCGAGGTAGAACTCGGACGCTGGCTCGACGGCGGTGACGATGGGGTCGGAAAAAGCGCGTGCGGCGGTCAGGTCGGCGATGGTCTGCTCGGCTTCGCGACGCTGCTCGTCGGAGTTGTAGAAGATCACGGAGCGATATTGCGTGCCGGCATCGTTGCCCTGGCGGTTGAGCGTGGTGGGGTCGTGAATGGTGAAAAAGATATCGAGCAGCTCGCGGAAGCTGACATGGGCGGGATTGAAGGTGACGCGCACCACCTCCACGTGTCCGGTGGCGCCGGAGCAAACCTGTTCGTAAGTGGGGTTGGGGCGGCGGCCGCCCATGTAGCCGGACTCGACCGACTTCACGCCGGTAACGCGGTCGAAAACGGCTTCCAGGCACCAGAAACATCCGCCGCCGAGGACGGCTGTTTGCAGATCTGACATGGCTGTTTAGATGCGGGAACCAGTTGCGAGTTGCGAGTTGTGAGTTGCGAGTGCGGAACAACCCCACCCTATCGCGCCAAACTCAGGAGCAATAAGGGTGGGGCAACCGCAAGAAGTTAGAGAGTTACTGCGGCGGAGCCTGCTGTTGGCCTCCGGACTTAGGTCCCATGCCTTTTCCGCGGCCCATGCCCTCGTGTTGCTTCATCATCTGATCAATTTTAGCCTGCTGTTCGGGCGTGAGCACGGCCCGGACCTGCGCCATGGATTTTTCGTGCAGGGAACGCATCTTGGTGCGGCGGTCTTGCTCCGCAAGCGAAGCGTCCTGGCGAATCTCCTGCGCCAGCTTGGATGTGTCCTGGAAGATCGGCAGGATTTTGGCCTTTTGATCTTCGGTGAGGTTCACCATCTGCGAGAGGTGATCGAGATGGGCCTGAGGATCGTCCATCATGTGGCCGCCCTTGGGGCCCATGTGGTCCATGTGGCCATGATGCTCGCCGCTCATGCCCGATCCCTGGTTCTGCGCCGGCGGGGCATCCGTCTGGGCGACAGCGCTCAGGGAAATCATGGCGACCAGCAGAAACGCGACGCCAAACGCAACGCGTGCTTTATTCATTCGTGCTCCTTTTAAGTACCGCATGCGGAAGAGTCAGCCGATGCGGTTGGTGAAGAGATTAGATGCGGCCCGGCACACATAGACGCCGGGCGACCCCACGTTTATGGGATGAAACCCTGGCCGCGGCGAAGGGTTGCGCGCGGGCGGCGCGGGCGCAGGTCAGTTCCCGAATCCCTCCAGAGGGACGCGCTTGGCGATGTGGTCCTTGATCCAATGCGCGTCCCACCACTCCCTGGGGTCAATCTGCACGCCATCCAGTTGCATGCTGAAGTGGATGTGATCGCCGCCGGCCAGTCCGGTCTGGCCGCTCTTGCCCATCACCTGGCCGCGCTTCACCATGTCGCCGTCGCGCACTCCGATTTCACTGAGGTGCCCATAGATGGACTGCAACCCATATCCGTGGTCCACCACGATGCAGTTGCCGTAAATGCCCAGCGGCGCCGCATAGACCACGCGGCCGTCATTGCTGGCTTCCACGCCAATGTGCTGCGTGACGGACAGGTCATAGCCGAGGTGTACCTGCTGATCGATCTTTTTTCCCTGGTAGATATAGTTCCGTACGTCGGCAAAGTTTGACTCCACTTTGGAGTTGGATTGCTGGCGGAAGGGCTGCGACCACAGAAAGCGGGCCTCGGTCTTCAAACGCAGATCGGAAAGCGCCTGATTGTTGGCGCGCCGCATTTCTTTGTTGATCTTCAAGAAGCGCGTCACCACGTCGCCCGAGCCATTGGGGTCCAGCTCGCTGACCGCCTTTTGCAGGAAGCGGTCATCCACCTGCAAATCGCGCACCCGGTACTTGGGCTGCTCTTTCTTGGGAAACGCGAACACCATCTGCCCGGTCACGCGGTTCCCTCCGGGATTGGTGGCGTACACCACCGGCGCCGTGCCGGCGGGCACGTCCCAAGGAAAGGCGAACAGAGAAAAGAAACCCGGCTTGCCGCCGGGCATGGGCCAACCGCGGAAGGTGGCACTGCCGACGCTCACGCCGGCTTCAGTCCAATAGCCGGAGACGTTGAACGTTACCAGGTCGGCCATGCCGAGGTAGAGATAGTGCTGGTCGGAATCCACGCTGATCATCGGCGGCTGGGTCACCACCGTGACCTCGCGCGCTACCCGCGTGGTGCTCCCGCGGAAATCGTTCGACGTGGCCTCGACGATGAGCTGCGCCTTGCCGTCCTTGAGTTGCGGCGTGGTCTTGGCGCCGGCGGTGAATTCCCAAGCGGCGTCGGCAACTTTGCGCTGCCAGACAATGCGCCGCGCCGGCTGCTTCTGTTCGGCCACCAGGTAGCGCGCGCCGTTCTGCTCGACAAATGCCGCCATCCTCCGGATGCCATGGGGATCGCTCACCCGGACGGTAACCGGCGTGGCCTGGCCGAGCGCGGTCATCGACGGCGACAGGTTCACCAGCGGCGTGGCGGAGAACGCCAGCAGGACCGCAATGGCCAGCGCAATAAGGAAAATGAAAACGATCAGAGTTCGCACAGTGGAACTTAACTTAGCACGCCCGACCCTAAGGAGCGATCAGCCAAACGCCCTATGACGCCCATCACGCGCAAATGCTGCACGTGATGGGCACCCGCGTCCGGAGAAGTCAGAGGAAATCCCCTGCCGCCCGTGACGCGCGATGGATCGCGGCAGGCTATTTCTGCTCGACATTGAAGTAGATTCTGGTGGTCGCACGGTATTGCGTGACCTTCTTACCGTCGAGCTCCATCTCCAACTCGGAGACGCGCCCCCACTTTAATCCATGGACGGTTTTGGCGGCTTCCGCAACCGCGTTCTCGGCTGCCTTGGCAAAGCTCTCCCGCGAGACTCCGACGACGTCAATCACCTTCTGAACCATAACGTCCTCCTTGCAGATTCAGTTCTCGATGATAAATGCAGTCGCCGCTTTCTTCGACGTTAGATGACGCGAATTGCAGGTTTTTACAGAGACTACGGCACAAACCCGATTGACGGGTGTGACGGCATCGGAGTACGGTGCCACCCAACCAGAGCGGCTGCGGGCGGCTCCTGTGGCAGCCCGGCATGTCCGCTGGGACGCTGCACGTTCGTCACGTAGTCGCCGATGAGCGTCCTGTGTAAGCTCGAATCCGCAAGCCTTACGCCACTTCTGGGCCGGTCCCCGGTACTCAACTCCACGAGGAGGCTGTTGTCTTCATGCAGATAAACCGGAGTGTCGTACTCATCCTCATCTTGATGCTGATCGGCACGTTCGCCTATGCGGCCGGGCCGGTGATATCGAGCATCTCGCCGGTATCCGCTACGGCTGGCGACAGTGCTTCTACCCTGATCGTCAGCGGCGCAAACTTCAAGAACATTTCGCTGGTGCTGTGGAACGGCTCGGCGCGAGCGACCACTTATGTCAACCCGGCCACGCTACAGGCAGCCATTACGGCCGCTGACCTCGCCACCAGCGGCACAGCCAGCATCTCGGTGCAGACCGGCAGCGCGACATCGGCGTCGGTGGCGTTTGCCATCAATGCCACAGCTGGCAGCGCGACATCGGCGATCACCTCAATCACGCCGCTGTCGACAGCGGCGGGGTCCAGCAATTTCACTCTGGTGGTCAACGGCATCGGGTTCTCGTCTTCCTCGCACATCCTTTGGAACGGAACCGCCCTCCCGACGACTTTCGTCAATTCCTCGACGCTGAACGCGCAGGTGAACGCGAGCGACGTAACTGCGGCTTCGGTCGTGCCCGTGACGGTGATGGATGGCGGAGCGCAATCCAATACCGTTTCGTTCACGATCGCGGGCAGCGCGCCACCGCCACCACCGCCGCCACCACCGCCGCCGCCGCCGCCACCACCGCCGCCGACGGGCAATGTGGTTGTCTCGGTCACCAGCCCGACTCCCAACCAGGTGATTTGCGGCACGAGTGTGTCTCTGAGTGCGACCGCCGTTACCGGCAACGCCGGCTCCAGCATTGTTGCCTGGTGGGTTTACGACAACGGGGCCGGGATATGGAACGCCTGGAACAAGCCTGCGATCAGCACCAACCTGATATTGACGGGCGGTTCCCATACCATCCAAATCAAGGCGTGGGACGCTACCGGCGCCAACAGCTACGTAGATGTCCCCATCACGGTGAATGCCTCCTGTGGCACTCCGGGACCGACGGGCACGGGGCCGATCAGCAACTGGCAGGGATTCATGTACAACGACGGAGCGAACCTGAATCAGGCGATCTCATTCAGCGTCGCCGAAAGGGGGAATTATCCGTTTGACGCCTAC
>Ga0326726_10001500_pt1 | contig 21699 bp, 20 predicted proteins | sample MHFenrmetagenome_2_FD_207603 | JGI IMG/M metagenome (GOLD analysis project Ga0326726, IMG submission 207603) | Lab enriched peat soil microbial communities from Michigan Hollow, Ithaca, NY, United States - MHF15MN | ecosystem: Environmental > Terrestrial > Soil > Wetlands > Peat | place: USA... | reverse complement strand
TCTCGATCTCGGAGTGAAACTCGAAGGTCATGCCGACAATGTGGCCGCGTGCTGGCTGGGTGGATTCGTGATCGTGCAATCGAACGGCAATGGACGCGGGCAGCGGGCGCAAGCGACGCGCATGGCCGTGGCGCGCGACTGGCCGATGCTGCTAGTGATTTCCCCCGAGGGGCTCCCAACGGGCAGATCGCGCGCTCTGTTGCCGGCGCTGTACGGCCGCGAGGTGGTGGTCGCCAATCTGCAAAGCGCGATGGCCTTGGTGGCCGCGTATGCGCTGGGGCGCGAGGAGTTGTTCAGCACGGCGCAGCACGACGCGCTGCATCAGCCCTACCGCGCGAAAGTGTGCCCGTTGCTTCCGTGCTTGCAGCCGTTGGCCGGCAGCGTGGGAATTCTGGCGGCGACGCTGAGCGGCGCGGGCAGCTCGGTGCTGCTCACCTTGAAGCAAGACGCGTCGCAGCCCGAAGTACGCGAGGCAGTATGCAAGCGCCTGCGCGCAGCCGGGCTGGAGGGCGAGATGCTTTTTACCAGGATGGCTGCTCAGGGAGCTCGGCGGATCGAATTGCCGGCGCGGGCGCTGGCTGGGGAGGGTGTATGAAGACGGTGAAAGTCGGCATCGTCGGTTTCGGTACCGTCGGTCAGGCGACCGCGCAGTTGCTCGCCGCCAACGCCGATTTAATCGCCGCGCGCAGTGGCGTGCGCCTGTCGGTGTCGGCCGTGTGCCGCCGCTCCGCCATTCCTGCCGAAGCAGTTCCCGCGGGCGCGCGCGTGTATTCATCGTGGAGCGATGTGGTTTCAGCGCCCGACGTGGACATCGTCGTGGAAACCATGGGTGGCAACGGCACGGCCCACGAGATCGTGTGTCAAGCATTGCGCGCTGGCAAGCCGGTCGTGACCGCCAACAAGAGCCTGATCGCGGCCCAGGGCGATGCGATTTTTGCCTTGGCGGCGGAGAAGTGTTTGCCGGTGGGCATCGAGGCCACGACGGCCGGAGGCATCCCGATTGTGCGCGCGCTGCGGGAGTCATCCTCGGGCGATCGCGTGACCAAGCTCTATGGAGTTCTGAATGGCACGGTGAACTACATTCTTACTCGCATGGAAAGCGACGGCCTGGAGTTTGAAACCGCGCTGGCGGAAGCGCAGCGCGCCGGATACGCCGAAGCCGATCCGGGACTGGATATTGACGGCATCGACGCGCGCGAAAAGCTCTGCATCCTGGCGCGCATGGCGTTCAACGCGCGCCTGCATCCGGACAAGATTCCCGTGACCGGAATCCGCCACGTATCGCAGGTGGACTTGCAATACGCACGGCGGCTGGGCGGACGCATCCGCCTGGTCGGAGCGGCGGAACGCCAGCATGACGGCATTGCGGTCGCGGTGCGGCCATGGCTGGTGCCCAAGGATTCCATGCTCGGCAAAGTCGAAGGCGTGTTCAACGCGATTTTTGTCGAAGGCGAGCGCAGCGGAACGCAAATGTTCTATGGCCGCGGCGCCGGCGGCGCTGCCACCAGCACAGCGGTGGTAGCGGACCTGATTGACATCGCTCAACAACTGACCACCAGCAATGGAAACGGATCGGCGCCCGTGCAACATCCGGGATTCGACCTCGCGCCGAGCCTGGACCTGGCCCCACACGGCCCGTGCTGCGGCTGGTATCTGCGGCTGACCGTACGCGACCGGCCGGGAATCATCGCGCGGGTGGCGACGGTGCTGGCGGAAGAGGAGATCAATATTGACTCCGTCCTCCAGGAGCCGCATTTGCCCAAGGAGCGGCTGTCGTTCGTGATCACCGTGGAACCCATCGCCGAGTGCACCATCGGGCGGGCAATTGCGCGCATTAACCAATTCGATTTCCTGGTCGAGCCGGTGCTGCTGGTGCGCGTCTCGGAGGGCTAGCGGATTCAAGACCGTTATTACCATTAGGTAAACCTTAGGTGGTATACCCCCCCTCCCACCACTGCTTCTCTGCAGAATCAGCGAGTTACGCACGGTATACCGTGAAAACCGCACGGTTACCGTGAGGTATCCCGCAGGTATCCCGCAGGTAACCTGGAGGGCGCTGGCGGGCATATTTTGTTGTCAAAGAACTAAACAATGATTGCTGCCAACACAACCAATTGCGCGCCTAGGCACGTATGGCGAAGGTATACCAGGACGATGGCGTTTGTCTGTGATGTCAACGGAAAAATTTGCGCAGGAGGGCAGTTTCAATTCCCGAAATGGGACGGACAGGAAAAGAGGGCCCCAACCTTAGCGCTTCGACTTCGCTTAGCAGGCTCCGGGTCGGGCACCCGGCGGCTTTCGGCCTTTATTTATCGGGAGGTGTGTCACCAGAGTCCGGAGATTGGGGTCGCGGGGGGTCGTCTGGTGCCGGTTCTTGATGATCCGAACCACCGGAAACATGCGGAAGACCCTCAGAATCGACTTCTCCCGTTTCGCTTGATACGGTAGAGGTCCGGGTTACGCTGTGGGGGGTGAAGGTAATGGTGGTCGGCTGATCCTGGTTACCGAGCGGCGGCAGGGGTTTGCCATTTAGCGAAACCGCGAGCGCGCCCGCATTGTTCGTTTTGAGAACGACTTGGGAATAGGCATGAATTTTCTTTTTCCGGTTTAGAACACCTTCGACGAAAGGCATGCCATCGGCGGTGATGGAAACCCACACAGGCTTTTTGGCTCTTACCAGGATCTGGAACTCTTCGGCCCGTGTTGTTGACGCAGTAAGGACTAGCGCAGGTGCTGGAGTTGTGGCCGGCGGCGAAGCCGGGTGGAGAGTCGTGGGCGCCTTCTCCGGCTGACCCGCTGCCAGCACAGCGGACGGCTGTTGGTTTCCTTGCGAAGAATTGGATGACGCGTGTTTGGTGGCAACGCTCTCGGCCGGCGCCATCGCCGGCTGGCTTCGAGTCCCGTGCACGCCTGACCATGCAGCTCCGGCAGCGTGACGTAGTAGGCGCGCGGTCTTCCACACGCCAAACAGCAACGCGATTGCGCAGACCACTACGGTTGCTACGCCACTCCAGGAGCGGCGTCCTTTAGTCTGCCGTATCTGCGGACGGCTCTTGGCGGGCGGATCGGGAAGCGGTTGCTCGGGATCCCCGGCCACTGCTATGAATTCTTTGAGTACCTGCTCCTCATTCATCCCGAGGAAGCGGGCATACGACCGCACAAATCCCTTGTTGAAGAAGCCGCCGGGGAGCTTGTCGAACTCCTCTTTTTCGAGTGCTTCCAGGATGTGGGTGGCGATCTTGGTGGTCCTGGAAATGGACTGGAGAGTGATGCCGCGCGTCTCCCGTTCACGCCGCATAGCCTCGCCAAATGATGCCATGGCAGCTCAGCCTCCGACGCAGGTTTGCCTTGCGGGTTTGGTTACGTGCTACGAACTCCGCCCCGGAATTATTCCAATGATTTGCCCAGCCGTGGAGATTACCTTGGTCTGTAACGAGGCGCGTTCTTTTATCTATTCAGCCAGGACCGCGGATCACGCACAAGAATTCTTCTCGAAGGGAGAAGCTGGTGGGGCAAGGGCGATTGTCTACGATATCAAGCGAGAAATTTCAGGATGGGTGATTTTTCAGTTCCGAATTGGGAAGGAGGTCAACTCGCATGCCCGGAGAGGACGAAAGGTGAGCCACCCGCCCTGTTGTGAACGCTGCAGAATAAGAAGGCGCACACCTTGTCAGATGTGCGCCTTATTCTTGGCTGCATCACTTGGTCGCAGGTAACGAAACAACGTATTTGTCGATTAGCCAGAAAATCGTGAGAAGCAGCGGAAGACCCGCGATGGTCACAAAGCCTGTGTATACCCCCTCCGAAAGGTTCAAGCTCTTGAACATAGGGTTAAGTGTTGCGAACACTAATCCAGTGATCGTGCATCCCACGGTTCTCAGCAAGAGTCGTCTCATTGCATTTCCCCGTTAAGGAAGAGTCCGTGTAAGGACTCAATCGAAGTGCCGTCTTGGCGGATGGAGTCGTCCGTGTAAGGATTCAATCGAAATGCCGTCTTGGCGTATGGAGTCGTCCGTGTAAGGACTCAATCGAAATGCCGTCTTGGCGTATGGAGTCGTCCGTGTAGGACTCAATCGAAGTGCCGTCTTGGCGTATGGAGTCGTCCGTGTAGGACTCAATCGAAATGCCGTCTTGGCGTATGGAGTCGTCCGTGTAGGACTCAATCGAAATGCCGTCTTGGCGTATGGAGTCGTCCGTGTAAGGACTCAATCGGAGTGCCGTCTTGGCGTATGGAGTCGTCCGTGTAAGGACTCAGTCGAACTTTGAGAAATCGTCTTGGCGTCTCGTGCGAACTGGAGATTTAGGATCGGGTGTAGCGCTTGGCAGCCAACGGTTGAGCACGCAACCGAGTCTTGTATCTTCAAGCTGATCAAAAACATCTGTTAAAACAGAGGCGAGAAAGCTCAACACAGCGACAAGGTGAGAGCAAATCTCAAGGCCATGAGCGAACGGATTCGCATTCCTAAAGAGCAAGCTCGTTAAGAGACTTACGAGCTTCATGGCAATAGCAGTGAGTGTGGCCACGTACAGCCCACTCACAATAATCAGGGAAAAGTTGTGCAATTTCTTTGTCAACTTTTTCCGAAATCGCTGGTTTTCTGTCATTAGATTTACTCCGAGGTTGGAACAGAGGCCCACTAGGACGGGTGCTGGTTGACAGCCACGGATAATCTCAGCGACTCTGAGACTTCCAGCATCTGCATTGACCAACATGATCCCTGAGACTAGGGTTCGCGGCTACCTTCGTTCGCCACTTGTAGACTGTGCCAGCGGCCACCTTTTTCAACGGGCAGTTCCGTTAGCGCAAACCGACACAGTTACCTACTTACCTTAGATTCTGCTGATCTGACATTCGTTGCGAGTTTTTGACCTGCCCCCGTTCTCCGCACGGTAGTAAATACGACCGATCATAGCTCTGCTTTTTCTTTCGCTTCGCCGGAGTCAAGGCCGAGCGCAGCGAGCCCGCAGGGTTGCCTTGACGCCGGTCCGCCGCTGCGCTACTCCTCGAACAGGAAGGCGAAGCGATTGCCTGCCGGGCGAACTCCGCTGGGGTTGATCCACACCAGCGCCCTGGGCGTAACTTGCCAACACCGCGCCTGTGGAATTGAGGTCGGCCACTACGTTCTGCCCAATCAAACTACCAATAACGGTGCCGACTATCCCGAGCCCCCATGCAAACGCAAGTACCATCCACATTCCAGGAGCGCGGGGCGGAAGACGGGGGCAGGTCAGTTGGAGCACGATCTGCGCTTATTGGGGTGGCGCTGCCGCAGCTGCTGGCTTCTCGAACAGCTTGGGATCCACCGGCGGATTGATCTGGTAGGTCTGGATCTGCTCGGTGGCGTTGAGCTCGCCGTTGTCACTCACCGTGCGTTTGAATGGGACCGTGAGACCGTCCGCCGCGCGCCAATCTGAGTACTCGATGACGCGCTGTACCTGCCCGCGCTGGCCGGTGTCCTTATAGGACACCTGCAACAATCGCCCGCTCTGCGGATCGAGCGCCCATTTGGCTTCGACGCCGTTGCTGGAAATCTCCACCACGTCGGCTTCGGTATTGCCGATCTTCTGAGTGCCGGCAAGGGTGAAGACGTATGCCGGATCGTTGACGTGCTGCGCGAGCGCGATCCATTCACGTTTGAGCGAGTTCAGCCGCTCCTGCTTCATAGACGCGGCCATATCGCGCGCGCCCGCTCCCGGCATGCTCATGAACGCGGTCGACGGCGTGACCACGATTAGCATTTCTCCCGGAAGTTGCTCGGCGCGCACGGCGGCGCGCAGCTTGTCGGGGAACTGGGTAATCATGTCGTTGTTGAAGGTGATGGGGCCTTGCGGCGTCTGCTGGGTGCTGACCACGGTCTGATGGAGCGCTTTGACGGCGTCCAACTTGGCGGCGCCGCCAATGGAGCTGACGAATTTTTCTACCAGCGCGCGGGCCTTGGGATCGGACTGCGTGGGGCGCGGCGCGGAGCTTACGGGCGTGCCCGGCGGCGGAATGGTGATATCAATCGGCGTCACGGGCCCGAGCGAGGAGAGCGGCTTTTCGAACTCCGCCTGGTTTCCGACTACCAGGATGGCAAACTGCTCTGGATGGACATATTTCTTCGCCACGGTGTCGACGTCTTCGGCTTTGCTCTTCTCGATGGCAGTGCGGAAGCGTTCGAGGAAATCGGCGGGATAGCCGAAATACTCGTACAGCAAGCGCTCGCCCAGCACCTTCTCCTTGGAATCGAAATGGAAGATGAAGCGATTGAGGATGGCGTCCTTGGATTCGCTTACTTCCTGACTGGTGGCGGGCTTGCTGGTGCGGATGCCGTTCAATTCGGCCTGGAGCGCCTGGATGGCGTCAACGGTGCTGGCGCTCTTGGTGGCCATGCTGATGTGGAAAATGCCGGGATGATCGAACGAGCTGCCGACGCCGCCACCGACGGAGTACGCCAGTCCTTTTTCGGTGCGGATGGTCTTGAACAGGCGCGAGGAAAATCCGCCGCCCAGCAGATCATTCAGGACCTCGATGGCAAAGTAGTCGGGATTGTTGCGCACGATACCGAGTTTCACCATCTGGATCTCGCTCTGGTTCACGTCCGATTTGTCGATGAAGTACAGCCCCGGCTTGGGATCGTGGAATGCAATCTGGGGCTTCGGCGGGAGCGGGGCTTTGGGCCAGGATTCGAAAGCCTGTCGCAGGCGAGTCTCCATCGCGGCCGGATCGAAGTCGCCGTAGACGCCGAGGATGATGGCGTTGGGATGGACAAACGTCTGGTGCCATTTGACGAGATCGTCGCGGGTGATGGCGGCGACGGTGGAATACTCAGGGATGCGCGCGTAGGGGTTGTCGCGGCCGTAGGCCAGACGAAGCGCCTCGCGACCGGCAATCTCGCCGACATCGTCATTGCGGCGGGCGATATCGGTGTTCATCTGCGTCTTGGCGAGTTCGATCTTTTCTTCGCGGAAAGCGGGCTGGCGCAGCAATTCCAGGAATACCGGGAAGACTTCGTCAAGTTTGTCCTTCAGGCAGTTGAAGCGAATGGTGGTCGAGTCGGCGCCGCCGCCGGTTTCGACTTTGGCGGCGCGGGTCTCCAGGAAATCGTCGAGCTCGTCGCCGGTGCGCTTGGCGGTGCCGCCGGTGCGCCAGACGTCGCCATAGACCTCGACCAGGCCGGTTTTGCCGGCGGGCTCCAGGATCGAGCCGCCGCGGATGCGCATCATGCCACCGACCACCGGCAGCTCATGATCTTCCTGGAGGAAGATGATCATGCCATTGGAAAGCTGGATGCGCCTGGGCTCCTGCGGGTGAAATGCCGGCAGCGGCGGAATGGGAATCTGTTTCCAGGCAGCGGCCGGCACGCCAGTGCCAGGCTTTGGTGTCTTGGCGCCAGTGGGCGGCTTTGCGGTTTGGGTTGCGCTGGAGGTTTTCTGGGCGGCTGTCTGCGCCCCGGTGGCGGCGGTCGTCAACAGGCAAAGAATCAGAACCGTGGTTCGGCGGAGGAACGTGCGAGTCATTATTTCTCCTCCGGCTTGGGGGCCGGCGCGCCCGCCATCTTGGTGCTTTCGATAATGCCGACGGTGCGGTTGGTAGGAACAAAGGTTTTGTTGGCGACGCGGCGAATATCGGCCTTGGTTACCTTGTCGTAGAGATCGAGCTGGCGGAAGAGTTCGCGCCAGTCGCCGAAGCGTGCCTGGAAAGTGGCCAACTGCGCCGCCAGACCGGCGTTGCTGCCGAGACCGCGGATGAGGTCAGCCTTGGCGCGGGTCTTGAACATCTGCAGTTCGTCGTCGCTCACGTCGGCGGACTTGAGGCGATCGATCTCGGCGGCGATGGCGTCGCGCACTTCGTCGGTGGTGTGGCCGGGTGTGGGGACAGCGTACACCGCGAACAGATGAGGGTATTTGCTGCCGGGCCAGCCGGTGAATCCGGCCGAGGCGGCGGCGATCTTCTTGTCGCGAACCAGAGAGCGGTAGAGACGCGAGGTGCGGCCGTTGGACATGATGTCGGAGATGGCGTCGTAGACGGCATCGTCGGGATCGCGATAGTCGGGGCGGTGATAGCCCTCGACGTAGAGCGGCTGCGCGGTTTCCTTGAGCACGACGCGGCGCTCAGCCTGCTGCGGCGGTTCGGTGGTGGGATCCTCGATGGGCAGCGGCGCTTTCGGCAGACGTCCGAAATATTTCTCCAGCAGAGGAAGCGCCTGCGCGGTTTTGAAGTCGCCGACGACAGCCACCACCATGTTGGGCGGCACGTAATAAGTGCGGAAGAAGAGTTCGGCGTCGGTGGCGGAGAAGCGGCGCAGGTCGGAGGCCCAGCCGATAGTCGGGCGATGATAAGGGTGGGCGAAGAAAGCGGTGGCGATGAACTGTTCCACCAGGCGCCCGACGGGATTGCTCTCGGTGCGCATGCGGCGCTCTTCGAATACCACGTCGCGTTCCTTGTAAAATTCGCGCATCACCGGTTCGATGAAGCGCTCCGATTCCAGGTACGCCCAGAGCTGGAGGCGGTTGGCAGGGAAGGAGTAGTGGTAGACGGTCTGGTCGTCGCTGGTGCCGGCGTTCATGCCGACGCCGCCGTTTTCCTCGATAATTTGCGGGAAAGCGTTGCGCACGACGTACTGGTCGGCTTCCTTGATGGCGCTCTGCCAGGCCTTTTCCAGTTCGGCGGCCTTCTTGTCATCGCGGCTGACGCGCTTCTCGGCCTCCGCGATGTATGCGGCATAAGCCTGCTCCACTTTTTGTAACGCGGCCTTCTCCGCCGGCCAGTTGGTAGTGCCGATGGTCCGGGTTCCCTTGAACGCCATGTGCTCGAACATGTGTGCGAGGCCGGTCTTGCTCTGGGGATCCTGGGTAGAACCGGCGTCGACGAAGGTGTAGCCGGAGAAGACGGGCGCTTCAGGCCGCTCCATCAGCAACAGAGTGAGCCCGTTGGGCAGCTTGCGCACGGTGATTCGTTTTTCGAATGAGGCAATGTCCTGGGAGAAGATGGGAAGAGAAATGATGATGAAAAAGCCGAGAACAGGCGCGAGCAGCCTACGCATGGGAGCTCCTTGCAGTGCACGACAAACATAAAACGTTACGCTGTGGCGGAAATCGGTGTCAAACGGAGACGCAACAGCAGATTCCTCCCCTTCGCTTCGCTCAGGGTCGGAATGACAAATCCGAAGATTTAGAGATCGAAAACGCGGTACACGCGGGGCGGGTTTTCCAATTGCAGGCGGGTGAGGGCGACGTTATACACCGGAACTCCGCCGGTCGTTTTGCCCTCGATAGCGCCGTGATGAGCGTGCCCGTGGACGACGAGGTCGGCGCCGTGGCGGTCCACAACTTCGCCAAGCCGGGAGGTGCCGAGATAGGGATATATCTCGGGCGCTTCCCCGATTACGGTTCCGGCAATGGGGGCGTAGTGGAGGATGACAACGCGCTTTGGGGTGCGCAGTTGGGACAAGGCGCGCTCCAGTTTCAGGCTCTCGTCAATGGCGCCCTGCACGATGGACTTGATCTCGCGCTCGCCGAAGGCGGTAAGCACGCCGCGCCCGAAGCCGCCGATGAATCCCTTGGTGCCGGCGAAGCCGACGCCATCGCGCTCGTAGCCGGTGCCGTCAAGAATCTTGATGCCCTCGCCGGCCAGCATCTTCATCAGTTCCTGTTCCTGGCCGCTTTCATAATCGTGATTGCCGAGTACGGCGACGATGGGGATACGCAGGCGCACCAGCAAGTTCAACAGCGGCTCCATCTCGCTGGTCTTGCCGTAGTTGGTGAAATCGCCCGCGATGATAAGCACGTCGGCCTCATCGCGAACGCGTTCCATCTGCGGACGCATGTGCTCCCAGACCGGCGGATTGAAGTGGAGATCGGCAGTGGCAGCGACTCGCATCTTGGTCAGGCCGCCGGCTTGAGCTTGGGCAAACGGCGCGCGCGATACTCCTCGAGAATGTCTTCCATGCCCCATTCCTTGACGTCGATGGCGAACATGTTGGGGTCAATCAGACTGCCGCGAAAAGGGGTGTTGTTGTCGACATGTTGCAGCGATTGGCGGAGCCGGCCTAGCAGGTCATCCCAGATTTCGCGCGGGACATAGTCGCTACACGCCGGGTAGACATAGTGAAAGAGGACGAGGACCCACAGCAGCATTGCCCAATGGTCGCCGACCAGGTCCATCATGCGCTGCCAATCGAGTCTGCCCCGGGTGCCGAAGATGACATGAACGATGTCGGCGCCGTCGAAGCGCTCGCGCCGGGTGACGAAGAGCTTGGAGGCGATCAGTTCCTCGGGGGCGAGCACCTTCACCGGAACGCCAAAAAAATCGGAAGGAATACCGCGATCGATCCAGGACTGGTCGACGATAATCACGGCGTTGCTCATGCCGGTGATCAGGTCAACGTAGAATTCGCCGCGATGCGCCTTGGCCAACCACACCGGGTCGGGGACTTCAGTCTCGAAACCTTCCTCCCGCAGGGAACGCAGCGCGGCATCTACATGTTCGGCGGGAAGAAAGAGATCCAGATCCTTGGTGTCGCGGCAGATTCCGGTGTGCAACTGGAGCGCCGCCGCGCCAGACACGACGTACGGGACCCTGGTCTCATTCAGGTGATTGAGCACGGCGCGGAACAGCTTGACCTGCTCGGGCGCGAACTCCGGCGGCGTGGAGGAACTGATAGGCAGCGGTTTATGATCGCAGCCTGGCACAGAGCATTGGATGGCCCGCTGGCGATGTGAGTTGTGGCCGCTGAGGGCAAAAACAGGGCGCAGGAGCCGGCCTGCCATTTTTCGACTTGCCGCGTGCGGCGGCGCGCATCAAAATTTGCGTATATGGCGAAGACGTCCATGGTTGAGATCGAAGGCCGCCAACTCAAGCTGTCCAATCTCGATAAGGTCATGTATCCGGCGGTGGGATTTACCAAGGCGCAGGTGATTGATTATTACGTGCGCATCGCGCCGTACCTGCTGCCGCACCTCAAGGATCGCCCACTCACCATGAAGCGCTATCCGGAAGGCGTGAGCGGGCTTTTTTTCTACGAGAAAAATTGCCCACAGCATCGTCCCGAGTGGGTGCAGACGGCGAAGGTGTGGAGCCACGGCAATAACCGGTGGATGTATTACTGCATGGCGCAAGATCTGGCGACGCTGGTGTGGGCGTCGAACCTGGCGGACATCGAACTGCATACTTCGTTGAGCCTGGCGCACAAGATCGAGCAGCCGACGATGATGGTCTTCGACCTCGACCCCGGCGCTCCCGCGAACATCGTGCAATGCTGCCAAGTGGGTTTGTGGGTGCGCGATATTTTCAGCCGGCTCGGACTCGAATGTTTCCCCAAGGTCTCGGGGTCAAAAGGCTTGCAGGTATATGTGCCCCTGAATACTGCAGTCACGTACGCTGAGACCAGGCCGTTTGCCCACGAACTGGCGCGGCTGCTGGAGCGGGCGCGGCCCGACGGTGTCGTCTCGGAAATGAAGAAGGCGTTGCGCGCGGGTAAGGTGTTCGTGGACTGGAGCCAGAACGACCAGCACAAAACCACGATATGCGTGTATTCGTTGCGTGCCAAGGAGCGCCCGACGGTGTCCACGCCGGTGACCTGGCAGGAAGTCGAGCGGTGCGCAAAGCAAGAAGATGCAGAACTTCTGGTATTCGAGGCGAGCCAGGTGGTCGAGCGCGCGACCAAGCTGGGCGATTTGTTCGAGCCGGTACTGAAGCTTAAACAGAAGCTGCCGCCGCCTAAGGAGGCGCTCCAACAGCTATTCACCTCCAGTGGGTCTGCCGAAGCTGGCAGGTCCACTTTGAGTCGCCGCGCGGAACGCGCCACGAAACGGTCGCGTGCCGCCCCGAAAAAAGTGTCGGGACGGGCGCGCCGCGCCAGCTAACGCCGGGGCAGGAATTCGCGTCTGTTCACTTTTCGGTAAACAGCACAGCAGTTCCCGCGCTGAGCCGAGTCACGGCTGGATGTAACTCCACCGCTGCATCGGGCCCACTATCGTGGTATAAACCCAAGGCGCAATTTATGCTCCTCCTGGAGGTTTCATGGTAAAACGCATCGGCGTGTGCCTGTTCGTACTGTTCGTTCTGTTTTTCTGCCTTGCTGCTCAGGCGCAAACCATCACGGTTGGATTTACCGTTTCCAAAACCGGGGCCCTAAACGTCGACTCCCTCGAGCAATACAACGGCTTCGAACTCTGGCGCGACCAGGTGAACGCCAAAGGCGGCATCAAGGCGGGCGGGAAGAGCTACCAAGTCAAGTTCGCCTTCTACGATGACGAATCGCAGGCCAAGCGCGTGCAGCAGCTTTACACGCGACTGATCCTGGAAGACAAGTCCGACTTTCTGTTCAGCCCTTATTCTTCGGGCCTGACCACCAGCGCCTCGATCGTGACCGAGCAGTATGGCAAGGTCATGCTGACCACGGGCGCAGCCGACGAGAAAACCTACCGGCAGGGTAACAAGTACCTGTTCCAGATGTTCGCGCCGGCGACGCAGTACCTGACGACCGCCGTTGATGCCTTGAAGGCGAAGGATCCGAAAGCGACTATTGCATTTGTCTATGAAGACCACTCGTTCTCGGTTGCGGTTGCGGCTCCAGCGAAACCCTACGCTCAGCAGCAAGGGTTCAACGTGGTATTCAGCGAAGCTTATGCTCCCAACACCACCGACTTCAGCGCCATCCTCGACAAGGTGATTACCTCGAAGGCAACGGTGTTGATGGGCGGCGGCCACTACGCCGACGGATCTACGCTCGCGCGTCAACTCTTCTCCCGCAAAGCCGCGCTTAAGATGGTGACGGTGCTGGTGGCGCCCGACAGTCCGAAGTGGGTGGAACTCGGCGATGCTGCCATCGGTATCTGCGTGCCCTCGCAGTGGGAACCGCAGGTCGTTGTAAAGCCGCAGTTCGGACCGACGGTGGCGGAATTCAACAAGGCATACACCGCGAAATACAACATGGAGCCCAGCTATGAATCAGCCGGCGGCTACGCCGCGGGCTTGATTCTGCAGCACGCCATCGAGCAGGCCGGGAGCATTGATTCGGCAAAGGTGACCGACGCGTTGAACGGCTTGGATGCGACGACGTTCTACGGACGCACCAAGTTCTCCACCGACCCCAAAGAGCATGGCCTGCAAATGGGCCATACCATGGTCATCGCGCAGTGGCAGAAGGACAAGTCCGGGAAGCCGGTCAAGCAAGTGATTTGGCCGCTCGCCAATAAGAGCGCCAATCTGGTTTATCCCATCAAGTAGAGCCAACCGGCCAGCGGCGAGCGGCGGCTGATCTGCCGCTTGCTGCTGGCCAATTCCTGAACCAAGAGGCAGACCATGGGCGGAATTCTGGCCTCAATGATTGATGGCGTGCTGGTGGGCTCGGTCTATGGACTGGCGGCCATGGGTCTGAGCTTGATCTGGGGAGTCATGGACGTAATCAACCTCACCCATGGCTCGATGATTGCGCTCGGCATGTTCGGCATGTACATCCTGTACGCCGCGTTCACGATCAACGCCTATGTCCTGCTGCTTCCGGTGATCGCCGCGGGAATGATCCTGGGGGTCATCGTGTACTGGATCTCGGTGCATTGGGTGCTTGGCCGATCCGTGCTCATGAGCCTGCTGTCCACCTTCTCCGTAAACATGATCGTGATCGGAATCGGTACCGCCATCTGGAGCACCAGCCCTTACAACGTCAATTTCAGCCTGCCCGGAATTACCATCGGCGATTTTACTTTCACCGGTAACCATATTGCCGCCGCGATTTCTGCCGTCGTCGTCGCGCTGGCCCTCGAGATTTTCCTGTTCCGCACGCGCCCCGGCAAAGCGATCCGCGCCGTCTCGCAGAATCGCGACGCTGCCGAATTGATGGGCATTTCCTCGACCGCCGTGCTCGCCACGGCATTTGGCATCGGGATCGCCCTGGCGGCAGCCTCGGGCGCGCTGGTGTCCACCTTGTTCCCCTTCACCATTCTCTCCGGCGGGACCTACGAGTTGAAGAGCTTCGTGGTGACGGTGCTGGCCGGGCTGGGCAAACCCTTCGGAGCGCTGGTGACGGGCGTGCTGCTGGGTCTCTTGGAAGGACTGGTGACACCGTTCATCGCGGTTAGTTGGGTGCCGCTGATTGAATTCGGCCTTTTTGTTGTGGTCCTTGTCTTCTTCCCCAAAGGCATCTTCGAGAGGGCAAACGCGTGATCGTCCGCCGGCCGGTGTTGTGGTTGATTCTGATTACTTCGGCGCTGTTCATCTATATTCCGGTGCGAACGAATGACGTTTCGCTGCGTGAAGACCTTCTGCTGGTGGCCGTCGCCATCATTCTGGCCAGCAACCTCAACCTGATGATCGGCTATACCGGGTACGTCAATTTCGGCAATATCGTCTTTTATGGGTTGGGCGGATATATCGGGCTGTACCTGGCGACGGTGAGAGGCTGGCACCTGGTAACGGCAGCGCTGGTGGCGGGCGTGGTGGTCATGATCTTCGCCTTGCTGTTCGGGCTGGCCATCTTGCGTCTACGCGGAGGGTATTTTGCGCTGGCGACCATCGGCATTCTCCAAGCGGTGCAGTCGTTCGTCTCCAATTTCGACCCGTGGGGCCGTTCTACCGGCCTCTATGTTTCCTTCGAATCGTACGCGCCGCTGGGTGGCGCCATGCGTGCGCTCTGGACAACCTATTACCTGATGATCGGAGTCATGGCGCTATCGCTGATCCTGAGCCTTGGCATCAAGGTTTCCAAGTTTGGACTGGGATTGTTCGCGATTCGAGAAGACGAAGACGCGGCCATCGTGCTGGGCGTCAACACCACGGTCTACAAGGCGATCATCTACAGCGTATCGGCGTTCCTGCCCGCCGTGGCCGGGGCGCTGATGTTCTACAAGAATGGCATGATCGATCCCCAGATCGCCTTCGAGCTCATCGCCTCCATCGAAGCCATCGTGATGATGATGCTGGGAGGCCAGGGCACGGTGGTGGGCGCCGCCCTGGGTGCAGGACTGTACGAGCGACTGCGGTCTTCGCTGCTGACCTCGCCGAAGCTCTCCAACTTCCACCTGGTGATTGCCGGCGGGTTGCTGCTGCTGGTGATCCTGTTTGCGCCCGGGGGACTGATTGGCTGGGTGTACCGGCTGGTGCCGCGCGCGCGGAAGGTGATCGAATGAGTGTCCTGCTGGAAGGGCGCGGCGTGACCAAACGCTTCGGCGGACTGCTGGCGGTTTCCGACGTGAGCTTCACGCTCAACGAGGGCGAGATTCTGGGGTTAATCGGCCCGAACGGGGCGGGGAAGACGACGCTGTTTAACATTATTAACGGTGTGTACAAGAACGACGGCGGCACCTTCATTTTTGCCGGACAGGACATCACCGGCTGGCCGCCCAATAAACTGGTGCACGCCGGCTTGGCGCGTACCTTTCAGGTGGTAAAACCACTGAATGAGATGACGGTGCTGGATAACGCGGTCGTAGGCGCCTGCTTCGGACATGAATACCTGGGCCTGCACGCCGCCGAGCGCGTCGCGCTTGAAGTGCTGGAACAAGTCCACATGGCCGATCGCGCCCATGTGCTCGCCAAGCACCTGACGATTGCCCTCAAGAAGCGTTTGGAAGTCGCGCGCGCCCTGGCGGCAAAGCCCAAGCTGCTGCTGCTGGACGAAGTGCTGGCGGGACTGAATCCGACCGAGGTCGCGAAAATGCTGGAGTTGATCCGGAGCATCCGCGATCAGGGAGTCTCGATCATCATGATTGAACACCTCATGCACGCGGTGATGAACGTCTCTGATCGCGTGATGGTCTTGAACTTCGGAATTAAGATCGCGGAAGGCAGGCCGGACGAAGTAGTGCGCGATCCGGCGGTCATCGAAGCATACCTGGGCAGCGCAGACATTGCCGACAAGTTACGGGAGGGGCAATGAGCGAAATTGCCCTGGAAATCGAGAACCTTGAATCCGGCTACGGCGAGGTGCAGGTGTTGTGGGGCGTCTCGATCAAAGTACGCTCCGGCCAACTCACGACCATTCTGGGCGCCAATGGCGCCGGCAAAACCACGACGCTGCGCACCATCATTCATTGGCTGAAGCCTTGGAAGGGACGGGTAGTGCTGGACGGCCAGGATGTGACCCGATTGTCCATGCACGCCAAGGCGCAGCGCGGTTTGGTGCTGGTTCCCGAAGGGCGGCAACTATTCGGGGATATGACCGTGCACGAAAACCTGGAGATGGGCGCCTATCCGCCGCGGACGCGGAAAAACGCCCCCAAGAACCTGGAGCGCGTCTATACGCTATTCCCTCGTCTGAAGGAGCGCAGCAGTCAGCGCGCGGGAACGCTTTCGGGCGGCGAACAGCAGATGCTGGCCGTAGGGCGAGGGCTGATGCAGGAGCCGCAAGTGCTCATGATCGACGAGCTTTCGCTTGGCCTATCACCCCTGCTCGCGCAGCAACTGTTTCTGACGCTGAAGAAGCTGAAGCAGGAAGGCACCACCATCGTGCTGGTCGAACAGAACGTGCATTTGGCGCTGGCGCTCGCCGATTACGCTTACGTCATGGCGGAAGGGCGGGTGCGGTTGGAAGGTCCATCCCAGGAAGTCGCCAATAACAACGAGGTCAGGACGGCCTACCTCGGCCTGTAGTTCGGCGGTGGAGGCTTGATAAGGGAAGGAATGGAATCATGCCAGGCGACCCGCAAATACGTTCCAGTGTGCTGTACGCGGGAACATCGGGATGGGCCTATTCGGCATGGAAGCCGACGTTCTATCCCGCCAAGCTGCCGCAGAAAGACTTCCTGAAGTTCTATTCCACACAACTGAACGCCGTCGAGGTCAACTACACCTTCCGGCGCATGGTGAACGAAACGACGATTGCCTCCTGGATCGCTCAAACGTCGCCGGATTTCCGGTTCGCATTGAAGGCGCACCAGGCGATCACTCACTTTCGCCGGTTGAAAAATGCGGAAGAGCCGCTGCAGCGCTTTCTCTCTGGCATCCAGCCGTTGGCCTCGGCGGGACGATTGGGCCCGGTGCTGTTCCAATTACCACCGAACCTGAAGGCAGACCCGCAACTGCTTGATTCATTCCTTCAGCTATTGCCGCGCACGCTACGCCCTGCATTCGAGTTCCGCGAGCCATCATGGTTCAACGAAGATGTATTTGCGATCCTCAGGAGCCGTCGAGCCGCCCTGTGCATTGCAGAAAGCGACGAGCTGCAGACGCCTGTGGTGCTGACCACGGACTTCACTTATTTCCGGCTTCGCCGCTCGGACTACTCGGTGGCGGAGCGGCGCCGTATCGCGGCCGAGATGCGCAAGAGACTGAACGAGGCCGGCGACATCTTCGCCTTCTTTAAGCACGAGGAGCAGCCAGAGAGCCCGCTCTATGCGCGCGAACTACTGCAAACAGTGAACGGCGGATCCAAGGCGGTCGCGTAGGCCGTCGGCCAGTTGGACCAACCGCGGTACTCACCTTAGTAACCAGACTAGGCGAAAGTTATCGGACATAATCGCGGGCGTGAGTAATTCTGCCCCCAATCAGCAGGTGCTCGCCGGATTCATCGACTATCTGAAAGTCGAAAAGGGCCTGGCGCGACTGTCGGTGGAGGCTTACGTCCGCGATCTGAGGCAGTTTGCTGAGTTTCTTCAACAGAAAAAACCGGTGCGGACATTGCTGCGGGCCAGGCGGCAGGATGTTCGCGATTTTCTTGACCGCTTGTTTTCACACCAGGTGGACGGTCGCTCGGTGGCGCGCAAGCTCTCCGCGATGCGGCACTTTTACAGGTACCTGCTGCTGGACCGAATGATGGAAAACGATCCCACGCTGAACATTGACACACCGCGGCAGTGGAAGGTGCTGCCGAAGGCGCTATCGCGGGAAGAAACGGAAAACATGCTCAAGCCGCGCCCGGCACGGCTCGAAGACGCGAACTACACCCGGGCGATCGCGGCGCGCGACCGCGCGATGCTGGAGATGCTCTATGGGGGAGCGCTGCGGGTGAGCGAAGTGGTCGGGGTGGGGCTGAATGACCTGAAACTCGAACAGGGATACGTGCTGGTGCGCGGCAAGGGCGATAAGGAGCGGATCGTGCCGATGGGGCGAGCGGCGGTCGAAGCGCTACGGGAATATCTCGCGGGGGCTCGTTCGGTGCTCGCAGGGCAGAGGAGCTCGCCGCTTCTGTTTATCGCGCGCGGCGCCCACGGTTTGACTCGACAGCGCGTATGGCAAATGGTGCGGGCGGCGTCGCAAGCGAGTGGGCACGCTGCATCGCCACACATGCTGCGCCACAGTTGCGCGACGCACATGGTGGAGAACGGCGCCGACCTGCGAACCGTGCAGACGATCCTCGGGCATGCGGATATCTCGACGACGCAGGTGTACACGCACATCGCCATGGACCGGCTGAAGACGGTGTTCCTGAAGCATCATCCCCGGGCGAGGAGAAGGGGTTAGGAGTTCTTAAGCACGAGACGGGAGCATAAGTGAGTTCCGGCGGACAAAAGGCGGCAGCGGCGAGGACCACGGTGGAGAAGGGCATCGCGAATTTCGTGCGCTCGCTGAAAGAGCGGAATGCGTCGGCACATACGGTGCACGCTTACTCCCGCGATCTAGGCGAGTTCGCCGCGTATGTCGGCGAGGCGAAGTGGGGCGCGATTGACCACGTGCGCATCCGCGGCTACCTGTCGCACCTGTACGAGCGTGGGTTAAGCAAAACGTCGGTGGCGCGGGCGCTGGCAGCGGTGCGGTCGTTGTATCGCTGGCTGGCGCGGGAAGGCGTGGTGGAGCAGAACCCGGCAGCGTTGGTATCAACGCCGCGCCTGCCGAAGAAATTGCCGCGCGTGCCGACGATTGAAGAAATGAATTCCGTGCTCGACGGTGGAATGCCGGAGACGGCTGCTTTCCCGCAGCGTGACCGGGTCATCCTGGAACTGCTTTACGGGTGCGGGCTGCGGAATTCAGAACTGGTGGGAATCAACTTGGCGGATATTCACTGGTCCAACGGCGTCATCCTAGTGCGCGGGAAGGGAAAGAAGCAGCGGCTTACGCCCTTTGGTGAGTCGGCGATGTCGGCGTTGTCGGCGTACTTGCCCCAACGCGAGAAAGTGCTGAAAGGGCAGAAAAAGTTATCGCCGGCATTGCTGGTGAACCGGCGGGGCGGAAGGCTGACCACGCGCAGCGTGGGAAGGATCGTCAAGCAGGTCGCGATTGCCCGAGGACTGCCGCCGGACCTGCATCCGCACACGCTGCGGCACGCCTTCGGCACGCACATGCTGGAGGAAGGCGCGGACTTGAGGGCGATCCAGGAGATGCTGGGACACGAGCGCCTGGCTACCACCCAGCGCTACACGCAGTTGTCCATGAAGCACGTGGTGGAGGTATACGACGCGACCCACCCCAGGGCGAGGTAGAGCGGCAGTTAGTGCAAGATCCGGAAAATGAAGGAGCACAAATGTCATCAATAGCGACGGAAGTCAATACAGCAGGAGCAGCAGCTCCGCCAGTAAAACCGGCCAAGAGGCTGCGCCTGGGCGCGGTGAACCGCGAGCTTTGGCTGCTGCTGGGTATGTTCGTAATTGCCCTGCTGGTGAACACATTGGTAGCTGAGCATCGCATGCTGCTCGAATTCTACGTGCTGCCGACGATCTTCTCGGCCTATTTCTACGGGCGGCGACACGCGGTGCTGACAGCCTTCGCGAGCGTGTTCCTGATTGTGGCGATCGCGTACATCAACCCGGTCGTGATGGGCAGGAGTTTTGATTTCGTCGCCGAGCAGCCCTGGTTCGACTTCATGGTCTGGGGCGGGATTCTGGTGGTGATCGCGTACCTCATGGGGACGCTCTACGAGAGCAAGGAAGCCCACTTGCGCGAGTTGCGGCAGAGCTATGAAGGCCTGCTGATGATGCTGCAGCACATTGCCTCCGACAACCGGTACGGCCAGAACCACCCGTACCGGGTTTCGATCACGGCGAGCAAGATAGCCGAGCAGATGGAGTTGGGGACGCAACGCGTGGATGACGTGCGTGGGGCCGCGCTCCTGCATGAGATCGACAAGGTGGGGATCACGTACGACATGTTGTACCAGGCAGCCAACATGACGCGGCAGGAACTGAACGAGATCCAGTCGAACCTAGAGCAGGGGCGCGCCCTGCCGCCCTCTACGGGAGGCGCGCTGCGTCGAATCATTCCAACGCTGTTGGCCCATCATGCGCTGATGGAAAAGACCGCACAATCGCAAACGCTGGCCAACGCTCCGCTGGAAGCCCGCATTCTAGCGGTGGCGGATGTGTACGATTCCCTGACCAGCGCCCTGGACGAACGCATCTCGCCGTCGGCGGCGATGGAGCGGATCGCGCAGCGAGCGGGAATCGAATACGACGCCGACGTGGTGGACGCCCTGGTGAAAGTGTTTCGCAAACGTGCCGCCGGCGCCGAGGCGAGAGGATAACCCTAATCGGCGGCGCGGCCTCGGCGCGCGGGCTCGCGCCCCTAACAGGACGATTCCGGATCAGAAGCTGTAGAGCGCCAAGGGCGCAACCCGAGCGATACTGGAGAAGTCCTGGTCGAGGGTGAAAACGGCAGCATTGTGCTCCAATGCAATGGCTGCAATCACGGTATCAATCGTGGTCGGAGTAATGCCTTTGGCGCGCGCTGCCCGGTAGATTACCGCCGCCCCGCGGTAGGTTGCAAAGCCGCGGGCTTCGAGCATCTCCCACTGCGCCAGGTAATGCTCGATGCGCCCGGTGTCCCTGGTAAGGCCCTGCAACACCTCGGCAACGACGACTCCAGTCAGGGCGAAGGGCTCGGCTTCCTCGATGAGACGAAAAAGTTCGGCGCCGGCGAGTCCGGGAGAAGAACTGAAGAAATCGATCCAAACGGAAGTATCCACAAGGATCAAACGCGATTTCTCCGCGAACCCCTGAGGTCGCCCTTCCAGATGCCGCTCCCGTAGTAGCGAAGAATCCCTTTACGGCTCTCGGAGCGAACAAGCAATTCCAAGGCTTTATCCACGATTTGCCGCTTCGTCTTCAGGCGAGTCAGTTTGCGCGCTTTGCGGATCAAGCCCTCGTCGATATCGATATTGGTTCTGCTCATGGAAATAGCATACACCATTACTCTAAAATATGGTGTATGTCTTGGCCGGCGACTCGACTCTGAGGTGAGCCGGGGAGGCGAGAGGATGAGGCGAATTAGTCTGTACCTTGACGACGAATTGTGGAACACACTGCGTACATGCGCCCGCATTGAAGGAACCACTGTCTCCGACCTGGTGCGGCAAGCCGCACGCGAACGCTATCTCAGCAAACGGGGAGAGCGCCTGAAGGCGATGCAGGCTTTGGTGCGTATAAGAAAGGATCGTGCCGACATGCCTGATTCTGTCGAATACGTGCGCAGCTTGCGGCGCCGTTGCCGGCCGGGGAAACAGTGACGGTGTTGGTAGATTCCGACATCCCAATCAAGGTTCCCTGGGGCAGGGTCAGGATGTTTTGTCGAGGTGGACGGAATCGACGGCGCGCCCTGAGCGAGCAGGTTTGCGCAGGCTTGTCCACATCTCCATTACGCGTGATTTCAGTTCCGCAGTGAGGCGTTCGTAAGCGGCTTCCGGATTGTCCACCTGTCGTGGCGGGTAAATAGGATCGCCAAACGCGATTCGCAATGGCGTGAACTTCTGAAAACCCTTGCCACGCGGCCAAGCTTCGAAAAATCCGTCCATGGCGACAGGACAGATTGGGACCTGCAAGTGAGTCGCCAGAATGGCCGCTCCCTTCTTG